>Ga0070691_10001058_pt1 | contig 11359 bp, 13 predicted proteins | sample KBSK1101metaG_FD_64673 | JGI IMG/M metagenome (GOLD analysis project Ga0070691, IMG submission 64673) | Corn, switchgrass and miscanthus rhizosphere microbial communities from Kellogg Biological Station, Michigan, USA - KBS K1-10-1 metaG | ecosystem: Host-associated > Plants > Roots >... | reverse complement strand
CCGGTGCCGACGATCACGCCCTCGACCACTTCCGAGCGCGCGCCGATGAAGCAGTTGTCCTCGATGATGACCGGGTTGGCCTGCAAGGGCTCGAGCACACCGCCGATGCCGACTCCGCCCGACAGATGGCAATTCTTGCCGATCTGCGCGCACGAGCCGACAGTCGCCCAGGTGTCGACCATGGTGTTGGTGTCGACATAGGCGCCGAGATTGACGAACGACGGCATCAGCACGACCGACGGCGCAATGTAGGAGCCGCGGCGCACGACCGAGCCCGGCACGGCACGGAAGGCCGCCTTGGCGAAGCGCGCGGCGTCCCAACCGGTGGTCTTGAGCGGCACTTTGTCGAACCACGGCGCGGCGCCCAGGCCCGGGAAGGCGGCGCCGCCGTCCATCGGGACCGAATCGGTGAGGCGGAAGGACAGCAGTACGGCCTTCTTCAGCCACTGGTTGACCACCCATTCGCTGCCGAATTTCTCGGCCGTGCGGAAGGTGCCGTCGTCGAGGCCGGCGATCGCTGCTTCGACGGCGTCGCGAACCTCGCCCTTGGTGGCGCTGTTGACGGTGTCGCGCTTGTCCCAGGCGGCATCGATGGTGGCTTGCAGCTGCTTGCTCATAGGTCCCTCGAAAAAGGTCGCGGGACCATAGCTTCGGGAAACCGGGAGTCAATGACGGCGCCCGGCCCTTGCATCACGGGCGGCAGCACTCCGCGCTGTCGACCGATTGGACCGGCGGACAGGGCAGCGAACCGTAGGAGCAGAACACGCAGCAGTCGCCGGGCTTCGGTCGGAGCAACCCCTTGCAGTTCGGGCATTCGTAGAAGAACCAGCAGGCGTTGGTTGGCATCGTTTCGACCCGACGGGTGCCGCACAACGGACAGGTCAGGGTGGACTGAAGAATGGCGGTCATATCGGCGGCTCGTACCAGAAGGTGAGGGCAAGCAGGCCGACCGCCAGCAAAATGACACCACGGCCCGTCCAGCGCACGAGGAGATGGCCGCGCGTCGATCCGGCGACGCAGGACCCGCACGTCCGCGCGCGCCATTGCCGGTAGGCCAGGTATCCGGCGCCGGCCAGGCACCCGGCCGCGAGGTAGAAGAGCGCCTGCTGGTACTGCCCGGCCAGATAGCCGATGCCGACCAGCGAGGCGGCGCTGAGTCCCAGGGTCGAGAGCGCGATCGGCAAGGCGCAGCAGGAAGCGACGCCGAAGGCCGCCAGGAAGCCTCCGACCGCGAGGACCGTCCCGGCCGCTTCTCCCTGCCGGTCGGCGACGGGTGGCGGGCCGGCGGAATCTTTCACCTGTATTTCCATCGCCAAAGGCTACACCCTGTAGCAACTACAGACTCAAGCACGTCGCGATCAAAGGAAGGTGATCGTCATGCCAGCGCAGGACGCTCTTGCCATCGGCGCCCTCTCGGGACGGTCGGGCGTGAATATCGAGACCATCCGCTATTACGAGCGCATCGGGCTGCTGCGCAAACCGTCGCGTAGTGCGGCGGGATACCGGCTCTATCGCCCGGACGATGTCGCTCGCCTCAACTTCGTCCGTCGCGCGCGCGATCTGGGGTTTTCGATCGAGGATGTGCGGCGGTTGCTCGACCTGGCCGATCGCAAGCCGAGATCGTGCGAGGGAGCGCGTGAAATCGCCCAGGCTCACCTCGACGAGGTGCGCGCCAAGATCGCCGACTTGCGCCAGATGGAGGACGTTCTTTCGGTGACGGTGAAGGACTGTGCGCGCGGCGCGGTGCCCGACTGCCCGTTGCTGCGGTCGCTCGACCGCGCGGCCTAGGGTGGGGTCGATGGCGTTCAAGATCCCCGAATCGGTGCTGGTCGTGGTCCATACCGCCGACCTGCGGGTCCTGCTGCTGGAGCGCGCCGTGCCCGAGGGACAAAAGAGTGCCGGGATGTGGCAGTCGGTGACCGGCTCGCGGGAGCCGGAGGATGTCGACCTGGCGGAGACGGCCCGGCGCGAGCTGCTCGAGGAGACCGGCCTGTCGGTGGGTACGCTCACCGACTGGCGGATCCGGAACCGCTACGAGATCTGGCCGCAGTGGCGTGCCCGCTACGCGCCCGGCGTCACCCACAATGTCGAGCACGTGTTCGGCTTTCTGGTGCCCGAGGCCGCCGTGGCCACCCTCGATCCGGCCGAGCATGTCGCGCAAGTCTGGCTGCCGTGGCAGGCCGCCATGGACAGGGTCTTCTCCCCCACCAACCGCGACGCCCTCTGGCAGCTGCAGAAACGCGTGGCGGCATGAGCACCGATTCCGGAACAATGGGCAAAGAGGCATCGACACTCGGCCAATTCAGCTGGGCGCTGTTCGATTGGGCGAACCAGCCGTTCTTCACGGTGGTCACGACCTTCATCTTCGGGCCCTACTTCGTGAACGTCATGATCGGCGATCCGGTCGCCGGGCAATCCGCCTGGGCGTTCACGCAATCGGCATCGGGCATCGTCATCGCCGTGCTCAGTCCCTTCCTGGGGGCGATGGCCGACGCCGGCGGGCGGCGCAAACCCTATGTCTTCTTCTTCCAGCTCCTGCTGTTCGTGGGCTGCACCGGCCTGTGGTGGGCCTACCCGCACCGGCCCGACCTCGCCGGGCCGATCGGCCTGGCCATGGTGCTGGCCAGCATCGGCGCGGAGATGTCGATCGTCTTCAACAACGCGCAGCTCCCCAGCCTCGTGCGGCCTGAGCGCATCGGCTGGCTGTCGGGCTTCGGCTGGGGCCTGGGCTATGTCGGCGGCCTGATCGCGCTGTTCGTCGTGCTGGCCTTTCAGCTCACGCGCGGCCCCGATCCGGCATTCACGCTCGAGCGCCTCACCGGCCCCGCCTCGGCGCTGTGGCTCGCGGTCTTCGTGCTGCCGATGTTCCTGTTCACGCCCGACCACGCGCCGCGCAATCTCACGGCGCTCGAGGCGGCGCGGCAGGGCGGGCGCGCCCTGCTGCAGACGCTTCGCAAACTCCGCAGCTACAGGAACCTGCTCACCTTCCTGATCGCCTTCATGCTCTACAACGACGGGCTGGCCGCGATCATCGCCTTCGGCGGCGTCTACGCCTCGGCCACCTTCGGCTGGACGACGACGACGCTCGGCATCTTCGGCATCATCATCACCGTGTTCGCCATCCCGGGCGCCATGATCGGCGGCAAGCTCGACGACCTGTTCGGCAGCAAGCGCACGGTGCAGGCCGCGATCCTGGGCGTGATCGTGGCCACGGTCGGCATCGTCAGCGTCACCGGCGACAGCGTGCTGTTCTTTTTGCCGGCGGCGCCGCTGCAAGCCACGCGCGGGCTGTTCGGCTCGACGCAGGAACTGGTCTTCATGGCGTTCGCACTGCTGCTGGGCTTCTGCATGGGGCCGATGCAGGCCGCCAGCCGCACCCTGATCGGCCGCCTCGCGCCGGCCGGCATGGAAGGCGAGTTCTACGGCCTGTTCGCGCTCTCCGGCCGCGCCACGGCGTGGATGGCGCCGATGGCGATCGGCATCCTGACGGCCATGACGCACTCCAACCGCCTCGGTGTGGCCTGCGTGCTGGTCTTTCTGGTGCTGGGCTTCGTGCTGTTCATGCGCGTCCGCGAGGAGCGCGCGTAGCCTTAAAGATTCGTCGTCTTGCCTTTGAAGGTGCAGAGGTCATTGACGACGCAGGTTGGGCACTCGGGCTTGCGCGCCTTGCAGGTGTAGCGGCCGTGCAGGATCAGCCAGTGGTGGGCGTGCAGGCGATACTCCCCGGGCACGCGCTTCAGCAGCTTGAGCTCGACCTGCAGCGGGTTCTTGCCGGGAGCGAGACCCGTGCGGTTGCCGACGCGGAAGATGTGCGTGTCGACGGCAATGGTGGCCTCGCCGAAGGCCACGTTCATCACCACGTTGGCGGTCTTGCGGCCGACGCCGGGCAGCGCCTGCAGCTCCTCGTGGGTCTTGGGCACCTCGCCGCCATGGCGCTCGATCAGCAGGTGGCTGAGCGCGATCACGTTCCGGGCCTTGGTCCGGAAGAGCCCGATCGTCTTGATGTGGTCGATCAGTTTCTTCTCGCCCAATGCGACCATCTGCTGCGGCGTCTTGATGAACTTGAACAGGGGCCCGGTGGCGCGGTTGACGCCCACGTCGGTGGCCTGGGCCGACAGGACGACGGCGACCAGCAGCTGGTAGAAATTATCGTACTCGAGCTCGGTTTCGGGCTCGGGCATGGCCCTCTTGAGACGGGCGAAGAACTCGGGGATAACGGCGGGCTTCATCAGGGCCATATAGGTTTTTACCATGAACGACGGACCTGTCCCGGCGGTTCATTTCGCCACCTCGCTCAGCCCGCACCGCAGCCTGTCGCCCGAGGGCTTCAAGTGGCTGATTCGCGGCGCAGTGGCGGCCAATCTGATGATCGGCCTGCCGATGTACCTGCTGGGCGCCTGGCCGGTCATGGGCTTCATGGGCCTCGACGTGTTCCTGCTCTGGTACATGTTCAAGCGCAACTACCTCGACGCGCGCCGCAGCGAGACCCTGGTGCTGACCGACCGCGAGCTGATCATCGATCGCAAGTCGCCTGACGGCGAACGCGAGGAACACCGGCTCGACGCCTACTGGCTCAAGGTCGATCTCGCCGAGGAGAGTGCGCGGCTGGTGCTGAGCTCGCGCGGCAACCGCGTCGTCATCGGCCGCTTCCTGTCGCCCGGCGAACGCGAGCAGGTGGCCGAGCAGCTCAAGGCCGCGATCGCGGCCATGCGGTCACCGACCTACGACCACGACTGGAACGACGGCTAAAGTCCCAGCACGTCCTTCATGCCGTAGAGGCCGGGCTTCCTGCCCTTCAGCCAAAGGGCCGCGCGCACTGCGCCCGAGGCATAGGTCTCGCGGCTGAACGAGCGATGGTTGAGCTCCAGCCGCTCGCCGGCGGCGGCGAACATCACCGTATGAACGCCGACCTCCTCGCCGCCGCGCAAGGTCGCGAAGCCGATCTCGCCCGCGGGCCGCGCGCCGGTATGGCCGTCGCGGCTCTTGCGCCAGACATCCTCGAGCTTGACCTTGCGTCCGGCCGCGGCGGCCTTGCCCAGCGCAAGGGCGGTGCCGGATGGCGCGTCGATCTTGTGGCGATGGTGCATTTCCAGCACCTCGATGTCGTAGGCCGGATCGAGCATCGACGCGGTCTTCTCGACCAGCGCCAGCAGGATGTTGATGCCCAGGGACATGTTGGCGGCCCACAGGATCGGCACCTTCCTGGCCGCCTCGTGGATCGCCGCGGTCTGCCCGGGATCGAGGCCGGTGGTGCCGATCACCATCGACACGCCCTGGGCGGCGCAGGCCTGGGCATGTGCCACGGTCGCGGCCGGGACGGTGAAGTCGATCAGCACCTCGGACGCGCCGATAGCAGCCGCGGCGTCGGATGTGATCTTGAGGCCGCCGGTCTCGCTGCCCACCGCCTTGCTGCCCGGCCCCTCCAGCGCGGCCGAGAGGCTGCAGGCGTCGGTGCGCTCGATCTCGCGGATCAGCATCTGGCCCATGCGGCCGGCGGCGCCGGCAATGGCGATCTTCATTCAAACCTCGCTGTTCACCGGACTTATATAGACCTGGTTCCAGGGGTCCGCGACCTTGGGCCAGAACGGCGTCTTGCGCTTGGTGTAGGGCCAGCGCGTGACGTCGGGATCGGCGGCGCCCGGCGAGGCAACGTAGAGGATCTCCTTCGCCAGTCCGACGAAGCCGTTGTAGAAATGCTGCGCGCTCTTCACGACCACGACGCGATAGTCGGCGGGATCGGCGCCGACCGCCTTGAAGGCGTCGGCGTGGAAGGTCTGGGTGCGCAAGGTGCAGATCGCGATGTCGACATGCTCGCTCGACAGCAGCGCCATGTCGCCGAGCGGCACCATCACCGGTCCATAGGGCTGGCGCACGCCGCGCGCGATCTTCTTCACCGTGACGTCGAGGTCTATCGGATCGCCGCTGACCGCGCCCGACTTGCCTCCCAGCCGCATCCGCAGACGCGCGCCTTCACCTGCCTCCTCGGCAATGCGGAAAGCCGCGGGATCCCACATCACGCCGAACAGCGCCGGCCCGATCTGGCGCTCGATCAGTGCCTTCAGCACGAAGGTCGAATCGCCCGGTGCGCCGGAGCCCGGATTGTCGGCGCGGTCGGCCAGCACCAGCGGGCCCTGGTTGTGCGAGGCCGCGCGGTCCATCGCCTCCTCGATCGAGAGATACCTGGTGGCATAGCGCTCGCGGTTGTCCCACAGCTCGCGGCCGAGCTGCCGGGCAAGCGCCTCGGCCTTGGCCGGGTCGCCGTCGGCCACCACCAGGGTGCGCGTGCCTACGTCCTCGACGTCGGCAAAGGAGAAGCCGTGGCTCAGCGACACCGAGAGGATGCCGGCCTTGCCCTCGAGCGACTTCATGCGCACGACGAACTCGCTGATCGGCGGCACCGACGTGCGGTACTGCGCGATCATGCGGCAGTCGTGGCGTGCCATCACCGGCCTGACCTTGCCGTCGGCGGTGTCGGCCACGATGGCGAACAGCTCGGCCGCGCGCTCCATCGTGTCGGTGTGCGGATACTCCTTGTAGCCGACCAGCACGTCGGCGCTCTCCAGCATGAGGGCGCTCAGGTGGCAGTGCAGGTCGAACTCCGCGCCGATCGCCACCTTCGGCCCGACGATGGCGCGGATCCTCGACAGCAGGTCGCCCTCGCAGTCGTCGTAGCCGTCGGCCACCATGGCGCCGTGGACGTTGATCAGCACCGCGTCGAGCGGCAGGGCGGCCGTCACGCCGGCCAGGATCTCGTCGCGGAAATCCTCGTAGACCTTGCGCACCGTCGTGCCAGACGGGGCGGCGAAGGTCGCGAGGCCCTCGATCACCGTCCAGCCGCGCGCCTCGGCGTCGCGGCGCCAGACATGCAGCGGCGCGGTGAAGTTCGTGGGGTCGTGCTGCGTGGCATCGCCGCGCCAGATGCCATGCTCCTGATAGGAGCGCAGGCCGGTCGGAAAGGGCACGAACTGGTTGGTCTCGGTGCCGAGGGCGGCGATGAAGACACGCTTGCTCAACGTCCTACTCCTTGTGGCTCTAGGTCTTATGACGATGGCACCCGACGATGTGGTCGTCGACCATGCCCGAGGCCTGCATGAAGGCGTAACAAATGGTCGAGCCGACGAACTTGAAGCCCGCCTTCCGCAGCGCCTTCGACATTGCGTCGCTCTCCGGGGAGGTCGCGGGCACGTCCTTCAGGGTCCTGCGCAGCGTCTTCCGGGGCTTGCCGCCGACGAAGCTCCACAGGAACTTCGCGAACGATCCCTCGCGTTCGACCAGCGCCAGGTACGCCCTGGCGTTGGAGACGCTGGCGTCGATCTTGCCCTTGTGGCGGATGATGCCGGGATCCTCGACCAGCTTCTTCAGCTTGGCCGGCGTGTAGCGCGCCATCTTCTTCGCATCGAAGCCGTCGTAGACTTTGCGATAGTGCTCGCGCTTGCGCAGCACCGTGATCCACGACAGGCCGGCCTGGCACCCCTCGAGCGTCAGCAGCTCGAACAATGCCTGGTCGTCCTTGAGCGGCTTGCCCCACTCGGTGTCGTGGTACCTCTCATAGAGCGGATCGGCCGACGCCCAGCCGCATCGCGGCTTGCCGTCGGTGCCTGTCACGGTGTTGTGCTTCCAAACCATGCGCGAACCGTACTTAACTGCCGCGACGGAGGAAACAACTGATGGCCAAGGATCTTTCGGACCTCAAGGTCTGCATCTTCGACGTGTTCGGCACGGTCGTGGACTGGCGCGGCAGCCTGATCGCCGACCTGCCCAAGCTGGGCAAGAAATACGGTCTGGAGACCGACTGGACCAGCTTCGCCGACGACTGGCGCGGTCTCTACCAGCCGCAGATGGCGCGCGTGCGCAAGGGCGAGCTGCCGTGGACGCGCATCGACGACCTCCACAAGGAAGCCTTCGAGATGCTGCTGAAGAAGCGCGGCTTGAAGCATCCCGGCGAGGAAGGGTCGTGGGAGTTCACCCATCTCTGGCACAAGCTCAGGCCGTGGCCCGACTCGGTCGAGGGCATCGGCATGATGAAGAAGAAGTACGTCACGGCCACCTTGAGCAACGGCAACGTGGCGCTGCTGATCAACATGGGCAAGAACGCCGGCATCCCGTGGGATCACTGCTTCTCGGGCGAGACCTTCCATCACTACAAACCCGACCCCGAGGCCTATCTCGGCGTGGCCGACAGCATGTATGTGAAGCCGCACCAGGTGATGCTGGTCGCCGCGCACAACGGCGACCTGGCGGCGGCGCAGAAGTGCGGCCTGTCGACCGGTTTCGTGCTGCGTCCGGGCGAGCACGGCCCGGGCCAGAAGCGCGACCTCAAGGCCGAAGGCGACTGGGATGCCGTCGGCAATTCGATCATCGAGGTCGCCAGGAAGATCGGCTGCTAGCCGCCGCTCAGTGTTCGTCGAGCAGATGTGAGAGGATGGCGCCGGGTTCCTTCGCCAGCATCGTCTCGAACGGCTGGTCGAAGAGCGCGAACAGCGTCAGGCAGAAGGTGAACGCGACGGTGAACAGGCCGACGGTCACCCGCAGCGCCCGCCGGTTGCCGATGTGGACCAGCAGGATGGAGATCTGCGCGAGCACGCCGAAGAAGGCGATCGACGCCCATTTGATCGGCGCTGTCTGGTCGTCGGCAATGGTGAGCCTGCGGTCGCGCGCGCGCCGCAGATCCATCGCGGTCGACAGGAACGTGGTCCGCAGCGGCGGATCGAGGTCGTGGACGCGGGCAACCGTCGTGAGCAGCGCCTCGAAGGCCTCGTCGGTGTCGGTGCGGGCCGACGCGTGCGCCTTCGAATAGGGATTCTCGGCGCCCGCCGCTTTCACGTAGCTCTGGATCGCCGGAAGGACCGCGGCGCGGCTGTCGGTGATGTTGGCGAGATAGAGCAGCGCCCGCAGCGCGTCGTCTTCCATCTGGACGACCTGCCGGGCGGCGTTCTCCTTTTCCCACACGTCGTTCATCATGCGGGCGGTGAACAGGGCGAAGATGATGGTGAGGGCCGCGATGTAGGGCGGGACGATGCCGATCGTCTTCTTCAGGGCTCCCGCCAGCGGCCCGCGCGTCTCCAGCAGGCAGAGCACGAAGGCGGCGGTCGGCGGGACCAGCAGCGACACGACGAACTCCCAGTCGAGGACGCTCGCCCAACTCATGAGTGCGTGGTGACCTTCAATCGGGAAGCGAACGTCATCACGTTCTAGCCGCCGAACATTTCCTTGACCTTGGAGAAGAAGCCCTCGGACTCGGGGCTGGTCTTGCTGCCGGCCTTCTCGAACTCCTTGAGAAGGTCCTTCTGCCTGGACGTCAGGTTGACCGGCGTCTCGACCATGATCTCGATGTACATGTCGCCCTTCTGGGACGACCGCACGATCGGCATGCCCTTGCCGCGCAGGCGGAACTGGTGGCCACCCTGCGCACCGGCCGGGATGTTGATGCGCGCCATCTTGGCGTCAAGCGTCGGCACCTCGATGCTGCCGCCGAGCGTGGCCTGCACCATCGAGATCGGCACCTTGCAGTGGACGTCGGGTCCCTCGCGCTCGAACAGCTGGTGGCGGCGCACCGAGAGGAACACGTAGAGGTCGCCCGCCGGGCCGCCGCGCGCGCCGGCCTCGCCCTCGCCGGTGAGGCGGATGCGCGTGCCGTCCTCGACGCCGGACGGGATGTTGACCTTGAGCGTCTTGTCGCGCCGCACGCGGCCCTGGCCGGCGCAGGCGCGACACGGCTTGTCGATCACCTGGCCCGCGCCATGGCAGGTCGGGCAGGCGCGCTCTACGGTGAAGAAGCCCTGCTGGGCGCGCACGCGGCCGCGGCCGTGGCAGGTCGTGCACTGGTGCGGCTTGGAGCCGGGCTCGGCGCCCGATCCGTGGCAGCTCTCGCACGACACCGAGCTGGGCACGCGGACCGTGGCCTCGGTGCCGGAATAGGCCTGCTCGAGCGTGATCTCGAGGTTGAAGCGCAGGTCCTGGCCGCGCATGTCGGCGCGTCCGCCGCGCCCACCGCGTCCGCCCGCGCCGCCGAACATCTCGTCGAAGATGTCGCCGAACACCGAGCCGAAATCGAAACCCTGGCCGCCCTGGAAGCCGCCGGGTCCGCCCGGACCCATGCCGCCGTTCTCGAAGGCCGCCGCGCCGTAGCGGTCGTAGGCGGCGCGCTTGTCGGGATCCTTCAGGATGTCGTAGGCGTGGTTCAGTTCCTTGAATTTCTTCTCGGCATCCTTGTCGCCCTGATTGCGATCGGGATGGTGCTGCATGGCAAGCTTGCGGAATGCCTTCTTGATGTCGTCGGCGCTCGACGTGCGGCTGCAGCCCAACAGCTCGTAATAGTCCTGCGACATGTCGTTCTACGCAGCCCCCGCCGCTTGCTTCTTGCAGGACGGCCTCCCGTTCGCACGGGAGGCCGCTCTTTGTCGCTCGTGGTCCCGGCCTAGTTGCCGGAGCCCGTCTTCTTGTTCTTGTCGGTGACGTCCTCGAATTCGGCGTCGACGACCTTCTCGCCTTTCGCCTCGTTCGCGGCATCGCCGCCGGCGGCCGCGCCTGCCGCGGCGCCCGCCTGCGCCTCGGCCTGCTGGGCCTTGTACATCGCCTCGCCGAGCTTCATCGCCGCCTGGGTCAGCGCATTGGTCTTGTTCTTGATGTCCTCGACATCCTCGGCCTGCAGCGAGGTCTTGAGCGCCTCGAGCGCCCCCTCGATCTCGGCCTTCTCCGCCGGGTTCACCTTGTCGCCGTACTCCTTCAGGTGGTTGGTGGTCGAGTGGACCAGCCCCTCAGCCTGGTTGCGGGCGTCGATCAGCTCGCGCTTCTTCTTGTCTTCCTCGGCGTGGAGCTCGGCGTCCTTCACCATCTTCTGGATGTCGGCCTCGCTGAGGCCGCCCGAAGCCTGGATGCGGATCTGCTGCTCCTTGCCGGTGGCCTTGTCCTTGGCCGAGACCTGCACGATGCCGTTGGCGTCGATGTCGAAGGTCACTTCGACCTGCGGCACGCCGCGCGGCGCCGGCGGAATGCCCATCAGGTCGAACTGGCCCAGCATCTTGTTCTGGGAAGCGATCTCGCGCTCGCCCTGGAACACGCGGATGGTGACCGCGGTCTGGTTGTCGTCGGCCGTCGAGAAGGTCTGGCTCTTCTTCGTCGGGATCGTCGTGTTGCGCTCGATCAGGCGGGTGAACACGCCACCCAGCGTCTCGATGCCGAGCGACAGCGGCGTCACGTCGAGCAGCAGGACGTCCTTGACCTCGCCCTTCAGCACGGCGGCCTGGACCGCGGCGCCGACCGCGACGACTTCGTCGGGGTTGACGTTACGCGCCGGCTCCTTGCCGAAGAACTGCTTCACGACCTCGATGACCTTCGGCATGCGGGTCTGGCCGCCGAC
>Ga0070691_10001056_pt1 | contig 11370 bp, 13 predicted proteins | sample KBSK1101metaG_FD_64673 | JGI IMG/M metagenome (GOLD analysis project Ga0070691, IMG submission 64673) | Corn, switchgrass and miscanthus rhizosphere microbial communities from Kellogg Biological Station, Michigan, USA - KBS K1-10-1 metaG | ecosystem: Host-associated > Plants > Roots >... | reverse complement strand
CAACGTCGCGGTCTCCGTGCAGTTCAACCAAGTCACGTCGGGCAGCGGCGTCATCGTGCTCTCCGACGCGCTCAATACCGGCGACATCAGTCCGAACACCGTCCCGGCCGATACGTCGACCTCGGGCTATACGCCGGTCATCTACTTCTCGATCTTCAATCACGGCCCGCGGACGATCAGCATGGGAACCGACGCGCCAGCCGTCGCCGTGACGAAATCGACCGGGTTCGGAGGGGCGACGACCTGCAACCTCGACCTCTGGGTCGACACCGGCGGCGGATCGCGGTCGTGGAACGCGCTGCCGGGAGCGACGGCCACCATCTCCGGAAACACCGTCTCCATTCCGACGACGGCACTCCCGGGCGGGAGTACGGTCGATGTCCAGCCGGGCGATCAACCCATCATCGCGGTCGCCTGCCACTGAAGCGAACGGCGAGTGAATAGGAAGAGCCCCGCTGCAGATCGCAGCGGGGCTCTTCTTCAATATGGCGACGTTGATGGGGCTCGAACCCACGACCTCCGCCGTGACAGGGCGGCGCTCTAACCAACTGAGCTACAACGTCAGGGCCATTTCCGGCGTCCCGGACCCTGTTCGTTACAAAGCGAGAGTGTACCCTAGGAGGGGTGCCGGGTCAACCCTCATTGTCGGGCTCGCCGAACCGGACCTCGGCCCACAGAACAGGCCCCGGACGGTGCCGGGGCCTGCGGTCCAAATGGTGGGCACGGTTGGGATTGAACCAACGACCCCCCGCGTGTGAAGCGGATGCTCTCCCACTGAGCTACGCGCCCGTATCGGGCCGCCACCTGGGCTACGAAGGATGGTATCCTACCCGGCGCCCTCGTGTCCAGCGACGTTTATCTCCCGACCCGGGTTCGGGGACGAGCGGCTCGAAGGCTTGGCCCATGCTCGAAGGCTTTCCACTCGTCACCCGGTTCACCGTCCCGTTCGCCGATATCGATATGATGCGTCACGCGAACAACGTGGCCTACATCCGCTGGGCCGAGACCATGCGCGCCGAGTACTTCGCGCGCGTGATGGGCACCGACATCAACGGCCGGCACGGCATGATCCAGGCCGGCATCGAGTTCAAGTACGAGCGCCAGCTGTCGTATCGCGAGCGGATCGCGGTCGGCTGTTCGATCCCGCGCATCGGCACGAAATCGTTCGACTTCGAGTACGAGGTCTGGAGCGAAGACGCGGGGCATCGGGCCGCGCACGGTCGGACGGCGATGGTCGCCTTCGATTTCGCAGAGAACCGCACGATCGCGGTCCCGGCCGCCTGGCGCGACGCGATCGCTGCGTTCCAATCGGGGCCACAGCAGGTCTTCTCGTGAGCGTCGCGGCGCTCGCGCTCTCGACACTGCTCGACCGCGGCCTCCTCGACTACTACGCCTACAATCGCAACGCGTCCCTCACCGCGTATCGAGCGGCCGCACGACTCGACCCGACCTCGGCGATAGCGTACTGGGGCCAAGCTCTCGCGCTCGGCCCGAACATCAACGAACCGCTCGCCGCCGGCGACTTCGCCGAGGCGCAGTCGCCGATCGCGCGCGCGGTCGCCGCCGAGTCGACCGCCACGCCGCGCGATCGCGATCTGATCGACGCGCTCGCCCTGCGCTACGCCGGCACGTGGAACGACCACGCGCGCGACGAGGCCGCCTACCGCAAGCAGATGGGCGTCCTGACGACCAAGTATCCCGCCGACGACGACGTGGCGATGCTCTACGCCGAAGCGCTTGCGGATTCGGGTGACGCCACGAACTGGGCACGCGTCGCATCGCTCGCCGCGACGGTGCTCGCGCGCGACCCGCAACATCCGATGGCCAACCATCTCTGCGTCCATGCGTACGACGAGGCCGGCGATCGTTCGCCGGCGATCCCGTGCGCGAAGCGGCTCGACGCGATGACCTTCGCGCCGGAGCAAGAGCATCTGGCGCACATGCCGGCGCACACCTGGATCGAGACGGGCGCCTATGCGGCGGCGATCGCATCGTCCGAACGCGGTTACGGGCTCGCCGAACGGCTGCGCGCCGATGCCTACGCCGACCCCTCGGTCTACGAAGGGCACGATGTCGCGATCGGGTACGCCGCCGCGATGTTCCTCGGTAACGAGGCCGCCGCGATGGCCTGGGCCGACCGGGCGAAGGCGCTCGACGACACCCACGATCGCACCTCGATGGTGCTCGTGCGCTTCGGCCGTTGGACCGACATCCTCGCCGAGAGCGATGCGGGCGACGCGACCCTGCCGGCCGCCAAAGTGCTCGCGCACATCCACATCGGCGACGTCGATCTCGCTCGCGCGGGGTTTGACGAACTCACCGGCGCCCAGAAGACCAGCCCGCTCGGAATCATGGCGCAGGCGCGTTTGGACGAGCACGACGGCAAGGTGAACGGGGCGGCGCGCGCGCTTCGCGTCCTCGCGACCCAGCAGTTCGACGACTACGATGCCGAGTATCTGCCGCCGATCCCGGCGATCGAGGCGCTAGGTGGGCTCTACCTGCGTAGCGGGACGCTCGACGACGCGATCGCGGCGTTCCGCGAGGCGCTCGAGCACTACCCGAACGACCCGCGTGCGCTCTACGGTCTCGGCATCGCCTACGAGAAGGCCGGCAGGAGCGCCGAATCCGCGCAGGCGATGGTGCGATATCTTCATCAGTGGGAGAGCGCGGATACCACGCTCTCCCCCGACGATATCTAGTTTCAGAACAGGAACGTTCCGAAGAAGTTCGCGATGCGGCTGCGAAGAAGCCCGATACTTCGGCCGCTCTCGGCGAGGCGGATCAGCCTGGCCTGTCGAGCGACTGCGTACAGTTCGTCGCGGCGCGCACGGACTTCGGCTTCCAGCCAAAGGTCCATGATGTGCCTCGTTCGTTGAGAAGTGAAGTGATATGGGGATACAAAACGACCCTCGATGGCGACATCGAGGGTCTTCGGAGCGACGGTCTAGCGCTGCAGTGCTAGCCGGGAACCGAAGAACTCGATGAAAGGCGCGCGACGAGCGTGCCGGCCATGCGGTTTCGCTGGGGCTTGATGGTGAACGCGGTGATCATATGAGCTCGTCCTCCTTTCATTTCGATCGCGCGGCGTGATGCGCGCGTCGTCGACCTAGGATATCAGTGCGACGCGTCGTTGTCAAACGCGCCGCACTACCATCCACCGGACGCGCCGCCGCCGCCGAAGCCGCCGCCACCCGCCGAGAAGCCGCCGCCGCCGCCGAAGCCGCCGGACGAGCCGCCGAGGAATCCACTGCCGCCGCTCCAGTACCCGCCTCTGCCTTTCTTCCCACGCTGGAACAGAAAGGCGTAGACGAAGATGAACGCGATGAAGATGAACGAGAACCAGAACGTCGGATCGTTGCTGCCGCCGGTGTCGTCCGTCTCGTCCGGCGGATGCGACGGCGGCGGGATCTTGTACGACGGCGAGATCTGGTGGAGCATGCCGCCCACGCCGTCGCCGATCGCGTCGTCGATATCGTCCGCTTTCATCCGCGGGACGATCTGGGTATCGATGATGCGCTTGGAGTCCGCATCGGTCAACGCGCTCTCCAAACCGTAGCCGACCTCGATGCGTACCCGTTTGTCCTTCGTGAACAGGAACAGCACCGCGCCGTTGTCGAGCTTCTTCTGCCCGATCTTCCATGCATCGGCGGTCGTGGCGGTCCAGTCCTCGAGCGGGACGTCGCCGGTGGTGTCGCCGATGTAGACGATGACCTGATTGCCGGTCGCCTTCTCGTACTTGCTCAGGATCGTCTCGAGCTTGGCACGCTCGGTCGCTCCGAGCGCCGCGCCACCGTCGGTGACGTAGTGCGTCGGCACCGGGGGAACCTTGAACTCGACCGCGCTCGCCGCAAGGGGCAAGCCGAATGCGAGGGCGAGCGCGAAACCGACGTAGAGCGCCCTCACGCCTGCGGCTCCGCGAGGAAATGGGCGTGCAGAGCGCCGCCCAGCCGCGTGACGGCGTGGACGATGCCATCTGCGATCGCATCCCGGGCGAAGTGGGGCTGCATCTCGTCGACCAGCTCGCGCCAGAACGGTTCGCCCACGCGTTCGTGTAGCGCGCGATCGCCGAGCACGGCGAACGAGCGCGCTTTCGGCGCTACCAACACGAGAGCCGCGTTGCGATCTTTCGCTCGATGCAGGCCGCGATGCTCGAACTCCGCTTTGGCCCGCTCGAACGCGTCGACGTCCTTTTCGGCCACCACTCGCACCGCGATGTGCCCGGTCGTACCGGCGGTCGCCTGCGCGATCGCCGCGTCGATGCGCCCTCCTTCTGCTCGCGTCACGGCGAGAACTGGACGACGGGCGCCTTCTCGCTACCCGCGGCCGCCGCGAAGTACGGCTTCTCGTTGAACCGCGAACCGAACATGCCGGCGAACAGCACCGCCGGGATCGAGTCCCGTCGCGTATTGAAGGCCTGCGCGGCGTCGTTGTACTTCTTCCGCTCGAACGCGACCCGGTTCTCCGCGCCTTCGACCTGCGCCTGAAGCGTCGCGAAGTTCTCGGTCGCCTTGAGCTGCGGGTAGTTCTCGACGGTCACGAGGAGCCTCGAAAGCGCCCCGCCGAGTTGATCCTGTGCGGCTGCGTATTTCTGGAACGTCTGCGGATCGTTGACCGCGTTCTGCACCGCAGCCGGCGAGATCTGTCCGACCTGGGCGCGCGCCTGGGTCACCGCCACGTACGTGCTCTTCTCGAAGTTCGCCGCGCCTTGCACGGTCGCGACCAGGTTCGGGATCAGATCGGCGCGCCGCTGATAGGCGGTCTGGACCTGCCCCCATTGCGCGTCGACGGCCTGGCTCAAGGAGACCAGCGAGTTATAGATGCCGCCGACCACAAAGGCGAGAATTACGACGACGGCCACGATGATGATCGGGCCCGTATACGAGCGAGGCTGCATGGGGTTCCCTCCGTTGGCGCTTCCCTTTTGGCGGGCGGGCCGCCGCCTCCGCTTAAGACCGACAAAAGGCGGCCTCGGCGGCACGACAAGTCGTTTGACCGGCGGGGTGACCTCTGCTATACTCGCCCAGGTTCCCGGGCGGTTAGCTCAGTGGGAGAGCACTTCCCTGACACGGAAGGGGTCATTGGTTCAATCCCAATACCGCCCACCATATTCGAAGGCCCCGACGTTTCGCGTCGGGGCTTTCTTCTTTCACCTAGCGTCGCGGGCGATAGAGGCGGGGAACCTTCTCGACCGGAAGGCCGTTGAGAGCCAAGGTGGGGCTTGCTCGGAAACGTAGCCACCACGCCCTTGCGCTGCTTGTGGAGGTCATATGCTTCGAAACCTAACCGTGATCGCTGTGCTCCTCGCAGCGATGCTGCCCACGGGCTCCTCCGCCGCGGTGGCGCCCTATTCTGCGGTCAATCTGCATAACGGATTCATCGAGGTGAGAAGTCACGTCGTTGTGAAGAACTACGGGGAAGACGTCTCCGCATCTGCACTCGTTCACGTCAATCTGCGTCGAACGGACGGTACGCTCCAGGACTATGGACAGGTCGGTTCGACCGCCCCCATCTATTTCAACACATGCTGCATCGTCGCCGGCACCCTCTACATCGTGGAGGCCACCGTTCAGGGCCACAAGATCGATTTTCGGGTTCGGCCAAAATTGTGCAATGTGCGAGGGATCCCGTTCGGCTTTGAGATCGTCACCGTCACCGGGAACGCCGAACGCGACCGCAACAACAACTGGGTCGTGAACATCCAGCCACACGTACTGGAAGCTCCCTGCCCCACGAACTGATCAGGAACGGTTCATCGGTCCGATCCCAAGACCCCACCATATTCGAAGGCCCCGACGTTTTTGCGCCGGGGCCTCCGGATCGGATCGCGGGGACGAAAGCGTTCTCCCGCTCCTCGACGAGACCGCGCGGCCTACTGACCGCCGGGGTTCGTGATCGACGATCCGCCCGCCACCGGTATGGAGACGGCGCCGATGCTCGCCAGTGCGCGACCGTTGAACGTCGAGGCGTTGATCGTGATCGACTGATTCGCAAGCACGTCGCCATTGAACGTCGCACCACCCAGGACGGCGGAGCTCCCGATCTGCCAGTAGATGTTGCAAGGCGTCGCGCCGTTGGTCAACAGCACGTTGCCCGACGCCGCTCCGCCGAGCGTCGTCGTCAATCCCGAAGCGATCTTGAAGACGAACACGCTCTGCGCGCTGCCTCCGCCATCTAGGGTGAGATTGCCCGACATGATGCTCAGGGTCGATGCCGAGGCGTAGACGCCCGGAGGCAACGTGCCCGTCGGGTGACCCGGCACGCTCGCCGTGGCGAGATCCGTTCCACCGGCGAACGTCGTCGTCGCCGGTTTCGCGCCGACGAGGAGATTTGCGGCGATCAGCGCGTTCTGCGCCGCGAGCGGCACGGCCGCGTTGGTGTTATAGCCGGCCCCATAGATCGCGTTGATGCCGTCGGTGACGGTGCCGGGCGGATAGAAACCGGTTATCGCGGTCCCCGGTGATACGCCGACCAGGTCGTCGTTGAACGCCCCGGTCGTCGCGCCGGGGGCGTAGGTCACGAGCGTGTTGCCGACGTTGGTGACCGTCGAACCGGCCAGCACTGCGAATGGCGCGAGGGCCGGCCCCAAGGGGATCGAAGCGGCGCCCTGGTTACAGGACAGCGGCGCCGGCCCCGGCGTCGGCGTCGGGCCACCCGGCGGCAGCGTCGCCCCGTTGACGGGCGGAACGGTGCAGTTGCCGCAGCCGCCGCCGCATCCGGTGATCGCCAGAAGCGCGGCGAGCGCGATGAGAGAACTCGAGCGGAATATCTTCATTATCTTGTCTCCGGCTAGAACTTCATGCCGAGGCCAAGGTATGGGCCGCCATGAGTCTGATCGATGGGTGCGTGCTCGCGCGCCGTGTAACGGTCGCCGCTGAAGCCGCCGTAGAGGTAGACCGGCAGGTGTGCGAACACCAGCGCCGCTCCGAGGTCGTACTTGGTGATCTGATAGCGCTGCCGCAACGCCGCGCCGGCATTGGATCCCGAGGCGACGGTATACGTGCCGCTCGCGTTCGGATAATAGAACGCCGATCCGTAGAACCCGATCCCGGGCCGCAGGTCGGGCAACTTCTCGATGCCGGCGCCGAAGGCGGTCAGGTGCGGATACCCGTAGTTGGTCGACGTCTGCAGATACCCGGCTCCGACGTAGATGTGCGCCGGCGCGATCTGGTAGAGAAGACGGGCGTCGAGCGTGCTCTGCTTCGCGAGGAACACCGGCGTATATGCCGTGCCCCCATCGATGGTCGAGAAGCGCGTGTACTGATTCCCCAAAGCGTCGGTCACGTCGCTGTTGGTGACATAGGAGTCGCCGCGATAGTCGACCTTGACCGCGAAATGCGTGCTGCCGATGATCCACGCGCCGCTCGCTAGGTAGGTCTTCGGACAGTATTGACCAGAGGAGAACTCGTTGTAGTTGCTGCCGGCTCCGATCGCCGCCTGGACGAACGCGGTATATCCGGGGATCGGCGTGGGAGTCGGACTCGGCGTCGGCTCCGGCGTCGCGACCGGGACCGGCGCCGGTGACGGCGTCGGCATCGGCGTCGCCGGGATGTAGCGGACGACCACGACGCGCCGGTCGCCCACCCACTGCACGTACGCTCCCAGGGCCTCGGAGATCACCCGCACGGGGACGAGAACGACCCCGTGATAGACCATGGGAGGCACGTCCAGCGGACGCGTCTCGCCGTTGATGGTCACGGTGCTGTCGCCGACCGCGACCGATACGGTCGCTCCCGGCTTGACGGCCGTGAATCGCATCCCGTCCGGCGACGCCGAGACGGTCGCGCCCATCTGCTCGAACATGCTCCGGAGCGGGACGTAGATCACGCCATCCTTCACGAACGCCGCCAAGACCCGGTTCTGCTTGAGCAGGTCGGGCGTCGAATACACGTTGTGATCGTTATAGATGATCGGATACTCGCCCGAGGGCGGTACCCCGAACTGCGGCGCCGTCTGGGCGCTCGCGAGACGCATCATCGCCAGGGCACTTACCGTGCCGATGCACAGAGCCCGGCCGAGAAGACCGCCCCTCCCGAGCCGCGCGCGCACTTGTCTTGCTTCGCCCACAATTATCGCCTTCGTTATGAGATCGGAAAGTAGTCACATTTCACTCTCTCGCATGAAGCACGAAATGGGTGTACGCTGGTTACACGATCATACTCTTCCCACGAATCGACCAAGCCAATCCGGGAACCGGGATCTATATAACACCCCGACGCGACTCCGCATAAAAGGTTGTCACAAAGGTTGACACCACTTTTCTGCGATGATAGGGTGACGCAAATGTCTCGCACGCTTACCGTCGTCGTCGTCCTTATTAGCCTTTCCGATAACGGATCGGTGTAGGTCGGCTGCAGCGTAGAGTACGCAAAGCAAACGACCCTCGCCGATCCGGCGAGGGTCTTCTTTTTGGGAGACCGATGACAACCAGCACCTCGGCACGCAGCGGCGCGCACCTGGTCCTCGAGACGCTCGAACGCGAAGGCGTCGACGTCGTCTTCGGGTATCCGGGCGGCGCGATCATGCCGCTCTACGATGCGCTCTACGGACACAACGTCCGCCACGTCCTCGTGCGCCACGAAGCGGCAGCCGCGTTCGCCGCCGGCGGATACGCCCGCTCGAGCGGACGCGTCGGCGTCTGCCTGGCCACCAGCGGTCCGGGCGCGACCAACCTGATCACCGGCATCCTCGACGCGATGATGGATAGCGTCCCGCTCGTCGCGATCACGGGCCAGGTCAAATCCACTCTGCTCGGCACCGACGCGTTCCAGGAAGCCGACGTCGCCGCGCTCACCCACACGATCACCAAGCGCAACATCGTGGTCCGCGACGTCGCACAGATCATCCCGGCCCTGCGCTCTGCCTTTGCGATCGCGCGCGGCCCGCGCCCCGGCCCGGTCCTGGTCGACATCCCGTCCGACATCCTGCGCGCGCTGCACGCACCCGAGAACGTCGAGCCGGAGCCGGAACGCCCGCGCGCCACCGCGCCGGCCTCCGATCCGGATGCGATCGCACGCGCGATCGCGGCCATCGCCAAGGCCAAGAAGCCGGTCGTCATCGCGGGCGGCGGTCTGCGCTGGGCCGATGCGGTCGACGAGTACCGCGCCTTCGTCAAGACGCTCGGCGTGCCGCACACGGCGACCCTTCACGGTCTCGGCTGCGCCGACCCCGAGGATCCGACCTTCCTCGGCATGCTCGGCATGCACGGCTGGAAGCGCGCGAATCTGGCGGTCGCCGACGCCGACCTGGTGGTGGCGCTCGGCATGCGCTTCGACGATCGCGTGACCGGCAATCCCGCGCGCTTCGCCACCAACGCGCAGGTCATCCATGCCGACGTCGACGCGAGCGAGTTCGGCAAGATCCGCAATCCCGAGATCGCGCTCCACGCCGATCTGAAAGCGACGCTGATCGCGCTCAACGCGGCGCTCGCCGATCACGACGCCCTCGCCGGCCACGCCGGTTGGGCCGTCGAGACCCAAGAGCGCGGCGCACCGCCGGCCCGCGACCGCGCCTGCGGTGGAGCGCTCTCCGCGACCGACGTGCTCGACGCGCTCTTCGCCGAGATCGCGCCCGGCACGATCGTCGCGACCGACGTCGGCCAGCATCAGATGTGGGCCGCGCAGCGCGTGCGCCCGTCGCATCCTCGCGACTTCATGTCGTCGGGCGGCCTCGGCTCGATGGGCTTCGGCTTCCCGGCCGCGATCGGCGCGCAGTTCGCGCACCCGGGCCGTCCGGTGGTGGCGATCGTCGGCGACGGCGGTTTCCAGATGTCGTTCGCGGAACTCGCGACCTTGCGCCGCTACGGCGTGCCGGTCAAAGTGCTGCTGCTCGACAACCGCAACCTCGGCATGGTCCGCCAATGGCAGCAGATCTTCTTCAACGAGCGCTACTCGGCGACGAGCCTGGACGACAATCCGGACTTCTGCATGATCGCGCGCGCCTACGAGATCGAGACGAACACCGTCAGCCAGCAGTCCGACCTGCGCGCGGCGATCCGCGCGTTCCTGGACAGCGAGGTCTCGACCCTGCTCCACTGCGCGTGCTTCCCGATGGAGAACGTCTGGCCGATGATCCCGTCGGGGACGTCGGTCGAAGAGTCGATGGAAGCGGTGCCCGCATGACCATCGAGATGCACGACCCGCGCCTGCTCGCGCGCATCATCAACGTCGCCCACCGTTTCGGGTGCGGCTACACCAAACTCGAGTCGACCTACATCGGCGGCACGTACGTCGCCCACCTCGATCTGGAAGGTCCGGCCGACGCGCTGCGCCGCCTGGATCTCCACATCGCCAAACTACTGCACGACGACAAGGAAAGCTTTGCATGAACGCCCTGTACGACACCGACGCGAATCCCCAGAAACTGCGCGACAAGACGATCGCCGTGATCGGCTACGGCAGCCAAGGGCACGCCCATGCACGCAACCTGCACGACTCCGGCTTCGACGTCGTCGTCGGTCTGCGCGAGGGCTCCGCCTCGCACGAGAAGGCCCATCGCGACGGCCTGCGCACGGAATCCGTCGAACGCGCGGTCCAATCCGCCGACGTCGTGATGATCCTCGCGCCGGATGAAGAACAGCCGGCGCTCTACTTGCGCTCGATCGTCGAACATCTCAAGCCCGGCGCGTACCTCGCGTTCGCGCACGGCTTCGCCATCCACTTCGGCACCATCGTGCCGCCCAAGAACGTCAACGTCTTCATGGCCGCTCCTAAGGGCCCGGGACGCTTGGTCCGCACGGAGTACGAGAACGGCCGCGGCGTGCCGTGCCTGATCGCGCTCCATCAGGATCCATCGGGCGATACCCGCGAGGTCGCGCTGGCCTACGCCAGCGGCATCGGCGGCGGTCGCGCCGGCATCCTCGAGACCTCGTTCAAGGAAGAGACCGAGACCGATCTGTTCGGCGAACAGGCCGTGCTGTGCGGCGGCGTCTCCGCCTTGATCTCGAGCGGCTTCGAGACGCTGGTCGACGCGGGCTATGCGCCCGAGATGGCCTACTTCGAGTGCCTCCACGAGATGAAACTGATCGTCGATCTGATGTACGAGCGCGGTATCGAAGGCATGCGCGACTCGATCAGCAACACCGCCCGCTTCGGCGACTACACCCGCGGCCCGCGCATCGTCAACGACGAGACGCGCGAGACCATGCGCACCATCCTGCGCGAGATCCAAGACGGCACGTTCGCGCGCGAATGGGTCGCCGAGCACGCCGCCGGCAAACCGAACTTCGCCAAGTTCAAGGCCGCCGCGACCGACCATCAGATCGAAGAGACGGGCAAGAAGCTGCGCGCGCTGATGCCGTGGTTCGCGCCGGATGCGAAGCCGCGCGAACTGGCGGACGCCCTCAAGTTCCGGGTCTGCTGATGGAAGATGCGG
>Ga0070691_10001055_pt1 | contig 11370 bp, 12 predicted proteins | sample KBSK1101metaG_FD_64673 | JGI IMG/M metagenome (GOLD analysis project Ga0070691, IMG submission 64673) | Corn, switchgrass and miscanthus rhizosphere microbial communities from Kellogg Biological Station, Michigan, USA - KBS K1-10-1 metaG | ecosystem: Host-associated > Plants > Roots >... | reverse complement strand
GCGGCAGCCCGCCCTGGACTGGCCCGCCTTCCGCCGCCTCTAGGCCTAGCCACCTGTCACCCAGGTTCCCAGTTTATTCTGTTACCTATCTTCCCGGTTGCTCACCCTGAGAGAGCACCGGCAATTCGCCTGGGGATGGGCATATGACGACCCGCATGCCCGGATACTGCTCGAACAGCGGTCGGAGGACCTCGTCGTCCTGGACTACCAATGCGACAGCTTCTACAGAACGAGGTTTGAATCGCTGCAGGAGTTGGGCCGAGAAGAAGGCCTGCCCCATAAGATACATGCCCAACCGCTTGGCCTTGGCTTGGACTACGACAACATCCTCGCCCTCGATAGCCACCTCCGACCGCCGCGCGAGTTTGAACGGGCCACCTTTCACGATCAGGCCATCCAGTAGGCGGACGCCGCACGACCGAGAAGGCCGCACGGCACAGAACTCTTGGATCAGGGTTCCGCCGATCTGATGCCAGTACCACTGGATCATCGGTGTCTCGTGTTTACTCATCGCGTGAATCCATGCACCTGACTATTAGTTCTCTGTAGCACCGAAGACCGGGCAAGCGGGGGCTGTGTGGCATCGCCGGATGGCCTCCTTGTTCTTCAAGAATAGCCCGGGTGACGCGCAGTTCCGATGGGTCGCGAGGGGGCGGGGCGGGATATGGAGACCTGTGTAGAAGGCGGGGAAGGATGCGCGTCGCCGGTCAGGGTATACTTGGCACTCGAATCGGCACACCTTCGCGTCCCGTTGGTCAGCTCTCCACCTCGCTCCTGACGTTCTCAGGAGGCGGTGGAGCGGCTCGTGGGGACGCGGAGTGGTGCCATACAGTCTGGTGTCAGCCGTGCAGTGTGTTACAAGTATTTGATTCGATAAGCGGAGGGGTGGCCGAGCCCGGTTGAAGGCGTCCGCCTCGAAAGCGGATAGGGGCGCAAGTCCCTCGGGGGTTCAAATCCTCTCCCCTCCGCCATTTCTTCTGCGTCGAGGCAGCGTCAGCGTCGTGGTGGTCGGAGTCGTGTGGAGGGGTGGCCGAGTGGCCGAAGGTGCGGCACTGGAAATGCCGTGTACGGGCAACTGTACCGTGGGTTCGAATCCCACCCCCTCCGCCATTTCTTTGACTTGGCCGTGCTAGACGGGGAGGTAGCGGTGCCCTGTAACCCGCAATCCGCTATAGCGGGGTTGAATTCCCCCCTGAGGGGCGCTCGTGTCGAATGAGCCGGATGGGACGGCGTTGAGGGTTGGGCCCCACGCGACGGGAAGTGTCGAACCCCGCCAGGCCCGGAAGGGAGCAACGGTAAGGCACCCCTCCCGAGTGCCGTGGGAGTACCTGACCGGAGCAGGTTTCAGCCGGAGTTCGCGGTACGGACGTTTCGATCGGGGGTGCACGGTCTTTTGATGTATCAGGTCCTCGCCCGGAAGTGGCGCCCGCAAGTCTTCGACGCCGTCGTCGGTCAGGACGCGGTGACCCGCACGCTGCGCAATGCGCTGGCGAGCGGGCGAGTCGCGCACGCCTATCTGTTCACCGGCCCGCGGGGCGTCGGCAAGACCACCACCGCGCGCCTGCTCGCCAAGGCCTTGGCCTGCACCGCGCGCACCACCGAGCCCGAGGCCTGCGGCAAGTGCCCCTCCTGTCTCGATTTCGTCTCGGGGGCGCCGGTGGACGTGCTGGAGATCGACGCCGCCAGCAATAACGGCGTGGAGGAGATCCGGACGCTCCGGGAGAATGTGAAGTATTCCCCCGCGCGCGGGCGCTTCAAGGTCTATATCGTGGACGAGGTCCACATGCTCTCGGGTCCCGCCTTCAACGCCTTCCTCAAGACGCTGGAGGAGCCGCCCCCGCACGTGGTCTTCATCCTCGCCACCACGGATCCGAAGAAGATTCCCGCCACCGTGCTCTCGCGCTGCCAGCGCTTCGACTTCCGCCCCATTCCCGCCGAGCTCCTCACGCGCCAGCTCACCGACATCCTCACCCAGGAAGGCGTGGCCTTCGACGCGGCCGCGCTGCCGCTCCTGGTGCGGGCGGCGGAGGGCAGCCTGCGGGATGCGCTCTCGCTTCTGGACGCCGCCATCGCTTATGGCGAGGGCCGTCTCGACGAGGGGAGCGTGGCCCGGCTCCTGGGCGCCTCCTCGCCGGTGCACGTGCGCGCGCTGGCCGCCGCAGTGCTGGGGCGCGACAGCGCGGCCGCGCTGGAAGCCATCGACCGCGCCGCGCGCCAGGGCGAAGACCTCGAGGGCTATTGCCGCGACGTGGTGGAGATGCTGCGCCGCCTCCTGGTGATCAAGGTGGCGCCGGCCAGTCCGCCCGCTGAGCTCACGCCGGCGGAAGCGCAGGAGCTGGCCGCCGTCGCCGAGCCGGCCACGGTGGACGATCTGGTCTATCTCCTGCGCGTGCTGCTGGAGAGCCAGGCGGAGATGCGCGGCTCGCCCTATCCGCGCGTGGAGCTGGAGGTGGGCGCGATCCGCGCCGCGCGCCGACCCCAGGTCCAGGCCCTCGACGCGTTGATCAACCGAGTCGAAGAGGCCGAGCGGCGGCTGCGCGCCGGCGGGAGCGGCGTGGTGCCCGCGCGCCCGCAATCCACCCAGGCCAATCTGCTCGGCGCCGACCCGCGGGCGGCGGGCCCGAGCGGTGGCGCCCCCGCCGCCCCCGCCGCGCCTCCGCGTCCGGCGTGGCCGCCCCAGGGCGCGAGCGCGCCCCCGCGCCGGACGGAGAGCGACGAGCCGCCGCCGCGTGAGCTCGCCCCCGAGCGGGGCCGCGGCCCGGGCGCCGCGCCGGCCGCCCCCAGCGGCGATCTTAGCGAGGCATGGCAGCGCGTGGTGGCGGCGGTGCTGGCGCGCAAGGCGCTGCTGGGCTCGGTGCTCCAGCACGCCATGCCGGTCGCCGTGCGCGACGGCGCGCTGGCGGTGAGCATGGTGGCGAGCGGCTTTCACAAGGAGATGCTGGCCGATCGCGCCAATCGCGACCTCATCAATCAGGCGATCGAGCAGCACGTGGCGGGCGCGCGGCGCATGGAGCTGAGCGCGGAGGCGGCCCCCGGCGCGGGCGCGCTTGCGCATCCCACGGTGCAGGCCGCGCTGGCCGCGTTCGGCGGCGAGGTGGTGGCGGTGCGACCGCGGATCCCCGACGAGCCTGCGCCCCAGGAAGGAGACGGTCAGTGAAAGGCTTCGGCAATATCATGAAGGAAGCGCAGAAGCTGCAGGCGCAAATGGAGGCGATGCAGGCGGAGGCGGCCAAGAAGCTGGTGGACGCCACCGCCGGCGGCGGCATGGTCACCGTCGTCGCCAACGGCAAGCAGGAGATCGTGTCCATAAGATCGACAAGGAAGTCATCAATCCCGAGGACGGCCAGATGCTCGAGGACCTCGTGCTCGCCGCCTGCAACGAGGCGCTGCGCAAGTCGCGGGAGATGATGCAGGCCGAGCTGGGCAAGCTCACCGGCGGGCTCAAGATCCCCGGCCTCGGGATGTGATGGCGTACTTCCCCGAGCCGGTGGCCCGCCTCATCGAGGCGCTGCAGAAGCTCCCCGGCGTGGGGCCGAAGAGCGCTCAGCGGATGACGTTCTTTCTGCTCAAGCGGCCGGCCGACGAGGTGGGCGAGCTCTCCGCCGCGCTCACCGCGCTCAAGACCCGGATCGTGCACTGCTCGCGGTGCTTCAACGTCACCGAGGAGGACCCCTGCCGCATCTGCAGCGATCCCGCGCGCGACGCGCGGAGCCTCTGCGTGATCGAGGAGCCCAACGACCTCCTCGCGGTGGAGCGCACCGGCGAGTTCAAGGGCCGCTACCACGTCCTGATGGGTGCGCTCTCGCCGCTGGACGGCATCGGGCCCGAGGACATCCGGGTGCGCGAGCTGCTCCACCGGCTCGACGGCGAGACCGTGGACGAGGTGATCCTCGCCACCAACCCGAGCGTGGAGGGCGAGGCCACCGCCATCTATCTCGCCAAGCTCCTGAAGCCGCTGGGGCTGCGCATCACGCGCATCGCGCGCGGCCTGCCGGTGGGCGGCGATCTCGAGTACGCCGACGAGGTGACGCTGAGCAAGGCCCTCGAGGGCCGGAAGGAGATGGGGTAGCCCGACTCATGTACACCCAGGTCATTCAGAGCGTGTTCTTCTGGGCGGGGCTGGTGGTGGTGGGCGCGTGGCTCACCGTCGAGCTCCTGAACGCATGGGATCATTACCGGATCCACAGCGCGGCGCGGACCCGGCTGGGTCTCGACGAGCGGCCCGGGCAGTCGGCGTGGGAAGATCGGATCAAGCTTCAGGCCGCGGTGGCCGGGGACGATCCCGACGCGGGTCGCTCCATCTAGCTAGCCCACGGCCGCTTGGCCGGATTGCAAGCGTGTGATATATAAAAGGTCCTGGTTGAATCCGGCGGTCGTCACTCCCCGATAGCTCAATGGTAGAGCATCCGGCTGTTAACCGGAGGGTTGTAGGTTCGAGTCCTACTCGGGGAGCCAACCACTGGTGACTGATCTCCGCACCGGCGGCCAGTGGGTGGTGGACGCGCTCGCGGCCGAGGGCGTGCGCCACGTCTTCGGCATCCCCGGCGTCCACAACCTCGCCATCTACGACGCGCTCATCCGCCAGTCCGCGATCCGGCACATCCTCGCCCGCCACGAGCAGGGCGCCGCCTTCATGGCCGACGGCTATGCGCGCGCCTCCGGCCGGCCCGGCGTGCTGGCGGTCACCACCGGCCCCGGCGCGACGAACGCCCTCACGCCCTTGGTGGAGTCCTTCGCGACGTCGCAGCCGGTGCTCGCCATCATGTCCGATATCCCGGCGGCGCTCATCGGGCGGCAGCTGGGCGCGCTCCACGAGGTGTCGAACCAGATCGACTGCTTCCGCCCCGTCACGCGCTGGGCCGAGACCGTGCGCGAGGGGCCGGCCATCGCACCGGCCGTCCAGCGCGCCTTCGAGCGCTTCCGCAGCGCGCGGCCGGGCCCGGTGGCGCTGTCCATCCCCACCGATCTCCTCATGGCGCCCACGGCGGGCGCGCTCCACCCGCCGCGCGGCGCCCGCCCGCGCTGCGATGCCGCGCTGATCACGCGCGCGGCCGATCTCCTCCGCGGCGCGCGGCGGCCGCTCCTCATCGCGGGTGGCGGCGTGGTCGCGGCGGGCGCGGGCGATCACGTCCGCGCGCTGTCGCGCCGGCTTCACGCGCCCGTCCTGACCACGGTCATGGGTCGGGGGACGCTGCCGGAGACGGATCCGCTGTGGCTGGGCGTGCTCCCGAACCGCCTCGCGAGCCAGGCGGCCCTGGAGGCGGCCGACGTGATCCTCGCGGTGGGCTGCCGCTTCGCCCACCGCTCGACCAAGGGGCTCCTGCTCAACCTGAACTTCCGGACCGAGCAGGCGCTGATCCACCTCGACCTGGATCCCGAGGAGATCGGCCGCCAGCACACGGCCGCCATCGGCATCGTGGGCGACGCGCGAGACGGGCTGGCGGGGCTGCTCGCCGCGCTCGGCAAGGAGGCGGCCGTCTCTCAGTGGGACTGGGCGGCGCTGGCGCGCGAGCGCGGCGCGCGCTGGGCGCGCTGGACGGAGACGGTCGACCGCCTCATCCACATCCTCCGCGACGCGCTGGCGCCGGACGCCATCATGGTGAACGACCAGACCGGGCTGAACTACTGGATGGAGTGGCACTACCCGGTGCTGGCGCCGCGGACCTTTCTCTATCCGGTGGGCTCGGCCACGCTGGGTTATGCCGTGCCCGCGGCCATCGGCGCGGCGGTGGCCGAGCCGCGGCGCCAGGTGGTGGCGGTGGTGGGTGACGGTGGCTTCCTCTTCTCGGTGAACGAGCTGGCCACCGCCGCCAAGTACTCGCTGCCCATCGTCTTCCTCGTCCTCAACGACAACCGCTACGGCGCGATCAAGTATCTCCAGGAGGAGATGTTCGCGGGCCGCTGGGGCGAGACGGAGCTTGCCAACCCGGACTTCCCCGCGCTGGCCCGGGCCTTCGGCCTGGAGGGCCGGCGGGTGGAAACCGTTGGCGATTTGCGGGGCGCGCTCGAGAAGGCCCTCACCCACGGGGGGCCCACGGTGCTGGAGCTGCCCGTCGCCATCACCCCTCCGTGGGAGTTATAATCGCCGCATGCCCCCGCTGACCGACGGGCGGAAGCACACTCTGCGCCGGGAGATGGAGGCCCTCCTCGGCAAGGGGGCGGTGCTCTCAGACCCAGAGGAATTGCTGGTGTACGAGTCCGACGGGCTCACCCTTTTCCGCGCGCTGGCCGACTTCGTCGTCTTCCCGCAGAGCGCCGAGCACGTCTCCGCCCTCGTCAAGCTGGCCCAGCGCGAGCAGATCCCCTTCGTGGCGCGCGGCGCCGGCACCGGGCTCTCGGGCGGCTGCCTCCCCGCCGAGGGCGGCCTCGTCATCTCGCTGATGCGGATGAACCGCGTGCTGGAAGTGGACTACGCGAACCAGATCGCGGTGGTGGAGCCGGGCCTGGTCAACCTGCATCTGTCCTGGGCGGTCGGGCCGCAGGGCTTCTACTACGCGCCCGATCCCTCCAGCCAGCAGGCGTGCACCATCGGCGGGAACATCGCCAATAACTCCGGCGGCCCGCACACGCTCAAGTACGGCGTCACCACCAATCACGTGCTGGGGCTGGAGGTGGTGCTGCCCGACGGCGAGCTGATCTGGATCGGCGGCAAGACGCGCGATCCGCAGGGCTATGACCTCACCGGCCTCTTCGTCGGCTCCGAGGGCACCTTCGGCATCGCCACCAAGATCGTCGTGCGCCTCATGAAGAAGCCGCAGGCGGTGAAGACCGTGCTGGCGGTCTTCGACGAGGTGGACCAGGCCTCGGAGGCGGTGTCCGCCATCATCGGCCGCGGGCTGGTGCCCGCCGCGATGGAGATGATCGACCAGCTCACCATCCAGGCGGTGGAGGACGCCTTCGGGTGCGGCTACCCGCGCGATGCCGCCGCCGCCCTCCTCATCGAGGTGGACGGGCTCGCCGCGGGCATGGACGAGCAGGCGGAGCGCATCTCCCAGGCCTGCCGCGAGGCCGGCGCGCGCGGCGTCCGCGTGGCCCGGGACACGGTGGAGCGCGAGCTGCTCTGGAAGGGCCGCAAGTCCGCCTTCGGCGCCTATGGCCGCATCTCCCCCGCCTACATGGTGATGGACGGCGTCATCCCGCGCACCAAGCTGCCCTATGTGCTGCGCCGGGTGAACGAGATCGTGGCCGCGCACGGCCTCCGCGTCGGCAATGTCTTTCACGCCGGCGACGGCAACCTTCACCCGAATCTCCTCTACGATCCCCGCGAGCCGGGGGCGGAGGCGCGGGTGGTGGCGGCGGGCGGCGAGATCCTCAAGGTCTGCGCCGAGGTGGGCGGCTCCATCTCCGGCGAGCATGGCATCGGGCTGGAGAAGGCGGACTACATGCCGCTCATCTTCTCCGAGGCCGACCTCGACTGCATGTACCGGCTCCGTCGCGCCTTCAATCCCACCGGGCTCTGCAATCCCGGCAAGATCTTTCCCAGCCGCAAGGCCTGCGGCGAGGCCGGCATCGCGTATCGTCCGCACCCCATCGAAGAGAAAGGCCTCGCCCAGCGCTTCTAGCGCGGGGCGTGGCGAACTCCCCTCGTGGATTCCAATCTCGCGCGACGGCTGGCCGCCATCGTCGGCGAGCGTCACGTGCTCACCGGCATCGAATGCTCGCCCTATGTGCTCGAGGGCCGCACGCCCGAGGCGGTGGTCTTTCCCGGCGCCCGGGAAGAGGTCGCCGCGCTCCTCGTCCTCGCCGGCGAGGACGGGATGCCCGTCACGCCCTGGGGCGGCGGCACGCGGATGTCGGTGGGCCTGCCGCCCGCGCGCCCGGGCCTCGTGCTGTCGCTCCGGCGCCTCGACCGCCTGATCGAGCACGAGCCGGGCGATCTCACCGCCACCGCCGAGGCGGGCCTCACCCTGGGCGCCTTCCAGGAGGCGCTGGGCCGTCGCGGCCAGTGGCTCTCGCTGGATCCCCCCAATCCGCGCGAGGGCACCCTGGGCGGCATCGTCGCCAGCAATGCGTCCGGCCCCCGCCGGCATCTCTACGGCACCATGCGGGACCTGCTCATCGGGCTCACCGTGATCCTGGCCGACGGCTCCATCGTGCGAGGCGGCGGCAAGGTGGTGAAGAACGTGGCGGGCTACGACCTTCCCAAGCTCGTCATCGGCTCCTTCGGCACGCTCGGCGTCGTCGTCGAGGCCACCTTCAAGCTTCGCCCGCGCCCCGACACGGACCGGCTCGTCCTCGCGCGCTTCGAGCGGGTCAAGGACGCGGGCGCGGCGGTGCGGGCGCTGATGGCGTCGGACCTCATTCCCTCCGCGCTGGACCTCGTGGACCCCGAGGCGCTGCGGGCGCTCGATCCCGGCGGGCGCGAGGGCGCCGCGCTCCTCCTCGGCTTCGACGGCATCGCGGAGCAGGTGGAGTGGCAATGCGCCGAGCTGCCGAGGATCCTGGGCGCCGGCGCCCGCGTGGACACGCGCGTGCTGGACGGCGCCGAGCGCGACGCGCTCTGGCAGGCCGCCGGGGCGCTGCCGCGCGCGGCGCTCCCCGGCGTCACCGGCGTGATGAAGTGGGGCGTGCTGCCCAGCCAGGTGGCCGAGCTGATCGACTCCGGCGGCGACGTGGCGCGGCGCCACGGCCTCACCGCGGCCTTCAGCGCGCACGCCGGGATGGGCATCGTGACGGCCATTCTTGGGTCGAGCAGCGGAGGCTCGGGCACCGGGAGCCCCGGTGGCGGCGCGGCGGTGGCGGCCACCTCGGTGGCGGCCGCGCTGGGCGACTGGCGCGCGCTGGTGCACGCGGCGGGCGGGCATGCGATGCTCGAGTGGGCGCCGCTCGCGGTGAAGGAGCGGGTGCCGGTCTGGGACCCGCCCGGCGCCCCGCAGCGGATCATGGCCCGGCTCAAGGCCGAGCTGGATCCGCGCGGCACTCTCAACCCGGGCCGCTTCGTGGGAGGGATCTGAGCGCATGGCGCATGGAACGGAGACGGCGCCCGTCGCGGGGCCGCTCCGGCTGCACGGGCACGACGTCGAGGGCGTGAACCAGTGCGTGCACTGCGGCCTCTGCCTCGCGTACTGCCCCACCTTTTCCATTCTCGGCACCGAGATGGATTCCCCGCGCGGGCGCATCTTCCTCATCAAGTCCATGGCGGAGGGGCGCATCGGCCTCACCGACTCCGCCGCCGCGCACCTGGATCTCTGCCTCGGCTGCCGCGCCTGCGAGACGGTCTGCCCCTCGGGCGTCCCCTATGGCCAGCTCATCGAGGCCGCGCGCGCGGACATCGAGCGGCAACGCCCCGGGGGCCCGCTGCGCCGGCTCTTCCGCTGGGTGAACTTCTCCGTGATCCTTCCGCATCCGCGCCTGCTCTCGCTGGCGGCGGCGGGATTGCGTTTCTATCAGGTGAGCGGGCTGCAGCGGCTGGTGCGCGCCTCCGGGGTCCTGCGACTGCTGCCGGGCCCGCTGGCGAGCTGGGAGCCGCTGCTTCCCAGCATCCCGGCCGCCGCCGACCGCGCACCCCTCCCCGAGGTCACGCCGGCGGACGGCGTGAAGCGCGCGACGGTGGGTCTCCTCACCGGGTGCGTCCAGCAGGTCGCCTTCGGCCCGCAGAATCGCGCGACGGCGCGCGTGCTGGCCCGGAACGGCGTCGAGGTCATCGCCCCGCGCACCCAGACTTGCTGCGGCGCGCTGCACGCGCATGGCGGCGAGCACGACACCGCGCTCGAGCTGGCCCGGAAGACCATCATCGCCTTCGAGTCCGCGGGGGTGGAGCAGGTGGTGGTGAACACCTCGGGCTGCGGGGCCCACATGAAGGCGTACGGGACGCTCCTGGCCGACGACCCCAAGTGGGCCGAGCGCGCCCGGCGCTTCGCGGGGCGGGTGAGCGATATCTCCGAGTTCCTGGCGCGCGAGCCGCTGCGCGGCCCGCTCCGGCCGCTCGCCCGCACCGTCACCTATCACGACCCCTGCCACGTGGCGCATGGCCAGAAGATCCGCAAGGAGCCGCGCGCGCTGCTCCACCAGATTCCCGGGCTCACCGTGAAGGAGCTGCACGAGGCCGACTGGTGCTGCGGCTCCGCCGGCACCTACAACCTGACCCAGCCCGAGATGGCAGGACAGCTCCAGCGGCGGAAGATCGAGAACATCCGCGCCACAGGGGCGGAGACGGTGATCACCGCCAATCCCGGCTGCATCATCCAGATCCAGCAGGGCCTTGCGGGCGGCGCCCGGCCCATCCGCGTGCTGCACATCGTCGAGCTGCTGGACGAGGCCTATCGCGACCGGTGAAGACCAAGGTGCTCGACGTCGCCGCGCTGCCCCTCCTCACGCCGACCCTGGTCACGGTGGACGGCGAGGACGTGGTCCTCTACCGCCGCGGCAGCGAGATCTTCGCCCTTGGCAACGAGTGCCCGCACCAGGGCGGCAACCTCTGCGATGGCTGGATCGAGGGCGATATCCTGAGCTGCCCGCTCCATGGCTGGGAGTTCGACCTGCGCACGGGCGTCTGCATGACCATTCCCGGCGAGCGCGCGGCCCGCTACGCGGTGAGCGTGGACCAGGGCGCCATCTACCTCGAGCGCGCGGAGTGAGGGGGACGGCATGGCCGACGTGAAGCCCGATCAGGTCGCGCAGGAGCATCGGAGCACCGGCCGTCAGACGGCGGGCTGCTTCGTCCTCACCGTCTCCGACTCCAAGACGCCCCAGGATGACACCAGCGGCAACCTCATCCGCGAGCTGCTCACCGCGGCGGGGCAGACCGTGGTCGGCCACGCCATCGTGCGCGACGAGCCGGCCCAGGTGGTGGCGGTGATCCGCGAGCGGCTGGCCCGGCCCGATCACCAGGTCTTCATCCTCACCGGGGGCACCGGCATCACCTCGCGCGACTCCACCTTCGAGGCCGTCGAGTCCATCCTGACCAAGCGCATCACCGGGTTCGGCGAGCTCTTCCGCATGCTCTCGTATCAGGAGGTGGGCGCGGCGGCCATGATGTCGCGCGCCCAGGCCGGCGTCGTCCAGGGGCGGCTGGTCTTCTCGCTGCCGGGCTCGCCGCACGCCTGCCGGCTCGCGCTGGAGAAGCTGATCATCCCCGAGATGGGGCACCTGCTCCGCGAAGTCAACCGCTAGGCCGCGGCGCCGCCGTGGGCCTGCGCTGGGAGGACTGGGGGGAGGCCGCCTTCGCCCGCGCGCGCGAGACCGGCCGGCCGCTCTTGCTCTCCCTCACCGCGCGCTGGTGCGGCGCCTGCCATCGGATGGACGAGGAGACCTGGGACGATCCCGGGGTGGCGGCGCGGGTGGCCGAGGTCGCGGTGCCGGTGCGCGTGGACGCCGACGCGCGGCCCGACGTTTACGGGCGCTATCATCTGGGCGGCTTGCCGACCACGG
>Ga0070691_10001049_pt1 | contig 11392 bp, 10 predicted proteins | sample KBSK1101metaG_FD_64673 | JGI IMG/M metagenome (GOLD analysis project Ga0070691, IMG submission 64673) | Corn, switchgrass and miscanthus rhizosphere microbial communities from Kellogg Biological Station, Michigan, USA - KBS K1-10-1 metaG | ecosystem: Host-associated > Plants > Roots >... | reverse complement strand
AGAAGTCAAGCAGGGCGGCACCGTTACGCTTACTGAGTTTGAGCAAATCAAGAAGGACGCACGTGAGGCGCAAGCCGCGATTGACGAGCTGGGCAAGCGCCGAAAGGCTTTGGCTGACGATCAGGCTAACAACGCTCGCGGCTTGCAGAATGTTCACGACAAGGAGATCGCGCGCCTCGACGAGAGCATAAGGCTGGAAGCGCAGCGGCGAGATCATCTCAACGATACTGTCAATACCGCGTTCAAGTTCCAACGCGTCACTAAGGACGTCGCGGACGCGTGGGAGGACGTGGGCGAGGCGATCAAGGTGCCGAACGCTGCCGCGGAGGCGTTTGCGCAACGTACCGGCGAGATAACTGACAAGCTGAAGGATCAGCTGGAAGCGTCGCGTGCGGAGCTGGCGCTTGCCAAGGCACGGCGCGACGAGGGTGACGAGGCGGTGGAGAATGCGCGCGACTTGTCCGTGGCTGCGCGTGCACAGCTCGAAGTCACGAAGGCGCTCAACTCTCTAGAGTCAAGTCGCCACAGCCTCAGTGCTGCCACTCGCGCCGAGGTAACGCGCCTCGTTACCGAATGGGTGCGCGTCAAGGACGAGATCAAGCGCACGAACGAGGAGATCAAGCAGCAGGAAGCTGATACGCGCAGCCAAGAGCGTGCGCTGGCGCAGATGTATCGCATCGTCGAGAAGCGCGCCGAGCACGAGCGCAAGATCCGCGCCGAGCTGCAAGCACAAGCCGAAGCGTTGCAGGATCAGTTCGCCACCGTGGCGATCAACCTCGATACGAGCAAGAACATGCTCGCGGCGCTGCTGAAATACGGCCAGCAAGCGGCGAGGGCGGCCGAGATACAGGGTGAACTCGAAAAGGATCACGTGCTCAATGCGCGCGAGCTGAGCGTCTGGTTGGCGCAAGTGGAGGAGGAGCAGGCGCGCATCAACTATCTTATCGAGAAGGTTGGCGAGCTGAGCAAGCCGGCGTGGAAGGTTTACCTGGACGCCGCGTTCGACGCGATCAACGCGGTTGGCGACGCCCTCAGTGACGTGATCGTGCAGGCGGCGATGGAGGGGAAGGTTAACTGGGAGAGCGTGTGGGAGTCGCTCAAGTCGTCGCTTATCAAGATATTCGCCGACATGCTCGCGGACATGCTCAAGCGGTGGATTGCGACGCAGCTGGCCATGCGCGCCGCGAGCGAGACGATCAATGCTGGTGGTGGTGCTACAGGCGGAGGCGGCGGCTTGACTGGCGCCTTCTCGTCCATGGGTATGTCGGCGTTCGGCGGTACGAGCGGCGGTGCATCGGGTGGTGGCATGTCCGCGTCCACGCTCGCAGGTTACGCCGTCATCGCGTACGCGCTCTTCGTAGTCTACAAAGGCTTCATCGAGGATCACAAGCGCAAGTTCGCAGGCGTGACGCTCGGCGATCAAGGCCAAATCATCTCCTCCGCGCAACACGGCAAGAAGTACATGGACGGTTTGCTGAAAACCGTCGACGCACTCCTCGTCAATCTGCGCGCATGGCTCAAGGAATTCGACATCGAGATGGCCAAGTTCGCGAGCGTAACCGTCGAGGCCGACAAGAGCGGCTACTCGGTACGCGGCGCATTCGGCGTCATCGTCGGCCACTTTAAGACAGCAGAAGAAGCTATCTCGGCGGCCAACGCGTTCATGATTAAGTTCGGCGAGTTCGCCGACAGCGTGCCTGAGCTGATCAAGTCGGCGATCAAGGCCAGCGACATGAACATGGAGTCGATCACGTCCAATGTTCAGCTCGCGCGTACGCTGCTGACGCAGAACATGGAGCAGGTGGCGTTGGCCATACACGACGCTACCGAGTTGTTTGTCGATCAGATACGTAGATCGTTCGAGCTGTTTGGACAGATTGGGCGTAACTTCAACGGGCCTGCGCTGCTCGAAGCGACGGGTAGCGCCATCTTGTACTTTACGAACTCGCTCACGCAGCTGTATAACCAGCTTACGGGACATAAGGAAGATCCGAAGGAGGCTGCGGAGAGACAACGACTGGCGTACAACGCGCAGCGGGCGATCATGATTGCGCAGATCACGCTGCTGATCGAGGAGATCAAGGCGCGTATTGCGCTGTATCAGGCGCAGTTGTTGACGATTGCTGGACTGGGCGGACTTGTCGGTGGTGGCGGTGGAGGCGTTGGCGATGGTGGTGGCGGAGGAGGCACCACTTCTGGCCAGCCTACCAACCTCTCTAAGGGTGGCGGCGTTTACACGCAAGATCCGCGCAACCCCGGCAACGATCCGCAGCTCGCCGCGCTACTTCAAATCCTCGACGCGCTCATCCGCGCACTTACCGGCCTGCCTGGCGAGATCGGCCCTGGCGGCGTCAAGCCTGGACGTGGCGGTGGTGGACGCGGCGCACGCGAGCAGGTGCGAGACTTTATCGAGGAGCAGAAGTTTGCGCTCGCGCAGGCGGGACGTTCGCCTATCGCGCAAGAGATCGAGAACATACGTAGATCGTTCGCCGAACAGTTGGAGGCCGCGGGCAAGAACGTCAAGTTGCGCCAAGAGTTGCTCGCGCTCGAACAGCAGGCCATCGAGGCCGCACGTAAGCGGTTCCAGGAGGATGTCGAGAACAGGTTCAAGGAGATTACGGGGCAGACGAACGCGTTCACCGAGCTGCGTAAGCGGTTCAGCGACATGCGCCGTGACATCAACGATGCGGGATTTGCGGCGTCGCGCGCGGCAGAGATGCTGGCCGATTTGGCCAAGGCTGAGGAAGAGGCGGTGCGCGTACTGAGTCAGCAAATGGCTGGCGATCTGCTCAGCGGGCTGGCGCAGTACATTGACGATGAAACCAAGCGCGCCGAGTTCCTGAAGCAAGCGGCCATTATCAAGTTCAACCTTGATATGGCGAACTACAAGGCGCAGTTTGCCATTCTCAAGGCTCAAGGCAAGCTGTCCGACGCAGTGCTGAAAACGATCCAGGACGCGTTCGACTACATCGAGAGAAACCCGCCTAACCTGGGTGGCGATAACGACGCAACGCCGCCTCCGTTCGCTGGCCACATAGTAGGAGAGCGCGCGGTATGGGACGGTTGGATTTGGACGTGGAATGGTACTAATTGGGTCAAGGGCAATCAGTACATTCCGCCGAATCAGGGCGGAGGCAGCGGCAGTGGTACAGGTGGTGGTACGACAACGACAGTCGATTTGATTGCACGTGCGCGCGAGCTGCTAACGAAGTATCAGAACGAGGGATTGAATCGTTGGCAGCGTGCGCTGCGTGAGCTGAACGCCGACTTTGACAGCATTCGTGCGGCGCTGGGCGATACGCCGGAAGTGATGCAGGCATACGCGGACGCCTTAGCTCGCCTACGCGAAGAATTCCTCGACGGGTTGCGCGAATACTACAACGAGCTGCGCAACTTCGGATCGTCACAATCGGTTGCGCAACAGTTCGCGGCGGCACAGGCGCGTTATCAGCAGCTGCTCACTGCGGTGGCAGGTGGAGACTTGAGCCAGGCTGACGCGTTGCAGGCCGCAGCGGCGCAGCTAGAGCAGCTAGCACAGCAGATGTTCGGCACCGCTACTGGTGGCTACCAGGACATCCGCGCACGTATCCTCGCCGATCTCGAAAGCATCCTTGGCATCGTCACACCCGCGGGTGGCAACGTCATCGGCGGGCCTGAGTGGTTCGCAAGCGGCAACGCCGCGGCGATTGCGGCGACGACGAACGTAGCCGATGTCGTGAGCTTGAGTGGTGCGAACAGGGATAGATGGTTGCAGCGGATTGACGAGAAGTTGGGTAGGTTGCTCGACGATGGCAGCGAGCCGGTGGACGACGTGACGCCGTTCTCGTACGGGGATGCGCCGCGGCGGCTGCCGGGTAGAGGCTAACCGAGCTGACGCATGGCGTACTCAGACTTCTTATACGACAACCAGGCAGTACGCGACTTTGGCGAATACTGGGTGTTGCTCTACTTGACTAACCCGAGCGGTGCCGAGGAGGTTGTGCGTCTGTCGCGCCGTGGCACCAATTCGCCCACGTCCGCTGTCGTCGTGGCTGGTGACACCATTGCAGCCAATCTCCCCTTCGCCAAGCGCGTACTACGCGCGCCTGAAATCACTCACTCGCTGTGGCGTCCTGGTTCCATAGGCGGTAGTACGTTCCCGTCCTTCGGCCCAATGATCCTGAACAACCGCGACGGCGGCCTGGACGCGTACAAGCCGTCCAACGGGTACAAGTGGCACGACCGCCGCTGCGTCGTCTACTTCTTCGATCAGCGCGATCCTGCGGGCACGGGCGGGAAGATATTCGACGGCCGCATGGCGCAACCCAACTACTCCCTCGTAAGCGTCCAAGTCAACCTACGCGGCAACGAGGCGCGGTTCCAAGTACCGCTCGGCGAGCGCCGTTACCGCGGCGCGAACTACATGCTTGAATTGTCAGGCGTGCGCGACGTCGACTACGGGACTGGCGCCGTAGCTGCGGCCGTCGCAGCCGCTGGACACACTGGCTCGATGACGGTAGAGGGGTGGTTCTGGCTCGACTCCTGGGCGGCAACGGACAGGCTGGCGTGGGGTTGGTCGGGGCAGTCGCCGTGGGGACTGGTGTTCTCCTCGGCGCGCGTGCTGAAGCTTCGCGTCTACGTGGGCGGGGTGTCCACTGATATCACGTCAACGATCACGATCCCTTTGACGACGCCGTGCCACATTGCTTTTGTCATTTCTGGCCGCGACGTGACTTTCTATCTGTGGAACGAGGACGCGCAGACGCTGACTACGGACGTGCACGTAAACGCGATCAGCAGCGCAACTCGCGACGCGCCTGCCAGCGGTGCGCTTTATCGCAAGTTCGGTGTCGCCTCCCAAGTCGTATGGCACGACGAGGATCGCGTGTGGAACGTAGCGCGCACGGCGGACGAGCTGGCGGACAACAGGTATGCACCGCTGGCGACGATCCCGTCATCTTGCACGCACTATCTGAAGATGAACGACGGCACGGGCACGACGGCGACGGATTCGTCAGCGTCGGCGGCTAACGGGACGATTAACGGTGCGGGGACGAGTACGTGGTTGTGGGCGATGGAGGGCGCCGCAGAACTCGCAAAGACGCCTAAGCCGGACTTTTGGGGGCAGCAGCCGGCGCTACCCGGCATCCTCGTCGATCCCATTGGCGCGAACGGGCCGAGTGGGCCGACGTATCAAATCGCGGGCGCGGGCGCACTGACGTCTATTGCGCCGCGTGAAGGTGCGAACGCGATCACGGTTTCCTCGAACGCGGCGTCGTATCGTGCGTTCATCGTGTCGGCGCCGGCAGCGGGACAGGCGATCACTTACTTAGCACGTGGCCTAGTGAAATTCGGCTCGCAGCCGACGCTCCCTGTATCGTTCGATTGCGTAGGCTACGCGGGCGTAACGACGGCGCCTACGATTACTCGCCACATCGTTACGACGCGTGGGCCTAAGTTGGCCGATCCCGCCGACTTGGACACTACGGCGTTCACCGATTACGAGAATGCTGTGAACGGCGCGGTGATGGGGTTGTACGTCGCTGATCCTACTCAGGCGAGAGCGCTAGCTGAGGCGCTCGACTACTGTGCGCGCAGCGCTGGACTTGGCTATTGGGGTTACGATCGCGGCAACATACTGTTCACGGTTGGACGCTTCACCGGCCCCGCTGTCGACAGCGACTACGACTATGCGAAGCAGCACATTGCGCGGGGATCTCTCAAGGAACACGACATCGAGGCGGTGCTGTGGAAGGTTGTCGTGCGCTTCCAGCCGCGCATCGTCGCGCTGAGCGAGGATCAGGTAGCCGCAGCGGTTAAGGGTACGGCAGGGTGGCAGGTGCACACTCAGGCGTGGCAGGAGGCGGACGTGGGCGTGCAAGCGCTGCGCGACGCGTACCCGAACGATGCGAGTGCGCCGTTGATCGTCGAAACGGGCGTGTACACGCGCGCTGCCGCGCAGGCGCTCGCACAGTCCATCGCAGACGTAGTGCTAGGACTCAAGCAGGGGTGGGACGTAACCGTACCCGCTATCGGCCAAGCTATCGTCGCGGGCGACACTGTTACGCTGGAGTTGACGAATCAGTTCGGCGTGCAGAGGTTGGACTTGGACGGATTGACGCGCCTGAGTGTGCTGACTAGTAAAGATGCGCCGCAGCGTGGCGAGGTAGCACTACAACTATGGGGCAGTGTAGTCTAGGAAGGCTAAGGTAACGTACATGTCGCGCAATCCCGCACTCTTCGGATTTGGCCAGTACCCTAACCTGATCGGCAAGTCGTCGTGCTTAGTGTCCGTGCCCGTCACGTACGAGGCAGCGGCGCTCAAGGCTATTCGTACGCAGACGGACGAGCCGAGCGAGGTGTCGCGCATCCTTACTACGAATCCCGAGTTCACGTACTGGAACGCCAACTTCCAGACGATCCTGCGAACCGTCAGCGGCATGGCGGGCGTTAATAGCAACCTGTCGCCGAACGGTTACTATCGATTCTTGGCCGGCACGGAAGGAGTCGTAGCTCCAGCGTTTCAGTACGACACCGCTACGAGCATCGAGATATCGAGCAACATCACCGGCACGCTCACCGACATAGACGAGGCGATCTCTGCGCCTGATGCCAACTTCATCTTGCCCACGAACGTCGCAGCCAAGTGGAGTGCCAGGTTTGCATTCAACACTCCGTCGCCCACGCCGACTGTCGGTGCATACATGGCCGCTTTCGTCGCACGCGTGCTTCGGGTAGCTGGCGGAGACACAACCTTCTATCCGCGCTTTACCGCCGAGCTGTACGAAAGCGGCTCGTTGGTTCGCGTTCTAGGTTCCCGCGCTGTGTCGGTTGCAACCGGCGACGGACAGCTGTTGATCTTCCCGTTCAACCCGAGTGAGTTGGCTGCACCTAATCTATCCAATGTCGAGGCTAGGATCTCCTGCACAGCCGGGGCTGGCACAGGCAGCCAATACGCCAAGCTGAACACGCTAGCATTGCTCACCGACGTGACTGGTGTGCCAAGCGCTTCTTATCCATTCGACAGCGGCTGGATTCCGTCTCCTGCGCTCTACTACTCTGGAGAGAGCGACGATCCAGTGCCTCAACTGTCGTTTGATTACTTTCCTGAAAGTCCGTGGACAGATATCAGCAATCTGATGCTCCTTGTAATGGACGATCAGGCGGTAGCAAACCCAAACGGCACGAGCGACTCGAACAGCATTCCGATTGGACTCATCCCGTCGGCGCCTAGTGGCGCGATGGATCTCGGTGTGTTCGTGGCGGGGCCGGCGCTCGTGTTAGAACGCGGCCCGCAGCAAGGCCCGCAGTCGTCGGTGATTATTGAGGGTTACGAGGGAGTCACCGAGGGCGGACAGACGTATGGATCTGACGCATTCCGCCGTCGCTCGATGACTGTCAATCTAACTCTCAACCGTACCGAGAAGGACGCGCTCATGGACGGGATCGATTGGCGGCGTGGGCGCTCGGGCGCAATCTACGTCAACCTCGATCCTAATCTAGACGAGCAGCATCGTGAGTTTACTGCGGGTTGGGTAACCGTTGTAGAGGCCGGAGCCGCTATCCAGATGCCGGCCGCCTACGATGCTGGCGATCTGATGCTATTCACGAAGCAGGTCACGATGGAGGAACGTCTGTGACGCTACTCGCGGTAGACGACGTTGTATTTCCAGACTTGCCAGCCGTCGTTTATGAAGCAAGTAGGAATGGCGCTGCACTCGATGCAGAACTCTCGGTTCTGGATATCGAATGCTACCGAGGGAGTCACTGCGATGATGCGGTAGCCGAGATCGTCAAGCTCGGTGAGCCGCTCGGACAGCGCACAGTTTTCAACCTCTTCGACGGTCACCGGCACGCTCGCCTTGGCCTTGTGGGTGATGCCAGCCACGGCGACGAGAGCGAGAAGCACAGCAGCGACAGAGAACAGACGATAATTGCGGGACATCGAGCACCCTCTCTTTCTTGTGGGTAGGTGTATCCGATGAACTCGGACAACAGACTCAGTATACATGCGTAAGACTCGTCTGACGCATTTCAAGCAGGACGTGCCATAGTTCGTGCCGTAAGTCGTCGTAGTATGGCGCCTAGACATCGCTCAGGGTTTGATACGATTGGACAGACGGAACGGGTGAGGATCTATGAATGAGGAACCAATCATGGAGTACCCGAACGAGCCGGACGTGCACACGGGCGATGGCGTGGACGACAGTGAGCTGCACGGCGGCGGCAATGGCTTCACCAAGCGCGTCCCTGCCTGGGGCGAAGTCGAGTTCGTACCTACGAAACCGCAGCGAATCTCCCTATGGAGACGGGTGATGGCATCCAAGACGGTTCGCAACATTGCCGACTACACGCAGGCTGAGCGTCGCCCTGTGCCGGCGTGGGTGCCTGGCGCCATTCTCACCGTTGCCGTGATGCTGCTCACCAATCTCGGACTGCATCTTTACTGGAAAGGACGACTCGATGAGAAGGTTGAGCGCCTTGAAGCGGCGACAGCGAAGGTACAGCAGCTTGTCGAGGAGAACCGAGAACTGAAAGGCAGAGTTGAATCGCTACACAGTTTAGAGGAGTGGGTAGGATTGCTGGTTGTCTATGAGCAAGGATTGCGAGAGGATCTTGGCCCGCTAACGTCTCGCTACGGCGTCAAACTACCTCCGATGCCGCCGCGCCCGTCGCACGACAATAACTAAAGGAGAACGATCATGGGCGGACTTCCGTGCTACAAGCAGGTGATCGACCAAATGCACGCGCTGTATCGGCAGATGCAGTGCACCGAGACGAGCCTTACTGCTGCCCAGCTTCCGGGCGGTAACGGCTTTACGCCGAGCGACGAGGATGTGAAGATGTTTGGCGAGCTGGCCAAGCCGCTAGCCGACTTCTTGGCCGATCTTACAGCGCAGGCGACTCCTGTCTAATGCGAGTACCGCTGACGGCGCAGCAGAAAGCGCCACGAGGTGCCCGAGCGATTCAGCTTACTCAAGGCTGGGCTGCATGGGTCGATAAGGCTGACTACGCCGAGTTGTCGGCGCATGTCTGGTGCACGCTGATCGTCTCCAACGGACGAGCCTACGCTGTGCGAGAGATCGACAACAAAGCAGTCTACATGCACCGGCTCATTCTCAATTCCCGAAAGTCTCAGGAGGTAGATCACCGAAAGCACCTTTCCGAGATAAAAGTCGTCGACAACAGGCGCTCTAATCTTAGGGCCTGCACTAGAACACAGAACCTAGCAAACCAGTCTAGACTTAAGTTGTCAATTAAGCGCCCATTCAAAGGGGTAGCGCAGTGCGACTACTTCGGCAAGCGAGGAATGACGACGGCTTGGAAGGCCGGAGTGACAGTCGCCGGTAAGCTATTGTATTTTGGACGATACAAGAAGGCATTGATGGCCGCTGTAGCTTACGACGCTGCTGCCATGTTCTTGTTTGGCGAGTTTGCCTATACCAACTTCTCCTGGCCTGAATCAACCAACTCCTTGCACGGTTGTGTGCCACTGCCTCAGTCTGAGATCGACACTGCTGCTTGGACTGTTATGCGGCACTTGGCCGCCAAGGAGACAACATGAGCCTTATCGGCCTACTCATACTCGTCATCGTTTTTGGCCTGCTCTTCTACCTTATCAATCTACTTCCACTCGCTGCGCCGTGGAAAACCGTCGCGCTCGTAATCCTCATCATCATCGCCATCGTCGTCCTACTCAGCATGATCGGCCTCGTACCACTCGGCAACCTGCGCGTCAGCTAGCAGGCAAAGAACGCAAATGGCCGACATGCCCGTCTGGCAAATCCTTCTCATGCACCTCCCCACCATGCTCGCGTCCGTCGCTGGCCTAGTCGCGGCGTGCGCAGCATGGCGTAGCGCTGCGCGTAGCGGCCAGACGTCTCAGCGCAACGAGGGTGCACTTGGCGTCGTTCACAATTTGCTCAACGGCGCGGTAGATGAGTTGAGGCGGGAACTGGCACAGGCACGTACCGAGATCGCAGACTTGAGAGCGTCTAAGTCTGCTGATGTAGCAGCCAGGAAGGGGGTCTGAGAAGACAATGAAAGAATCGCAGCCTCAGACTGACATCCTAGGCGAGAACATCCCGCGCCCCGATCCGTCGCGGCTGACTACGCAGCAGGTACAGCGAGAGATCGGCGGCCTGCGCGAGCTGCTAGAGGCCAAGATCGACACGCTCTCGTCAGGGACAGAGCTGGAGCGCAGTTTGATCGGCCAGGTAACCATCAAAGAGTATTTGATGGACACGATCAACGAGCGCGACCGCAAGTACGAGCAGCGCTTCGCCTCGATTGACAAGTCTCTGAGCGAGGCCGGCGTGGCTGTGAAAGACGCGCTCGCGGCGGCCCTGGCCAGCACGAAGGAAGCGCTCGGGCAGGCGACTACCAACACGAAGGACGCTCTCGTCTCCGCGAACAACAGCATCTCTACCGCTCTCTCGTCAATCGACAAGCGATTCGAGTCTCTACGCGACAGCATTCAGGTCTATCAGGAAGAGTCGCCGCATCGGATGGACGAGAAGATTTCGGCGCTCCGCGAGGTGGCGGCGCGCGATCTTCGTGCACTGTCAGACACCAGCGCAGAGAAGTTCGCCAGCATTCAGACACAATTCGCAGAGCGCGACGTACGTGCGGATCAGAACAACAAGGACGCGAAGGTGGCCGTCGATGCCGCGTTGCAAGCCGCCAAGGAGGCGTTTGCCGAGCAGAACAAGTCGAGTGCGCTGGCCATCGCCAAGAGCGAGGGCGCGACGACTAAGCAGATAGATCAGATGGGCGTGCTGATCCAGCAAATGAACAAGGCGTTCGACGACAAGGTTGGCGATATCAAGGAGCGCATTGACAGGATCGAAGGGGGCCACACCGGGGCAAAGGAGACGCGAATGGCAATCATCGGCGTGATTATGCTGCTGCTCGCACTCGCTGGCTTCTTCGGCCTACGCAGCTCGCTACAGCCAGAGGTAAGGTACGTGCCGGCGTCGTCAACTCAGTCAGCACCCGTTGCGCCAGAATAAAGGAGACACTATGGCCGAAGCTCCTCCTGAAAAGTCGCCTCCGCCGCTGCCGCCAGAGACAGTAGTCGTCGCTGTGCAGAGTGCGTCCCCCTGGAAATCGAAGACTTTGTGGATGGCCGTCATCGGCGAACTCATCAACATTTTCTCCGCGCCGGTGTGGGTCAAGCTGCTGGGCGGCGAAACCGCAACGATTGTCGTCGGTACAGTCACCCTGCTGCTCATGGCCGTCATGCGCGTTATCACCTTCACGCCGCTTACCGGGACGCCTGGTGCAACGGCTGCGTTGGCAGCTCACCCTGCCGCCATCGCCGCGTCGGTGGGCGCGCTGACGCCTACGCTGGTGGAGAAGCCATGACGAGCATGAGTGCACAAAGTCGTCTTAGCGCCCGTCGTATGCTCCT
>Ga0070691_10001043_pt1 | contig 11409 bp, 9 predicted proteins | sample KBSK1101metaG_FD_64673 | JGI IMG/M metagenome (GOLD analysis project Ga0070691, IMG submission 64673) | Corn, switchgrass and miscanthus rhizosphere microbial communities from Kellogg Biological Station, Michigan, USA - KBS K1-10-1 metaG | ecosystem: Host-associated > Plants > Roots >... | reverse complement strand
GTGGTGGGTGGTGAGGGTCCAGTGGTCGGTGCTGAGTGAACGCACTCACTCAGTCCTGACCACAGGACCCGCACCACCCACCACTGTTCTTATACTCGCCCCTCATTTCTCGGCCGTGCTCCCTTTGGCCCCGCGCGCAAATACTGCGCCGGCCACGCCATCGTCCGCCCCAGGTCCGTCGCCGCTCTCATCGGCCAATACGGATCGCGCAACAATTCGCGCGCGAGCAGCACCATGTCCGCCTGGCCCGAGCGAATCACCTCATCCGCCTGCGCCGCGCCGGTGATCAAGCCAACCGCGCCGGTTGCGATCCCCGCATCGCGCCTGATGGCCTCGGCGAACGGAACCTGATATCCGGGGCCGAGCGGAATTTTCGCCGTCGCAACATTTCCGCCTGACGACGCATCGATCAAGTCCACGCCGCACGCCTTCAATGCGCGCGCGAGTTCGATGGACTGCGGCAAGTCCCAGCCTCCGTCCGTCCAGTCCGTGGCGGAGACGCGCACGAACAACGGGTGCGTCTCCGGCCACACGGCACGCACGGCCGCGGCCGTCTCGCACACGATTCGCGTGCGATTCTCGAACGACCCGCCATAGCGATCCGTGCGCGTGTTGCTCAGCGGCGACAGGAACTCGTGGAACAGATATCCGTGCGCCGCGTGCAGCTCGATCACCTGGAATCCGGCGGCGAGCGCACGTCGCGCTGCGGCGACGAACTTCTCCTTCACCGCCACGATCTCCTCCTCGATCATCGCGTGCGGCACCAGCATTTCGGCCGAAAACGGGATCGCACTCGGCGCCTCGACGCGCGCCCACCCGCCCTCGGACTCGGGGACGACGCCGGGCGGGTCCCACGGACGGCGCGTGGACGCCTTGCGCCCCGCGTGCGCGAGCTGCACTCCCGCCGCCGCGCCCTGAGCCCGGACGAACGCGACGATCGGCGCGAGCGCCTCCGCCTGCGCATCAGTCCAGATGCCGAGATCCTGGGGTGAGATCCGGCCGTCGGCCGTCACCGCGGTTGCCTCGGTGAACACGAGCGCGGCGCCGCCCACCGCGCGGCTGCCGAGGTGGACGAAATGCCATTCGTTTGCGACGCCGTCGACGCAGGAATACTGGCACATCGGCGAGACCGCGATGCGATTGCGGAGCGTCAGGGCGCGAATTTGCAGCTCGTCAAACAGGCCGGGCACGGGCGCGATCACCTGGGTTGGAGGACAGGTATACTATAGTCGACTCCTCACCCCTCACCGTGTCCCGCGCATTCACCAAGGAAGACCACGAAGCGCCGAAACCGCGCCGCAACTGGTCGCTTCCGCCCCGTGACGATCCGGGCTACGACGAAGCCGCCGCGTCCGCGCTCCTCGAGGGCGCGCGCGTGAGCGAAGTGCTCGACGCCGAGGAGGCTACCGGCTACGCGTGGGGTGAGCCGCGTCTGCGTCCGTACGTGGAGCGCGCGCTCGAGCGCGCTCGCGCGTCCGGCGACGACAGGCTCGAACAGGTCGCCGCGCGCTTCCTCAGGCAGCGCCGCTGATTACTGGCCCGGCGGCAGCCGGAAGACGGCGATCTGCGCGCCGAGCTGCGGCGAGAACGGCAGCCCGCCGGTCATCGAAAACTGAATGGTGACCGTCGCGGCGCTCGAGGGCGTGTCGAGGCGGAAGAAGGTCATCGTACCCGGGAGCAGGATCGCCGTCGTCGTGTCGGTGGTAATCGGCGTGAGCTGCAGGGGCACTGCCCTCGGCACGTCCGCGCCGGCGGACGTCGCAAACAGCCTGGCCCACAGCTGCTTCACGTTGCGCGACACGAACCGGTTTGCCTGCGGCGCAGTCGTGCGCGGCAGCCCCGGCAGGCTGTCCGCGTACAGCGCGAGCCCGAAGTTCGAGAACAACGCCGGGAACGACTGGCCGGTGGCCTGTTGCACATCTGAAATGGCGTTGGACGGACCCTTCTCCAGCTGGCGGTAGACGCTGCTGCCCATCTGATCGCCGAGCCAGCGCGCGAACAGCCATGCTCCGCCGCGCCACGAGAATCCGTTCTCGTCGTCGGTGCTGAGCGTGATCGTCGCGGTGTCCGGAAGCAGCGCGTACTGGTACGAGTCGTAGAGGAAATCCTGCACGAAGCCCTGCGACGAATCCGGGAAGAGCTGCGCCGGGCTCGTGCGGCACGACGGCGGCGGGCACTTCTGCTCGTAGTACACGGAGCCGAGCTCCTCGGCGACGATGCTCATGCCTTCGTCGAGCCAGCTCGAGGACGGCTGCCCGCCGCTGATCACGACGTGCTGCGAGTAGTTGATGAGGTGCTGCAGCTCGTGGAGGAATGTTCCGGGCACATCTGCGCCGACCTCACCGACGCCGTGGGCGCAGCTGACCGTCCCGGCCGAGTCGGGGACGATCGAATAGAAGATCTCCGCATTGTTCGAGTTCGCGCCCGAGCCGCCGAAGTCGCCGGAATCGAAGAACCCCGCCACGAATCCCTGCGAGGCGCACGTGCTCGCCGGCGTGTCCGCGTTCACGACCGGCGTCATGAGCATGATGACGTGGCCGTTGTTGTCGATGTCGGACGGGCCGCCGAACGCGGTGGTGTCGATCGGGTAAAGCGTCTGGTCGAACAACTGGCCGAAATTGGAAAGCTGCGTGGGCGTGAACCCGTTGGCGGGCGCGAGCGTATCGATGTAGATCAGCACGTTGGCGCCGGCGTACGCGAGCTTGGCGCCGACCGTCGCCCACGTGTTGGCAGTGAAACTGTTCGCCACGTGGAAGCTCTGGATGCTGCCGAGCGCCGGCGTCGTCGTCTTGCTGACCTGGCGTCGCACGGACGCACTGATGCCGGTGCGCGGCCTGCCTGACGCGCGGGCCTGCAGTGCGCGTTCTGCTGCGCGCTGCGCGAACATCTTGCGTCCCGGTGGATTGAATGTGACGGACGCTCGGGCCGCGAGCATCGCGGCGCGCGCGGCCCGGACCCGCTCTTGCGACGCGGCCGCCGCGGCGACGTTGCCGGTGAACAGCTGATAGTTGACGAACTGGTTCGGAGCCTGATCCGTCGCGAACTGCGGGACGATGAGGTAGCTCGCGCCGCCTCCGGCGAGCGTCAGCGTCGTTCCGCCCGCGCTGCAGTCGACGCGCGCCGCGGTCGCGACGGTGAGCGTCAGCGTCCCGGTCGGCGTGCACGGGTTCAGCGTGATGGTCTCGCCCTGACTGCGGTGCTTCGGCCCGTCGCACGCGGCGACGAACAGGGCCAGGAGCACGGCGCAGCGGACGGCGGCAGAGCGGGACGTGGTCATCGAGCGCATCGTGGAAGGATGGCAGGCGCGCGCGGCGTCGCGCGGGAAAGTGACGCTGAAGTGTGTGCGATGTTAAGAGTCCGCGCCGGTGGCGATTGTTCCCCGAATGTGATCACCGACCCACCGGCCACATGCGCAGCATCACCACGCCGTGCGACGGCACGGTGGCGGTGTACCGTCCTGCTACTCCGGACGTGTCGGAGTGGGTCCAAAGGTCGCGGATGCGCGCCTCCCGGGTCTTGATGCCGACCGCGCCGAAGTTCGCCGTAATCGCGGAGGGAACCGACGCGCGGTTGAAGAGGAGCACCGCGCGCGATCCGTCGGCGAGCGGCTTCGCCCACACCTGCAGGTCGGGCGGGTTGTCCTGCACGACCATTCCCTGGACGCCCAGCGAGTCCTGGTCCACCGCGATCACGTCGCGGTTGAGCAGGATGTCGCGCGTGGACGCGGCGAGCCGCGTCGAGTCGAGCATCGTGCGCACGTCGTTTCCCGCCATGAGCGGGGCGGCCATCATCGCCCACAGGCTGAAGTGCGCGCGGTACTCGTCGCGCGTCATCCCGCCGTTGCCGACCTCGAGCATATCGGGGTCGTTCCACGCGCCGGGCTTCGCGGCGTGCCAGTACTGCGATGACAGCGTCACGATGGTGAGGACGCTGTTCCAGCGATCCTGGATGTCGCCGGTGGTGCGCCACAGGTTCCCGACCGCGGGCGCCCACTCCCACGGCCGGTTGCTCCCCCACTCGCAGATGCTGAACACGATCGGGCGCCCGCTGTGGAGCAGTGCGTCACGCAGTTTCGCGTACTGCGTGGGCGCGTCGATGCCCTCCGCGTTGCACCAGTCGATTTTCACGTAGTCGACTCCCCACGATGCGTAGGTCTTTGCGTCGATATCCTCGTAGCCGTAGCTCCCGGGCCGGTGCTGACAGGTGAAGCGCCCGGCGTCCGTGTAGATCCCGAACTTGAGCCCCTTGGAGTGCACGTAGTCCGCGAGCGGCTTCATGCCGCCCGGGAACCGCGCGGAGTCGGCGACGATCACGCCCTTCGCGTCGCGCGCGACCTGCCAGCAATCGTCGATGGTGATGTACTGGTATCCCGCGTCGCGCATGCCGTTGGCGGCCATCGCGTCCGCCACTTCACGGATGAGCAGCGCGCTCACATTGCAGCCGAAGTGGTTCCAGCTGTTCCACCCCATCGGCGGCGTGCGCGCGAGGCCGTTGTCATGCGGCGGGCTGGTCCGCGCGGCGGTGAGCGCGAGCATTGCGGCCGCGACGATGGCACCGGCGGTGAGGAAACGGCGAATGGTATTTGGCATGAGTGCACTCCTCCCCGATCGGGGGTATGATACAGGCATGAGACGCGGTCGCCTCCTGCTCGCCCTGCTGCTTGTCGCCGCGCCGCTCCACGCACAGCGGGGGCGGTTCAATCCCGGGTTCCGCGTGGACCCAACCATCGAGAAGATCCCATACGACGGCCGCTTCACGCTAGTGCGCCTCAGCTTTACGACGAACAGCCCGATGGGCTTCTACTATCGCGGCCTGCCGGCATGGGCGCACGGCTATCCGAACTCGGAGCTGAACCTGATGCGGATCGTGGGCGAGATCAGCGCCCTCCACCCGCTGCTCGATCACAGCACGGTGATTGCGCCCGACGATCCGCAGCTGTTCAAGTATCCCGTCGCCTACATGGCGGAGCCCGACTACTGGGGAATGAGCGACAAGGAGGCCGCGGCACTCGGCGCGTACCTCAAGAAGGGCGGATTCATCATCTTCGACGACTTCCGCGATGATTTCCGCGACGGGTTTCAGGGCTGGTCGACGTTCACCGCGCAGATGAAGCGCGTGCTGCCGGAAGGGCGCGTTGTGGACCTGACGCCGGACAATCCGATCTTCCATTCGTTCTTCGACATCAACTCGTTCGACATCGTGCCGCAGGACTACGACCGCGGCCGGCCCGTGTTCCGCGGGATCTTCGAGGACAACGATCCGACGAAACGCCTGATGGTGATGATCAACTTCAACACGGACGTTTCGAACTACTGGGAATTTTCGGCAAGCGGCTTCAAGCCGGTCGCCGAGTCGAACGAGGCCTACAAGATGGGCGTGAACTTCATCGTATACGCCCTGACGCACTAAGAGCGCGGCCCGCAGCGGTCTGCGGAAGGGACTTCATCCGCAGTCCGCAGTGTCTTGTCACGGGCCAATAATCTCGATGCGGTGTTCAGCCTCCACCGTGTACTGCCCCGCGACTTCGATCTGCAGCTGCACGATGTAGGCGCCCTTCTTCAGCGTCGAGATATCGAGTTCCAGCGCGCGCGGTGAGGTCGTCGAGCCCCGCGCCGACAGATCCTCCACGCCCACCACCACCGGGGTCGCCTCCGCCTTGCGCTTCGCGACTTCCTTCATGACGGTAAGCGAGACTTTCATTTTCTCGCCGGAGGGATCGGTCCCGTACGCTTCCCAGTACACGCCGAGCTTTTCGTTCGCCATCAGCCGCTCGGTCGGAATGGCATGCGGCGCGGCCTCGTTGACCGACGACGGGAATGTCCCGTACGGCTTGTAGAACAGGAGGTCGGAGACCGTGACGCGCGTGCCCACCGCGAACGGCGGGCTCACGCCGTAGCGCGCACGCGCCACCGCGCGCTTTTCGGGCGCGTACACCTCCGCGCTCATCAGGAGCGGGCCCCACGGCGCACGCGCCATCAGCACTCCGGTTTCCGGCGCGTCGTGCACGATCTTTCCGTAGTCGGTCGGCTTGTCGCTTGGCGTGACGACGAGCGCGGCCGTGAGCTTTCCGCCGGCGAGCTGCTTCGTGACGCGCGCATCGTACGCAAGGACGACCAGCGCCGTGTCACCGCGCCGGAACACCGCCTTCTGATGCTCGAGCGGCGTCAGCGAGACCGCGTACGGCGGCGCGTACCGCGCGATGACCGGAGGAAGCTGCAGGCGCCAGTTGGATGAGTCGGAGAGCGCCGGATCGTTGAGCACGAACGCCGGCGGGACGTAGCGATACGCCGGCGTGGGCTCGTAGCTCGTGATATCGCGCACCACGCGCGATTCGCCGGGCCGCGGCATGCCCATGCCGAACCCGCCGTAGCGCTGGCTGCTCGCGTAGCTCGCGCCCCACGCACGCGGCCAGCCGAAGCGCAGCATCAACTCGAGGTCGTCCTCCTGCGAATCGGTGACCATGACGCCCGGCGCGTCGCGGAGCATCATCTCCATCGTCTTCCGCGCGAAGTGCTCGGTGCGCGAGTCGTTCCCGTCGAGCGAGTAGAGCGTCCGCGCGAAGAACCACACGCGATTCTCGAATGCCTCGCGCTTCGGATCGCCGCACGAGTAGCGGTGATACTGCTGCTTGGCGTCGTCGTCGAGCAGCATGTCCACGTTCTGCCAGTCGCAGCGCTCGCGCTGCAGCATCTGCCCGAGCGCGTGGTTGTACACGCTGTCCGCGGCGCCGTAGCGTCCGAGCAGGTGCAGGGAGAATCCCTCGAGCACGTCGCACCACCAGCCGCCGACCTTGCACTCGCGCGCGGCCGCGTACGCGCTGTCGAAGCGTCCGCTCTCGGCGAGGTACCGCACGCGCTGCTCGGACGCCCAGCGGTCCTCCGGATCGTGCATCGCGACCGTGTCGAGCAGGGCGATCAGCTGGTCTTCGTGCTGGCGGATGACGGCCGGCTCGCGCGGCGGCGGCGGACCTTTTTCGTCGTACCAGTAGCAGACGTTGCCGACCTGTTCGTCGCACGCGGTGGGCCGCCGGCCCACGGCGTTCGGAAGATTCTCGAGCCGGAACCGCTCGAAGTCGGCCTGCGCGCGCCGCGCGACGTTGACGTTCAGCGGTGAGTTGACGTCGGCCGGCGCGGACGCGACGGACCCAGGATCACGGAGGACTTGTGCGTGCGCGGCCGGGGGTGCCAGGCAGGCGGCAAGGGCGGCGAGGACGCTGATGTGGCGCGGCATGTCTTATATGGTACTCGCTCCGGCGCGAAAAGAACCGCGGCCGCGCCGGTTACACCGCGGACGCCTCTTTCTCGGCTGGCGCGGCAGGCGCGCCGTAGCCCGGAATCCAGCTCTGCAAGACGCCGCGGAGGACGGTGAGCTCGATCGGCTTGGGGGCGAAGTCGTTCATCCCGGCGTCGAGGGCGCGCTGCCGGTCCTCCGCGAACGCACTCGCGGACAAGGCGACGATCGGCGTGTCGGCGTTCGGTCCCGTGCCGTCGCGGACACGCCGCGTGACCTCGTAGCCGTCGATCTCGGGCATGTGACAGTCCATCAGAATGAGATCAAAGCGCTGCTTGTCGAGTTCGGCGAGCGCTGCGGCACCGCCGCCGGCGCTCGACACCTTGGCGCCGAGCGACCCGAGCATCGCGCGGGCCACGATGAGGTTGAGTTCGACGTCGTCGACGACGAGGATGCGCGATGCGGCCGACGGCGCCTGAACCGGCGCGGCGCCGTCGCGTGCGCGCGGTGCCGGCGTCCCCGCACGGAGGCGCCCGGCCGCGAGGTCGGCGACGATCGCGCCGAGATGATCCTCGCGAACCGGACGCCGGAGCTGGGCGGACGCACCGAGCGTGGTCAGCGTGGAGTTGTTCAGGGGCTTGTGCAGCGAGGTGATGAGCACGAGCGGAGCGCCTGCCGCGGCGAAGGGCGACCGCGGTCCCGAGGCAACTTCCGGTGCATCCGCGAAAATGCAAACGGCGCGCAGCCCGGACTTCAGCCTGGCGACCGCCTCCGCCTCCGATGCGACCGCCTCCGCCGTGATGCCGTGCCGCGCGAGCGTTTCGACGATGGAGTTGCGCGTGAGCGGAAGCGCGCAGCACACCAGGGCGCGCGCACCGACCGGCAGGCTCGGTGCGAGCGGGATGTCGCGCGCGGCGCCGGCGATGGGCAGCTGCAGGTCCGCGCAGAACTGGGACCCCTCACCGGGCGCGCTCTTCACCGTCAGCGTGCCGCCCATCAGGCGCATCAGCTGCCGCGAGATGGCGAGTCCGAGTCCGGTGCCGCCGAAGCGGCGGGACGTGGACGCCTCGCCCTGTTCGAACTGCTCGAACAGCCGCTCCTGCGCCTCGGGGGCTATCCCGATGCCGGTATCGCGCACGCACACCCGCAAGGCGATCGTCTTGCGCCCGATCATGATTGTCTCGAGCTCGATGCGGACGCTTCCTTCCGCCGTGAACTTCACACCGTTGCCGACGAGATTGAGGAGCACCTGCTTGAGGCGCGACGCATCGCCGACGGGCCAGCGTTCGGCGCGATGCGGTTCGCGCACGGCGATCTCGAGGCCGCGCTCCGCCGCCCTCACGGCGAACAGGTCGACGACATCGTCCACGAGCGCGCGCGGATCAAACGGCGCGTTGACGAGCTCGACGCGCCCCGCCTCGAGCTTGGAGTAGTCGAGGATGTCGTTGAGGATGACGAGGAGTGACGACGCCGACTTGTTGATGACCTCCAGCGACCGCCGGTCGGCCTCCGTGTGTGCGGAGCCCAGCATCGCCTCGCTCATTCCGAGCACGCCGTGGAGCGGCGTCCGGATTTCGTGACTCATGTTCGCCAGGAACTCGCCCTTGGCGCTCGCGCTCGCCTCCGCGGCGAGCTTTGCGTTCGTGAGCTGCAGCTCGGCCGCGCCGCGCGAACGCTCCGCGCGGTACGCGGCGAGTCCGGCGAGCCATGCGAGCAGGATGCCGATCCCGCCGCCGACGAACACGCTCTTGTCGAGCGCCGCCAGCTGTGTGTAATAGCGGTCGAGCCGGAACGTCACCGTCGCGACGCCGGCGACATGCCCGTCCGACGCGTACACCGGGGCGCTCGCCGCGAGCACGTCGCCCCACGGCGAGGATTCCGGTTTCACCGACACGTAGACGTTCTTCGCGACGACCGCGAGTGCGGCCTCCGGCGTCGCCAGTTCCGCCGTGCCGAGGCGCTCGTGGGCCGGGAGGCCGTCGGGCGTGCGACTGCCGGCGTTTGCGGCATCGAGGACGATATGCATCGTGTCGCCGTGGACCGTCGCGACGGCGATGTGCGCGAGCGAGCTGTCGCCTGCCTGCAGGCGCACGAGCGGGCGCACCGCGGCCGCGTAGTCGCGGGACTGTTCCTGGTCGGGACGGGTGAGCGAGGTGATGGCGTCACCGTCGACGAGCGCGGCGGCGGTCTTCGTGGTTGCGGTGAGGTAGTCGCGCGCGCTGTTGAGCAGGACCTCACGCGTCGCGACGAGCACGGTGCCGCCGATGATTCCGGTCGTTGCCATGACCATGAGCCCGTAGATGACGCCGATGACCACGGGGCGGCGGGTATCGCGGCGTCGCGCAGAACGGGCGGATTGCGGCATAACCACCAAAATGGCCGCCGCTCACGCGTCACGCCACGCCTGCGGAGCGGAATTCGCCCGCTACAACCCTTCCCGCCTCGCTGCTTCGGCCTGGGCGTGCGACAACCGGCGCTCGATCTCGTGCACCTTGTGATTCCACGCGCGCACCATGCGCATCCGGTGCGCGAAGAGGCGGTAGCTCACGATTCCCACGAACAGCGCGGTCGCGATGACCGCGCCCCACCACGCAAGCAAGACGGGGAGCGTGACCGGCTCGCCACGCTCGAAGATCCGCGTCAGAAACGGTGCAGGTCCCACCCACAGCAAGACGAACCCCACCGCCAGGATCACCGCGAGTGAGACCAGCCCCATGGTGCGCGCGCCGCGCAGCGACAGGCGCACGGAGCGCAGTTTGCGCTGGAGCGAACCGACCGCCTCGGCGAGCTGCGCGTCGGTGAGGTTTTCGGGCGGAATGTGATCGGGACGCGGCGGCGTGAAGATCTCCATTCCTACACGACGAACTGCGTGGAATTCGGAAACCTCGGCCCCGGCCCGCCCGCTGGCGTGACGCGCTCGCCGTCGCAATTTTGGAATCATGACAAACCGAATTCGAGTCCTTTGGTTCGCGGGTGTCTCCGCGACAATCCTGACCGCCGCGCGCATGCCCGCGCAGGCCGGCCCGACGACTCCGGCCGGCGTGAAGCGCATCCTCTCCGCGCTCGCCGACGACTCCATGGAAGGCCGCGCAAGCGGAACGCCCGGCGCACAGCGCGCCGCGCGCTACATCGCGGGCCAGATGAAGGCAATCGGCCTGGAGCCGCTCGGCGACTCTGGGTTCTACCAGCGCGTCGCCGTGACCGCGGACACGGGGGTGCGCCACCGGCTGCGCTTGCGCGACAGCTTCAGGGCGCTCGATACGGTTCCGCGCGACCGGTGGCGCGCTGCCGCAAACGTGCTCGGCGTGATTCGCGGAGCCGATCCGAAACTCAAGGACGAGTATGTGCTCGTGGACGCGCACTACGACCACCTCGGCATCGGGCACTCGGTGAACGGTGACTCGATCTACAATGGCGCCGACGATGACGCGTCCGGTGTGACCGCGGTGCTCGAAATCGCGCGTCAGCTGCGCAACGGCCCGCCGCCAAAGCGTACGGTCGTGTTCGCGGCGATGATGGGCGAGGAGGTCGGCCTCCTCGGCACACGGTGGTACATCGCGCACCCGCCGATTCCGCTCGAGCGCATGGCCGCCAACCTCGAGATCGAGATGATCGGGCGCCCCGACTCGCTCGCCGGCGGAGTGGGGAAGGCGTGGCTCACCGGTTACGAACGTTCAACGATGGGCGACGAGCTCGCGGCCAACGGGATTCCCATCGTTCCCGACAAGCGGCCCGATCAGCACTTTTTCGAGCGGAGCGACAACATCGCCTTCGCGCAGCGCGGAATTCCGGCCCACACGCTGTCGTCGTTCAACCTGCACTCGGATTATCACCAGCCGTCGGACGACATCTCGAAGGTCGATTTCGTCCACATGGCCGGCGTGATCAACGCGGGCGCCAAGGCGGTGCGGCTGCTGACGGATGGACCGAAGCCGGAGTGGAAACCTGGCGGAAGACCTTAGCGGCGAGGGGGAGATTTCGAATCGGTGCGCGGTGACTCCCCCCTCTTACCTCTTCGCTCCCTCAAGCCCCGCCGCGAAGGCTGAGATCGTCCCCTTGTAGTCTTTTGTGGCGTCCGCGACCACCATCTGGCCGATCAGTCCGGCGGGGACGTGCTCGCATCCGTCAAAGAGTTTCGCCATCGGCGTCGTGTTCAGTTCGCGTTCGGTGCGCTTCTTG
>Ga0070691_10001031_pt1 | contig 11445 bp, 13 predicted proteins | sample KBSK1101metaG_FD_64673 | JGI IMG/M metagenome (GOLD analysis project Ga0070691, IMG submission 64673) | Corn, switchgrass and miscanthus rhizosphere microbial communities from Kellogg Biological Station, Michigan, USA - KBS K1-10-1 metaG | ecosystem: Host-associated > Plants > Roots >... | reverse complement strand
CACCCGGGCCAAGCGCCCACGACGCGTACCAGTTGTGCTGTCGCGTGACGAGGTGGTTCGGATCCTGGCCGCAATGGACGGGCGCCCCCATCTGCTCGCGAGCCTGTTGTACGGAACCGGCTTTTATATCTTGGCGACCACTTGCCGAGTATCCCAAAATCGAGCTGGACATGGGATTTATTGCTCATCAACTGCGCGCGGGACAGGATGGGAATCGTTTTAATCGCTTTCCGTCAGGCCCAAGGCGCGACTGTCCGGCTACTCACTCAATTGCGATTGTCGACAGCCACCAGTCATGATCTGCAAACCAGCAGGTGTCATCGGGCGACGTGCCACGGTGCAGCCGTACGCTCACCCCGGGGGTTTGCCTCGGTTACCTCAAGCGTTGATGCGGTAATTAGCGAAGTCCCGAGAGCGGGAAGGGCGATCGGCGCCTGCGATCGGGTGCGCCCGCCTTCTGGAAAGCGGACAATCGCCACTGGTTGCAACGGGTCGCGCCTCGCCAGTCGGAGTGAGGAGCGCCTGTGCGCTCGATGCGCTAGCGCCGTCTTGCCGAACCTTAGCGCAACGCGCGCCGCTAAACTCAGGCGTTGGACACCATGCCGCGGCCCGAGCGCGCAAGCGAGTGGCGTTTGTTCGCTATAGCGTCCGTTGGCGCAGCGACCCGCTCCACAGGACGCTCACCCGCTGCGTTGACTCGGGCCAAAAATCGCGTGCTGAGGCCTACTTGCACGCGTCGTCAAAGCCGACAGTCGCCACTGTCGACTTAGGGTCGCACTGCGACCGTTGGACTGCGAGCGCCGAACCTTTTGATGATGGGGCGCTGACGGCCACAACCGGTCAGTCACACTCGCAACGAAGTTCCCTGGTAGCGGACGCTCATGACTCGCATTGACCACATTGCTTCCGCGACCGCGATCAGCATTGGTGCCGGGCCTGCGTGCGGACGGCAAGCCGGTGCGCTTCCGAAAGACGCTAGACAGCAAGCCGCTCGGTACCGACCACGGCACCGACACCACTGCCGACGGCAATGGTGTGCTGGATATCGAAGTCGGCGAGACCGGAACGGGCAGCACTCAGCCCCAAAGCGACCGTGTACGCAACGCTCAGTTCAGCGTGGTCAGCTTTCTTGCGAGTAGGAAGCATACGCCGATTCGAACAGTTTGCCTTTGTCACTAATTGCCAACTTTTGGTGGCAATACAGGCTCCAGTAGGCGCGCCACGCTTCAGTTGAAGGATCCATATACTCGACTGCGAGCTGAAGTTCCTGTGCTTCCTGCCAGCCAATACGTTGCCCGTGCGAAGGGAATTTGAGCGGATCCAATAGATCTGTGGTTATTTGTGTATATGGCACAGGAGTGTTGCGAAACATCCACTTTTGAAGTTGATCGTCGGCGATCTTTTGCGTCCGGTCACGTATTGCGAGGAATGCTTTTACAGTCGCCGGATCCAACTTACTCAGCATAATCACCGCTGGAACGTCATTCGCCTTTCCTGGCTCACGCAAGGTCGCACTGTGTGTTTCATAGGCTTGCAAGTAGTGGAGCACAGAATGCTGTATCTGGTTACCCTTGCCGTCGTTCAAGACAACTTGAGGGTCAATCGGCCCCAACTCCGAAGAGTCACTCATAACGATCTTGTTAGCGCCGAGTGCCATCAGTGTTCCAGCGCTTTTCGCGTAATCAGGAACGATTATTCTGAGCTTGTGGTCGTCGCCAACCCAAGAGTGCAAGATTGAGATCAGTTTTTCCGCGGAGTCAATGTCGCCACCGGGTGTGTTCAACATCAAATCAAGATCGATTCTCTTTGGTATGTTGTGTAGCACCTCCATGAATCCGACTATGTCATCACGAGAGATAAGAGCTCGAATTCCAGCGATGTAGCTAATCAATTTAGGGTTACCGGCCTCAATCTTTTTTATGATTTCCTGCCTGTGGTAACGAGGCGCGTTAACTGCCGTGTACATCGGCGTTTTATGGGGGATATCGGCAGAACCATTTGCTGTACCCCCTGAAGTCTGCTCTGGTGAGTTGCTTGTATCAGCCATGATGATCTCCTTCGTCCTTCGCCCAATGTATGCGCCCGTGCGCGACAATGTAATGGCAGCGCCGACGATTGTCGCGAAAATCAATGCTTGGTCGCACTGTCATCTTTGACAACTCCACCAATGTCCAAAATGGATATCGGCCCTGATCGAGGTTGAGGAGAATTCGATGTCCGGACCGACAGGGGCAATCAAACGCGAGCCATTTTGGGCTTGATAGAGACCCTACAAGAATTGCCTCTTTCCCAGCGAGTGTTTCGGGAACCTCATCCGCCGATCCAACCAGCGCGGTTACGCGCCAATGTCTCCACGGCGCCCACTCGAACCACCGACGCGGGCGCGCTAGGAAGGCCATGATTGATCCAGAAATGGCGTGCGATCACCAATACCGATCTTGCCCGACCTATCTGAGCAGTAGTGTCCCTCTCTAGGCAGGGCCACATTCGTTGACATTTCGCGCTCATGTAGACGAATCAAAACCTCACTCGGCCGGGGTGCGGGGCCGTAACCAATCAGGCGCTCCAGCAACTCTCCGACGGCGACTGATGCGACAGCGGACGTGTAAGCGACAACTGCAGGCTCAACGCGCCCGAGTGCAGGAGCGTAGCCTTCATCGGTTCGCCGTTTGCGTTCCTCAGGAGTTAACATCTCGCTCGCCGCACGGCGTAAGTCGATACGATCTCTGCATACCAGACAGGCATGACCGGGGACGAGCGTGGTAGTTCTGCCATGAATGCCGGTAATCGAATCCGCAGCATTACTCGAAAGCAACACACCGCAGTCGAAAACAGGAATCAAGTAGTAGGTCGACAGCCGTGACAAAACGAGGCGCCCGGCGTTATCGTCGGTGCAACCGAAGATGACATCGCAACCAGCGAATTTTCTCGCTACTGATTCCACGGTGATCGATGCCGAAATTACCTCAACCTGTGCGTCACTTGCGATTCGTTGAATCTGGTCAGCAGTCACCTCAACCTTTAGTCGACCAACATCCGCGGGCGAGGACCCATATACTCTGGTGACATTGCTTTCGGAAAGCGTGTCATGATCTGCCAACAGAAATCGGCGGACGCCCAACCTTACTAATTGCTCTGCGACCGCAGAGCCCGTGCCACCGCAGCCTACGATTCCGACTTTCAGCGCGCTCAGCGTGGCTTGTATAGCCACTCCAAACGCTCGAATACTTCTGTCGAAGATCACTAGTGACGGTGAGCGCGCGCCCTGATCGTACGCGGGCGTCCAGACGAATCTATCGCCGACCGCCCATGCAGCATCGATTTGCGACACATCTCCGGCCTCGCTCTGCAAGTGCCCAGCGAACGTGTAGCCTCTTTCGCGGGGCGAGAAGATCAGGGAGCCATAGTACGGACTACCGCTGCGAATGCGAAAGACGTTAGCGATCTGAGCATCAACGACTCGATCGGCCGGACTGGGAAGAGGTACGCCACGACCAGGATGCGTATGTACCCAGATCGGCAGTGCACCAACATTCTCGGCGCGGCTTAGTGCGTGCACGTACCCTGCAGAATCGATTGAAAGCCGATCTGATTTTCGAACGATGTATGCCTCATCAGGGACCCAATCGAGCGAGTGCGCCAGCAGCCTACGTTCGCCTGCGATCTCCGAGGGATGGACGAGCAGCACGCCAGCCGTCTCGAGCCGATTGGTGCACGCCGAAGCGATATCGAGCGAGAGCGCGCCAGTGAGTACGAGCGTCGTTCGCATCATCCGACCACCGCATACTTCTCAAGATCTGCACGAATGACTGCCAGGAACGACTGCAGCGTGTCGATGCCGGGCCTCCATTGGCCAGCCTGGAGATGCCTTGACCAACGTTGCCACGATCGCCCGAGATAATGCTCTGTCGAATTGGTCTGAGGTATAGGTCCTCCGTCAGTGCGTCGCACGGGTGGATCAAACCACCACATGTCAGGCTGCACGTCCGGGAAGCCAGGACTCAACCGTAACAACAGGTCTGACATACCTCGGTCGTAGCCCTTTGGCAGCGCATAGTCGCGCAGCAAGACGCAGGTCATGTTCGACTCGGTCGATACATCAAAAACGCCACCACGATCACGTAAGTGGGTCAACTCGGACTCCGGCAGAGGCATCGCGCTAACGCTCCTACTTGGTCGATCCTGGGTTTATCTGCGCCGGTGCGGTGAAGAAACGCATGCCGTTCTTAATCTCGACAGTGTCAGTGTTAGCAAGCTTGCGATCAGTGCCCCCCGGCACGACCTCAAACAAGTCGAGTTCCGGGCCGATAGACGGATTGGGCAGCGCGCGAAGTTCCGCGCCAGTCATCGTTTCTTGCGTAACGTCGAAGTGCTCACGATCAATCTTGATACTGAACGTGTGTGGCTTCTTAGTAGTTTCGACTGGGTTTTCGTTCATGATGATGCCTCGTGCGTGATACAACTGGTTTCATGATACCACGGTATCACGCCTGTTGACAACCTAGATGTCAAAGTGGTAAAAAGTTTGCATGAGTGCCCCAAAAGCCATGACGATTCGGCTGTCGCCCGAACAAGCCGAAGCTCTCGCGTTGGTAGCGACCGTTGACGACTTGCCTGTTTCGGACGTGATCCGTGCTGCCATTGATCAGCACGTACATGATCGGAAAGCCGATCCTACGTTCCGCGACAGTCTCAAAGATCGTATAGATCGAGCTAAGCGCTTTCTGTCGAAATGATCCTTCCGGGAAGCGGTCGCTCGTGAGCGGCTGCATCGGGTCGACAGCGGTACTTCTATCCTTCCCGGGCAGCCGGGACACTGGCGCTATGTTATTGCAGAGCGGTTCGGAATACCTTCGAGTTGGTCATGGTAGGGTCGTCGCTCAGCGGGTCGTGGGGTGCCGGAAAGGAGATTCTTCGATGGTCGACTCCGTATCGATCCTCAACGTGCGAGTTGCTGGAGCGAGCCGTCTGGAGCTTGACTTCAGCACGGGCGAATCGATCGCGATGCACCTCCCGCCAGAACTTGGTCTCGACGCAAATCTTGGGCTCGTCAGCGGCTTGAAGCGCGTGGTTCAAACGGTTCTTGCCCTCGGCAACGCACCACGCACGGCAGTTGCCAACATCAAGGATTCGCCCATCCGCTCGTTCGAAGGCAAGACTGCACTTGAGATGACCGCGGCCGATCGTACCGACGATGTCGTTGCCTACCTCGAGTCGCTGTCCGCGGGATGGGCCGGCTAAATCAGACCGTTGCATCGTGAACGCGATGTAATGGCAACGCCTTACCAGACATCGTTGACGTCCACCACGGCATCCTTGCGGGCGAACGCGATTACAGCCTCCGGGTCGGTGGCGAATACTTCGGCGGCGGAGCGCGGGGTACCGTCCTTACCGGCGAGGTCGCGCGCCGTGCCGTACATCCAGAACACCCGGCGCCAGCCGGTCTTGTCAGCTTGGGCGGTGAGATCGGCGTGCGTAGCCAGTGCAGCCAGAAGTTCCCTGACGGCAGACTTCAGGCGGCCTTCCTTGTTGAATTGGAAGTCGGGGTGGCGGTAGGTGCGCTCTTGGGGCGACCATGCGCCCAACAGCGCGCCGGCGTCGCGGCGATCGCTGGCCCACTGCGCCGGGTTGGTGGCGGTGCCACTGCCGTTGGCCATGCCGACCTCGGCGGAGGTGGGCCATCCGCGCGAGATGAACTCTTGCTGCAGGTGGATGGCGGCCCGTGATGGAGACTCGTGGCTGGCGCAACAGGTCCTTGCAGCGTGAAAACGTGCCATACAACTGGTCGTCCAGGTCGTTGCGGTCGGTCAACACCACCAGAGTCGGGTTGGCCATCGCCGGTTCGCGGATGATGCGGCCGGCATAGAACGCCATGGTGAGGCTCTTGCCGGAACCTTGCGTGTGCCAGACGACGCCGATGCGGCGGTCGCCCGCCTCGCCACCGGGATGCTGGCCGGATTCGTAGCGACCTTGTTCCTCGGACAAGAGCTTCGCTGCACGCAGAGTCTCGAGTACCGCCACCTGCACCGCGTGAAACTGGTGGTAGCCCGCGATCTTTTTGATGACCTTCGCGCCGTCGTCCTCGAACACAGTGAAGTCGCGCACCAAGTCCAGCAGTCGGTGCGGCGCGCAGAGGCCTTCCAGCAGAACCCGCAGCTCGGGCAGTTTGGTGTCTGCCAGCGCCTCACCCGACACCGTGCGCCAAGGCTTGAACCATTCCTTGCCTGAGCCGAGCGCTCCGGCGCGCGCCTCGACGCCATCAGATGCGATCAGCAACGCATTGGTGGCGAACAGCGAGGGAATCTCGCGCTGGTAGGTTTCGAGCTGATGGAACGCGCTCCAGATGGTCGCCTTCTCATCGGCGGCGTTCTTCAACTCGATCACACCGAGCGGCAGGCCGTTCACGAACAGCACCACGTCGGGACGGCGCGAACGCTTGTGCTCGACTACCGCGAACTGGTTCACGGCAAGCCAGTCGTTGTTGGCGACGTCACCGAAGTCCAGCACGCACGCCTGCGCGCCGCGGATGGTTCCGTCGGCCGTGCGGTATTCCACCGTGACGCCATCCACCAGCATCCGGTGCACGGCACGGTTGTGCAGCAGCAAATCCGGTGCATCCGTGCGTGTCAGTTTGCGGAAGGCATCGTCCAGCGCCTCGGCGGGCAACTGCGGGTTCAGCCGCGCCAAGGCCGCACACAGGCGATCCGCCAGGATCACTTCGCCGAAATCACGCCGCTCGGCGCTGGGCATGTCGGGCGCGATGTCCGGTCCGTGAGCGACTTGCCAATCTGAGTCGTGCAGCCACGCCAGCGCCGCTTCCTCGACGTGTGATTCGTTGAATCGATTCATCCCCATGAACTGCGCCTTGCGTCTACGCGAGCACCAGACCCCGCCGCAGTCCGAGTTTGTCTTGGAACACCTGCGGAATATCGTCCCAGTGCTCGACCAGCAAATCCACAAGTTGCCGCCCATTGACCAAGCCGATACGAGGAAAGCCCGGTTGCAAGGCAACCTCGGCCGCCTTGTCCTGGAAGTCTGCCGTGGTGATGAACGCCCCTTGGCCATTGACAGGAATGGATGCGCGCAGCTGCTTCACGAGGTTTGCCGAGATGCGTACCCCCAACTTGTAGCGCTTCGCCTGCACAAACACCCTCACCTTGGCGAGGTTGGCGACATTCAGCTCGCCAGTGGCATCGACACCGCCATCGCCCGGCTTGCCTGTCACTTCCGAACCCTCGAAGCCAAGTGCGGTGAGTAGGTGGCCAACGAGAAATTCGAACTCTTGCGCATCCAGCGTCAGCACTTGCCGGAGCACCGCGCCGTAGGCGTCATATTCGGCTGCGGGTGGTGGCGGGGCGAGATCCTGTCGGCCGATTGCTGCCAGGAACTCCTCGCGCTGCGAAACGGAAAACACGGTTAGCGACGAGCGCATCGTGTTCTGAAATGGCACCGAGAAGCCGGTGCGCAGAATCGGCTCCTTGATCCACTCCACCCGACGACGTTGTAGGTACGGACATCCGTCATCGACAGTGCCGACGAAATAGGACGGATCTGCGCCCACTTCACCGTAGTGCACGAGTTCGCTGTTGGCCGATGGCGTCAGGACGTAATCACCCGCCTGAATTTCCAATAGGAATCGTGCAATCTGGCCCACCTGCTGACCAATCACGATCTTGCTGGTGTCCTTCGGATACGCGCTCTGATACAGCGGGTACAGCTCCTCGCGTGACTTGACCCCACCGAGATCGGTGTCATCCAGCCAGCCGATTGCGGCGTAGCCGCCGGCGACGAATTGCTCGGCGTACTTGCCGAAATCAGCTCGCACACACCAAACGTTGTTCACCGCATCCCCCTCGCTTAGTACGCATCACGCGCCCGTTGCAGCGTGGCACGCACGACGCGCTACCCGTCGACTCGATTCACCCCTCGACGCTCAATAGCCCCGACAATCTACTCGATCCACCAAGCAGTTGCCCGATACGGCCACTGGGGAAGATTCAAGCCGCTTCCAGCATCGACTCGCTGATGCGCGCACGCATCCAGCCCAACACCACCAGATTCCGGATAGCCTCGGCGACGGCTTGCTTCTTCTCTTCGTTGTCCCAGGCTTTCTTCCAGTCGAGGATGTAGTCGTACAGCTCCTGCTCCGTCACTTCCTCGCGCGGACTGGCCTGCTTGAGCTCGCGGCTCGCGTACAACACGGTCATGACTTCTTCCGCTTGCTCGGTGCTCTTGATCCGACTGAACAGGTCGACGGTCTTGTTGATCTTCTTCTGGTACCTCGCGATCTGCTCTGCGTATCGCACGCGGCCCTTTTCGTAGGCTGGCTCAATCCGCAAGGCCAGCATTCGCCCAAGCTGCTCCTGACGCACCCAGTTGCGATTGGCGAACTCGTGCAACGCCAGCTTTGCATCCGGCGAAAACGGCCCATACGAACCCTTCGCGAATTTGAAGCCCGTGGGCACGCCCATTTCCGTGACCACATAGCAAATCTTTTGGAAAATTACGCTGCCGACCGGGTTCGCATACGGCTGTGCCTGCAACTCGCGCAGCACCTCCATGAGCACCACCCAGTCGGGATTCATCTTCGTGAGACGCCGACCCTTGCCCTCAAGGTTCATCTGAGATGGCGCGGCCAGGAACGCCTCGGTCAATTGCGACTTGGGTGTGCCGTATGGCGCATACAGCTCGACGTCAATCGGCAGCTCGTGCAACTTGCGCCAGATCAACGGACCAACCTCGGCCCAGTCCAGCCCACCGTTACCGCAGCCAAGCGGCGGCATCGCCACGCTGGTGATACCCCACTCGCCCACGTGTGCCACAAACCAATCCAGCCCACGTTCGATGTCCGCAATGCGCGACGACGCGCGCCAGTGGCCCTTGGTCGGAAAGTTCACGACGCGCGCGCCGGCGGTGTCGGCGTAAAGGTACGGCTCGCCCAGCCGCACGACCTTGCGGTCGCAGCGGCTTACGTAATCCTTGAACATGGCGGGGTAGCGCTTCTTGAACTCTTCGGCCACGCCCTTGCCCATCACACCGACGCAGTTGACCGTATTCACCAAGGTCTGCGCTCGGCTCTCGAACAGGTTGCCGATTAGCACCTTGAACATGATCACGTCCCGTTCGCCTGACGAAAGAATAACACCGGATTGATACTGACCGGCAGACTGAACCCGAAACCACGCAGCCGTTGTTCAGCCTGCCCATTAATGACATAGGCGCCTCTCAGAAATCGAGAATCCACGCGGTCCGGCACCAGCACTTCGGCACACATGCGGGACTTGTGTTGGAAGTATCGGGCCGGATCACCCTGATGCCGCCAGTCCAACGCGAAGATGTCGTCGAAATCCAGCAAATCGGACTGCGACGGCGCAAGGCAACGCGAGTAATCGCTGGCGGCATTGCAGTCCGTGATTACGACGCCGGGCAAGCCAATTACATCTACCGACACCCGCAACACACACAAGTTCGCGGCCTCACCCAACCGTTTGTACAGCATCGGGTTGCGTGCGTGGAAGTACAGGTTGGCGTATTGATGCAGCTTCAGACCACCCGGCACCTGCTTCTGGTCGCGGCGTTCCTGCACCGGTTGTAACGCCACTGAGTGATGCGCTAACTTCGCCGCCCGTTCGTAGCACAGGATGCCATGCGCCATCACCGAACCGATGTTGGCCATCGGCATGATGCAATGCAGCTCGGTGACGCGCGGGTCCATCGATGCTCAACCTCGCTGTCCACTCAAGGACGCGACCGCCGCCTTGAGCACCTGAAGACAAATTTCGGCTGTATGCCGATCCGGATCGAAATGCGCACTCATCTGCGCGTACGGATGGATGTAGTTCCTAAAGTCCCGTAATCCGTGGCTGAACTTCTTGACATCCAGCCTCAGGAACCCGAGTTCACAGGCCACATCAATCAACTGGGAAAGTGTCCAGTCTTGCAGCGAACGGACTTTCCCTCCCTTGTCCTTGGGGCTGCTCGGCGCCTGGTTGAACTCTCGTGGATGAGCACTGGCGACTCCCAGGAGCAACCCTTCCAGAACGCTGCCGCAGTGAAAGATCACTGCAAGTGGCGCATTTGCCTGCAAACAACGACTGGCTTCGCCCAATCGCATTTCAAGTATCGAAATCAGCGGAGCAGCCGAAGGGATCTTCTGCAATGTCAGTGGGCCAAAATCCTTCTTGAGGAATTCGTCTCCCGATCCCTTCGGCTGGACCGATTTACCGAGCAACCGTTCAACCACGCGGGTGGCTTGGGCGGCAAGCTGCTCATCGCGGGCGTTCGGGTGTGGCGTCTTGTACCGCCAATACTCCACCAGATCGGAAAGCACCTTTCCCACCAGCGCATCCGACTCCAGGTTGATGAACGCGCGCAGCCTCTTGGCCTTGGATTCGCCGTTAACTGCGTACTTGTCGGAATAGATGTCTACCCGAGCGCTTTCCCGAAAGAACTCACTGAAGGTTGGATTCGTGAAATCCAGCACGTAGCCGCTTGCCATCCCGAACAAATCTTCGAAGCACTGGCGCTCGACCATCTTGAGGCTGCTCATGCAACCTTCTCCGCCGACCGCCTGGCGTCAGGTACTCGCAACTCGCCGGAGATCAGCTTGGGCAGCAAGGTGTCGCGGAGGGCGGCGAGGGTGCGGGATTCAACGGCCAGCTTCCAAAGACTCTCGAACACTGGAGAGATGACATCGCTCATGGCGTGAGGAATGAGCTTGGGTGGCACGGTAACCTTTGCATCCGAAAGATGATGCCGCTGAATATGACCCATAGTTGTTGCCTGGATGTCTGGATTCAGCAGAGCATGCAAGTGCAGCACCTGCGGATTGGCGTCATAGCGCGCTTTGAGCTCAGGCCAGTCCGCCAGGCTGTCAGTGAGCTGCTGCAGGCAGTGGGCCGCCACCAACAATTGGCCCTCGTTGCATGCCTGCGATGGTCTCGCGCGCAGGAGGGATTGGCACTCCACTCTTGCCCTCCGGCCGCTTCTCGCCGCGATCGCGTGGATTCCACACGCCGAGCGCGCGGTCGATCAAAAAGCGGTTCGGTTGCGTGGCGTACTCGAGGCTCGCGTCGCGCAAGAACGGCAGATGCTCCAAGTGCTCGAATCCCGCTGACGCCAGATCGCTAGCGCGCGCGTAGTGCACGGTCCATCCAAACACACCGGGCATAGAATTTCAAAAATCGGACGTAAGTTGAACCTAAGGCTTCCCAAGACGCTTGGCAAGCGCTATTTGCGCACGGCTGTAACGGGATGCGGTTGATGGAAGGCTTGCGGCTACGGGTCAAGGACCTGGATTTTGGTCGCGGCGAGATCACGGTACGCGACGGCAAAGGCGGCAAGGATCGGCACACGGTGCTGCCACGGAAACTGGTCGAGCCGTTGCAGCGCGAGGTCGAGCGCGCGCGGACTTTGCACCAACTCGATCTGCAGGATGGCTTCGGC
>Ga0070691_10001016_pt1 | contig 11520 bp, 13 predicted proteins | sample KBSK1101metaG_FD_64673 | JGI IMG/M metagenome (GOLD analysis project Ga0070691, IMG submission 64673) | Corn, switchgrass and miscanthus rhizosphere microbial communities from Kellogg Biological Station, Michigan, USA - KBS K1-10-1 metaG | ecosystem: Host-associated > Plants > Roots >... | reverse complement strand
CTCCTGATCGAGAGCCTGCCGGGCCTTGCCAAGACGCGCGCCGTCAAAACGCTCGCCAAGAATCTCGCCGCCGAGCTCTCGCGCGTGCAGTTTACGCCAGATCTGCTGCCATCGGACGTGACCGGTGCGGAAATCTACGTGCAAACTGCCAACGGCGGCCAATTCCAGTTTGCGAAAGGTCCGATCTTCGCCAATCTCGTACTGGCCGCGCGCCCGCCAAGGTACAGTCGGCGCTGCTGGAAGCTATGGAGGAGCGCCAGGTCACCGTCGCCGGCAAAACTTACAAAATGCCCGACCTGTTCATGGTGCTCGCAACCGAGAATCCGATCGAGCAGGAAGGTACCTACCCACTGCCAGAGGCGCAGCTCGACCGTTTCTTGATGCACGTCGTCATTACTTACCCCGACGAAGCAACAGAAGGCGAGATCATCAAGCTCAACCGTGCCGAGAACGCGCAAAAGCCAATGACGCATGCGGCTGAACCGCCACCCGGTACCCCAGCAAGCCGTTTTCGAGGCGCGCGCGGAGATCGACGGTATCTTCGTGTCCGAACTGGCGCAGCAATACATGGTTGACGTGATCTATGCCACGCGCTTCCCGAACCGCTACGGCGAGCCGCTCAGCGATTGGGTACAGATCGGTGCCAGTCCTCGCGGCAGCCTGGCGCTCGACCGCTGTGCGCGCGTGCGGGCTTGGCTGGACGGCCATGAGTTCGTCACGCCCGATCATGTGCGCGCTGTAATGCACGACTGTTTGCGGCATCGGTTGATCCTTAGCTACGAGGCGATTTCGCAGGGTGTCACCGCCGGCAGACCAGCCGTCGGCTCCTTGCCAGCGCGGCTCAATCCTATCGCCACAGCCGCCGCGGCGTGCCACCCTGGTCGTCCGATTGCACGCTAGGCGCCCGGTGCGATGGGTTTTGCTCAGGTCTTCGCCGGGGTCTTTCCTCGTCCCTTCTCGCGTCCCGCGCTGCTTGATGCCCGAAGCCCGCTGGCCACTGCAGTTAGCTTCTTATCGCGTGCGCAGAGCGGCAACGCCACCGGTGGCGATTCACAATGCACCCTTTACCATACCAAGTAGTCCTTGGGGCCTCGACGAGGCTGCGACAGCCAAGCAGCGTACGAGCGGTGCGTTCAGCTGTCCCCAGCGTCGCCGAGAAGGCGTCGTATTTCTTGCTGCTGTGCTTTGGCCTCTGCTGATCCGCTTCCGCCGCGCCCCGTGCTCAGGTTGGCAAGGCGCAGGGGCGTCGTGCCCCTCTTGTTTTTGGCGTGCCTATCGGCGCCACCGTCGAGCAGGGCCTTGACGGCAGCGGCGCAACGCGTACGCACGGCTCGGTGCAAAGGGGTGACGCCGCTGTTGTCCAATGCGTTTGGGTCGGCACCAGCCGCGACTAGGCAGGCGATAGTCGCCACTTGCGCCCGCGGGTCCCAGGCGCGCGAACCCGGCAAGCCGTCGGCGGCGTAGTGGAGGGGCTCGGCGCCGCGTCGATTTTTAGCGCGGACGTCGGCGCCGTGGCCGATCAGGCGCACGACGATCTCTTTTTGATAGGCGGCTGCGGCGATATGCAGCGCGGTATCGCCGGCATAGATGTAGTGTCCGATCTCACGCAGATAGTGCGCATGCGCTACCCGGTGGGTGGCGCCGTCCGCCGCACGCTCGCGCGCCAGCCCGGGCGTTGTCTCGAGCATTTCGGCAACAGCCATGCTCTGTCCGGCCGCGATCGCGCACACGAGCGCCCGCAATTGGCAATCACGGCGATCGGCCTGCGTCATTGTCACGGTTCCAAAACTCACCGGCGCGGCTCACGCCGGTGGCGACATCGCCGCTAGGCGACGATCGGTCGAGCGTCAGCAAACTACCGGGTACCTGACCTTTGCTGCGCCCCGGTTCGGGTGACGAAGGGCGGTCGCATCGACTTCATCATGGCGATAGTAAGCATTTGGGTCACCGATACCCCGCCTCGTCAAGGGAGAGAATGATCTCTAGGCCAGCATCCCTCGCACCAATGTCGCGATCACATTAAACTTGACTTATTTTGTCTAGAATACTCCCATGTCCGACCTTCCGATCCTCGGGCCTTGCACCCGCGACATTGGAGAACAGTCATGCCAGATCCTTTGCTGTCACCGCCGCGGCAGACATTGCCGCTCGCCGAGCGCGCCTTCGAACGCCTGCCGACGGAGCGCCCGCGACGTCTTGCCCTGTGGGAGATTGACGGCTCCTTGCAATGTTCAATTCTCGGCACCTGCCTTAGCGATCAGGACCTTCTCACCACCGTGCGCAAGCATCGCCTACACGTTGATCGCAATGCTCAAAGCTACGAAATCCACAGCTACTGCGTGCGTGCCGCCAGTGAGGATTGCGCACTTGCCCGTTCGCTCAACAAGCTACTGGAGCACAGATTTGCCGGCGCGATCCGCCTGCTGGGGCGGGCCAAAACCGACCAAGAGGTGCGTTTAGTGTGGGAGCGGTTCCGCGATGGTGGCCAGATAGCCGCTGGCTACTGGGCCGTCATGTCCCACACTCACATCCCCGCATCGTTCAAGACGCGCGTATTCGGCGAAGTGCATATGCTCTCGCATCTAAATGGCCATGGTGCCAGCCAGCTTGCCAATCGGCTCAAGCAGGCCGAGCATCGATGCGCCGATTTGGAGTCGCGCCTGCGCCGATCCGACACGGCTAAGGTCGAGGCCATTGCCGCACGTGATGCGGCCCGCGTGCACTCATCGCGCCAGGCATTGACAGATCAAGGCGAAGCTACCACGACCGTGCGGTGTCAGGCATCCGAGCCGGAACGCGCCCTTTGTCGTTTGCAGCGAAAGCTCGCAAAGTGCGAGCGCGCGCTCATCGTGGCGCGGGCGCGCGCTCGCCAGGCTGAGGCCCAACTGAGCGACCTTGCCGCAGCAAGGCCTACCGCGTGCAATCTGACTAGCCGCAACACTGACACAAGGCTCGCCTCGGACCATCGGCGCAGGTGTGCACCAACCTCACATCGCGTCCTCTATCTTGGAGGGCGCACGGCCATCGTTCCGCACCTGCGCACGGCGGCGGCGACACGGGTCGCGGCTTTTTTCCATCACGATGGAGGCATCGAGGATAGCCTGCACCGGATCGAGGAAATGATCGCCGGCTGCGACGCCGTCGTCTGTCCCGTCGACTGCGTCAGCCATGGTGCGTGCCGTATGGCTAAAGCCATCTGCCAGCGCCTCAACCGTCGATTTCTTCCCATCGCGACAGCGAGCCGCAGTGGCTTCGAGCGTGCGCTCGACCAGCTGCTGGCGACACAACAGGAGCGCGATGAGAACCTCGAATCAGAGCCTATGTGAATCACGCGGCGCGCTCGGAAAATGAGCGGCAAAGCGGCCTGCACCGCGACCATCTGACCACGCCTGGTCGGTCCGAGCGTGAGGGCCCGTCGCTCGACGGCGATTTAAAAACAGGTTTGCCCGCGTCACTGGCCCACGCCAGTCCGCGGCCCGCTGCCAAAGCCAAAGCATTTTGCCGATGGCCGCCTTTTTTTAGTGCATGATTTGAGATCAGAGGTCTATCGTCGCTGCGTTGCCGGCGGGTCGCCCCGCACGTCCTGCCGCAACGGGGGCCGGTCTCGCCCGCAGTGGGGCCGGTCCTCTCCTTTTTAAGAACCAGGGTGTGGCGAGCGAGGCGCCGCTGCAAAAAAAATGCACCTCTGTGCTCCAGAGCACAGGGGGCTGATTTCCGCATCGCGTAAACATCCCATTGCCCACTGCGGGCGAGACCGGAGCTCCACGATATGGGCTGATCCGGTGCGGGACTTGGGGTGCGAGGACGACCTCGCACCCCAAGATGTGGTCCCCGGCGTCTTATGGCGCAAACTCGCGGTCGTGCGAGGGTGGATGGTCTGCAATTTCCTCAAGTCCCGCCGCATCCACAATGGTGATCTCGGTTCCGCTGATGGTGATCAATTTGGCGGACTTCAGCTCAGCAAGCTGCCGATTAACGTTCGGTCGGGTAGCTCCCAAATACTTTCCGAGCTCCTCTTGTGAAATGGTCAGCTGTAGCGAACCGCCCGCCGGCGCCGTGCGCCCATGCTGGCGCGCAAGCCTGAGCAGCCCCCTCGCCGTGCGCCACCGCATCTCCAATTTATTGTCTTCGATGATTGTCGCCGCCACGCGTATCTTCTCGCAAAGGCCGCGCAGAACGTCCAGCATTGCCGGCGGATGCGCGGTCAGCGTTGGTAGAAGATCGCGTGTGTAGAGAAAAAATATCTGGCACTCCTCCAGCGCAACGGCATCAGCCGCACGTTCCTTCCCGTCGAGCGCGGCGATCTCACCGAAAATTTCGCCCTCTCCGACATAGTGCAGCACGACCTCTTTGCCACCTATGTTGGTGTTGGCGAGTTTGACCCGCCCATCGATTGCAAACAGTAAGCTGTCGCCTGGATCTCCCCGTCGGTAAATGACGGTGCCCTTGGCAAAGTTTTTGATCTGACCCTTGCCGACGAGGGCGTCGAGCGCCGCAGCGGGAAGGCGACCCAGAAAGGTGCTGTTCGCCAAAAAGCTACGTATGGGGCGCAAATCAAGCGAAGACGCTGGCATGACCGATCACCCATTTTGTGAGCCGGACCAATCGTGCTCCTTTCAAACTCTAGCTGTTTGTGGTCACGGTGGCCGTGCGCGAGCAAACGGAACTTCTCCCTACTCTACGGCACGCACACGCCAGATGCACCCCTAAGGGCGCAGCCTACAGTTTGGCTTGGCCTTCTTATTGCACGTTTGCGAGCGCTTAACGTCGAGCGTGTTGGCGATGCCCTCGCCGGCATTGCGGTTCTGGTCACACTAGAGATCGCCCCAATTCCTCGCCTGGGAAAGTGAGGCTGGACATAGCCAGCCGCGATTTTGGGCGCCGCCGCCGAGCAAGGGGATCTGGCTAGCGATCGGGCGCCGGCGGCCGCAGCGGCCGTTGTTGCCCCTATTTCTCGCGCGCGAGAAGTCGACGCGCCTTGCTCAGTTCGGCGCGCGCCGCCCCGCTCAGTGCGGGGAATTCAAGTCCAAGATCTTGCAAAGATCTGACGATCGCGGCGGCCACAACAAGCCGTGTAAACCACTTGTGGTCCGCCGGAACCACGTACCAAGGAGCTTCGGGTGTGCTCGTGTTCCGAATCATGTCTTCGTAGGCCGCCGTGTATTGGTCCCATCGCCGGCGCTCTACGAGGTCACCCATAGAAAACTTCCAGTTCTTGGAAGATGTGTCGATGCGTTCGAGCAGCCGCCGCTTTTGTTCTGCTTTGGACATAGCCGCGTTCCGTTGCGACCCAGATACTTTTCATGCGCCCTAATATCCTTGAAGCGCCGTTTCCAGATAGCGCCGTCAATCAAGTCGGCAGGGAGCTTCTCACGCTCCAAAGCATGCTTGTGGACACGCACGACGAGGACCTCCTCGTAGTACGATCGATTAAAGATTCCAATCCTGCCGCGTTCTGGGAGCTGCTTGGATGAGCGCCAGAGGAAATCGTGATCATAATCTTCCTCACTCGGTTGCTTGAACGCGTGCACTTCGCATCTCTGGGGATTGATGCCAGACATGACGTGCTTGATGGCGCTATCCTTGCCTGCCGTATCCATCGCCTGAAAAATTACCAGCACCGACCAGCGATCCTGGGCGTAAAGACGCTCTTGCAGCTCCGACAACAGGTGGATGCCTTCCGCCAACAGCTCCTTGGCCTCTTTTTTGTCGACGTCCAATCCGCAAGTGTCCGCCGGATCACATTTGGAAAGTCGAAACTTATTCGGTTTGTCGATACGGAAGCGATCGACGAAATTTACTAGTCGCATGTCACGCCTCCATCAGCGTTCCTCGCGAGTGGCTGGGCTGTCTACATACGGGGCTTGTAGTGAGCGTTAGCGGCAGGGGATAGTTCCAGCGTACCCTGCGCCAGCGTCGGACAGCGCGCGCGTGGGCTTCAGCGCGGTCGCATTAGCGAAGATAACCGCCAATCCCATCCCACAACAACTTTAGCGCTGTCACGGTAAGTAGACCGTAACAGGCCCTATAAAGCTGAAGCTGGTCGAGCCGCTGATGCAGCCTCCAACCAATCCAGACCCCCATAGGGACCATCGGTAGGCAAATTCCCATCAGTAGTATGACCCTGCTGCTCGGCTGCACGAGCAATAGCCAAGGGCCGGCCTTCACCGCGTTACCGACCGTGAAAAAGACGCTGGTAGTCCCGGCATAGACCTGTTTGGCCATGCCAAGCGGCAGCAAATACATGGCCAGCGGCGGTCCACCCGAATGTGCCACCATGGTCGTGACGCCCGAGCCGACCCCGGCCACGACCGCCTTTGCCATCGACCTGGGTCGGATCCTAACCTCACCCCCACTGCGAAACCACAGCAGCGTAAAGGCAAGAGTGATCAACGCCATGACAATGGCAACGGCGCGGGCATCGAGAATACGCAAGGCGACGTAGCCAAGGCCAATGCCAGCGATCAGCGCCGGCAGGAGAACCTTGAGGTCCGGCTTCGACCAGGTCGATGGTCTCCAGTACCACAGAGCGAATAGATCCATGGCAACGAACAACGGAGCGAGCAACGCACCCGCCGTAAAGGGGTCCATCACGAGCGAAAGCAAAGGGATGCCAATGATCGCAAAGCCACCGCCGAAGGCTCCCTTCATGAACGCGATGAGGAAGACTCCGGCCAGGGCCAGCAGGACTGTTGCGGCGCCAAGTTCCACAATGATACCCCTCAAGGTGGGTCTATCATTGCATAACATCTCGCCAGACAGGGGTTGGCCCATGTTGGGCCAACAGCATCAACCAACATCAGACGATCGATGCCGCAGCCTGCGTTTCGGCGGATGGTGCGCCGCTGCCAAAAAAGGCCGCCACCGGATCCAGCAAACGCCAACACGGCCCGACGCGGCACGAGGTCCCAACGCCGGAGGTCAGCTTAACCCCAGGTCAGCGCCGAGGGCGAACGAGGCCTCAGTAGCAATAATCCCAATAGCCTCTATTGCGGTAGGGATCGGACCAATACCAGCACAGATCGGGAGCGGGCCGGCGCGGGACGGCTCCAACGACGGCCACGGTAATCAGTGTACCCAAGGCAACACCTGCAACGATCCTGCCATAGTATGGCCGGCGCACCCATGGCCGCGCGTGCCAGTAGGGCCGTCCGCGCCACCCGTAGCGTGGGCCTCCACGCCAGTATTGAGCGGCGACCACAGAGGATTCGAGTTTCGCTGAGCGTCCATCGCCAAACACGGCCGCGTGGCCTTGGATTGGCTCCGACACGATTGCCGCCAGTGCAAATGCCAAACCGACGAGGCTCCTGCGCATCGCTTTTCCCTCCAATGTCTTGTGCCCGCTCGCCCCCACAACGATGAGGAACTTTGGCATTCCTAAGGCACCCGGGGGTCACGACATTTTCGGCAGTCACGCTCAAGGTCAGGGCGTTCCCCGGTTTGAAGGTTTCGACCCTGACGCGGCGGCGGCATTCAAGGCCTAGGGCGAATTAAGCGAAGTTTCGGGCGGGTCGGGGAAAGCGCTTTGCAACCCGCTCTCGGCGAATTCGAGGGCACAGATCCTGTGCCGTTGACCTGGTCGCCCAATCACTACGGCCCATCGCGCGCGATCCTTTCGCCAGGCGGTTGTGGTCGAACGCAGCCGTTACTTTCGGAACCGCGGTCGATCGTTGCAAGCAGGGGCCTGGAGAGGGCGGCAGTCTCTGGAGTTGGCGGCAGTCGACTGTCGCACCAGGGTTTCTTGCACATAGCCGAAGCGTTCCCTTCGCCAGCGCGCAACCAGCAGACCCCACGGAGTGCAACCCCATCTGATGGAACGTTGCTCGCCCCCAGAGCCGTTGACGCAATCCGGAACAGCGCTCCGTCCGGCTCGGTGCGATGGGCCGAGCAATGGGCATCACCGGGGCCGGCGAGTGATTGATCGCGTTGCCAGTTCGCCAAATCGGGCTGATGGAAACCAACAGCCATGGCGAGAAGCGGCAAGGCCGTTTCGCGGTGCAAGCAGATGGAACTTCGGGCGCTGCTGGGCTAGATTTTGGGCGACGAGCAAAGGAGGGGAACACCATGGTTGAGACAACGATCTTGGTCGTGGCTGGCAAAAAGCTGCCGATGCCGCGATTGTTCAAAAGGGTGCTCCAAGTCGCGATTGCCGTGGCGCTCACGGCGGGGGTGTTTTTCGTCATGATTGTCGGCAACGGCTTTCTGCTAGGCCGCGGGGCATCCTTTCAGGCCGGCTTGAACCTCTGGCTTACCTTCATCAGGCGGCCCGACATTCTCACAACCATGGTGCTGACCGCATTTGTGACCGTGCTCTTTGTCTATTGGCAGCGAAATCAAGAGCGCCGAGCCGGTGCACCAAGCCGACCGACGGTTCCAGCCTCTCGCTAGTGGTCACGGATCTGGGCGGCAACGATATCTCGTCTAGCGCGCGCAGAAAGCGACGCCGGCGCGTCATTCGCATCATTCGTCGAGGGCGCGCCTCGCCCGTACGGGACATCTGCGGTGTCGACTTTGCCCGGAAGCGGTGCTGTTGCCATGCAATGACGCGGGTTGGCTTGGGCCGGGCACAAGGCCGCTCGCAAATCCGATCATCTAATCCCCCAGCGCTCAACCGGTCCAAGCGTGCCAGTTGCATCGTCGACGGTCACCTGGATCCCGCAACCTTTCGTGGCCGTCTTTGCGATCCATGTGATCCGGCCCTCGATGCGTCGCATGCTCAGCATGCCCAGCGTTGCATCGATATGGGCGGCCTGCACCGCCGCGGCGACCAGCGCACGCACCTGTTCGTGGCTCAGGCGTGGTTTCGGGCGGGAGGGACCGAACAGGCGCCGATAAAACGACCTCAACATCCCTTTTGGGTCCTCCGATTACCTCTCAGGGCCGAACAAAGTTAACCCAAAGACGGCGCGCAACAAGCGAAGTGCTCCCGGCGGGAGCGAAGCTCGATCGGATCGTCGTTACTTCGGCGATCACGTAGAATTGAGGCGCAGCGGTGCCAACGCGCGGCCCGCAGTTAACAACGTCGCGGGATCGTCGCACCGGTGCCGCCGATCGGGCAAACCGGGCAAACTGTTGGTCGCGCTGCCTGGCCCAGCGAGGATCTGCCGCGCAAAGCCGGGCGATGGGCTTGCCCTTTGTTGGCGCTGGACGATCATCGATGGCCTCTGCCGACGCACCGTTTCCGGTCAACTTAGCAGCGCCGCCGATCGGACGGGATATACCCGCCACCTTGACACCGGTGAGCCTAAACCGGATTCGTTGATCCGATGCAGATCGTTCCGTGGCTCAACGCCGTGTTGTCGATGCACGGCCGAGGTGGATCCGTCCAAACTGACATGACCGGTGCCGATAGGACCTGTAGGCTCATTGACCATGTCGACATCGATCCTATCGCCTAAACGGACGGCCACCACGTCCTTCATGGACGCGGCCGCCGCTTGCGAACGGCTTGAGCAAATCTACGCGCGCAACACGGCGTTTCTGCGTGAACGATTCGAGGCCTATGCGGAGGGCAAGCCCCCCAAATTGCGGGTCCGGGCGACCTATCCCTTTGTGCGCATTACCACGACCACCCATGCACGGGTCGACTCGCGCCTCTCCTACGGTTTCGTTGCCGGCCCTGGCGTGCACGAAACATCGGTCACGCGACCCGATCTCTTTCGCGGTTATCTAACGGAGCAGATCGGGCTCCTCATCCAAAACCACGGTGTACCCGTCGAGATCGGGGAATCGGAGGAGCCTATCCCGATCCACTTCGCCTATCGCCGAAACATCAGCCTGGCCGCGAGTTTCACGTCTCGCGAACAACCGCTGCGCGACCTATTTGACACGCCAAATCTGGCCGCCATGGATGACGCCATCGTCGACGGCACCATGCGCCGTAGCCCCGGAATGCCGGAACCCCTGGCCTTGTTCCGAGCCGCCAGGATCGACTACTCATTGCACCGCCTCTATCACTACACGGGCACCGATCCCGAGTACTTCCAAAACTTCGTTATTTTCACCAACTATCAGTTCTACGTCGATGCCTTTGCGCAGATGTGTCGCGAGCGCATGGTCGCGGGCGATCCCGCCGGGGAGGCATTCGTAGAACCGGGCAACTTGGTGACCCAGAACGCCCGCCTCGGCAAGCCCGCTGCGTCGGCTACGCGGCCCGATCGCCTGCCACAGATGCCGGCATTTCATCTGGTCGAACCGGATGGCGGCGGAATTAGCGTCGTCAATATCGGCACTGGCCCCTCCAACGCGCGCAATATCACCGACCATATCGCCGTCTTGCGACCGCACGCGTGGCTGATGCTTGGCCACTGTGCAGGGCTCCGCAACACGCAAAAACTTGGCGACTATGTGCTGGCGCATGGCTACGTGCGCGAGGACCATGTGCTCGACGATGAGTTACCGATCTGGGTGCCCGTACCTGCACTTGCCGAAATGCAGGTGGCGCTCGAACGATCGGTTGCGGAAGTCACCGGACTTACGGGCTTCGAGCTGAAGCGAATCATGCGCACCGGCACGGTGGCAAGCGTCGACAATCGCAATTGGGAACTCGCCGATCACGATACGATTATTCGGCGCTTGTCACAGTCGCGTGCCATTGCGCTCGATATGGAATCGGCCGCCATTGCCGCAAACGGTTTCCGCTTTCGGGTGCCCTACGGCTCGCTGCTGTGCATTTCCGATAAGCCTCTGCACGGGGAAATCAAGTTGGCGGGAATGGCCGGCGAATTCTACCGCCAGCGCGTCAAGCAGCATCTCGAGATTGGGCTGAGGGCCCTCAAGCATTTGAGCACGCAGGAGCGCGAGCGCCTCCACTCCCGAAAGCTTAGAAGCTTCACCGAAGTCGCATTTCAATAGTAAGGCCGGCAAGTCCGTCGACGACAGAAAACCGGCCCGTCAAGCACCAATTCACCTTCACGCCGGCGCTTTCCTTGCGGGTTGAATGTGAATCGGAGGTCGAGCTCGATCGCCCGTTTGCCGCGCTCGCTGCCGGCGGCAAGGTGATGATGAGCCGCTCGATGCCTATCCCTTCAGCAAGCGGTTCGGCTGGCTTGCCGATAAGTGACTATCAATGCACATGAACTCGCGGCCATTCAGCGAGAAGCGCGCCTGCTTTACGGAGCCCTCCTTGCCGGGTCCACCTGCACCATAGCGCTCGATGCTCCGAAGCGCCGAATTCCTGAGCAAGGATACATACCAAGTCACGGCTGCCCCGGCCTGACCCTCGAACATCAGGACCGGCGTAGCGGCGGCATCGGCTCGACGAGCTGCGCATTTTGCTCGAACCGCTTGTCGAGCTTGCTGAGTTGGCTCGAGAAGCCCAACGCCGACATCTTGGTGAATTCTTCATCGTGCATTGGCTCGAGCGTGACCACCATGCGCACGCTATGGCCTGAGGCAAAAAAGTCGACTTTCATTGTGCTGTCGTACGGTTTGACGCCCGGCAGAAAATCGATCACGTGGGCGATGACGAGCTGCTCGTGTGGTTTGACCTCGACAAACCTGGCGCGTGTGACGTGCGAA
>Ga0070691_10001013_pt1 | contig 11530 bp, 9 predicted proteins | sample KBSK1101metaG_FD_64673 | JGI IMG/M metagenome (GOLD analysis project Ga0070691, IMG submission 64673) | Corn, switchgrass and miscanthus rhizosphere microbial communities from Kellogg Biological Station, Michigan, USA - KBS K1-10-1 metaG | ecosystem: Host-associated > Plants > Roots >... | reverse complement strand
CGGGCGAACTCCCCATTACTTCTGTGCCGTATCTTCCTGGGTTCCGTCGGCATAGCTGATGTGCGAGATCGCGCAGCGTTGGGCGTTGCCGGTGGCATCCTTCGGATTTGCGAGCGATAGCTGGGCGCTTGCGTCCTTGCCGGGGTCTACGCCGGGTAGGAAGATCGCCATGCCGTTTACTCTGGTGAACTTGAAGTCGTTGTAGAAGTCCATCGTCACGCCGACGTTGCGCACGGGCTTGTCGGATCCGTTGTGAATGCGGACGGTCACGGTCGATCCCGTCTTTCCGCTTACGGCGTCGCATTGTTTCACGCTGACGGGGAGATCGTGTTTGGCACAGGCGGTGAGGGCGAGCGCTGCGAGCGTAGCGACGGCGATTCTAGAGCGTGACATCGGGGATTCTTTCTACGCGGATCATGCGGTCGGATTCGATGAGGCGGGCGAGGACGTCTTGGCCGCCTACGAGTTTTCCGAAGACGGTGAAGTCCCGGTTGAGGTGGAGCTGCGGGCTGAGGTCGATGTAGAACTGGGTGCCGGCGCTATCGCGGATGGCGTGGGCGTTGGGCGGATCGGTGTAGTTCATGCCCATCGAGATGATGCCGGTGGCTTGTTCGAGCGGGTTCTCTTCGGCGCCGATGCTGTAGCCGGCGTCGCCGTCGCCGTTGTCGGTCGGATCGCCGGTCTGCACGACGAAGTCGGGCACGATCCGGAACCAGCGGTTGTTGTCGAAGTAGCCGTGGTCGGCGACGTTGAGGAAGTTGGCGACCGTGAGCGGCGCCCATTCGGGATAGAGCGTCAGATAGAGGTTGCCCTTGGTGGTGACGATGCGGACGCGCGGGTGCGGCCCGGGCGCGGGGCTCGTCATCTGGGCCGCGGTGGTCGGCATCAGCGGGAGTTGGATCGCATCGGCGACGACGGGCGCGATAGGCTTGCCGGTCGCTCCGGTGCGCGGCAACGCGGCGAGCGATGCGAGCGGATCGGGTTGGGTCGGCGGAAGATGGAGATCCGGGAGCAGTGCGGTGAGGTGATCGCTCTGCGGTTTGCCGGAGAGGATCAGGATCGACTCGTGGGCTTGTTCTTGGACGCGCCAGGATGAGTCGTCCAGGAGCGGCTGGAGTGCGGCGATGGCCTTCTTATCCTTGAGACGACCGTAGGCACGGACCGCTTCGAGGCGGACGAGTTCGTTCTTGTCGTGCAGACATTTCGTCAGCAGTTCGCGCGGGACGCGCGTCGGGAAGGCGCGGTAGATCGACCAGAGCGCATGCCATCGGACGGTATCGTCCTTGTCGGTCTGCACGGCCTTCACGAGTTGGAGCGATGCGAAGAAGCTCATCGGGCCCGTTCCGAACGCACCGAACTCCGTCGCGGCTCGCGCGCGAACGATCGGGTCGAGGCTGCTGTGGAGCCGGACCGAGAGCGCATAGGCGGCGAGGGTCTCGTACGCACCGAGGTTCCCGGCCGTCTGATAACGGCCGATCGCGTCGAGACCGGCGATCTGAACGGCGCCGGCTGACGCGATCTCCGCCTCGACGATCGTCTTGGCGTCGTCCGGGCGGCCGATCAAGCCGAGGCCGTAGATCGCGAAGGCCCGGACCGGGGTGCGGTCGTCGGTGGTGTGGGCGAGCAAGAGCGGCGCGCCGGCGGCCAGACGGGTTCGGCCGATGGCGAGGGCGGCTCGGGCGGCCAGCCGGGTGTCGGGCGACGCCAAGTAGCCGGCGAGCTCTCCGTCGCCGAGGCTGCGGGTGGATTCGAGGGTGAGGATGCGGGCGTAGGGGTCCGGCGCCGGGGTCTGGGCTAGGGTACCGGCGGACGTGAGCGTCATCGCCAGACTCGCGGCTGCGAGCGCGCCGAACCATTTCACGGGCATCTCTCCAAAGGCGTTCTCAGGTGATTTGCTCAGGATGAGGGACGAGCCGTCACGATTCCTTCGGTGAGGGGCGTTTTATGGATGCGCTCTTTTAAGAAGGCTGGGCTTCGGGGCGGCGAAGCGGGAGACTGGAGATGGGTTTGAAACGCGGACAACAGTTCTGGGGTGCGATCGTCGCGCTCACCATGGTGATGACGCTGCCGTTCGGCGCGCCGTCGAGCGCGGTGCCGGTTCCGACTCCGCCGCCCCGCACGCGCGAGACCCCGCCCGACACGCCGCCGCCCGGATCGACCGCCGCCAACGTCCTGCCGTTCGATTCGAGCGTCATGATCGTGCTCGACGACGCGATCGGCTCGGCCATCTCGCAACGCAATCAAGTCGCTCGCGCGCATCTCAAAGACGCGCTCTCGATCGGCGGCACGGTCCTCGCGCCGGCGGGCACGCCCGTCTCGGTCGATATCATCGGCTCGTCGGGCGCCAAGTCCGGCGACGTCTACGGCTACGTCGACATCTCGATCGAGCCGATCGTCTTGAGCGACGGGAGCCGCCTGCCACTACGCGCGCCGTACTCGCATCTGACGCAGAACACCACGGCCGGCCACGAAGCCACGGTCGGCGTCGAAGACACCATCGGCGACATCTTCATCCCCGGCCATATGATCTATCGCCTGATGCGCAAAGGCCGCAACGTGACGTTGCCGGCCGGCTCGATATTGCGCACGCGCACGCTCGGTTCGGTCAGCATCAACGCCCGCGGCGAGGTCGCGATCGCGACGCCGGCGCCGGTCTCGATGCCGTCGTCCGCGCCGGTCTCGGATTTCCGCCCGCTTCCGTTCGCGACCCAATCCATCCAGCATCCCAACACCAGGGCGACGCCCTATCGGGCGACGCCCGAACCGACCGACTCGCCCACCCCGTCTCCCGAAACGTCAACCGCCCCAACGGCGTCGGGATCGCCGTCGCCTTCATCTTCACCGTAAGGAGCAACCAGTGAAGCATCGTATCGTTGCGCTCGCGGCCGTCGTCGCGTTCGCCACACTCTGCGTCGGCGCTAACGCCGCCACCACCGCCGCCCCGAAACTCTCGTCGCAACCGCAAGCCTCGGAGAAGGCGTTCATCGGCGCGATGCAAGCCGACCTGATGAAACGGTTCCCGACCGCCGCGGCCGCCGAGGCGGCCGGCTATTTCCGTTATACGAACGAAGACAACACCGGCGCGATCTCGTACGCGAACCTGCAGTGGACGAGCGACGCGACCCATCCGAGCCAGCTCTGGTACGACGTCAACGGCAACCTGCTCGGCGCCGACTTCTCGCAACCGGACGCGCCGGCGGCACCGAAGATCTGGGGCATCCTGCCCGCGCGCTGGTATCATTTCAAGGGCCCGCACGTACACGTCGTCTATACGGAAAACGGCAAGACCGTCTACGGCCACGCCACCAGCTTCAAGAAGTTCACCGCAGCCGGCGGCGACCCGACCAGCCCGGCCGGCGCTACGTTCGTCAAACTCGGCATGGTCAAAGACGCATCCCAGGTGACGCACGCCTTCGTCTTCCCCGCAATGTGGGACCTGATCGTCTGGGTCAAACCCAACCCCAACGGCGCCTTCGCCGACAAGAACCCCAACGTCATCCCCTCAGCCAACGCCGAAAAGATGAGCGACTAGCCAGCTAAAGTCCGAACGCCGCTCCTCGTTTGCTCGCCTGGACGGAACGTCTGTTTCGCGGGGCGTGTGAGGGAGGAGCGGAGCCAGGATGGCGGGAGCGACGACGAGGCGAGTAGATTTTTCACACGATGTGAAAAATCGGGCGTCCCCGCGGAACAGATGTTCCGTCCAGGCGAGCAAACGAGGGGACTAGTGACAGCTCGTCGTGGCGATGTCGTACGCGATATCGCCCGCGTCGCTCTCGGCGCTCCGGATCACGTCGCGCTGCCCGTCGAACTTCAGGAACGACTTCATGTCCTTCATGTCCTCGGGCATGGCTTGCGTCGCCGCATCCTGTCCGTTGAGCGGATGGTAGCCGCCGAGCTGATTGAAGTCCATCATGCCCTGCGCGAGCGCGAGCAGATCGTTCGTGAGCTGCATCTGCTTGTTGTAGGCGAGCTGCATCTTCTCGGCGAGCGCGTGCATCTTCTTCGCTTCGACCGGATCGGTCGTGAGCTTCTCGCCGTCGCGGAGGCTGTTGACCTCGGCCTGGAGCGGCGGCAGACGCTTCTGCATCTCGCCGACCAGCTTGACCAGTTTGACGCGGATGGTCGTGTAGTGCTGCGCGTAGTCCAACCCGTTGAAGACGCTCTTGAGGTCGATCAACTGGTCGTCGACCCGGTCGAGCGAATAGTCGTTGGCGACCAACGGTCGCATCGCGCCGTTGAAGTGCGTGACCAGCGACGTGCAGTACGGGTTCGCCTTCACGGTCACGATCGTATGGAGCGGGGCGGCGCTCGCCGCAGGCGAGGGCGAACCGGTCGGGCCCGATGAGGTCGAGACGACCGGCGGCGGGATGACGGCTAAGAGCAGCGCGAAGGCGGCGAGGTTCATACGGTCTGGCTAACGCCTATGGAGGCGGTTTTGTGCCCGAGGGTCGACATGGTCGACTTACTCGTTGGACCAGTAGTCCTTGAGGGCTTTGCCGCGCGAGGGGTGGCGGAGCTTGCGCAGCGCTTTCGCCTCGATCTGGCGGATGCGCTCGCGGGTGACGCCGAACTCTTGCCCGACCTCCTCGAGGGTGCGCTGGTGGCCGTCTTCGAGACCGAAGCGCAGCACGAGCACCTTGCGCTCGCGCTCCGTCAGGTTCTGAAGGACGTCGGCCATCTTCTCTTTGAGCAGCATCACCGAAGCCGCCTCGGCGGGTGCGATCGCTTCCTGATCCTCGATGAAGTCGCCCAGATGCGAATCTTCTTCCTCGCCGATCGGAGTCTCGAGCGAGATCGGCTCCTGCGAGATCTTCATGACCTCGCGGACCTTCTCGGGGGTGAGGCCCATCGCGGCGGCGATCTCGTCGACGGTGGGTTCGCGGCCGAGCTCTTGCAAGAGCTGACGCGAGACCTTGGTCTGGCGGTTGATCGTCTCGACCATGTGGACCGGGATGCGGATCGTGCGGGCCTGGTCGGCCAACGCGCGCGTGATCGCCTGACGGATCCACCAGGTCGCGTAGGTGGAGAACTTGTAGCCCTTGCGGTAGTCGAACTTCTCGACGGCGCGGATAAGGCCCTGATTGCCTTCTTGGATGAGGTCTAAGAAGAGCATGCCGCGGCCGACGTACTTCTTCGCGATCGAGACGACCAGGCGAAGGTTGGCCTCGGTCAGCTGACGCTTCGCGTCGAGACCGTGCGTGACGATGGTCGAATCGGCGGAGCCGTTCTTGCGCTTCTCTTCGTCTCCGGCCTCGATCGCCATCGCGAGACGTTTCTCGTCGTCCATCGAGAGCAACGGGACGCGACCGATCTCCTTGAGATACATGCGGACGGGGTCGTCCAGCGACATATTGTCGGGGATGGGATCGGGTTCGCTCTCGTCGGGCTTGATCTCGACGGGCTCGTCGACGACCTCGATGCCGAGGGCGACCAGCTCTTCGTCGAGGTCGTCGCGCATCTCGGGGACGAACTCTTCGAGCGTCTCGAACGCCTGCGCGATCTCGTCTTCCGAGATCGACCCGCGCTTCTTGCCGGTCGCGATCAGACGCTTCTTGATATCTTCAAATGTAGCCGGCGCCGCCTCGGCGACCGATGCTGCAGAACTTTTCTTGCGTGCCATATTCTCTTCTCACCCCCTTTCTTAGGAGTCTTGACCCCGGTTATTAACGCCTCAGCGCTTTAATCTTGCTACGAGCGCGTCGAATTCGCCGCGCAACTCGTCAGGGACGGGCTGCCCGGCGGCATAGAGCCGATCTATTTCGCGGGACAGTTCCTGATAACGCTTTTTCTGGTCGTCGAGTTGCAGACGTTCGACCACGCGGTCGAGGAGCGCCCGCCGCTCGTCGGCTCCGCCGTATTGCCTGGTCTTGCTCCGGTCCCGGCGGCCGAGATCGGAGAGCACGTCCAGCCCCGCCGGATCCTCGGCGAACAGAACGTAGAGATCGCCCGTCTCCCGCAGACGGCCCGCTTGCTCGACGATCAGCTCGTAGACGCGGCGGTACACCTCGTTGTGGAATCGTCCGGCGTCGATGCGGTCGCCGTATTCTGCGGCGAGTGCGGGCTCCTCGACGACGACGGAAAGGACCTCGCGCTCGAACGAGTTCGGCTGCGCGCCGGCCGCCACGTGGCGACTTCCGGAGACGCCGGCCGAGCCGTACGTCGGCGCGAAATTGGCGCCGTTGGCGAAGAAACGGCTATTCCGAAGGTCGTCTACGTTCACCTTTAGACGGCCCGCGACGTAGACGCGCCAACGATCCCATTCCTCGCGCGGCGTCATCTCGCGGATCAACTCCTCGGCCTTGCGCGCGATCGTCGAGGGCGAATCGAAGCCGCCGCCGAGGCGGTCGATCTGCGGATCGAGCTTGAACTCGATCGAGGGTTTGGCCTCATCAAGCAAGCGTTGGAACCCGGCTTTGCCGTGCGCGCGCACGTACGAATCCGGATCCTCGCCCTTCGGGAGACCGACGATGCGAACGGACCGGCCGGCATGCTCGAGGACCTTGGTCGCGATATCGATCGCCTTGAAGGCGGCCGCCGTGCCCGCGCTATCGCCGTCGTAGCAGAGGAAGACGTTGTCGGCGTACTTGCGCAGCTCGGCGGCCTGCTCGTCGGTGAACGAGGTCCCGAGCGCCGCGACCGCGTTCTCGAAACCGGCCTGATGGAGCGCGATGCAATCCAGGTATCCCTCGACCACGATCAGCGTGCGGTCCTTCTGGGTCGCGCGCTTGGCGACGTTGAGCGCGAAGAGATGGCGGCCCTTGGTGTAGACCGGCGTCGTCGCGGTGTTGAGATACTTCGGCTCTTCGTCGCCGAGCGCGCGACCGCCGAAGGCGATCACCTCGCCGGTGGTCGCGTAGGTCGGCACCATCAACCGGTCGCGGTAGAAATCGTACCAGCCGCCGCGCTGGCTCGGCTTGAGCAGCCCGGCACGTTCGCCGATGGCCGGATCGACGCCGGCCTCCGCGAGCGCGTCCCGCAACGCATCCCAGCCCGGCGGCGCGAAGCCCAGCACGAACGTCTCGATGGTGGCCGCGGAGAATCCGCGCCGCTCGCAGTAGTCGCGCGCGCGCGCGCCGGCATCGCTCCGCAGCGCGCGCGCGAAGAAATCCGCGGCGACCCGGTTCGCCTCGTAGATCGCTTCCTTCTCGCTGCGCGCGCGGGCGGCGCCCGGATTCTCGGGCTGCAGTTCGACCCCGGCCTTGCTGGCGAGCATCCGGACGGCGTCGTTGAAGTCGAGATTCTCGATCTTGCGCGCGAAGCTGATCACGTCGCCGCCTTCGCCGCAGCCGAAGCATTTGTAGAAGCCGCGATCCGGATGGACGTGGAACGAGGGCGTCTTCTCGCCGTGGAACGGGCAGAGGCCGACCATGTCGTTGCCGCGTTTGCGCAATGGGACGTACTGCCCGATGTACTCCGCGATCGGAGTCCGGGCGTGGATCTCGCGAATGACCGATTCGTCGAACCGCACCACGCCAGAGTTCGGGCGCGCGCCCGTCGAACACTCTCCGCATGAAACGGATTTTTGACCCGGTTCATCATTTCATCGAGCTCTCGCCCGCCGAGGCCCGGCTGCTGGACACGCCCGTCATGCAACGGTTGCGGCGTCTGCGCCAGCTCGGGTTGGCCTATCTGGCCTTTCCGTCGGCCGAGCATTCGCGCTTCACCCACGCCCTGGGGGCGCTCGCGATGGGGACGCGCGCCTTCGACGTGCTGGTCGGGACCGGGCGCCCCTTTTTCCACGACGAGGCCGACGTCGCGTATCAGCGACGCCTGGTGCGCGCCGCGCTCGTCCTCCACGACATCGGGCACGGTCCGTTCAGCCACGCCTGCGAGGCCGTCCTCGGCCGGCGGCACGAGGATCGTACCCGCGAACTCCTCGCGCTCCCCGAGACCCGCGCGCAACTCGATGCGCTCGAGGTCGAGGCCGCCGACGTGCTCGACCTGATCCTCGGCGACGGCGCCGCGCGCTACCCCCACCTGCGCGAACTGGTGAGCGGGCCGAACCTCGACGCCGACCGGATGGACTACCTGCTGCGCGACGCCTACTTCACCGGCGTCCAGAGCGGACGCTACGACGCCGATCAACTGGTCGCATCGTTGCGCCTGATCGATCGGGACGGTACGCCCGTCGTCGGCATCGACGCGCGCGGCGTCGTCGCGCTCGAATCGTTCGTGCTCGCGCGCTACATGATGTTCGCATCGGTCTACTTCCATCATACGACCCGGATGTTCGAACGCATCCTGCAAGACGTGCTGCGCGAGCTGTGGCCGGATGCGCACGCGCTCGATCCGATCGAGGAGTTCCTGGCCTGGGACGACTTCCGCGTGCTCAACGAGTTGCGCGACCGGCGAAGCCCCTCGGCGATCGCGTTGCGCGAGCGCAAGCGCATCTTCAAGCTCGCAGCCGAGTTCAACGCCGAGCACGACCTGAGCAAATTCGAAGCGCGGGACCGCGAGCTACGGGCGACCTACGGCAGCGAGAACGTCTGGGCGGACGAGCAGTCCCAAGTGCTCCACCGGCTCCCGCTGGTCGCCGGCGACGGCAAGCCGACCATCTGGGTGCAGACCCCCGAGGGCGTGGTCGACGCCCGCCAGGCCTCGGACCTGATCGCCAAGATCACCGGAACCGCCTACTGGCGCAAGTTGTTCGTGAAGCGAGGAGCGGCGCCACTTATCAAAAACTGACGCCTCTATGACGTCATCATCGGGTATCGTGCGCGTCGGCGCCGCTCTCATTCTTGCTCTTAGCGTCGCCTCGCCGGTCCTGGCGACGACCGTCGCTCCCCAGCCGAAGGTCCACCCCCGACCGTACGGCCGGGGCGCGGCCACCTACCACGCAACCGCGATCGCTCCGTACTCGTTCGAGAACACGATTCTCCGGATGCACTTCGATGTCGCCAAGGGCATCGTCTACGGCGAGGCGACCGATGTGGTCCACGCCAAGGCCGACGGCCTAACTACATTGCCGTTCGACAGCGTCGGGCTCACCTACAGCTCGGTCACCGTCAACGGCGCCCCGGCCATCTATCGCGTCGCGGACGATCACCTGTACGTCGATCTCGCGCAGCCGGCCAAGGCCGGCGACCGGTTCGCGGTCGTCGCCACCTACACGACCACGCCGACGCGCGGCATCTACTTCATCCGGCCCGACAAATACTATCCGAAGATGCAGCCCGAGATCTGGAGCCAGGGCGAGACCGAAGATAACCGGCGCTGGTTCCCGACCTGGGACGAACCCAACGAGAAGACGCCGGTCGAAGAGATCGTCACCGTCCCGGCCGGCTGGACGGTCATCGCCAACGGCGCGCTCAAATCGCACACGAACGGTGCGAACGGCGCGACCTTCGATTGGGTCATGCCCGGACCGATCTCGACCTACCTGATCGCGTTCTCCGCCGGTCCGTACGTGAAGTTCCACACCGCGACCACGCGCCCGGACGGGACCGCCATCCCGGTCGACTACTACACCTCGGCGGCCGACGCCAAGTGGGCGCCGGCGTGCTTCGGCAACACCAAAGACATCGTCGCGTACTTCCAGCACATCATCGGCGTCACGTACCCGTGGCAGAAGTACGACCAGACGACGGTCGAGCGCTTCACCGCCGGCGGCATGGAGAACGCCTCGGCCACCACCCAGACCGAGTTCGCCATCCACGCGCCCTGGGCGAACGTCATCAAGCCGTGCGACGGACTGGTCTCGCACGAACTCGCCCACCAGTGGTGGGGCGACGACGTCACCACCGCCGATTGGCCGAATATCTGGATCAACGAGGGTTACGCGACCTACTTCGCCGACCTGTGGGCCGAGCACAAGTTCGGCGAGGCCGAGTTCCAGTACGAACGCTATCACGAACAGCAGTCGTCGTTCGGCGAGACCAAGCGCTACTGGCGCCCGATCGTCGACTACGTCTACGCCAGCGCCAACGACTCGTTCGACTCGAGCGGCTACCCGCGCCCCGGCGCGGTCCTCCACATGCTGCGCTATATGTACGGCGACGCCAAGTTCTTCGGCGCGCTCAAATCGTATCTGACCGAGTACCAGCATAAGAACGCGGATACCCACCAGTTCTTCGCGGCGTTCTCCAAGCCGCTCGGCGCGAACCTCGGGTGGTTCGAGCACGAGTGGTTCTATCGCGCCGCGTTCCCGCACTACTTCGTCAAGCAGTCGTACGACGCGGCCGGCAAGACGCTGACGCTGGACGTGACCCAGAAGACGCACGACGGCGCACCGTTCCGGATGCCGGTCGACGTCGCCATCTACGTCAACGGCAAAGGACGGACGTTCCAGTTCGTCGCCGACTCCAGCCATCAGATCGAGCGCATCCCGAACGTGGCTGCCCGGCCCCAGATGGTGCTATTCGATCCGAACGACAACATCTTGCGCCTGCTCGACTATCGGAAGAGCGTCCAGGATCTCGGCTATCAAGCCTTGCACGCACCCTACGTCTCCGACCGCCTCTGGGCGATCGCCCAACTCGGCGATGCGAGCAAGGCCGATCTCCCACTCGCGAAGTCGTTCGTGCGCGACGCGGTCATCGGCGATCCGTTTTACGGCGTGCGCGTCGATGCGCTGGATACGGCCGGTGCGCTCGGCGATGCGGATACGATCCGTGCGGCGCTACACGACAGCGATATCCGCGTGCAGATCGCAGCGGCCAATAGCGTCTCCGACCTGGATCAGCCGAACGACGTGGCGTTGGTGACCGACCTGAAGTCGCTCGTCAACGCGACCAATCCGGCGTTGGTCGGCGCGGTTTTGAGCGGGCTCGGCGCGACCAAAGCACCGGGCGTCTATCCGATCCTGGTGGCCGCGCTCAAGCGGCACGCCTTCCGCGAGCCGATCATCGGCGGAGCGGTCGACGGCCTCGGCTCGTACGGCGACGTCCGTGCGGTCGCGCTGATCAAGCCGTTCGCCGCATACGGTGCGGACGAATCGATCCGCGGAACGGCGATCGGTGCGCTTGCGACGCTCGACGGGAAGTCGCCGGGAACGTTCGCATTCATCAGGTATATCGCAGGCGCCGACCCGTACTACCGTGCGCGGACCTCGGCGATCCGAGCTCTCGGCAAGATCGGCAGTGCATCGACCATCCCGTTCCTCACGCGGATCGAGAAGTACGACACCGAACCCGCCAACCAAAACGCCGCCTGGGACGCGATCCAATCCATCAAGGATCGCTCGCACCGGAAACATCGATAGTGCTTCGAGACGCTGCGCTCCTCAGCATGACACAGGCAGTGTCACCCTGAGGAGCCGACGCAGTCGGCATCTCGAAGGGGGTCTCGAAGGGCGCTAGAGCTTCTCGGCGAGGTAGCCGGCGAGGGCGTCGACGCCGACGCGCTCTTGCTGCATGGAGTCGCGTTCGCGGACGGTGACCTTTGCGTCCTCGAGCGAGTCGAAGTCGAAGACGATGCAGAACGGCGTGCCGATCTCGTCTTGGCGGCGGTAGAGCTGACCGATATTGCCTTCGTCGTACTGGGTGCGGACGCCGCGGCGGCGTAGTTCGCTCTCGATCGCCCGGGCGCGTTC
>Ga0070691_10001012_pt1 | contig 11543 bp, 12 predicted proteins | sample KBSK1101metaG_FD_64673 | JGI IMG/M metagenome (GOLD analysis project Ga0070691, IMG submission 64673) | Corn, switchgrass and miscanthus rhizosphere microbial communities from Kellogg Biological Station, Michigan, USA - KBS K1-10-1 metaG | ecosystem: Host-associated > Plants > Roots >... | reverse complement strand
CGTACGTGCCGACGATGCCGAGCAGGACGCCGATGATGCCGCCGGTCGTCGAGAGCAAGACCGCTTCGGTCAGGAACTGTCGCAGGATGGTCTTGCCGCGCGCGCCGAGCGCCATGCGTAGGCCGATCTCGCGCGTCCGTTCGGTGACCGAGACGAGCATGATGTTCATGATGCCGATGCCGCCGACGATCAGCGAGACGGCCGCGACGCTTGCGAGCAGCACTTCCATGACGGTGCCGGTCGACGAGGCGGCCGCGGCGACGTCTTGCAAGTTGCGGACCGAGAAGTCGTCGGCCGCCGGCGGCACGATGCGGTGACGCTGCTCGAGCAGGCTGGTGATCTCGTCCTGGACGGCTTGGACGTGATCCCCGTCGCTCGCGCTGACGTCGAGCGCGTTCACGGTCTTCTGGCCGGTGATGCGTTGCATGGCCGAGGTGTAGGGCACGACGATGGTATCGTCCTGGTCCTGGCCCTGGCCGCTCTGGCCGAGCGAGGCGAGCGTCCCGACGATCGTGAACGGCACGCCGTTGACGATGACGGTCTGACCGACCGGCGAGGTGCCGGCCGGGAACAGGTTCGCGATGGTGGTCTGTCCGAGCACCGCCACTTTGGCGGCCGACGCGACGTCGCTCTGCGAGATGAACGTGCCCGAGGCCATCGGCCACGATCGTACGTAGGTGTAGGTCGGCGCGACGCCCGTCAAAGTGGTCGACCAGTTCTGGGTCCCGGCCACCGCCTGCGCGCGGATGGTCACGGTCGGCGAGACCGCCGCCACGCCCGGCAGGGTGGCGATCGCCATACCGTCGTCGGGCGTGAGCGTCGACGCGCCGCCGAAGCCGCTGCGCGCGCCGCTCGCGGTCACGCTGCCCGGTTGGACGATCAGCAGGTTGCTGCCGAGGCTCGCGATCTGGTTCTGCACCGAGACGCGCGCGCCGACGCCGATCGCGACCGTCACGATCACCGCCGCGACGCCGATGATGACGCCGAGCATGGTGAGCAACGAACGCGAGCGATTCCGGATCAACGCCGAGAGCGCCAGCGAGAAGGTCGCTTTGAAGGTCATGCGGCCACGACGTCGTTGAGGTGATCGGCGATGATCAATCCGTCGCGGAAGGTCACGATCCGTTTCGCGAATGCGGCGACGTCCGGTTCGTGGGTGACCAAGAGGATCGTCATGCCTTGCTCGGCGTTGAGCTTGGTGAACAGGTTCATCACGTCGACCGACGTCTTCGAGTCGAGCGCGCCGGTCGGTTCGTCCGCCAGGATCAGTCCCGGGTCGTTCACCAACGCGCGCGCGATCGCGACGCGCTGTTGCTGGCCGCCCGACATCTGGTTGGGATGATGCTGCGCCAGATGGTCGACGCCGACGATCGCGAGCTTCTCGAGCGCGATCCGCTTGCGATCCGCTTCCGGGACGCCCGCATAGACCATCGGCAGCTCGGCGTTCTCGAGCGCGCTGGTGCGCGAGAGCAGGTTGTAGGATTGGAAGACGAAGCCCAAGCGCCGGCTGCGGATGTCGGCGCGCTGGTCCGCGTCGAGGTTCGAGACGTCCTCGCCTTCGAACAGATACGTGCCCGAGGTCGGGTGGTCGAGCATGCCGGCCAGGTTCATGAAGGTCGACTTGCCCGATCCCGACGCGCCCATCACCGCTACGAACTCGCCGGGCTCGATGGTGAGATCGATCCCGGCCAGCGCGACCACGAGCTGACCGTCGAGATCGTACGTCTTGGTGAGTTGCCGGACGTCGACGACCGCCGCCATCAGTGGATGCCTCGCGTCGCGCCGCGCGCGCCGTTGCCGAACGCACCGCTGCCCTGGGCGCCGCCGCCCGCGCTGCGCGCCTTGCTGGTGCCACCGCTCGCGCCGACGATCACGTCGTCGCCCGCCGCGAGGGTGTCGCCGTTGAGAGGCGTGACCGCCGCGAGCGTTCCCGCGATCAGATCGATGTGGACCGCCACGCGCGTCGGCTTGCCGTTGCGCTGGACGAAGATCGAGCCGTTCCCGCCCGCGACCGTCGCCTGGTTCGCCGCGCCGCCGTTGGTCTGTCCCCACGGCGACCCGTTGGCCGCCGCTCCCGTCGCGGCGGCCGGCGAAGCGCCCGCGGCGGGTGCGCCGGTCGCGCCCGCGCCGGTGCGACGGCGGCCGCCACCGCCGGTCGGATGGAACTGGAGCGCCGCGAGGGGGACGACCAGCGCGTTCTTCGCGGTCGCGACGTTGATCGTCGCGGTCGCGGTCATGCCCGGCAGCAACTTGCCGTCCGGGTTGTTCACTTTGGTGATGACCGTGTACGTCACCACGTTCGAGACGGTCGTCGGCGCTTCGCGGACTTGCGAGACGGTGCCGTGGAACGTCTGTCCCGGATACGCGAGCACGGTGAAGTCGACGCCTTCGCCGGATTTGACCGCGCCGATGTCGGGTTCGCCGACCGCGATGTCGACCTCCATCTTGGTGAGATCCTGCGCGATCGTGAACAGCGTCGGCGTCTGCAGGCTGGCCGCGACCGTCTGACCGACGCTGACCGAACGCGCGATCACGGTTCCGTCGACGGGCGAGGTGATGATCGAGCGTTGCAGGCTGAGCTGGACGCTGCGGACCTGCGCGGCTTGCGCCGCGACGCCGGCTTGTGCGGCGGCGGTGCTATCGCCGCCTCCGAGCGCCTGCGACGACGCCTGCGCGGCTTGCGACTGCGCGGTCGCGACGGCGGCGCGAGCGGCGTTGAGCGCGTCTTCGTCCGCTTGCACCTGACTCGCGGCCAAGTATCCCTGGTTGAACAACGTGCGGTCGCGCGTCAGCGTGGTCTGCGCGAGCGACGCCGCGCTCTGCGCCTTGGCGACCGAGGCGTTCGCTCCGCCGATACCCGCCGAAGCCGATGCGGCCGACTGGCCCGAAGCGGCGGCCTGCGCCTGCGCTTGTGCGAGCGAGGCGGATGCCTGATCGAGCTGGGCCTGCAAGGTGCTCGGGTCGAGCCTGGCCAGGATCTGACCCTTCTTGACCTTGCTGTTGAAGTCGGCGTCGATCTCCGAGATCGTGCCCGAGACCTGCGTGCCGATCGCGATCGTGTTCTGCGGATTGACCGTACCCGACGCCGAGACGGTCTGGACCAGCGTCTGCTGGACGACCGGCTGCGTGAGGTACGACTGGGCCGTGGTCGAGCTGATGTAAGCCGCGATCGACGCCGCGACGATGGCGATGATGAGAACAAGTGCGATCCCGATGCCGACGAACTTGCCCGTCTTCGTCCCGAACCAAGCGAGGGTACGTCCGGCGGGGGTCTTGGGAGCGGTCAGGGGTTGAGCTGATGCTGTCATTGCGACGTAACCGTACCCCGCGTAGCTGACAGCAGTCGGAGATGGGGCTCCTAGGGCGTGAGAATCGCGTGGAAGACGTACTCGGTATCGCCGCTGCGGAAGGCGTGCCCGTCGATGCTCTTCGGGCTTATGGTCCCGGTCATGTGGATGTTCAAGTAGTCGAGCCAGATCTGGTCGCCCCGGCGGCCACCCGAGACCAGATACGGTCCGCCGCCGTCGAAATCGCGATACCGGCCGGTGACGATGCCCTCGGACGGGATCTGCAGATCGAGCGTGCCGCGCTGGGATCCGGCGCCGGCGTCGCGCTGCGTCATCGTCACGGTGTAGTGCGACATCGCCGGCGGAGCCGCTGCGGTCACAGCAAGCGTTAAGGTTAGGAACGCCGCGCGCAGTCCATCTGCGTATCTCATGTCACGATTCTACCACGCTCGGATGGAACGAGCCGCGCGTGACGAAAGCGTTCGCCATGCTGCTCGAAGAGTTGGTCATCGACGTCCGCGGTCTGCCGGTATGGGAACGGCCCGGACGCGTCTTCGAGCGATTCGATCTGCTCGCGCTCGGCGGACGCGTCACGTTCGTGACGGAACACGAGCCGCGCGGATTGGCCGGCCGGATCGAACAGCAGCGCCCCGGCCAAGCGCGCGTCGAAGCGCTGCGGGTCGCGGACGCCGAATGGCGCGTGACGCTCACGCGCCTCGATCAGGAACGGCACACGCCGACCCCCGCGAGCGTCCTGCGCCGTTGCGGCATCTTCGCCGATCTCGACGACGTCGCGCGTGCGCGCTTGGTCGCCGTCGCGACCGAGCGCACGCTCCGCAAAGGCGAGACCCTCGTACACGAGGGCGACGACTTCCCGTATCTCGGCGTCGTGTGGGAAGGCGTGCTCGCCATCTCCACCACCAACGCCGGCCGCACGCGCACGTTCTACGAGATCTTCCCGTTCGAGACGTTCGGCGACGTCGAGCTCTTCGACCACGGTCTTTCGATGGGACGGATCAGCGCGCTTGCGAAGGTGACGCGCGTGCTGTTCTTGCCGCGCGAAGCGGTCCGCCAGCTCGGCGTCCTCCGCCCCGAGGTGCTCTTCGGCATCGCGACGGTCTGCGCGCAGCGGACGCGATCGCTCGCCGAAGCGCTGGCCGCGCAGGGCACGCAGCCGATCGTGCATCGTCTGGCCGCCGTGCTCTTGCCGTACTCGATGCCGGATCGTGGACTGGCGCCCGCCATGCCGCCGCTCTCCTCGCTGACGCAGACCCAGCTCGCGGCCGCCGCCGGGACCGTGAAGGAAGTCGCCGCGCGCGCGATCGCCGAGCTCGAATCGCACGGCGCGCTCCGGCGCGAACGGGGGCACATCCGCTATCTCGACCGCACCCGGCTGTTGGAGTACGCGCGCCGCTGATGCTGCTCGCCTGGGCGAAGCACGGCAGCAACGCAATGCTGGTGCTCGGTCTGCTCGCGCTGGCCGCGCTCTTCGCGACGCATGCGGTCGGGTTCGTCTGGTGGGCGCTGCCGGTCGGCGCGCTCGCGTTCTTCGTCAACGAGTACACCACGCACCGGTTCGCGTTCCACGCTCCGCCCTCGGACCATCCGTTCGTGTTGGCGCTCCAGCATCGGCTGCACTACGATCACCACGTCGAGCCGGAGCGCGTCGATCTGCTCTTCTTGCCGTATTGGTTCGTCATCCCGACGGCGGCCGCGTTCTTCGCGGTCTTCTTGCTGGTCACGCGCGACCTCGGGTCGGCGCTCTCGCTGTTGACCGGCGCGCTGCTCGCCCTGACGTACTACGAGTGGGTGCACTACGTCGCGCACGTCCCGTACGCGCCGCGCTCGGGCTGGGCGCGGTGGATGAAGAAGTACCACCTCTGGCATCATTTCAAGAACGAGCACCTGTGGTACGGGGTCACCAACCCCTCGATGGACCTACCGTTCCGCACCTTTGCGCGCGTCGACGAGGTCGACCGCAGCGCGACCACGCGGAAACTCTTCGGCTAAGCGCGAAGGCGCCCGACATGGATTGGTCGATACTCCGGCCGTGTCTGGATCTGCTCGCCGCCGCGATCCTGGGCGGCATCGTCGGCGCGCAACGCCAAGCCGCGCAGAAGCCGGCCGGCTTCCGCACCCACCTGCTGGTCGCCCTCGGGTCGTGCGCGTTCACGTTGGTCGGAGCGCACCTGGGCGACACGCGCATCGCCGCCAACGTCTTGACCGGCATCGGCTTCCTCGGCGCCGGCGCGATCGTGCGCTCCGGATTCTCGGCGCGCGGCCTGACGACGGCCGCTTCGATCTGGACCGTCGCGGCGATCGGCCTGGCGATCGGGTTCTCGTCGGTCGAGTCCTACATCGTCGCGATCGGTGCCACCATCATCACGTTCTTCGCGCTGGCATCGTCGGACGCCGCGCTGATGCGATTCTTCCGGTTCCATCGCCGGGTCACGCTCGGCCTCACCTACGCGCTGCCCGAAGGTGACGAGGCCGCTATTCTGCGCGCGATCAACGCCGGGTGCCTGTCGGTCGAGAACCATGGCGGCACGACGGTGATGGCCGATCGCGCGGTCGAGACGGTCGAGCGCAGCTTCAAGGTCGACCTGCATCGCGATCAGGACGTGACCGCCTACGTCCGCGCGATCGCCGAACTGCCGGGCGTCACCCGCGTCGCGGTCGACGAGCAGTTCCCCAACGCCGCCAGCACGTAACGCGCGATGTTCAAATCGCTCAAGCAATGGCTCGGGATCGAGCCGCTCAAACCGCTGGTCGGCTTCCGCCCGCACCGCACCGTCGAGATGGCCGTTCCCTACGACGTCGCCTACGATCGCGTCCACGCCGCGATGGACTCCGTCCTCGGCGCCAACGTCCGCGACGCCGACCGGAAGACCGGCATCATCGACGCCGACTTCGGCACCATCGGCAGCGAACGCATCCGCGCGTCGGTCGAGCGCATCGACGACGCGACCTCGCGCGTGCATATCGAAGCGCGTTTCGCCGCGAGCGCCGCTCCGCAAGAACGTTCGAACGCGGTCGACGCGTTGGCGAACAGTCTGGCCTAAGGAGCGGTAAGCACGTCCGTGCCGAGGTAGGACTGCAGTACTTTCGGTACGCGCACGCTGCCGTCGGGGTTTTGGTAGTTCTCGAGGATCGCGACGATGGTGCGGCCGACGGCTAGCCCCGAGCCGTTGAGGGTGTGCACGAGTTCCGGCTTCGCGCCGGCTTCGGCGCGGGTGCGGATGGCGGCGCGGCGGGCTTGGAAATCGGTGCAGTTCGAGCACGACGAGATCTCGCGATAGGCGTTGGCGCTCGGCACCCAGACCTCTATGTCGAACGTCTTGGCGGCGTTGAAACCGACGTCGCCGGCGCAGAGCGCGAGCACGCGATGGGGGAGTTCGAGGGCTTCCAGCAGCGAGGCCGCATCGCTGGTGAGCGTGTCGAGCGCCGCGAACGACGTCTCCGGCGTGGTCAGCCACACGAGTTCGACCTTATCGAACTGATGTTGGCGGATCAGCCCGCGCGTATCTTTGCCGGCGGCGCCCGCCTCTTTGCGGAAGCACGACGTGTAGGCCGCATATTTGCGCGGCATGGTCGCGCCGTCCAGGATCTCGTCGCCGTGCAGCGCCGTGAGCGGCACCTCGGCGGTCGGGATCATGAACAGGTCGGCGTCCTGGTCTTGGAACATCGCGTCCGAGAACTTGGTCAGTTGTCCGGTCGACCACATCGTCGCGCGCGTCACCAGCATCGGCGGTGCGACTTCCGTGTAGCCGTTCGCGTGTGCCCGGTCGAGGAAGAACTGCGCGATCGCGCGCGAGAGGCGCGCGCCGTTGCCCACCAGCACCGCGAAACGGCTGCCCGAGAGTTTGGCGGCGCGTTCGAAATCCAGGATGCCGAGCGCCTCGCCCAGCTCCCAATGCGGCTTGGCTACGAATTCGAGCTTCGCCGGCTCGCCCCACGAGCGCACGACCACGTTCGCGCTCTCGTCGGCGCCGTCGGGCACGCTCTCGTCGAGCAGGTTCGGCGACGATGCGAGCAGCGCGCGCAGCGGCGAGTCGGGCGCATCCGGCGCGAGCTCGTTCGCGCGCGTCTCGTTGGCGGCGACCGCCGTGGCGATCTCGTCGAGTTTGGGCCGCAGGTCCCGCGCGGCGGCGGCCTTGTCGGCGGCCTTGCCGATCTCGGCCGAGAGCCGGTTCTTCTCGGCCTTGGCGGCCTCGACCGCGGTCAACGCGGAACGGTACTCGGTATCGAGGCGCAGAACCTCATCGACGAACGACGGGTCTTGCCCGCGACGACGGGCTGACCGGCGAACGCGATCGGGATCGCGACGAACGACGACGATGTCCAGCATGGAGAACCGCGCATTATGCAGCCCGCGAAGGCTTTCCTATTAACAGGCGGTTTTGACGAGGCGCTCTTGCTCGCGCCGGCGCAGGCGATCGCGCTGTATGTGGCGTCCGTTCCGGCTCCCGAACTGCGCGTCGAGCGCGTCGACTTGGACGCCGCGTTCGGGCGCGTGCTGGCCGAAGACGTGCCGGCCGATGCCGACTATCCGCGGGCGGCGCGTTCGTCGATGGACGGCTTCGCACGCGCCGGCGGCGCGGCCGGCCGCTTCCGCCTGAGCGGCGAGGTCCGGATGGGTGCGGCGTTCGCGGGCGCGGTCGGGACGGGCGAGGCGGTCCGCATACCGACCGGTGGCGTGCTGCCGGCCGGCACCGACGCGGTCGTCCCGCTCGAAGATGCGACCGTCGAAGGCGACGTGGTCGATCTCCCCGCCGTCCCGCCGGGCGACTGCGTGACTCCACAGGGCTCCGACCTGCGGGCGGGCGCGATCGCGCTACAAGCCGGTCGCAGGGTCGGCGCACCCGAGCTGGGCGTCCTCGCGACCCTGGGCGTGGTCGCCGTGCCGGTCTTCGCACGCCCGCGCATCGCGGTGCTCTCGAGCGGTGACGAGATCGTCGCCCCCGACCGAACCCCGGCCCCCGAGCAGATCCGCGATTCGAATCGCTACGCGATCGCCGCCTCGCTGCGCGCGATGGGCGCCGAGCCCGTCCACGGGCCGACCGTCGCGGACGAACCGGGCGCGCTCGAGGCCGCGTTGCGTGAGGCGCTCGCGACTTGCGACGGCGCGATGCTCTCGGGCGGCTCCTCGGTCGGCGAACGCGACCTCACCCCCGGCGCGATCGCCGCGCTCGGTCCGGCCGGCATCGTCGTACACGGTCTGCGCATCAAGCCCGGCAAACCGACCGTGCTCGGTGCGAGCGGCTCCAAGCCGGTCATCGGCCTGCCCGGCAACCCGGTCTCAGCGCTGATCGTGCTCGAAGCGATCGTCGCGCCGCTGGTCGCCCGCCTCACCGGAGCCACAGCACCGGCGGCTACCGTAGAAGCGACCCTGTCGGCACCGGTGCGGGGCCGGCCCGGGTGGACCACCTATGTCCCGGTCGCGGTAGAAGATGAGGGAGCGCACGTCGCGGCGCATCCCCTTGCCCTGCACTCGTCGCTCGTGAGCCTGCCGGCCCGCGCGTCCGGCTACTGCGAGGTGGGTGAAGACGACGCCCCGCTCGAGGCCGGCACGCGCGTGACGGTCAGACGGTTTCTCTCCGGAGGCCTCCGCTAAATTGCTTCGTCCCGCTCCGATCGTCGCCGCGCTGCCCGCGAACACGCCGTTCGTCGGGCCCGAACGCATCATGCGCGAGCGCGGTCTCTCCGAGCTGTTGCGGTTGGGCGCGAACGAGAGCGCGTTCGGTCCGGCCCCGAGCGCGATCGCCGCGATGGCGGGCGAACTCGAACGCAGCGCCTGGTACGGCGATCCGGACTCGCTCGATCTGCGCGACGCGCTCGCGCGCAAACACGATTGCACGCCCGAGCACATCAGCATCGGGTCGGGCATCGACGATCTGATGGGCCTCGCGGTGCGCGCGTTCGTCGCGCCGGGCGCGGTCGCGGTCACCTCGCGCGGGACGTATCCCACGTTCGACTATCACGTCGCCGGCTACGGCGGCACGCTCGTGCGCGTTCCCTATCGCAGCGACGACCGCCCGGATCTCGACGGTCTGGCTGCGGCCGCGCACGCGACCTCGGCGGCGATGGTCTATCTCGCCAATCCCGACAACCCGAGCGGCACGTTCTACGCGGCCGGTGAGATCGCGCGTTTTCGCGCCGCCCTGCCGAAGGAGACGATGTTCTTCTTGGACGAGGCCTATGCGGACTTCGTCGAGCCAAGCGAGCTGATCCCGAACGCCTTCGACCTGGATATGCTGCGCACGCGCACGTTCTCGAAGGCCTACGGCATGGCGGGCGCGCGCATCGGCTACGCGGTCGCGCATCCCGAGATCGTCGCGACCTTCCAGAAGATCCGCTTGCACTACGGCCTCAATCGCAACGCGCAGATCGGCGCGCTCGCGTCGTTGCGCGACGACGCGTTCCGGGCCTACGTCGTCGCCGAGACGGCCGTGGGCCGCGCCGAATACGACGCTCTTGCGAAGGAGCTCGGCTTCACGACCGTGCCGTCGCGCACCAACTTCGTCTGCATCGACGTCGGGAGCGTGGCGCGAGCGGTGGCGATGGTCGACGCGCTGCTCGGCGACGGCGTCTGGATCCGCAAACCGGGCGCGCCCCCGCTCGACCGGTGCATCCGCGTCACGGTCGGGACCGCGCCGATGCGAGCCGCCTTCGCGGCGGCATTCCGGGACGTCGCGGCGAAGGTTCCGGAATGACCGATCGCCCGGTGCGCTACGCGATCCTCTCCGACATCCACGGCAATCTCGAATCGCTGCAGCGCGCGCTCGCCCTGATCGATCCGCAGGACCGGATCCTGTGTCTGGGCGACACCGTCGGCTACGGTCCCAACCCGAACGAATGCATCGCGATCCTGCGCGAGCGCGCCGAAGCAAGCGTGCTCGGCAACCACGATCTGGCCGCGATCGACAACTTCGGGGTCGAATATTTCAACGAGGTCGCCAAGGCCGCGATCGCCTGGACCCAACACGTGATCGATCCCGAGAACCGTCAATGGCTCAACGGTCTGTCGTACGAACTGCGCTATCCGGACTTCCTGATGGTGCACGGCGCGCCCAAGAACTATTTCGAGTACATCCTCGACAAGCGTTCGGCCGCGCGCGCGTTCGACGCGACCGACGCACCGCTGGTCTTCGTCGGACACACGCACATCGCCGAGCACTACGCGCTGGAGCAAGACGGGTCGATCTCGCACAAGCACATGCAGCACGGCGGAGAGTTGGTCCTCGAAGAGGGCAAGCGCTACATCGTCGACGTCGGTTCGGTCGGTCAGCCGCGCGATCTCAACCCGCAGGCGTCGTTTGTGTTCTTCGAGCCGGCATCGCGCCGGGTCGAATGGATCCGCTACGACTATCCGATCGGCGACGTCCAGCACAAGCTGCACGACGCGCATCTGCCGGACTATCTCGCGACCCGGCTCGAGGTCGGGCGTTGAGCGAGATCGACGTCCCGATCGACGACGGCAACTGCTTCGCATGCGGACCGGAGAATCCGATCGGCATGCACCTGCACTTCGAGAAGTCCGGCGACGGCGTCCGCGCCGACGTCGTCCTGGCGCCCGAGTTCCAAGGCTGGCGCGGCATCGCTCACGGCGGCATCGCGATGGCGTTGCTGGACGAAGCGATGGCGCACGCCGCCGGCGCGGCCGGCCACCGCGGCGTCACCGCGAGCCTCAACTCGCGCTTTCGCAGACCGGTCCCGCTCGGCGAGCCGCTCGTGATCACCGGCCGCGTCGCCGACGAACGGCACAAGGTCCTGTTCCTCGAAGCCCGCGTCACCGACGCGACCGGCACCGTCCTGCTCGAAGGCGAAGGCAAGTTCGTCTCGCGCGCCCCCATCCACGCCGCCAACGACCGAAGGAACCCGGGTACGCAGTCGTGATCGCCACCAGGTCAATTCGGCGCGCCCCAGGGGAGGCTACTGCGTACCGAGCGCGCGAGCGCGCCATGGTCTGGGGGCCCCACGAAGTGGGGGGCGCGGAGCCCAGGGCGAAGCGCCTTGGCTAAAATGAAACAGGCGCGGCAGGCCGATGCCGCGGCAGAGAAGCTCAAGGCCACGCCTTCATACGACAACCGTCGCGCGCGGCATGAGTTCGCGATTTTGGATAGCATGGAAGCGGGACTCGTGTTGACGGGTACCGAGGTGAAGTCGATCCGGGCGGGTGGCATCTCGTTGCAAGAAGCCTACGCGCGCATCAAAGACAACGAAGCCTGGTTGATGGGCCTGCACATCAATCCTTAC
>Ga0070691_10001011_pt1 | contig 11546 bp, 16 predicted proteins | sample KBSK1101metaG_FD_64673 | JGI IMG/M metagenome (GOLD analysis project Ga0070691, IMG submission 64673) | Corn, switchgrass and miscanthus rhizosphere microbial communities from Kellogg Biological Station, Michigan, USA - KBS K1-10-1 metaG | ecosystem: Host-associated > Plants > Roots >... | reverse complement strand
GGTCGCCGGTGACGCCGACGAGGGCCTGCACGATGAAGAGACCGGTCTGGACGCCCTGCTGGAGCGTCTGGTGGTAGTCGATCTCGTCGGGCCAGATTTGCAGCGACGGCGTGCCCGGGTCGGAGACCATGTTCGCGTACACGTGCGCGTGGTCGGGCAGAAAGACCGCGGCAAGGTTGCCGGCGAGGCCCTGCCGGATGGCGACGACGTCGAGCATGGCTCAGGCGACCAAGACGTTTCGGACGAGTTGCGCGCTCTCGAGCAGCCACGTGACATCCGGGTCGCTGCGCGCGATGCGCATCGCGGCGCTGTTGTCGGTGCCGATGCTGACGGCGACGATCCCGAACGGCGCCTGCCTGGTGCGCATGACGAACTTCGGGACGAGGATGCTCATCGCTTCCTCGATCGCGTCGGGCGCGGTCGGCCAGCCGAACTTCGCGATCACGCGGATCGACCGTTGCGTCCAGACCGGCATGAACCGGCTCGAGAACGGATACGGCCGCAACTGAATCCGCTCGTAGGGGCGACCGTCGAGCGGTGCGTTGTCGGGGACGAGCGTGTAGTCGGTGAGGTCTGTCCAGTCGACGCCGCCGACGTCGTCGAAGGTGCCGACGAAGTTCGATGCGGACACGCGTGTGGGCGTCTCGAAGATGTCGTCGATGTCGAGGACAATGCGCTTGAGCGGGCTGTAGTAGCGCGTCTGGTCTTCGGCGTCCTGCCAAAAGCGCCGGTTGCAGAGGCCGTCGAGAGCGCGCGAGCACGACTTCAGCGCACGCTTCATGTCGTTATCCTCGAACGTTGCCGTGCGGCTAAGACTCGCCTTGAGCTCGGCAAGCGCTGCGTCTACCGCAGCATCGTCGGCTGTAGGTGAGAGATAGAGCGCCATCAGATGCTCCGTTTCGCTGGTCGTGCGCCGGCGGGCCTGCGCGGCCGCACCTCGCCGGAACGCGTGCGCGGCCGTTCGATGAGGCCGAGCCGCTCTGCAAGCTCTCGGTCCACCCGGTCTCCCGGGCGGCGGACGACGATGCGGCCGTCGACCACCGCCCGGACGAACCGGTCGACCTTGATCAGGTCGAGCTCGCTCACTAGAGCGCAAGCACCTCGCAGAACGCGCCCGGCCGCTGCACGGAGAACGCTCCGCGCATGTCGGCGAGGATCGCGACCTGCCGCTTCGTGAAGTAGTCGGAGTGCGAGTCCGAGATCCGGATCGACACGCCCGACCGCTGCCACAACGTGGCGTCCTTCCAGTACGCGACGATGCCTGTGCCCTCGACGGCGACCGGGGACACGACGACCGGCTTGCCCCAGAGCGTCGCCGGCGTGTCGCCCTGCAGCCCCTGGAGCGCTCCCAGCCAGACGTAGTTGCCGCTCGAATCGGACCCGGCCTTCTCGAACAGCGTCTCCTGGTAGTCGTTCGGGTGCAGGACGATCGCCGACGGCTCCCGGAACGCGAGCCTGACCTCGGTGATCGCCCGGTGGATCGCCTCCACGCGCCGCTCGTTCGTCGTGTCACGCGTGACCGACTGGACGCCGCTCGTGTGGAGGATGCCCGGCAGGTTGTTGCCGGTGCCGTCGCCCGCGAGGATCTGAGCCTCCAGCCTCAGCATGACGTCCTCCTGCAGCTGGCTCTCGATGATCGTCTCGAACTGGGCCGCGTCCGCGATGTTCTCGCGATACGCGGTCGTGAAGTGGCCGATCGACTGCACGTTCGCGGTGACCTTCTCGAAGTCGAAGGACGCCTCGCCGTACGCGACGCCGAGCGCTGTCTCTGCGGCGGCCGCCGTGCGGACGGTCTGCTGCGCGAACACGACAGCCTCGACGTTCGTGGCACCGATCGTGATCAGGTCGAGCAGCCGGATCTGCCGCCGCAGGATCTCGATCGGCGGGTAGAGCCGCTGGTCGAGCGGGATGCCGGCGTCGAGGTCGGCGGTCGCTGCCGCGAACATCTGGGCGGCGTTGAACCACGACCGGCCGCTCTTGAACGCGCGGACGAGCGCGTCGCGGTTGAGCACCTCGATGCCCGGCAGCGAGCTGCCGATTGCGCCGTTCCCCATCAGCGCGTCCGGCGTGAGCGACGCGTAGGCGGGGTGCTTCAAGATCGCGTCGGCGAGCGACCCGATCTTGTAGCCGGTGAACAGCGAGGCGAGGTCGCCGATCGAGCCCGCGCGGCCGTCGTCGCTGCCGCCGATGCGCGACATCAGCGACTGCTGCAGGTCGCGGAGCTGGATCTGGTCGTCCTTCAGGCCGTCGAGCTCGCGCCCTGCGGCGATGAGCCCTTCGCGCTTGTCCGCGGCGAGATCCGCGAGGGAAGTGCCCGACGCGCGCGCCTCGTCGAGCATCTTGTCGTACGCCTCCTGCTTTTCGGCGACCTTGCCGTCCACTTCGCGGACGCGCGCGGTCACCTCTTTCAGCTCGGCGTCGAGCGTCTTCATTGTTCCTCCTTGGTCGTGCGCGTCTCGCGGTCGAGCAGTCGTGCCGTGAGCTCGCGCGTGGTCTCGTCGGCCGAGCCGACAAGGTGTGTCTCCGCGCTCTCGAAGTCGAGCGCGTTGAAGTCGTCGTCGAGGTGGCCGCTGGGCAGCGTCACGCTCGTGTAGGTCGCCTCTTCGGAATCGGCTGCGTCGATGGTCTCGACGAAGCCGTTGAGGATCGAGAGGCTCACCCCGCCAGCCATGACGAGCGCCTTGTGGCCGGGCGCCCAGGCCTCGACCGCGTCGCGAATCGCTGCGACCTGCTCCAGCGTTGGGTGCTCGTTGGAGAGATAGACGAGCAACCGGTCGCCGGGCTCGAGCGCGACCCGCTCGACGGTCGCGCCCTCGAGCGCTGCACGTCGTGCGGGCGCTGTGCCGCGCATCATCCGCGCGACGGTGTCGTCGAACGTCGCGACCCGGTCTGCCATACCGGCCTTGACGGCGTCGGCTGCGGAGACGACGCGGCCCTGTCCGTAGCCGTCACGGACATCGCCGACGGCGACGCCGCGGCCCTTCGCGACGTCGGCGACGAACATCGAATAGAAGTCGTCGACCTGCGACTGGAAGTAGGCGAGCGCCTCTTCGGAGAGCGGCTCGAACGGGTTGCCCTCCGTCTTGAACTTGCCGGCGCTGATCAGCGTGACCTTCACGCCCTCCTGCTCGAGCGCGCCGGACAGATCCTCGTGCGCCGCGTAAACGCCGACCGAGCCGACCTCGCCCGACGGCGTCACGACGAGCTCGTCTGCCTGCGAGCCGATCCAGTACGCGGCTGACGCGGCGAGCGTGTTCGCGATCGCGACGATCGGCTTCTTCCCGCGCGCAGCGCGCACCTCAGCGGCCAGCTCGGGCACGAGATCGACGGAGCCGCCGGGTGAATCGATCTCGATCAGGATCGAGTCGACGCCGTCGTCGGCGAGCGCGGCCCGGAACATCTGCGTGAACTCCTCGACGCTCGTGCCGTTCGGGCTCGAGACCGACTGGAACGCCGCGGCGCGGGCGGCGATGATCCCGTAGAGCGGGATGACGGCGACGCTGCCGGCCGGACGTGCGGCGCCTCGGCGTGCGGCAGAGCGCGACTGCCCTTCGGAGATCCGTTCGTCGATCTCGGCGCGCGTGAGCCTGTGGCCGGCCGACCGGTAGCGGAGCAGATCGACCATGACGGCGAGCGTCGATGGGAGCATCGCCCACGGCTTCCGCGCGACCTCGCGCACGATGTGCCGGTAGCGGACGTCTTCCTGGTCCAAAGAAACGGCCCCGTCTCCGGGGCCGCTCACAGCGTTCGTGTTCTCGATGACGCTCATGTGAGCAGTCCCTCCAGTTCGTTGTCATGGCCGTTTCGATGGCCGTTCGATTCAGCAGACGGGTAGCCGGTGTCGGGCGGCGGCGCTGCCTGACGGCCGTTCGCGCCCGCGCTCATCGGCTGCGAGCCCGGGATAGACCAGGGCACGTCGGTCACGCCTTTGATCCGGAGCGGCTGCAGGCCGAGCTCCTGCCGCGAGTCGTCGATCGTGTAGACGAAGCTCAGCCGCTGCAGCACGAGTGCCAGCGCCTCGAGATCCGGGCGGAGCGCTTCGGCCATGTCGAAGTCGACGCAGACCCCGGTCGACCATGACGGAACTTGCGGCAGCAGCTGCGCGGCGATCTCCTGCTCGAGCTCGGCCGCCCAGGGACCGAGGCCGTCGCGGAAGTAGGACTGGCGCATCTCCTTCGCGTTCGACTTGATCGCGCGGTCGAGGATTCCGACCTCGGTCGGCGGGACGGCGTAGACGGCGACGATCTCCTCGCGCGAGTTGTGGATCAGGTCGATGATCGGCTGCGTCTGCAGCTGGTCGCTGATCGGCTGCCAGTCGCCCGAACTGACCATGATCTTCCCGGCGTTCTCCGGCGACGCGTAAAGCTCGGTGATCAGCTGCCGGATCTCGCGTGCACGGTCGGGCGTGAGCCGCTCGACCTTGAAATTGCCCGACGGGCGGCCAGCGTTCGCGAAATAGGCAATCAGATGCCGGATGACCGCGTCATGGAGCGCGAGCGTGTACCGGCACGACTCGAGCGGGCTGACGCCGAGCGCGCCTTCGCCGTCGCTGCCGTAGCCGAAGTGCACGACGTCCTGCGGGCCGAGCCGGCGCGGCTCCCGTTTCGGCTCGCGGAACTCGTAGTAGAGAACGAAGCCGTCGGAGTCCTGCTCGACGTGCGTGAGGTAGCGCCAGCGGATCCGCTTCAGCGCCAGCGGCAGCCCGGCGGGGACGCGGCTGTCGCGGACGATCTCCCAGAGGCCATTGCCATAGACGAGCCTGTCGCCGAGCCCGCTCGAAACCATCGCACCGCGGGAGAGGCCGCCGAGCGGCGTCTTCAGCACCTTGTCGAGGGTCAGCGGCCCAGCTGGCCGTCCCGGCGTCTGCGGCAGGTCGCTGTTGACGACGGACTTGACGCCGTCGCTGTCGAGCGTCGCAACGTTCAGCGGCATCCGGGCGAGCGAGCGCCGGTGCTTGTTGACGGCCGCGAACACCCACGGATTCGTGAGATAGATCTCGCGGTAGGTGGTCCAGCGGGCGACGCCGAAGCTGTCGACCATCCGGAACGAGCCGAGCAGCGACGCACTGCCGGTGTCCGAGAGCGCTCCCTGCACGCCCGGGCCTGGGAGCGGGTCGAACATCGCGCGCGGCGCGAGCCCGCTGATGCTGTCGCGGATGATGCTCATCGGCCCCTCCTCAGTGCGCCAACGCCGAGCGCGGTTGCAAGCAGGCCGCCGAAGATCAGGCCGGCAGGCGCATAGATCTGCGCGACGCCCGCGACTGTCGCCGCGAGCCCGACGAGGATCAGAATCTCACCCGCGGTGAGCGCTGCCCGCGCTCGGGCAAGCATCGCGGCGACTCCGGCCCCGAGGCGAGGCATGATGTCGCTCGCATCGGCAGGCGGATGCAGCGGCTTCGTCATGCGGCCACCGCTTCGTGCGGGTCGAAGACGTAGAGGCCGAGCTCTTCTTCGTCGTAGAGTTCTGCGACGGCGGTCGAGTGCACGAATGAGGCGGCGTCGAGCGCGTCGATCACGCGGCGCGTCTGCGCCTCGAGGTTGCGCCGTGACGGGTTCGGCCGGTCGAAGATCGTGTCGCCGCGCGGCAGCGTGTACGAGATCGCGTTGAGCACGTGCCGCGTCAGCTCGGGATTGCCGTCGTGCTTCAGCCAGCCCTTGCTGAGCCCGTCCATGAACCGCGTGTAGGCGAGCACCTGCAGAGGCCGCGTCTGCTTGTACTCGACGACGACCGCGCCGAGCTCGCGTTCGATCCACTGCGAGATCGTCTCGCCGCGCGTCGGGTCCATCACGACGGTGTGGATCGGGTTGCGCTCGTGGATCTCGAGGAACGCCTGCTCGATCTCGCGCGAGTCGAGCATCCCTTCCGGCGGCGGGACAAGGATGCGGGCGCCGAAGAGCAGCCGGAACTCCGGGTCGCGCATCCAGAGCGGCGCGATCGCGGTCGTGTCGGCCTTCCAGCCGAGGTCGAGGCCGGCCCAGATCTCTTCGCCTTCGGGCGGCAGAATCTCGCTGAACGCGTCGGCCCATTCCTTCTCGGTGATCGCCGCGGAGACGCCGCGGGTGGCCTGGTTGCACGTAAAGCGGCGCCAGTGCGCCGGCGTCATCGTCGGCCGGCCACGCTTGTTCGCGAGTGTCTTCTCGGTGATGAACGACGCCGGGTTCGCGGCCTTCACGACGGCCATGTCCTCGACGTCGGCGCCATCGGTCACGGCGTGCTCGTGCAGGGAGATGTGCGCGGAGCGGCAGCGGATGAAGCCGTCGCGGCGCTCGATCACCGGCGTCTCGCGCCGGATCCGGTCTCGGGTCTCTTCGAAGTCGCTGCCGGGCTCGCCGGCGGTCGAGATCGCGGCCATTTGGCCGCCGCGCTTGTCGAGCTTGCCCTGCCAGATCCGGTAGAGCGCGAGGTTCTTGTGCCGGTGGAGCTCGTCGAGGAACGCGTCGGTGAAGATCACGCCGTCGCCGGTGCCGTCATCGGCGGCGAAGACCTGCAGCCGGCCAGACGTGAGCGTGTTCTCGATCCTCCGGTAGCCGCCCTTGCACTTCAGGAACGACTTCAGCCGTGGCGAGCGGCGCACGAAGCCGTCCGCCTGCCGGTAGCCGATCTCGGCCTGGTCGCGCGACGACGCCGCCCACGGGATCATCGCTTCGAAGCGGTGCTCGAGCAGGTAGACGCCGAGCCCGGCGAGCGATGTCGTCTTCGCGTTCCCTTCGGGCACGAGCAGCCACGACTCCGGGACGCCTTCGAAGTAGTCGTCGACGAACTCGGCGAAGAAGTCCTCGACCACCCAGCGCTCACCCGTGTCGAGCGTCAGCTCATGCGCCCAGCCGACGAAGTGGTCGACGGTGAATGGCTTCAGTGTCACGCGATCACCGTCTCGTGCGCGCGCGGGGCGTCCGCGACGCCGTGGCAGTGCGCGCACGCGGCGCGCACGTCGTCGATCGTCGCTACGTCATGGTTCCCCTCGAGCGCCGGGTCGAGGTGCACCGTCGTCGCCGCGCCAGTGCAGAACTCATCAGCGACGAGCTCGCAGCGGCCGCCGGCGGCCTCGATGCGTTGCTTGCGGAGGCGTTGCCAGTGGCCGCGGTGGAGGCCGTGGGCGGCGGCTTTCGCGTTGCGGCGCGCATCCTCCGCGACCTGATGTGTCGGGCAGCGGCTGCCGATGCAGGCGCGGCCGCAGTCGAGACACGCGTTCACGTCCAGGCCTCCTCGCGAGCCTGCCGGCGCGCGACCCGATACGTGGTCCGCGCAGCGTTGCGATCCGAGTCGCGGAGGGTGTCGTCGTGCGCGATCGTCAGCACGTCAGGCGCGATCAGGTCGGCCGGCTCGAGCTCGACGTAAGCGTGGTCGCCGAGCAGCCAGCGGCCGTCGCCGGTGACATAGCCGTTGTGTGCGCGTGCGACGGTGAGCCCGGGCAGCACACGGTAGAACCGCCGAACCTCACCGCCATACGGGCGTTTCCGGTCGTGGCTGCGCCCATGCACAGTCGCCATCAGCACGTCACGCTCGGTTTCCGCGAGTTCAGCGCGGAGCGCGTCCGGAGCGGCCTGTTCGACGTAGTTGTCTGCGTCCATGACGAGCGTCCAGTCGGCGCGCACGTTCCGCGCGGCAGCGAAGAGCGCGGCGCGCTTCTCGACCTGCGTCTCCCATGCGCGCGAGGCCGTCACGAGCAGGAGATCGGCGTCCTCGGCGGCAGCCATAACGGCGACGTATTGCATCTTCGGTGACGTAGGCGACTCGCCTGGGAAGAGCGACCAGCGACCGTCGAATGCAATGAGCACGTCGGCGATGCCGGCGAGCGACCGGATGCAGCGGGTGAGCATCGGGATCGGCTCGTCATACCAGGCGAGCAGCGCGGCGATCCTCATGCTGCGGCCCTCACGGTGCGGAGCAGTTCGAGTGCGGACGGGTTCGGCCCTTCGTGCCGATACGTCTCGACACGGATCCCGCGCGCCGCGAACCGCCACTCCTCACCGAAATGCTGAGACGGACCAGACAGCCAGACGGTCGCGCCGAGCTGCGCGGCCATCGATGCGAACCGCTCCTTCACGGGCGGCATCTCGACGTCGTCTTTCTCCCAGACAGGGATCGCGTGATGCGGGTCAAGCAGCGACTGGAACGTCTGCTCCACCTGCACGTCGAGCGTGGCGAAGACGTGCTGCATGAGCGCGTAGTTGAGGCCAGCGAGCATCTCGTACGGCCTGCGGAGCTCGCGTGCGAACGGCGCCGCAGCGTCGCCTAGCTCGTGCTCCAGTCTGCGCGCGATCTTCTCGCGCTGCCTGCCGGTCGGGTCGGCAATACGGACGCGGTTGATCGGCGCGAACGTGTCGTGCTCGTCTACAGGGATCGTCATCCAGGCGCCGTCGCCGAGCCGGTTGCGGTTCACGAACGAGTGCCGCACGTATTGGGCGGCGTCGAGCCAGATCACAACGTCAGCCCGACGGATCCGCTCGATCACCGACAGGCCCGGCAGGAAGTTGAGCTGATGCGCGGTAACGATCACCATTCGACCACCACGAGGATGTCGTTCGTTCGCCACCGCTCGACCGTCCGCTCGCGCGCCGCGACGCTACGCGTGAATTCCTCGCATTCGTCGAGCTCATACCGGATGCACGCCGGGTCGTCGCCGGCGTAAAGGCAGACGGCGAGCGCGCGCCTCGCGAACTCGGCGAGACAGCGCAGAGTCCACCACGTGTGCTGCTTCGACCAACGGTCCGCGAGATTGAACGGGCCGATGCACACGATCGCGTCGAAGAGCCCGGTCGGCTCGCGATCGCGGAATGTGACGCCCGGATGGTCGGCGCGTGCGCGCCAGATGAGCGCGGTCGACCAGTCGTAGCCGACGTACTCGACGCCGGCGGGCAGATGGTCGACGAGCGCTCCGGTGCCGCAGCCGAAATCGAGCAGCGACTCGCCCTCGCGGACATCGATCGCCGCAAGCACGCGCGCAAAGCGTTCCTGCTGTCCTTCACGTGTCCAGCCGGCCGCCTCGTGCGCGGTCGGCGCCGACGCGCGTGAGCCCCATCCCGCGGGCGTGTTCTCGAGCACGAGCCCGGTCATGCGTCCTCCACCGGTCTCGCCGGCCTACGAAGCGAGCGGCCGCGCTTCCGGATCCGCGCGAGCCGCGCCTGCAGCCGATCCCACGCCCACGGCTCGACCTCCTCATAGCGGCCGTCGAGGTCACGCGTCGCCGAGAGGTAGTGCGCCCACGCGTCCCTGACGTCGAGCTGCTCGAGCTCGTCGACGGTCAGACGCGGCCGCGTGCTCACGCTCACACCCACGCGTCGCCTCTGCGCACCGACCGGTAGAGGTGCACGAAGTTGCGCGGCCCGTCGCCGACGCGGAGCCACGCGCGGAACTCGAGCAGGTGCCCGTAGCGGCGCCACGCGTCGCTGACGTTCTGGAAGCAGCGCAGGTGCGCAACGCCGCCGTAGTTCGGGACGCTGAACACGAACTCATGGCCGACCGGGATCCGCTCGACCAGATCGACGTCGTCTTCGAGGTGCTCGAGCGTCTCGAGGCACGTGTACACCGTCGTGCTCGACCGGTCGCCGGGCCCCCAGGCGCGCAAGTCGATGACGCGGAAGTCGGCCTCCCAGCGGTCAGCTACCTCGGGCACATAGCGCTTGCATTCGGCGATCGCCGCGGGCGAGAAGTCGATTCCGGTGTAGCGCGGGTGGCCTGCGCGGCGCAACTGCTCGGCGAAGCGTCCCGTGCCGCAGCCGAGGTCGACGACCGGCGCATCGGGCGTGATGAGCGACGCGGCCTGGACGTAGAGCTCCCGCCATGGCGATGCCTCGAGCGTGAGCATCGCCGGCTCGTGCGCGTCGGTCATCGCGCGGTCGTAGAACGCCGGCTCGGTCGTCGCGAGCGCGGTCACGCGGCCACCATCGCCCGAGCGTGCAGCGCGCGCATCTCGTCGATCGCGACGGCCGGATAGTGCTCGGCAAGCGCGGCGAGCGGATCGTCGTCTTCGGCGCCGACGGCATATTCGCAGGCGAGCGCGTCATACGAGGTGAGCTGGTCACGCTGCGACTTGAAGTCGACGATCTGCAGCGGGTGCAGGTCGCGGTAGTCGAGCTTGAGCTTCGGCCAGGCGCGCATCAGCCGTGCGAGCGTCGACCCGTCGATCGCGCGACGGCGCTGCTCTTCGACCGGCCGCCAGCCGAGCCGCGCGAAGAGCTCGACCGGGTAGACGCGGACGCCGTCGCCGCCCGCGTACGGGATCCGCAGCCGGACGAGCCGCGAGCACGTCGCGTCGACGGCAGCCGACAGCCGGTGACAGCGGACCGAGAGCGACGCGGGAAGGTCGACGAGCAGCCTCCAATCGATCCAGTCGTCCGACCCGAACGGCACGACGAACTCGACCTTCGAGTAGGCGGCGAACTCGTAGCCGTCGTTCAGGCGCGCGCCAAGCGGCTGGTTCGCGCGCTCGACCGTCGCGAAGCCGAGCCCGCGCGCCGTGTCGAGGTTCTCGTCGCACGCGATCACGACCGCGGACGCCTCGACGCCTTCCTGGGCGAGCGCGTCGCATGTGCGGCGCAACTGGCGCAGACAGACGCGTGCGAGCGCGACCCGACGGTGCGCGGGCACAACGAACCAAAGGCTCCGGCTCATTCGTCCGCGTCCTCTTGGCGGCCATCGACGACGAGCCTGGCTTCAGGAAACGCGCGAACCGCCGACTCGACCGCCCACGAGCTGCGAAGGAAGCCTTCGCCCGAAGCGGCGACGATCTGATGGTTCGCGGACTTCGCCTGCCAATGCCACTGGCCGTCCCCGCCGATGAAGACGCGGACCGTCGCGACGAAATCGCCGTGTTGTGTTGAGCGCGAGGGCATGAAAAAACCGGCCTGGTGGCCGGCTGTGGGCATAGCTGTCGCAGTGGGCGGGCTGGCGGGCGTCTGGCTCTTGAACGGCTCGAGCTTCCGTCGCTCAGCAGGCGAGACGGAGTGTGCAACCCAGACCGGACGACGTCAAGCGAGAAAGTCATCGGGTCGCGCGCGCCTCGGGCTGCGTCCCCCGCATCGTCCCACCCACGCCGGGCCCGAGCGCCGGAATCCCACGCATGTCCACCGGATCCGGAAACTCGAACCTCGTCGACGTGACGCCGACGATCACCGGCCGCTCGCCCGGCTCGAGCTCCGCGATCAGCTTCGCATTCTCGATCCGCTGCATGTACGCGCTATGGCCACGCGGGAACGTCGTCACGCCGCCGACGGCTCCGTGCCGTCGCCAAGCACCGAAGCGATCTTCCGATCCGCGTTATCCAGCCGGTCACGCACCGCCCACCTCGAGATCCCGAGCACCATCGCGATCCGCCGATCAGACAGATGCCGACGATCCCGCAACTCGATCACCACGAGCTCCGCCTCCGTGCACACCTGCCGCGCGACCAGCCAGTAGACCTCGCTCACCTCGCTCACGCGAGCGCTCCCGACACAACCAGCCGCCCGCGGCTCGAAACGCGAGCGCTCCGCGAAAAATCCAATCCGCCGCGGCTGGCAACTCCCGGGCCCCAGCTGCGCAACGAACTTTTTCTCGCCGGAACG
>Ga0070691_10001010_pt1 | contig 11554 bp, 15 predicted proteins | sample KBSK1101metaG_FD_64673 | JGI IMG/M metagenome (GOLD analysis project Ga0070691, IMG submission 64673) | Corn, switchgrass and miscanthus rhizosphere microbial communities from Kellogg Biological Station, Michigan, USA - KBS K1-10-1 metaG | ecosystem: Host-associated > Plants > Roots >... | reverse complement strand
CTCGGTACGCGCGATCTCCGCGCCGCCGAGACGACCCGAGACCTGGACCTTCACGCCCTGCGCGCCGGCCTTCATCGTACGCATGATCGCCTGCTTCATGGCGCGGCGGAACGCGATACGCTTCTCGAGCTGGTCGACGATGTTCTGGCCGACCAGACGCGCGTCGATCTCGGGATGCTTGATCTCCATGACGGAGACCTTGACCGTCTTGCCGGTCAGCTTCTCGAGGTTCTTGCGGATGTCTTCGATGCCGACGCCGCGCTTGCCGATGATGATACCCGGCTTGGCGGTGTTGATGATGACGTTCGCCTGGTTCGCGCGGCGCTCGATCTCGACGCGGCTGATGCCGGCCGAACGCTGCCACTTGTTGAAGAACTTCCGGATGGCCACGTCTTCGTGGAGCCAATCGATGTAGTGCTTCTTCTCGAACCAACGGCTGTCCCAGGTCCGCGTGATACCCAGGCGCAGGCCGATCGGATGAATTTTTTGACCCATTACTTCGCAGCCTCCGCCGTCTTGGTGGTCGCGGTGCGTCGACGCGCCGCCGGTTGGTGGGTCATCGAGATGGCCGCACCGGACTTCTGACGCGGCTGTCTGGCGATGGGCTGCTCGCCCACGATCACCGTGACGTGCGACATGCGCTTGCGCTTGAAGTACGCGCGGCCTTGGGCGCGCGGATCCAGACGCTTGGTGAAGCGGCCGCCGGGGCCGCCGTCGACCGTCACGCGGACGATGTACAGGTCGTCCGTGTTCATGTCGTAGTTGTTGCCGGCGTTCGCGACGGCGCTCTTGACGAGCTTCTCCATCGGCTCGGAGGCGTAGACGCCCGCGAACTTGAGGAGGACCAGGGCTTCACGCACGCTCTTGCCGCGGATCGCATCGGCGACCCGGCGCAGTTTGCGCGGGCCCATGCGGGCGAACTTGAGGTGCGCGGCGGCAGTGGTCTTCTGCGCCGTAGCGTTCACGTCAACACTCATTTGACACCAGCCTTATCGCCGCCGTGCCCCTTGAAGTGGCGCGTCGGTGAGAACTCGCCGAGCTTGTGCCCGACCATGTTCTCGGTGACGTAGACGGGGATGTGCGTCTTGCCGTTGTGCACGCCGATGGTGTGACCCACCATCGTCGGGACGATCGTCGAAGCGCGGCTCCACGTCTTGATCACGCGCTTCTCGCGCGTGTCGTTCATCTTGTCGACTTTCTTCACCAGATGCTCGGCGACGAAAGGACCCTTCTTTAAACTGCGACCCATCGAACTACGCCTTCCGTTTCCGAACGATCATATTGCCGGTGCGCTTGTTGCGGCGCGTCTTCTTACCCATCGTCATCTGGCCCCAGGGCGTCGTGGGCGGACGACCGGACGTCGAACGCGCTTCACCACCGCCGTGCGGGTGATCGACCGGGTTCATCGCGATACCGCGAACGCTCGGGCGCTTGCCCATGTGGCGCATGCGACCGGCCTTGCCGATGACCTGGTTCTCGTGCTCGACGTTGCCGAGCTGACCGATCGTGGCGCGGCACAAGATGTGGATCTTGCGGACCTCGCCCGAGGGCATGCGGACCTGCGAGTACTCGTCTTCCTTGGCCATCAGCTGCGCCGAGACGCCCGCCGAACGGACGAGCTTGCCGCCTTCGCCGGCGCGAAGCTCGATGTTGTGGATGACGGTACCGACCGGGATGTTCTTGATCGGCAAGCAGTTGCCGGTCTTGATGTCCGCGGCGGGGCCGGACTCGATCACGTCGCCGACCTTGAGGTCGACGGGCGCCAAGATGTACCGCTTCTCGCCGTCTTTGTAGTGGAGAAGCGCGATGCGGGCAGAGCGGTTCGGATCGTATTCGATCGTCGCCACCTTGGCCGGGATCGCATCTTTGGTGCGCTTGAAATCGATGATGCGATAGATCTTGCGCGTGCCGCCGCCCTTATGACGGACCGTGATGTGTCCGTTGTTGTTGCGGCCGGAGTGCTTCTGACGCACTTCGGTGAGCGGCTTGTGCGGATCGACCTTCGAGAGGTCGGAGAAATCCATCGTCGTGATGAAGCGGCGGCCCGCGCTAGTCGGGCGATACTTTTTAACTGGCATCTTATTGCTCGAAGTAGTTGACGCCGCCGAGTTCGATCTTCTGACCCGGCTTGAGGGTGACGATAGCCTTCTTGAAGTCGGGCTGCTTGCCCGACGTGCGTTGGCCACGGCGCGCCGAAGAGCGCGTCTTTCCGGCGACGTTCACCGTGTTGATCTTGATGACGTCGACCTTGAAGATCTCTTCGATGGCATGACGGATCTGCGTCTTGGTCGCGGCCTTATGGACCGTGAACGTGTACTGCTGGACGAGGGCGTTGCCCATCGCCTTTTCCGTGATGCGCGGCGAGATGATGATATCCCGTGCGTCCATTACTTGCTCTCCTCTGCATACGCGGCCGAGAGCGACTCGTACGCGGCGGCGGTGAAGACGAGGCGGTTGTAACGCAGCACGTCTTTGACGTCGAGCGCGCCCGTATGGGTCACGGCGACGGCTTTGAGGTTGCGAGCGACCAGGCCGATCTTCTCGAACGAGCTCTCGCCCTGTCCGCAGATGATCAGCGTGCTCGGGCCCTTCTTCGCCTCTTTGGCCGATCCGAAGACCAGCACGGCGAAGTCGGCCGTCTTGGTGATGGCGAAGTTCTCGGCGTCGAGCACCGTCACGGCGCCGTTCTTGAAACGGTCCGAGAGGGCGGCGATGAAGGCCGCGCGGCGTTCTTTCTTGTTGAGGCCTTCGACGTACGAGCGCGGCTTGGGACCGAACACGACGCCACCCTTGCGCCATTGCGGCGAACGGATGGAGCCCTGACGGGCACGTCCGGTGCCCTTCTGCTTCCACGGCTTGCGCCCGCCGCCGCGGACTTCGTCGCGACGCAAGGTCGAGGCGGTGCCGGCGCGGGGGTTGGCCTGCTCGCGATGGACCGCACGATAGATCGTGTGGAGCTTGTCGCTATGGTCTTTCTCGAAGATCGACGGCGTGACCGCGTCGCGCACGATCTTCCCGGTGAGGTCGATAACGTTCGGCATTATGCTTTCACCTCATCGGCGCTCTTGACGCTCTTGCTGATGATGACCAGCGCGTTCTTGGCGCCCGGAACGGGGCCTCGGACGAGCAGGACGTTACGCTCCGCGTCGGCGCGTACGATCTCGAGGTTCTGATGGGTGACGCGATCGACGCCCATGTGACCCGGACGACGGCTGCCTTTGACGACGCGGCCGGCGTTGGTGTCGCCGTTGGAACCCGGCTGACGGTGGATCATCGAGCCGTGGCTCGCTCCGCCGCCGCTGAAGTTGTGACGCTTGATACCGCCGGCGAAGCCTTTGCCTTTGGAGACGCCCACGACGTCGACGCGATCGCCTTCGGCGAACTCGGCGACGGTGATGGTCTGGCCGACTTCGACGCCGTCGATGTCGTTGCGGAACTCGCGGACGAACTTCGCGGGCTCGACATTATTGGCTTTGAAATGTCCGGCAAGGGCACGGGTGACGCGAGCTTTTTTGATCGCACCAAAACCGAGAGCGACGGATTCGTATCCGTGCTTCTCTTTGGTACGACGCTCGACCACCGTGCAGGGACCGGCTTCGATCACCGTGACCGGGACGTAACGTCCGTCGGCGGTGAACACGCTCGTCATCCCAACCTTGCGGCCAAGGATGTTCTTCATTATCCTCGTCCTATTCAGTTGTTGAAGTGTGAGTGAGTAACTTTGTCCACGGTCCCAGGCGTACTTGCTATATACTCTTGCCGGACGCGCAACGAAGCGCGGTCCGGCCAGGACCACAACTCAGGCAGTGTACCAGGCCCGCCTACCCAGGTCAAGCGACTTTTCCTGGTGGCGCGGCTCGTGGGGATGACGCCCTCCCCTATGTGTCATCCTGAGGAGCGACCGGAGGGAGCGTCTCGAAGGACCGCCTATGAGCCCGAGCACCATCACGACGGAACGCCTCATCCTCCGTCCCTGGCGGGATGGGGACTTCGAGCCCTACGCCGCTCTCAACTCCGACCCGCGGGTGATGGAGCACTACCCGGCCACCCAGGCCAGGGCCGAGAGTGATGCCGGGGCGCTCCGGATCCAGACCCGGATCGAGGAGCAAGGCTGGGGCCTGTGGGCGATGGAGCTGCGGGCGACCGGGGCGTTCGTCGGCTTCACCGGCCTCCAGCGGCCGCCGTTCGAATCCCATTTCACCCCGTGCGTAGAGATCGGCTGGCGGGTGGCCTACGAGCATTGGGGCCTGGGCCTGGCACCCGAAGCCGCCCGAGCCTCGCTCGCCTTCGGCTTCGAGGAGCTCGGGCTCGACGAGATCGTGGCGATGACCGCCACCCCGAACCTGCGCTCGATGCGGGTCATGGAGAAGATCGGGATGACCCGCGACCCCGCTGACGACTTTGACATGCCCCGTCTACCCGAAGGCCACCGCCTCCGGCGTCACGTGCTCTATAGGAAGCGGCGCACCTAAAGACAGCTTACCGAGTCGCGCTCCTGGACGATGGTCGCGAGTTTCCCAGCCTGGTCGAAACGGAACTCGATCCCGGTCGAGCTCCCGCACGCGATGTTTCCCCCGAGCGGTAACTCGATGTAGTCGACTCCTCGACCGATCTGCAGTTTCAGACCTCGGGTCGCTAAAAGCGAGACGAGCGCCGCTCGCGACACACCGATCTTCACGTTTGCATGGACCCAAGCTGCGTCTGCGCGCGACTTGGCGGTTATCCGGTCACCAGACATGATGAGCGCTAGCGCGAGGGTCTGACCGAAGCGTAGCTTGTCTTGAGCCGCATCATAGCGTTTCTTCCAGACTGGCCCCGCCGCACCACTGTCGGCGGCGGCTTCGAACATCGAAGCATACGTATCGATATCTGCTCCAGGAATATTCGGGTCCATGCTCTGCTGGATCATCTTCAGGCCGGCTTCCGACTCGAGGATCTCTGGCTTGCCGCCGGCGCCCTTCGCGACGTAGAGCAGATACAGGTTCCCCGGAAGCCAGCCGGGCACGGTCCGTCGCGCGATCGGATCGGAATAAACGCCGCGGACGAGCAACCCCGCGTCGGCGAAGCCCGCATCGAGCAGTGCGGTCGCCGCCGTCGTAAGGCTCGGGTCTATCGGACGTGCAGGTGGTTTTGAAACGGCAGCGTCGGCATACATATCGGCGAGTGCGAGAAATGCATGCCGGTAGTGGTACGGATCGGCGACCGTCCCGGTCTGCGCCTCGTCGCGCGCGCGCAACCAATCGTAGAACGCCTTCCACTTCGGACCGGCCGCGTCACCATCCATCGCAGCCAGCATGAGCGCATCGTAGGTCGCGCGCTCAGGCGTCGCCGCGTGCCGGACCGTCCAGATCCAGAGCAACCCCGCTGGCGCTCCCGCCTCGCGGCCTTCGTAGAACGCATCCGGATCAAAGGGCGGCATCTCTTCGGGGCTCTTCGCGACGTACATCGGATGCACGCCCGCTGGGTAGCCGCCACCATCCTTCGCCAGAGCCCGAAGCGCTACGTAGTCCGCTGGAGTCGGCGTCCATCCGCCGGGCGGCGTCGGCCCGGGTGCAGGCGACGCGACCACTGCGAGCGCGAGGACGATCGCCGCGATCATGTTCAACCCCACCAAAAGGCGGCGGCGACGATCGCGTAGAGACCGATCAGGGCGACGCCTTCGAGCCAGTTGGACTCTCCGTCGGAGATGGCCATCATCGGGACGACCGCGGCCAGCACGATCACGATCACCAACAGTGGCGGGAAGACCAGCGTCAGGTTCGCGCCCGGGATGAACAGGCTTAGCAAGACCAATGCCGGGATCAGGGCGACCGCGACCTGGAGCGAGCTGTTGAGGATCAGGCTGATCGAGAGCGCCGCCCGGTTCCGGACGGCCATCGTCACGCCGACCACGTTCTCGACCGCGTTGCCCGCGATCGCCACGATCACGAGTCCGGTGAACGCCTGGCTTATATGCAGAACGGCGATGGTCGGTTGTAGCGCCGCGACGAACCAATCCGAGACGAACGCCGACGCGACGCCGGCGCCGGCAAGGACGGCGATCGTCAACCACAGCGGCCAATGGGCCGCGATGCTTTCGTGGACTTCCTCGATCTCTTCCCGGACCCGCATCGAGAAGACCACGCTGGCCGCGAAGATGGCGAGCAAGACGATCGCACACGCGATGCTGATCTCGCCCGCGTGACCGGCGGCCGGGGTGTGGAGCTGCACGGCGAGCGACGGGATGACGAGCGCGGCGGCGGCCACCGCGATGATGATCGAGATCGCGCGCGGCCCTTCGGCGGAGAACTTCTGCCGGCCGTTCGCCAACCCGCCCGCGAAGAACGCGAGACCGAGCACGAGCAGACTGTTGGCGAGGATCGAGCCGACGAGCGCGGTCTGCACGACATCGATCAAGCCGGCCTTAAGCGCGAAGATGCAGATGAACAGCTCGGGGAGATTCCCGAGCGCGGATTGCAGTATCCCGGTCACCGACGCGGAGACCCGGCTGGCGAGTTGATCGATCGCGATGCCGATGGTGGCCGCCAAGGTCGCGAGCGAGACGCCTGCGACGACGAAACACAACAGCGGCGGCGCGCCGACCGCGCTCAGGACCCCTGCGAGGATCGTCGCTACCAGCGCGACGATCATGACCATCAGTTCTCTGCGATCGATCCGCGGCACGCTTACGAGAACGCGGCCAAGCCGGTGATCTGCTGGCCCAGGATCAGCGTGTGCACTTCGCTCGTCCCTTCATAGGTCAGCACCGACTCGAGATTGTTCATGTGGCGGATGACCGGATACTCGAGCGTCACGCCGTTGGCGCCCAGGATCGAGCGGGCTTCGCGCGCGATCTTCAACGCTTCGCGCACGTTGTTGAGCTTTCCGAAACTGACCTGGCTGGAATGCAGCGTGCCCGCATCCTTCATCCGGCCGAGATGGAGCGCGAGCAACGAACCCTTGCCGAGTTCGAGCAACATATTCACGAGCTTCTGCTGCGTGAGTTGGAACGCGCCGATCGGTTTGTCGAACTGCACGCGCGTCTTCGAATAGTCGAGCGCCGATTCGTAGCACGCGCGGGCCGAGCCCATCGCGCCCCAGATGATGCCGAAGCGCGCCTCGTTCAAGCACGCGAGCGGACCGCGCAGTCCTTCGGCCTCGGGCAGCATCGCATCGGCGGGGAGGCGCACATCCTGCAGCACCAACTCGCTCGTGACCGACGCGCGCAGCGAGATCTTCTTCTCGATGCCGTGGGCGGCGAAGCCCTTGGTATCGGTCGGCACGACGAAGCCGCGGATCGCGCCGTCGACCTGCGCCCATACGATCGCGACGTCCGCGATGCCGCCGTTGGTGATCCACATCTTGGTACCGTTGAGGATCCAGTCGCCGCCGTCGCGACGCGCGTTGGTGCGCATCCCGGCCGGGTTGCTGCCGAAGTCGGGTTCGGTCAAGCCGAAGCAGCCGATCTTCTCGCCGCGCGCCATCCCGGGCAACCACGCGCGCTTCTGCTCTTCGCTGCCCCAGCGATGGATCGCGAACATCGCGAGCGAGCCTTGGACCGAAGCGAAACTCCGCACGCCGGCGTCGCCGGCCTCGAGCTCCGCGCAGGCGATGCCGTAGGCGACGGCGCTCGCGCCCGGACAGTCGTAGCCTTCGAGATGCATCCCGAGCAATCCGAGCTTGCCGAGTTCGCGGCCGAGTTCGCGCGGCATGACGCCTTCTTCGAACCACTCGGCGATATTCGGCGCGACCTTATCGCGCACGAACCCGCGCACGGTCTCGCGGATCAGCCGCTCTTCACCCGAGAGCAGCGCGTCGATGCCGAGGAAGTCGAGCGGGTCGGGCGCGGCCGCCTTCGTCGCACTCATCGGGGCTTTAGCGCTTGAGGACGCGCGCGAGTTTGTCGAAGAGGGCGTCGAGCGAACGCTCGTGCTGGTCTTCGATACGACGCCAGAGGAGACGCCCTTCGGTATCGCTGAGGGTCGCGTCGACGCGGTGCTCGAGCGTCACGTCCTTGCCGTCGGCCGTCAGATAGAAGCCGTGCGTGCCGTCGACGCCCTCGTTGATGAAGCGCCAGACGATGTGCTCTTCGGGTTCGATCTCCGCGAGGCGAGCGTGGATGCCGATGTGCCACTCCTCGGTCTTCTCGGGCGTCAGCGGCCCGGGCGACCGCATGAACGGCTGCGACGCGAACGGCCAGATCTGGTCGCCGGACGTCCCCATCTCTTCGAGCAGATGGAAGATCCGCCGCTTGGTACCGCGGAAGGTGCGCGAGCGTTTGACGTGCAGCGGAATTGGCATGGGCGACGCTTTCGGCGCCGCCCGTGCCCGCTCCTTAACCTGGCGCGAAGGTCAGCTCTTGGGGCCAATTTCCTTGGCCGCCAACTTGGCCAGGTTGTTCATGACGAAGATCGCGAGGATGGTCACAAGGACGGCGTAGACGAGGTCGCCCCAGAGTCCGGTACCGGGCGGCAGATACTGCTTGACCAGTTCGCCGATGAACGTATTCCACGCTCCGGCGGCCAGCAGGCCGAACGCGATACTCGCGAGAGCGATCATCGTGCCCAGGTACGTGCCTTTGTTCTCCACTCGAACCTCCACGGAAAAGTGCGGTAATTGGGGGTGCTACCTTCGTAGCAGGGTCGGCGTCGCCTGCTGGGCTATCTGGACCATCGATGGACGTCCTGATGCTCGGCGGCACGCGCTTCCTTGGTATTCACCTCACCGATGCGCTGCGAGCCCGCGGCCATCGCGTGACGCATTTCACGCGCGGGACGCTCGGCGACCGGCGCACCGATCTCGCGCGGCTCGGCACGAAGACCTGGGACGCGGTGATCGACACCTGCGGTTACGCGCCGCGCGACGTCGAGATCTCGGCGCGCTACTTCTCGCGGCGCACCGGGCGGTACGTCTTCGTCTCGACGATCTCGGTCTACGAGCCCGGCGCGCCTTCGCCCGACGAGGATTCGCCGGTGCTCGCGCTACCGGCCGACCGGCGCGGCGCTTTCGACATCGAATGGTACGGCGCACAAAAGGCCGCTTGCGAACGGATCGTCGTCAGCACCTATCGCGAACACGCGCTGGTGCTCCGACCCGGTCTGATCGCCGGACCGCACGACCCGACCGATCGCTTCACCTATTGGCCGGTGCGTTTCGAGCGAGGCGCGACGATCCTCGCGCCGGAATCCGCGGACTTCCGAACGCAGTTCGTCGACGCGCGCGACATCGCGGACTTCGTCGTGCATGCGATCGAAGCGGACCGGGGCGGAACGTACAACGTCACCTCGCCGCCGCGAGAGATCTCGCTCGGCGATCTGTTCGCGACGTGTCGCGACGTCGCGCGCGTCCCGTCGGCAGTGCGCTACGCACCGCCTGCGTTTCTGGCCGAGAACGCGGTCGAGCCGTGGAGCGATCTGCCGCTCTGGGTGCCCGACTCGCTCGGGATGCCCGGTCTGCTCCACGTCGACGTGCGCCGGGCGCTGGTGGCGGGTCTACGCTATCGCCCGCTCCGCGAGACCGTTCGCGATACGCTCGCATGGCACAAAACAAAAACCCCGACACGCGCGATGCGTGCGGGGCTTTCGGAAGATCGCGAGCGGAATCTCCTCGCGATGCTCGGCTAGGCTCTAGGCCTTGAGTTCGATGTCGACGCCGGCCGGAAGGTCGAGATGCATCAACGCATCCATCGTCTTCGGCGAGGCCTGGAGGATGTCGATCAGGCGCTTGTGGGTGCGCATCTCGAAGTGCTCGCGCGACTTCTTATCGTTGTTGGTAGAGCGCTGCACGCAGTAGCGGTTGATCTCGGTCGGGAGCGGAACCGGTCCGCTGACGAACGCGCCGGTGCGCTTGGCCGTTTCGACGATGCGTTCGGCCGACTGATCGAGCACCGAGTGATCGTACGCCTTGAGGCGGATGCGGATTTTCTGCTTCGACATTTCTTTCGATTCCTATTAACTTTTCAATGAACGCTGATGGGGTACACGAGCGCCCCGCGCTTGCGCGCGGGGCGTTGGTGTGGGATTACTCGGAGACGCTGGTTACGACGCCTGCTCCGACCGTGCGACCACCCTCGCGGATGGCGAAGCGGAGGCCTTCTTCACACGCGATCGGCGTGATCAGTTCGACGTCCATCGTCACGTTGTCGCCCGGCATGACCATCTCGACGCCTTCCGGCAGCTGGATGGTGCCCGTCACGTCCGTGGTGCGGAAGTAGAACTGGGGGCGGTAGTTGCCGAAGAACGGCGTGTGACGGCCGCCTTCGTCCTTCGAGAGGACGTAGACCTCGGCTTTGAACTTCTTGTGCGGCTTGATCGAACCGGGCTTGGCCAGCACCTGGCCGCGCTCGATGTCGTTGCGATCGATACCGCGGAGAAGGACGCCGATGTTGTCGCCGGCGATGCCCGAGTCGAGCAGCTTGCGGAACATCTCGATGCCCGTGACGACGGTCTTGCGGGCGTTCTCCATCAGACCGACGATCTCGATGTCTTCGCCGACCTTGACGATGCCGCGCTCGACGCGACCCGTCCCGACCGTACCGCGACCGGTGATCGTGAACACGTCTTCGACCGGCATCAGGAACGGCTTGTCGGTCGCGCGGACCGGCTCCGGGATGTAGGCGTCGACGGTGTCCATCAGCTTGAAGATGGCGTCGGCATCCGGGTCGCCACGCTTGCCCGACGAGTTGAGCGCCTTGAGCGCCGAACCGCGGACGATCGGCGTGTCGTCGCCGGGGTACTCGTACTTGGTGAGGAGTTCGCGGACTTCCATCTCGACCAGTTCGAGCAGTTCTTCGTCGTCGACCATGTCGCACTTGTTGAGGAACACGACGACCTTCGGGACGCCGATCTGATGCATGAGCAGGATGTGCTCGCGCGTCTGCGGCATCGGGCCGTCGGTCGCGGACACGACCAGGATCGCGCCGTCCATCTGGGCGGCTCCCGTGATCATGTTCTTGATGTAGTCGGCGTGACCTGGGCAATCGACGTGTGCGTAGTGACGCGTCGCCGTCTCGTACTCTTGGTGCGAGATGGCGATCGTAATACCGCGCTCTTTTTCTTCGGGCGCATTGTCGATATCGTTCACGTCCTTCTTCAGCGCGAGCCCTTCGGTCGCGAGACAGTTCGTGATTGCAGCCGTAAGCGTCGTCTTACCGTGGTCGACGTGACCGGTGGTGCCGATATTGACGTGCGGCTTGGTACGTTCGAATTTAGCCTTCGCCATGATACTTTACTGTGTTCCTCTTCTTGAGTGTGTGTACGGGTTAGACGGCTTACGCCACCGGGGTCTTCTTGCCGGCCGATTTTGCGACGATCTCTTCTTCGACGGATTTCGGCGCCTTTTCGTAGTGCGAGAACTCCATCGTGTAGGTCGCGCGACCCTGCGTGGCCGAACGCATATCGGTCGCGTAACCGAACATCTCTGAGAGCGGGACGTTCGCGAGGATGACCTGGGCTCCGCCCGGGGCTTCTTCGGTCGCCTGGATCATACCGCGGCGGCGGTTGAGATCGCCCGTGATCGCGCCCATGTAGTCCTTGGGCGTGGTCACTTCGACCTTCATGATCGGCTCGAGCAAAAT
>Ga0070691_10001009_pt1 | contig 11554 bp, 6 predicted proteins | sample KBSK1101metaG_FD_64673 | JGI IMG/M metagenome (GOLD analysis project Ga0070691, IMG submission 64673) | Corn, switchgrass and miscanthus rhizosphere microbial communities from Kellogg Biological Station, Michigan, USA - KBS K1-10-1 metaG | ecosystem: Host-associated > Plants > Roots >... | reverse complement strand
GCGATGGATCAGAGCGATATCGAACGCGAAATGCAGATGATATTCGAGTTCCGTCGACGATCCGATCGCGATCTGGACGAACTTCGAGAAATCAGCATCGCTCGACCGCCCGCATCCCTCGGAAGCATCACCGATCGATTGCCCCGCGCATCCTTCCGTTGCAGCCGAGCTCGAGGCTAGCAGCCATCGGCTTGTCGCTCACGGCATAAATCCACAAAGCTGTCAGCCAGCGGCTTCATCGAGGAAGCCGTTAGCTAACAGCTTTGTGGATTCAAGCTGTGGGCGACAAGCCAATAGCTGCTGAGCCGATAGCTCTCTTTAGGGCACGATGCCGGCTGGAGTTCCGGCCGTCGCGTTGGCCCCCTGTTGCTCCACCAGGTACGGAACTCCGTCCGTCATCCATTTCGGCGCCGGTGTTCCCTTCAGGAAGTGGTCGAAGAACTCGAAGTACCGTCCGGTAAGATCCTTCCGGTTCGCCATCCCTCGCAGCCCGTGTCCTTCGCCCGGGTACGCAAGCAGGTAGGCCTCCTTGCCATTGAACCGCAGCGCGTTGTAGAAGTTCTCGCCTTCGATGAACGACACCGTCGGGTCCGCCGTCCCGTGCATGATCAGGATCGGCTGCGTCACCTCGGGCACGTGCGTCAGGGCCGATTCGTAGTGATAGACCTCGGGCTTTTCCCACGGCGAGAATCCCCAGCGTCCCTGCCCTTCCATGTAATACTGGTTTCCATTTTCACCGCTGCCTCCGTTCACGGAGTAACTCCAGCCCCACTCCTGACTGAAGTCGGTGAACAAGTCCGTGACGCCGGCGCCGACGCCGACCGCCGCGAACATCCGCGACCGCGTCGCGATGAACGCCGCGCCTTCGCCGCCATAGCTGTGCCCATTCACTCCGATGTGCTTCGGATCGGCATAGCCCAGCTCGATCACCTTCTTCGTCGCCGCTTCGACGGCGTTGAGCTGGTCGCTGTGCGACGAGCCCGTGTGGTAGTACACGTCCGCGAACATCGTGATGTACCCGCGGCTCACCGCCTCGACCGGCAGCGCGCCCATTCCCGTGATGTACGACGGCGACGTGTACCGGTTCAGGTTCTGCGAGTTCTTCTCGTAGAAGCTCACCAGCATCGGCAGCTTCTTGCCCGGTGACCAGTCCTCGGGCAGCGACATGAAGCCCTGCAGCTTGTGGCCGTCCTTGTCCTTGTAGTCGAACAGCACGCGCTTCGCGACCCACTGGTACTCGGCCTGCTGGGGATTCGCGTCGGTGATCTTCTTCGCATCCGCGAGGTTCGCGCCCGACACCCGCAGGTCGGGGAAGTCCGCGAACGTCTGCCGCGTGAACAGGTACTTGTCGGCATTCATTGCCTTCGCCGGCGCGCCGTAGGCCGCGGCGTCGCGCACGACGTCGGTGAGCTTTCCGTTTTCGAGGCGGGCGAAGCCCGCGTCCTTCGTATACTCACCGAACGTCTCAAAGAGCATGGGCTTGGTGATGTCAATCTCACGCTGGTGCCGCGCGGCGAGCGGATCGCGTTCGTCCACGGGCTGCGCACGCACATACTGATAGCGCGTCTCGGACTTCGCGCCGGTGCCGAGCGTGACGCTCGTCGCCGCGCCGGAGCCATCCACCGGCATCGCCCAGAGGTCGTATTTGTTCGAGACGAGCACGTTCTTGCCGTCCGGCGTGAATCCGGCGACCTGGAAGTGCGGGCGCGGGCCCGTGTGATCGTCGTCGGTGTCAATGAAGCTCGGGGCGGAAGCGCCGCCGAGCACGTGCGACGCACCCGACGCAAAATCGTAGGCGTTGTACTTGTTGTCCTTCCAGTACAGGAACTCATTGCCGTCGGGCGAGATGCCGACCACGCCTCCGGCGCTCGTGACCAGGCCCTTCAACGCGAGCGTGCGCTCGCCCGTGGCCGTGTTCACGCGATAGATGTCGGCCTGCGCGGGTTTCCAATCGGAGACGTACGATCGCACATCGCGGCCGATCGCCCATCGTCCGTCGAGCGAGACGTCCAGCTCGCGCATCGTGGTGTCCGCGAGGCGGATGTATTTCCCCGCTTTCAAATCGAACGCCTGACGGTAGGTGAAGTTCTGTTCCTGCGGCGCGCGAATCATCTGCGCCGACTGGATGCGCGTGTCGGTCGTGCGCCAGACGTCGACGTCGGCGACGGAGTCGATGCCGGGCTTGCGGCCGGTATCAGCCGGGACGACCTGCGCCTTGGCGCCGAAGAACACGCGTGATTTGTCGAGGCTCCACGAAAGCGGCGCACGCTCGCTGAGGACCCACTCTTTCTCCCAGCCGGCCGCCTTTGCCGGGTCGAGCACCGCCGGCGCGACCTCCGAATTGTCGAACGCCTTGCGCACGTCGGACCACGCGAGCAGGACGTTCGCGCGCTCGCGCATCTTCTCCACCGCCTTGCCCTTGAGTACCGCGATGCCCGCGCCGTCGCTCGTCCACGCGATGCGCGAATAGCGGCGCGCGTCGTTGTCGAGCGTGTATGTGCGGCCGGATTTGAGGTCCATCACGAACAGTCCGTTTGCGTCGTCCACCACGCCGTCCACGGTCCAAGCGAGCAGGTCGCCCGGACGGTTGAATACGATATCACCGACGCTGCCGAGCGTTTCGGAGTGGCCCGTGGACAGATCGACGAGCAGGACGTCCGCCCCGCGGGGCCCGGTGCTGCTCGCGCCGCCGTCGTTGTTGCCGGCGCCCGCGCCACCCCCGAACCCGCCGCCGCCGCGTCCGCCCGCGGCGCCCGGCGCAGGCGTGCCGCTGCGCCTGAGCATCACGTACGAAGCAGGCGCGTTGAATGTCGCGCTCGAAATGTCTTTCCATGCCCGGGTGGTGCCCGTCGCGAGCTCACGCAGTTCGTAGCGCCGCAGCGGCTGGGGTGCGGCACCCGCTCCGCCGCGACCGGCTGCTCCTTGCGGCGCCTCCGCGGCCGGCGCACCACCGCCGCCGGCACGTCCGCCGCGCCCCGCGCCGCGCGCGGGAATCGAATCGACCTGATACACGATCCACTTCGAGTCGCTCGAGAACATCGGGTTTGACGCGTGCGCGATCACGACGTCCGAACTCGCGTTGAGGTCGCGCAGATGCAGCTCGGGCTTGGTCTCGTCGTTGGGCAGGTTGGTGAACCGCCAGACGCTCGCGACCCAGCGCCCGTCGGCGGAGATGCCCGCCGCTTCGATGGTCCGCCAGCGGGTGTAGTCGTTGACGCCGAGGATTTTCTTGGCGTGCGGCGCGGCGGAATCCTGTGCGCCGGCGAGGACCGCGGTTGAACCAAGTAGTGCCGCGGCCGCAAGAAGGCGCGCGAGGGCAATTGGCGATCGCATAACGGTCAAGGCTCCGTCCGGAGGGGGCTGGATTAGCGGTGCATAACATAACCCCAGCCCGATTCCCTCGCCCAGACCAGACGGACTATTGGCTTGCCGCCATCGGCCTGTCGCTCACAGCGTGAACCCCAAGGGCTTACAGCTAATAGCTTCCCCGTTGAAGCCAACAGCTATTGGCTTTGTGGGTTCAAGCCGTGGGCAACAAGCTGACGGCGACAAGCCGATAGCTTCCGTAGTGCGGTTGATGTTCAGGATCGCCACGCATATCCATTCTTCGAATGACCGACAAGGATCCTTACGCCCACAAGTGGATCATCGCGTTCGCGGTGACCCTCGCGTCGATGATGGAACTCATCGACACGAGCATCGTGAACGTCGCACTCACGCAAATGAGCGCAAACCTCGGCGCGACGCTCGACGAGATCGCGTGGGTCTCCACCGGCTATATCGTCGCCGCCGTCATCGTCCTCCCGATGACCGGCTGGCTCTCCGGCTACTTCGGCCGGCGCCGCTACTTCACCGCATCGATCATCATCTTCACTGTCGCGTCGGCGCTCTGCGGCCAGTCCACATCGCTCGTCGCGCTCGTGCTCTCGCGCGTGCTCCAGGGCATCGGCGGCGGCGCGCTGATCGCGACGTCGCAGGCAATCCTCTTCGAATCGTTCCCGCCGCAGGAAGCCACCATGGCCGCCGCCGTTTTCGGCCTCGGCATGATGGTCGGGCCCGCCGTCGGCCCCACCCTCGGCGGGTACATCGTCGACAAGTTCACCTGGCCCTGGATTTTCTACGTCAACATTCCCGTCGGCATTCTCGCGGCGGTGCTGGTGTGGGGCAACGTGAAGGACTCCAAGCATCAGGAGCGCGCGTCGACGATCGACGTCCCGGGCATCGCCCTGATCGCCATCGGCATCGGCTCGCTCCAGTTCGTGCTCGAGCGCGGCGAATACTACGAATGGTTCGACTCGAACCTGATTCGCGTACTCTCCGTCTGCGCCGGCGCCGGGATCATCCTGCTCATCTGGCGCGAGCTCTCGGTGAAGGAGCCGATTCTCGACCTTCGAGTGCTCAAGGACCGGTCGCTCGCCGGAGGCGCGGGCTTCGGCGTCGTCCTCGGCGTCGCACTGTATGGAAGCATCTTCGCCGTCCCCATCTACACACAGCAACTGCTCGGCTGGGACGCGCAGACATCCGGGTGGGCACTCTTTCCGGGCGCGATCGGCAGCGCAGTGGCGATGGTCTTCCTCGCGCGCCTCGGCTCGAAGATCAAGGACCTGCGATGGGTCGCGGCCGTGGGCGCGGTGCTGTTGTGCATCTCGATGGTGCTCCATTCGCACTTCACGACCGAATCCGGACCCGGCGACATGCTATGGCCGATCGCGCTCCGCGGCTTCGCGACGGGATGCATGTTCATTCCGCTTGCGACGTACGCCGTCGGCGGGCTCCGCGGCAAGAACCTCGCGCATGGGTCGGCCCTGTTCAACCTGTCGCGCCAGCTCGGCGGAAGCGTGGGCATCGCCGTGCTCGCAAACTTGCTGACGCATCAAGCCGCCCTCCATCGCGCAACGCTGGTCAGCGATCTCGTCGCGGGCAGTCCCGTCACGGACGCGCGGGTGTCCGCCATCACGCACGGCCTGATCGCGAAGGGTGCGGACGGCTACACGGCGGCGAAGGAGGCGCTCGGAATCCTGAACGGCCTCGTGCAGCGCCAGGCGACTATGCTGGCGTTCCGGGATATCTTCCTCGCCGTCGCCGTGCTTATCGCGGTGAGCATTCCCCTCATCATGCTCCTCCGAAAGCCGGCCATGGGCGGCATGCGCATGGGAGATCATTAGCGCCAGGTCCGACCTCTGACCACCCGAAGCTGAAATCCCTCCGCTTCAGTTCACCGCTCTGAACAGAGTGCTCAGCGGTGAACGGAAGCGGAGGGATTTCAGCGCGAATTCGGAGAGGGCAGAAAACCGCTCTCTATGCTCCGCCCGGCCCTGTCGTCATCCCCGCCTTGATCTTCCCGCTGAACTGCAGATCGTAGTTGTTCGGCGTGCGCGTGTGGAAGCTCTTGTACGTCGCCGTGTGGATGTCGTGCTCCTTCTCCGGCGACGATGCGATCGCGCCAGTGTCCACGCGCGCCTGCAGCCCGCGCTTGCAGCACTCCTCCCAGATCTTGTCGGCGTCGAACGGCGTCACGCCGAACGAGATGTGATTCATCACCGCGTGGCGTTCGGCAGGCATCACGAAGCCCGGTGCCGTCGCGTTGCCGCCGCGGATCAGCAGCCCGCCGATCTCGGGCGAGATCTGCGTCTCATTCTGGCTTCCCTCGTCGCCGAGTCCCTTCCAGCCGAGGAGCGCTTCGTAGAATGCGACCGTCTCCTTGTAGCTGGTGACAGCGTAGGAGATGTGGTCGAGGTACACCGTCTTGAGGCCCATGGACTCGAACGGCACTTCGGCGCTGAGCTTCCCGTTGGCCGCGCCCTTCCGGCGGTTCTTCCTGGTGCCGTTGGTGATCTGCAGGTCCATGCCATCCGGATCCTTCACGTGGAAGCTGTAGTAGTCCTTCGACGCGTCGTGATCCGCGACGGGATTGAGCCCGCGCTCGGTGAGCGCCGCCTCGACTTTCTTCGTGTCCCAGGGTGAGATGCCCCACGCGAAGCCGTCCCAAAGGGCGCCGGCGCCGGCGATGGTCGGATTCTTTGGCGTCTCGCACGCGGCCATGTGGCTCGGGTCCACGCGCGGTGCACCGCCACCGCCCGCGCGAGCTCCGCCGCGCCCCGTGGAGTCGCCGCGTCCGCCCGCGCCACCGCCTCCCCCGCCTCGACCGGCGAACTGCGCGCGGGGCGGCGGTGTGTAGCCGCCCTTGATCATCACGCCACCCCAGTCACCGATGTCCATATAGATGCCGTTCTCGTCGTTGCTGCGGACCTTCCAGCCGAGAAACGCGGCGTACCACGCGGCCTCTTTCTCCGCGTCGGTGACCTTCATGGAGAAGTGATCCATGAGGACCGTCTTCCAGCCGGTGGGCGCGAAGGGCGCCTTCATCGGAACCTTGCCGCAGGCGGCCGTCGTGTCCTTGTCGCGTCCGGCGCACTGGCCCTGGGCCATGAGGCGCGAGAACGAGCCGGCGAACGGCGTGGCGACGGCAGCGAAGCCGAGCGCCTTCAGGATCTGGCGGCGGGAGACGAGGCCGCGATCATACGCGGCAAACAGACGGTCGATTTCGCTCACGGGAGCTCCACGGTGGGCTGGGTATGAAATAGCGCGGCCGCACAGAGTATGCGGCTAGGTAGAGGTACGGGGCAAGGATGGCGGGCGTTGGCGGGCGGCGTCCGTGCGAGCGCTGACGGTTTGAGTTGTGAACGGCAGGCGTGGGGGAACAGGCGTCGGGCGCCAGGTACGAGAAACGCGCAGTCCATGCCCGTCTCTCAGGCCTGATGCCCGACGCCTATGAATTCACACCTGGAGTTCATGACTGAATGCTCAGCTCGAGACCGTGCCCACGCGTCATAGTGATAGTGATCCACTGGTCTCGTATCGATCACACCCCCGCCAGCACCCCCACCTGCTTCGCCCGCGGCGCCCGAACCTCCCGCGCAACCGACTGCTCCAGCCGCTGCAGATCGTTCACCACTCCCGCCGCAGTCACCGCCGGCCCCGCGCCCGGCCCCGTGATCACCAGCGGATGGTCGCGATACCGCGCCGTTGTGAACGTGAACTGGTTGTCCGTTCCGTTGAGCGTCGCGAGCGGATCGGTTGCCGCCACTGACGCGAGGCCGACTGCGATCGCATTCGCGGTCACCCGCGCGCGATAGCGAAGCACCTTCCCCTCGCGGCCTGCCACCGCAACTCGCGCCGCCCAATGGTCGTCGAGCTCGCCCGCGCGCGCCAGAAACTCCTGCCGCGACAATCCCGCCATGGATCCGCTCACCAGCGACTCGACGCTCACATCCGCCAGCTCTCCGCGGAACCCGATCGCGCGCGCCAGGATCAGCGCCTTCCGCGCGACGTCGATGCCCGAGAGATCGACGCGCGGGTCGGGTTCCGTGTAGCCGCGCGCGACGGCGTCGCGCAGCGCCGACGAAAACGTCTCGCCGCGGCCGAGCGCACCGAAAAGAAATCCGAGCGTCCCCGACGGGCATCCTTCGATCGACTGGATCTCATCGCCCGCGTCGAGCAGCTTGCGCAGCGTGTCGATCACCGGCAGACCCGCACCCACCGTGGCCTCGTTCAGAATCCGGCGCCCCGCGCTGTGCGCAGCCGCATGCAGACGGTCCACGCTCGCCTGACTCGCCGCGAGCGGCACCTTGTTCGCGAGCACCAAGTCGAATCCCTTTCCGAGCGCCTCGAGCAGCACGCCCGTCGTCTCTGCCGGCGTGACGTCCACGAGGATCGGTCGCGACAGCGCGTGGCGCGCAATTTCGCCAAGCGCGTGCGTGCCTGTCCCTGTCCGCCCTTCCAGCGCGCCGCTCAACGGCTGTCCGGCCGCCTTCAGCGTGCACAGCTGATCCAGCCGTTCGCGCGGCAGCCCGTCGGGCGAAAACACATATCCCGACCGGTCGATCAACCCGCACACGCGCAGCGGAGAACTCGCGCTGCCGGCGTTGAGCTGGGCGACGAGTTCGCGGCCGATCGCGCCCGCGCCGAGCAGCACCACATCCACCGGCGCCGGCTTGCGATGCGTCGTGGAGACCGACACCCGCTTCCGCGAATCTCCAGTCGCGTGGGCAACCGCGTCCAGCGCCTCGGTCAGGTCGCTCACGAGATCTTCCGCACCCTCAACACCAACCGACAGCCTCACGAGCGAATCGCCGATCCCCGCCACGCGGCGCGCGTCGGCGTCCATCGACGCGTGGGTCATCGTCGCCGGATGCGCGATCAAGCTCTCGACGCCGCCGAGCGATTCGGCGAGCGTGAAGTACTGAAGCTTCGATACCAGCAGCTCCACCGACGCCGTGCCGCCCGCCAACTCGAAGCTCACCATCGCGCCGAACCCCGACTGTTGGCGCCTCGCGACCTCATGCCCCGGGTGCGTCGAGAGCCCGGGATAGTACACGCGCGCGACAGCCGGGTGCTCGCACAGCGCGTCCACGACCGCCTCCGCGTTTGTCAGGTGATCGCGCATCCGCGAGTGCAGTGTCCGGATGCCGCGCAGCGTGAGGTAGCTGTCGAACGGCGCGCCGGTGATGCCGAGACAATTCGCCCACCACGCGAGCTCGTCGCCGAGCGGCTTGGCCGCGGCGACGACCGCTCCGCCCACGACGTCGCTGTGTCCGTTGAGATACTTCGTCGTGGAGTGCACGACGAGATCCGCGCCGAGCGCAATCGGCTGCTGCAGCACCGGCGAGAGGAACGTGTTGTCCACGACGACCGTCGCGCCAACCTCATGGGCCGCATCGGCAACCGCGCGCACGTCCGTGATCCGCAGCAGCGGATTGCTCGGTGTCTCCGCCCACACGACGCGTGGCCGCCGCGCGGCGATCACCTCGAGACCGGCCGCGACGGTCAGGTCGGTGAACACCACCTCAAAGTGCCCTCGTTTCGCAAGACTGCGCAGCAGCCGCTGCGTGCCGCCGTAGCAATCGTGCGCCGCGACGATCACGTCGCCAGGACTCACGACCTGGAGCGCAAGCAGCACCGCGGACATCCCCGTGCTCGTGACGACGCCGAGTTCCCCACCCTCGAGGTCGGCGATCGCGTCGGCGAGCTGCGTGCGCGTCGGGTTGCCGCTCCGCGTGTAGTCGAACTTGCGCGGCTTGCCAAAGCTCTCGAACGCAAACGTCGACGTGAGATGGATCGGCGGCACGACGGCGCCGTGGGCGGAATCGGTGGCGATGGACGCGCGGACCGCGCGCGTGGTGACGGACGGAATGCGGTCGCTCATGACTGGATGCTCTCGGTGAGGTCGGACGTGGAAAGGGCTGAGGCAAGCATGCGGTCCAGCGCGTCGTGCTCGGTGAGGAACGCGTCGTGCCCCACATCGCTCGGGAGATCGACCAGCTCGGCCGGCCCGCGCACGCTTGCGGCGAGCGCGGCGATCTGCTCGCGCGGCACGACGGAATCGCCTTCGGCCGCAACGAACACGGCCGGCGTGATGATGCGATCCGGATCGACGCGATGGAGATCGCCGGAGAGCGAAAGCGCCACGAACCGCTCGGCGCGCCACGCGTCGGCGAACTTTTCGCCGTGGTGCCGGAGGTATTGCTCGACGGGAAACGTCGCGTTGTTGTCCGTCAGCGCCACGGGCCCGCCGGAAAAACGCTCCGCGAACTCGCGCGCGCTCCGGTACGTTGTCATCGCGAGCTCACGCGCGAGCGAGAGGGCCTCGTGTGCGTGGCCCGTCTCGAGTCCCAGCTCGACGATGCGCCGCTGGATCGAGCGGACCGCCGTCATCATGGGATGCGTCTCGTGCGCGGCGGCGATCACCACGAGCTGCTCGACCCGCTCCGGGTACCGTTCGGCGAACGCGAGCGCGACCATGCCGCCGTACGACGATCCGACAATCGCTCGCACCCGGAGAATGCCAAGGGAGTCGAGGATCGCCACGATCGCGCCGGCCTGGTCGTGCGTGGTCACTATGCGCGCCGGCCGGCCGTCGTTGCGCCGGCCGCCGTCGAGCCAGTCGATGCCGAGGATTTGCACGTGGGCCAAATCGAGCGCGCGCCCGGGGCCGACCATCGGCTCCCACCAGCCGGGCCGTTCGTCGGACTCCGACGAGCAGACGTGGCGCGTGGCCGAGATGCCGCCGAGGACGGCAATGACCGGCGCGCCGCGCGCGCCGACTAACTCAAAGGAAGTAGGTTCTGCGACTGTGTTCGACGCGAGCAGCATGAAGATCGACCTCGTCACCACGATTGGTGCCGCCGATTTCCGCTGTGCGTCGAGGGCGCCGGGGTCGTCGCGGCATGGAAATGCGCGCGAGTGTCCGGGCCGAAAACGAAAACGCCCGGACAGTGAGGCCGCCGGGCGCGTCGCGTTTTAGCACTTTGTTTTACGTGGCGGCAATAGGCGGCAAATGACCACGAAACACTTCGATTGTGACGTGATGTTATCGGGCGAAGTTCGCCCTGTCAACCCATCAGGGGCCCGTGCACACCGGCAATGCCGTCGTCGTCATGCTGTAGGTGCACGTGCGCTTGCCTCCGCCCACGAACGTGATCACCAACGTCGCCGTCGGCGATCCGTCGAACGACGTCACCTGCGTCGTGGTCGACGACGTCTTCCCCTGCACCGTGTGCACGACCGCCGTGTACGAACCCGCGACCGGGTACGGCACCGTCTGGCTCGTCTGAATGCCAGCGCTCGTGGTTGGCGCCGTGATGAACGCCGTATCCACCACGCCCTGCTCCGCGATCATCTGCTGAAGTGAACCCGCACCGTTCTGCGCGTGCGTCTGGCCGACGTGCAGCCCGGTCAGCATGGTGCTATCGCTGTTGTGCGTGCTCTGCGTGGCCGGCACGGGCCCGGTCATGGTCTGCACCGGCTGCGATCTCGTGCCGCTGTCCGCCGTCCAGCGGATCAGGCCCATCGTCGCGAGGGTGTCGAAGTGCGTCTGCGCCTTGCCTGTCGAATCCACGAAGCGGAACGAGACGATATGAATGAGCCCCGAGCCCGCCAGCGTCCTCGCGGGGCAGTTGAACCTCACGGCCGTCGAATCGAACGTGCACGCGGCAGCGCTGTCGTTGGGAACTCCCGCGAACGACGGTCCCGACGGGGTGAGCAGCGCGCTGCGCGATGCGGAGAGCTTGATCCCGCCGGGAATCTCGAGGTCCGCGCCGCCGGCCGCGGCGCCCTGCGAAACCGCCCCCTGCGCCGAGTTCATCTCGGCCAGCAGCTCGTTCACGCGCGCGGTCAGGTCGACGGGCGTCGTCGTGTGCGTCGTCGTGTCTGTCTTGCCGTTGGTGTTGTCGGTAAGCGGGCTCGTGCTCGATTTGCCGCAAGCGCCGAGCGCAGCCGCCGTAAGCACCGCAGCGATAGCCAGTGCGCGCATGAACGCAGTCTCCGTTAGAACCTTGGAAGAGAGCGGGCCGCGTGGTCGCCGGGGGCGCCCGCGTAACCCTTGGTCAAGCCACGAACATACACGAAATTCGGCGAAACGACAGAGTAAGGGTTTCGAGGACGTCCCCCTGTGCGGAAGGTCTGTGACGTGACACGGTGACGCCGCTCTCTGGCGCAAAATGACCGGCCGCCGCACATTGGGCGCATTCGAGCCGCCGTCGGTTCACTTCAACCC
>Ga0070691_10001007_pt1 | contig 11556 bp, 9 predicted proteins | sample KBSK1101metaG_FD_64673 | JGI IMG/M metagenome (GOLD analysis project Ga0070691, IMG submission 64673) | Corn, switchgrass and miscanthus rhizosphere microbial communities from Kellogg Biological Station, Michigan, USA - KBS K1-10-1 metaG | ecosystem: Host-associated > Plants > Roots >... | reverse complement strand
TGCGCCTGCTCTCGCGTGCCCTGGAAGGGATCGAGCACCACTGCGACGGCGCCCTGGTGCTCGCCTACGTCACCGACGCCGACTACGCGGCGAGCGGCGCCGGCGAGGAGATGACCGAGGGGATCATCGACCACCTGCGCTCGGTCGAGGGCGCCCGCGTCGCCGCTCTGGTCCGCGAGCTCGGCGACCGCGGCCGCGCCGCCCGCAAGGTCAGCCTGCGCTCCAGCGACGGCGAGGTCGACGTCTCGGCGATCGCCCGCGCCCACGGCGGCGGCGGCCACAAGCGGGCCGCCGGCTTCTCCACCGACCTGACGATGGAGGAGCTGGTCCCCTTTCTCTGCAACGAGGTTTTCGGCCAACTCGGCCCTTGACCGTCCTGCTCTGCGACAAGCCGGCGGGCATCACCTCGCACGACCTGGTCAGGCGGGTGCGGCGCGAGCGCGACTGCAAGGCCGGTCACGCCGGCACGCTCGACCCTTTCGCCACCGGCCTGCTGTTGGTCATGCTCGGCGACGCGACGCGCGTGCAGCGGTTCCTTACCGGCCTGCCGAAGACCTACCTGGCGACGGCTCGGCTCGGCTGGCGCTCGAGCACGGGCGATCCCGAAGGCGAGCTGACCGAGACCGGCCGGGTGCCCGACTCGTTGGAGTTGCCGACGGGGACGGTGCGCCAGCACGTGCCGATGACTTCGTCCGTGCGGGTCGGCGGCGAGCGGCTCTACCGCAAAGCGCGCCGCGGCGAGACCGTGGCGACGCCGCCGCGCGACGTCGAGGTTCACCGGGCGGAGCTGCTCGGCCGCGACGACGAGGGCGCCCGCTACGAGATCGAGTGCTCGAGCGGCACCTACGTGCGCACGCTGATCGAGACGCTCGAGGACGCCTACTGCAGCGAGCTGCGCCGCACCGCGATCGGACCCTTCCGGGTCGAGGACGCCGGCGAGGAGATCTCGGTCGAGCGCGTCGGCGAGCTGATCCCGGCTGCGGCGGAGGCCATGCGCTGATGGCCCAGATGGCGGTCACCAGCCTGCCCGACGTCGAGCCGCGCTCGCGCCAGGTCGCGATCGGAACCTTCGACGGCGTCCACCGGGGCCATCAGGCGGTGATCGAGGGGGCGGACACCGTGCTCACCTTCGACCCGCACCCGCTCTCGGTGATCCATCCCTCGGCGCTGCCGAAATTGATCATGCCCTTCGCCGTCAAGCGCGACGTGATCGCCGGGCTCGGCGTGCGCGAGCTGGTCGTGATCCCCTTCGACGCCGAGTTCGCCAAGCTCACCGCCGAGGAGTTCGTCGAGGGGGTGCTGATCGAGCGGCTGGGAGCCGAGCGGGTCGCGGTGGGGGAGAACTTCCGCTTCGGCGCCAAGGCGAAAGGCGACCCGGCGATGCTCGCCGCCCGGCCCGAGTTCGAGACGCGCGTCGTGCCGCTGGTCGAGGTCGACGGCGAGACCGTCTCCTCGACCCGGATACGGGCTTTGGTAGCCGCCGGGGACATGGAGCGTGCGCGGCACTGCCTCGGCGCGCCGTTCATGGTCGAGGGCACGGTCGTCAGCGGCGACCAGCGCGGCCGCGAGCTCGGCTTCCCGACCGCCAACATCGTCCCCGACGACCGCCTCGCCTACCCCGGGCACGGCGTCTACGCTGCCTTCGCCGACGGCGTCCCGGCCGCCGTCAACGTCGGCGTGCGGCCGACCTTCGAAAGCGGTCGCGGCGTCCTGATCGAGACGTACCTGATCGATCGCGAAGACGACCTCTACGGGCGCACGCTGCGCGTCGCCTTCGTCGAGCGACTGCGAGGGGAGAGGCGCTTCGCGAGCGTCGAGGAGCTGATCGCCCAGATGAAGATCGACGTCGAGGACGCGAAGCGCGTCTGTGCTAGCTTCACCGACGCTTCATGAGCCTGACGAAAGAGAAGAAGAACGAGCTGATCGGCAAGTACGGTCGCGCCGACGGCGACACCGGCTCCGCCGAGGTCCAGGTCGCGCTGCTCACCGAGCGGATCAACGAGCTCACCGAGCACCTGCGCGGCCACGCCAAGGACCACCACTCGCGCCGTGGCCTGCTGATGCTGGTCGGCAAGCGCCGCCGCATGCTCCGCTATCTGGAGCGCCATGACCTGGAGCGCTACCGCGCCCTGGTCGCCGAACTGGGCCTGCGCCGCTAGGCGCTTCGCGGCGGCCGGCTGTGTAGTCTCTTTCGCGAAAGAGAACGAGAGTTCTGAATGCAGATGGCCGTCATCCGGGCGGCCGGAGGTAGGAAAACTAAATGAGCATGTTTGACGTAACCCGCGTCTCGGCGGACATCGGCGACAGCCAGATCTCCTTCGAGACCGGAAAACTCGCAAAGCAGGCGGGTGGCGCGGTCGTAGTCCAGGCCGGCGACACGATGGTGCTGTGTACCGCAACCGTCGGCAGCCTGCGCGACGTGGACTTCCTTCCCCTTACCGTCGACATCGAGGAGCGGATGTATGCCGCGGGCAAAATCCCCGGCTCGTTCTTCCGTCGCGAGGGCAAATCGAGCGAGAAGGCGACTCTGACGGCCCGCATGATCGACCGGCCGATTCGGCCGCTCTTCCCGAAGGGCTGGCACTACGAGACCCAACTGGTCGCGATTCCGATGTCGGTGGACCAGATCCACCCCTACGACATCCTCGCCATGAACGGCGCCTCCGCGGCGCTGGCGATCTCCCCGGTACCGGTCGCCGCCCATGTCGGCGCGGTGCGGATCGGCAAGCTCGACGGCGACTTCGTCGTCAACCCCTCCGAGGAGGACCACGCCAACCTCGACCTCGACCTGATTGTCGCCGGCACCGACGAGGCGATCCTGATGGTCGAGGCCGGCGCCAACGGCGTCACCGAGCAGGAGATCCTCGACGCCCTCGACATCGCCCACAGCGAGATCAAGAAGCTGACGGCCGCGATGGAGGAGCTGCAGCAAAAGGTCGGCAAGGAGAAGATGGAGGTCGAGGCGCCTTCGATCGACGAGGGCCTTCTCAGCGACGTCCGCTCTTCTCACGGCCAGGCGCTCGTCGACGCGATCGCCACCGATGGCAAGCTCGAGCGCTACGAGGCGATCGACGCGGTCAAGGACGAGGTGGTCGCCAAGTACGCGCCCGAGACCGATGACGCCGAGTCCGACGCCGCGCGGAAGTCCGAGGTAGCGGCTGCCTTCGATCACATCGAGAAGGACACGATTCGCAAGGCGATCGCGGTCGACAAGAAACGCCCCGACGGTCGCGCCCAGGACGAGATCCGGCCGATCGAGTGCGAGGTCGACGTATCCCCACGGGTGCACGGCTCGGCGCTGTTCACCCGCGGTGAGACGCAGATCCTCTCCAACGCCGCGCTCGGCACGACCCGCATGGACATGCGGATCGACACGCTCGGCCTCGAGACCTCGAAGAAATTCTGGCACCACTACAACTTCCCGCCCTTCTCGGTCGGGGAGGCCGGCTTCATGCGCGGCCCCAAGCGCCGCGACATCGGCCACGGCGCGCTCGCCGAGCGGGCGCTGGTGGCGACGATCCCGTCTGAAGAGGACTTTCCCTACGTGATCCGGGTCGTCTCGGAGACGCTCGAGTCCAACGGCTCCTCCTCGATGGGCTCGGTCTGCGCCTCCTCGATGGCTCTGCAGGCGGCCGGGGTGCCGGTCACCGCGCCGGTCGCCGGCGTCGCGATGGGCCTGATCAAAGAGGGCGACGACTACATCGTGCTAACCGACATCGCCGGCGTCGAGGATCACCTCGGCGACATGGACTTCAAGGTCGCCGGCACCGCGGACGGGATCACCGCCCTGCAGATGGACATCAAGATCACCGGCGTCACGTTCGAGATCCTCACCGACGCGCTCGAGCAGGCCAACAAGGGCCGCCAGTTCATCCTCGGCAGGATGGCCGAGGCGATCGACGGGCCGCGCGAGCAGCTCTCCCAGCACGCGCCGCGGATCGAGGCGATCAAGATCGACCAGGAGAAGATCGGCGCCGTGATCGGCAAAGGCGGCGAAACGATCCGCGCCCTCTGCGAGGAGTTCGAAGCCGAAATCGACGTCGAGGACGACGGCACGATCCGGATCTACGCTCCGACCGGAGAACTCGTGGAAGCCTGCGTCGCCCGGATCGAGTCGATGACCAAGGAGGCGGAGATCGGCGACAAGTACCCCGCCGCGAAAGTGGTCAAGACGACCACCTTCGGCGCCTTCGTCGAGCTGGTCAAGGGCACCGACGGGCTACTGCACATCTCCAACGTCAAGCCGGGGGAGAGGGTCGACTCGGTCGACGACGTGCTCAGCTCCGGCGACGTGATCGACGTCACCGTGGTCGAGGTCGACCGCGAGCGCGGCCGCATCGGCCTGCGCCTCTCCGACGACCCGTCGGTGGCCGGAAAATCGCCCGAGGAGCTGGCCGCGGTCGGCTCCGGCGAAGGCGGCGGGCCGCGGCGCAACGGCGGCGACCGCGATCGCGGCGGCCGTGGTGGCGAAGGCGGCGGGCGCAGGCGCGAGCGCGAGCGCCGCAACTAGGCCTTGAGCGCTGCGAAGCTGAGCGAGCTTGGCTCGGGCGTCCGGGTCGTGACCGAGGAGGTTCCCTCGGTCCGCTCGGTCGCGCTTGGGCTCTGGGTTCGCACCGGTTCCAGGAACGAGACGCCGGCCCAGGCCGGCGTCTCGCACTTCCTCGAGCACCTGCTCTTCAAGGGGACCGCGCGCTACTCGGCGATCGAGATCTCCGAGCTCTTCGACGGGCTCGGCGCCTCGGTCAACGCGGCGACCGGCAAGGAGACGACCCACCTGCACGCGCGCTTCCTCGACGAGCACACCGAGGAGGTCTTCGACCTGTTGGCGGAGATGCTGCTGGCGCCGACCTATCCCGAAATCGACTCCGAGCGCGATGTCGTCCTGGAGGAGATCGCGATGTACGAGGACGAGCCCCAGGACCGCGTCCACGACGTGCTCTCCGAGGCCGTCTTCGGCGAGCACCCGCTCGGCCGCCGCGTGCTCGGCGAGGCCGAGGTGATCTCCTCGATCCCGGTGCCCGATATCGAGGCCTATCGCCGCGAGCGCTACACCGGCCCGCACGTCGTCGTCGGCGCCGCCGGCCACCTCGACCACGAGCGCATCGTCGCCCTCGCCGAGCGGCTCGTCTCGCCGCCGAGCGGAGCGGACGGCGGGCAGCCGGTCGCCGCCGACAATGGAGCCCGGATGCGCTTTTACGCCAAGGACACCGAGCAGTACCACATCTGCTTCGGGGCGCCGGGAATCGTCCGCGACGACGAGCGCCGCTACGGGCTCGCCGTGCTCGACTCGATCTTTGGCGGCTCGACCTCCTCGCGGCTCTTCCGCGAGGTGCGCGAGAAGCGCGGCCTCGCCTACTCGGTCGGCTCCTACAACGAGCAGTACACCGACTCCGGCCTGGTCGCGACCTACGTCGGCACGCGCGAGGACAACGTCGAGGAGGCCTGCGCCGTGATCGGCGCCGAGCTCGAACGACTGCGGGTCGAGCCGGTCTCCGGCGAGGAGCTGGCGCGGGCCAAGGAGAACGTCAAGGGCCGTCTCGTGCTCTCCTCGGAGTCGACTGCGGCGCGGATGACGCGGATCGCGCGGGCGACCCTGTTCGACCTGCCGATCGACAGCCTCGACGAGATGATCGCCAAGGTCGACGCGGTGGGCATCGAGGAATTGAGCGACTTGGCGAGCGAGCTGTACGGCGCCGAGCGTCTCTCGACCGCCTGCATCGGCCGCGACGAGAGCTGCTTTCGCAAGGCACTGGGTCCCGTCTCGGAAGGGCTGGCGACGGCATGATCAGGGTCGGCGTCTCCGGCGCGGCGGGGCGGATGGGCAGCACGGTCTGCGCGGCGGTCGAGGCAGCCGAAGGCATGGAGCCGGCCGCGAAGGCCGACCCGACGCTGGGCACCGCTCTGGCCGACGTGCTCGGCGAGGTCGACGTCGTCGTCGACTTCAGCACGCCCGATACGGCCTTGGCCAACGCGACCGCATGCCTCGAGGCGGGCGTCCACGTCGTCCTCGGCACGACCGGCTTCGACCTCGACGCCCTGCGCGAGGTCGCCGAGCGCTCTTCGGCGAACTGCTTCGTCGCGCCCAACTTCGCGATCGGCGCCGTGCTGTTGATGGAGGTCGCGCAGACGATCGCGGCGCACATGCCCGAGTGCGAGATCGTCGAGCTGCACCACGACCGCAAGCTCGATGCGCCCTCGGGCACCGCGAAGCGCACCAAGGAGCTGATCGAAGCGGCGGGCGGCAGCGTCCACGAGCCGATCCACTCGGTGCGCCTACCCGGCTTGGTCGCCCACCAAGAGGTGATCTTCGGCGGCGAGGGGCAAACGCTCTCCGTCCGCCACGACTCGATCGACCGCGTCTCCTTCATGCCGGGCGTCGTCCTTGCCGTGCGCCGGGTCGCCGACCTGCCCGACCGCTTCACCGTCGGGCTCGAGAAGCTGCTGTAGGTTCCAGCCCGTGAGCGACGATCTGGCGCGCCTGGACGCGACCGCGCAGGCGGAGCTGGTCCGCACCGGGGAAGCAACCCCAACCGAATTGGCCGAAGCCGCGATCGCCCGCATCGAGGCGACGAACGGCGAGGTCAACGCGGTCATCCACCCGCTCTTCGAGGAAGGGCTCGAGGCCGCGCGCGGCGAGCTACCCGACGGGCCGTTCAAGGGCGTCCCCTTCCTGCTCAAGGACCTCGGCGCGGCCTTCGCCGGCCAGCCGCTCCACCTCGGCATGAATTACCTCAAGGAACGCGACTTCCGCGCCCCGGTCGATACCTACCTGGCGCAGCGCTTCCGTGCCGCCGGCCTGGTCACGATCGGCAAGACCAACTGTCCCGAGCTGGGCATCCTGCCGACGACCGAGCCGCGCGCCCACGGGGCGACGCACAACCCCTGGGACCTCGACCGCACGCCCGGCGGCTCGAGCGGCGGCTCGGCCGCGGCCGTCGCCGCCGGGATGGTGCCGATGGCGCACGCCAACGACGGCGGCGGCTCGATCCGCATCCCGGCCGCCAATTGCGGCCTCGTCGGCCTCAAACCGAGCCGCCAGCGGACCAGTGAGGGCCCCTTGGCGGGGGACTTCATGTCCGGCCTGACCAGCGAGCTCTGCGTCTCGCGCTCGGTGCGCGACACGGCCGCGCTGCTCGAGGCCGTGCACGGCCAGGCGCCCGGCGATCCCTACGTCGCGCCGCCGCCGCTGCGCCCCTACACCGAGGAGGTCGGCGCCGATCCCGGCAAGCTGCGGATCGCGCTCTGGACCGAGACCGTAATCGACCAGGACGCCGATCCCGAGGTCGTCCTCGCCGCCCGCGCCGCCGGTGAGACGCTGCAGGGCCTCGGCCACGCGGTCGAGGAACCCGACATGAGCGCCCTGCAGAGCCTCGACATGGTCGAGCCCTTCCTCGTCCGCTGGGCCGCCGGCCAGGCGCAGGCGCTCGACCAGCTCGGCATGGTCGGCGGGGCGCCGATCGGGCCCAACGACGTCGAGCCGCTGACCTGGGCGCTGGCCGAGATCGGCCGCGCGCGCAGCTCGGGCGAGTACCTCGCCGCGGTCGGCCAGCACCAGGCGATGACGCGGATGATCGCCGGCGTCCACGAGTCGGGCTTCGACCTGTTGCTCACCCCGACGCTGGGCGAGCCGCCGCCGCCGCTGGGCACCTTCGACGACTCCGGCCCGGACCCGATGGCCGCCTTCGAGCGCGCCTTCCTCGACGGTTGCTTCACCGCCGCCTTCAACGCCACCGGCCGGCCGGCTATCTCGCTTCCCCTGCACTGGAGCGAGGACGGCCTGCCGATCGGGGTCCAGCTGGTCGCGCGGCTCGGCCGCGAGGACCTGCTGCTCCGCGTCGCCGCCCAGCTCGAGGCGGCCGTGCCCTGGGCCGACCGCACCCCACCCACCTTCGCGGCCTGACGACCCCGATACCCTGCCTGCGATGAGCGAGATCCGAGGAGTCCTAACCGCGATGGCAACCCCCTTTGACGAGGGGGGGAATGTCGACGAGGCGGCCGCGCGCAAGCTCGCGACTTACCTGATCTCGCACGGCTCGCACGGCGTCGTCGTGGCAGGCTCGACCGGCGAGGCGGCGACTCTCGACGACGAGGAGCACATCGCGCTGTTGGCGGCGATAGTCGACGAGATCGGCGGCCAGGCGACCGTGATCTGTGGCACCGGCACCAACGACACGCGCCACTCGATCGAGCTGACCAAGGCCGCTGCCGAGGCCGGCGCCGACGGCGCGCTGGTCGTCACGCCCTACTACAACAAGCCGACCTTTCCCGGCATCCTCGGCCACTTCGAAGCGATCGCCGGCGCGGTCCCCGGCCTTCCGTTGATCGCCTACAACATCCCCTCGCGGGTGGTGATCAACGTACGCCCCGCCGAGCTCGCGGAGCTTGCCAAGATCGACAGCGTCGTCGCGGTCAAGCAGGCGAACAACGACGACCTCGAGCCGATCGAAGGCATGGCCCTACTGGCGGGCAACGACGACATCTTCCTGCGCACGCTCGAATTGGGTGGCGCCGGGGGCATCCTCGTCGCCTCGCACCTGGTCGGCGAGGGGATGCGCGAGATCTGGGACGCCGCCCAGACCGGCGACCTGGAGCGCGCGCGTGAGATCGACGCCAAGCTGCAACCCGTCTACGACATGGTGGGCTTTGTTACCAACCCGATCCCGCTCAAGGCGGCGCTGGAGATGACCGGGTTGATTCCCCACGGCGGCCTGCGACTGCCCCTGTTCGAGCTCGACGCAAGCCGGCGCGCCACCGTGCGCGAGGCGCTCGACGCGGTCGGCGTCGCGGTGGCCTCCTAGCCGATGAGCGGGAAGCTTCGCGTACTGCCGCTCGGCGGCCTCGGCGAGATCGGCAAGAACATGACCGTGGTCGAGTACGACGGTCGCATCGTCGTCGTCGACACCGGCCTGATGTTCCCGACGCCGGAGATGCTCGGCATCGACCTCGTCCTGCCCGACTTCTCCTACCTGCGCGACCGCGCCGAGGCCATCGAGGCGATCGTGCTCACCCACGGCCACGAGGACCACGTCGGCGCGCTGCCCTACGTGCTGCGCGAGATCGGCAACCCGCCGGTGATCTACGGCGGCCTGCTGACGATCGGCATGGTCCGCTCCAAGCTCGACGAGCACAAGCTCAAGGACGCGCCACTGGAGGAGCTGCCCGCGGGGGAAAAGGTTCGGCTCGGCCCCTTCGAGCTCGAGCTGGTGCATCTCTCGCACTCGATCCCGGACATGCGCGGCGTAATCCTCGGCACCGAGGTCGGCAAGATCCTGATGACCGGCGACTACAAGTTCGACCAGACCCCGGTCGACGGTCGCCCGGCCGACATCTCCCGTCTCGCCAAGCTCGGCAGCGAAGGCCTGCTGCTGCTCTGCGGCGACTCGACCAACGCCGACCGCCCCGGGATCGCGCCCTCGGAGTCGAGCGTCGGCCCGGCTCTGCTGGAGACCTTCTCCGCCTGCAAGGGGCGCGTCATCGTCACCTCCTTCGCCTCCAACATCCACCGCGTTCAGCAGGTGATCGACGCTGCGGTCAAGCTCGACCGGCGGGTTGCCCTGGTCGGCCGCTCGATGCGCAAGAACTTCAACATCGCCTCGAACCTGGGGATCGCCAACGCGCCCTCCGGGCTGTTCATCCAGCCGCGCGAGATCGAGGACTTCCCCGACGAGAAGGTGATCGTGATCTCGACCGGCAGCCAGGGCGAGCCCCTCTCGGCGCTGCGGCGGATGGCCAACAACGACCACCGCGACGTCGAGCTGCACTCCGGCGACACGGTCGTCTTCTCGGCCACGCCGGTGCCGGGCAACGAGCGCGCCGTCAACGAAACGATCGACCGCATCTACGAGATCGGCGCCTCGGTCGTGACCGCCAAGGAGGCGCCGATCCACGCCTCGGGCCACGGCTGGCAGGAGGAGCTGAAGCTGATGCTCAACCTGACCAAGCCGCGCTACGTGATGCCGATCCACGGCGACCACCAGCGCCTCCGTCTGCACGCCGGGCTCGCCCACTCGGTCGGGATCGACCCCGAGAACGTCTTCCAAGGGCGCAACGGCCTGCCGCTCGAGCTCGACGCCGACGGGGCGCGCTTCGGCGAGGAGATCCACGCGGGCGTGATCTACGTCGACGGGGTCAACGTCGGCGAGCCCGACGACGTCGCGCTGCGCGACCGGCGTGAGATCTCCGCCGATGGCATCTTCATCGTCGTCGCGACGATCTCCGCCGAGGACGGCGCCGTCGTCGCCGACCCCGAGGTGACCGTCCGCGCCGTAGCCCTCCCGGACGGGGAGGAGGCGCTGGTCGAAGAGCTCAAGGACGTCGTCGAGGACTCGCTCGAGGAGGCGGCCGAGGCCGGCACCCGCGAGCTGCACCTGATCCAGGAAGACCTTCACGACGCGATCGCCAAGCTGATCTACGGCAAGCTGCGCAGCCGCCCGATGATCCTGCCGGTGGTCGTCGAGGTCTAGAGCCGAGAGCAAAAGAAGGACCCGCCGGTCGCGTTGGGGAGAACCGGCGGGCCCTTGTGTCTCGTCCGCGAGGGAAGGTAGGTCGGGGTGCTAAAGCCGGTCTAAAGCGGGATTAATTCCTCGCTCAGACTTGCCTCGCAGCGGCAGGCGGACGCGGAAGAGGGCGCCGCCCAGGTCGGACTCGGTCACCTCGGCGCTGCCACCGTGCGAGGCCGCGACTGCGCTGACGATCGCCAGGCCGAGGCCACTGCCGCCGCCGACGGCGGTGTCGGCCGGACCCTCGCCGCGGACGAAGCGCTCGAAGATCTGCTCGCGCAGCTCCGGGGGCACACCGGCCCCGTCGTCGGCGACCTCGACCAGGGCCTCGCCGGTGGAGCGCAGCCGCAGCTCGATCGTCGAGCCCGGCGGCGTGTGGCGGACGGCGTTGTCGAGCAGGTTGACGACGACCCGGTGCAGCTCGTCGGGGGTGCCGTCGACGGGTAGGGGATCGTCGCCCACCACGCGCAACTGGCGTTCGCCGATCGTCGGGGCGATCTCGGCCGCCGCGTTGCGGCCGATCTCGGCCAGGTCGCAACGGGTCCGGGCGCCGATCCGGCCGGCGTCGGCGCGGGCGAGCAGGAGCAGGTCGCCGACCAGGCGGCTCATCCGACCCGAGGAGCGCAGCGCCGAGTCGACCATCGCCCGCTCGTCCTCCTGGGCGGGCTCCCGGAGCGAGGCCTGCAGCAACTCCAGGTTGGCGAGGATGCTGGTCAGCGGGGTGCGAAGCTCGTGCGAAGCGTCGGCGACGAACTCGCGCTGGCGCCGCAGCGACGCTTCGCGCTCGCCGCGCGCGGCGTCGAGCGAGCGCAGCATCTGCTCCAGGGTCTGGGCGAGCTCGCCGACCTCGTCGTCGGCGCGCGACTGCGGCATGTGGGCCGAGGGGTCGCCGGTCGCGGCGATCTCGCGCGCCGTCGCGGTCAGCGAGGCGATCGGGCGCATCGCCCGGCGGGCGATCGCGACGCCGGCGAAGCCGGCGAGCAAAGCCGCGACCAAGACGCCGGTCGCGATGACGAGCCAGAGCCGGTCGATCGTCGAGTCGATGTGTTGGACGTTG
>Ga0070691_10001003_pt1 | contig 11565 bp, 11 predicted proteins | sample KBSK1101metaG_FD_64673 | JGI IMG/M metagenome (GOLD analysis project Ga0070691, IMG submission 64673) | Corn, switchgrass and miscanthus rhizosphere microbial communities from Kellogg Biological Station, Michigan, USA - KBS K1-10-1 metaG | ecosystem: Host-associated > Plants > Roots >... | reverse complement strand
TCGAGGTCGATGATCGAGAGCCGCCGCGCCGCCAGCGCCACCGGGCCCTCGTGGAAGAGCCCGTCGTCGTCGGGGCCGCGGTGAACCAGGCGGCCGCTCATCCGCGCCACCGCCTCCAGGTCCGGAGCGCCCTCTCGCTCGGCGGCGACGACGCCGCAGATACCGCACATGGGCGGCAGTCTCGCAGGGGGCTAGGCGCTTTAGTTGACCAGGAAGACGCTAAAGCGCCTAGGAGGTCGGCTGCCCCCGGCCCAGCACCTTGGCGACGGTCGCCATCAGCACCTGGAAGTAGAGCGGGACCGAGCGGTCGGCGATGTACTCCATGTCGTGGGCGAGCTTGTCGGCCCAGGACTCCTCGCGGGTCATCCGCGTCTGGGCGAAGCCGGTGACACCGGGGCGGACGACGAGCCGTTGCCAATACTGGGGGATCTGCTCGCAGAGCTCGGTGAAGAAGGCGGGCCGGATCGGCCGTGGTCCGACCACCGCCATGTCGCCGCAAAGCACGTTCCAGAGCTGCGGCACCTCGTCGAGGTGGATCTTGCGCAGCACCCGCCCGATCCGCGTCACCTCCAGCTCGGTGCGGCGCGAGAGCTCCTCGCCGAGGTAGGGCCCCAGCCTCCTCTCGGCATCCGGTTTGAGGGTGCGGAACTTGTACATCCGGAAGAGCCGCCCGCAACGGCCGACGCGGGCGCCGTGGTAGAAGAGCGGCCGCCCCGAGGTGAGCACGATCGCCAGCGCAGTCAGCAGCAGCAGCGGCGAGAGGACGATCAGGAAGGTGGCTGAGATGAGGATGTCGAGGCCGCGCAGGACGGCGTCGACACGGCGCGACTCGCCATCGCCGGCGAGCGCGATGTAGTGCTCCAGCTCGGCCTGGACGTCGGCCGGCAGAGCGAGGGAATCAGCTGGCGATGTGACTTGCCTCGGGATGGTCGGCTCCGACGGTACCTAGGATCGTCTCGACGAGCAGATCGGGGTCCCGCCTGGTCGGGGCCGAGTCGGCGGTGCGCTTCTCGAGCTCGATCGCGCGCGGGTCGGTCAGCGGGCGCAGCCGGCCGGAGCGGATCAGCGCTTCGTCGACCCCGCCGAGCCTGCCGCCGTAGGTCGTGTAGACGGGGACGCCGAGCGCCGCCGCCTCGCGGTTCATCGTGCCGCCGGCCGAGACGACGAGGTCGGCTAGGGCGACGAGGCTCTGAGCCTCGACCGCGCCGGGCGGCAGGATCAGCGAGGGCAGAGCCAGGCTCTCGACCAGCTCGCGCTGCGCCTCGGTGCGCGGCAGGACGACCGCGTGGACGCCCTCGTCGCTACCCAGCCGCTGCAGGACTTTGGGGAAGAGCGGGTTCGACTTGCGGTGGTAGAGCGAGACGTCTGGCGGGGGGCGGACGATCGTGACGACGCGCCCGGTGTCGACTCCGAGACGGGTCAGCGCCTCGGGGTCGGGCTCGAAGTCGTAGAGGTAGTACTCCTCCTTCAGGCCCGGGTAGGGGAAGTACTTCTCCTGAGTCACGCCGAAGCGGCGCAGGCGCTCGAACGGGACCGAGTCGGGGAACATCACCCGCTTGGCGAGCCGGCAACCGATCCGGTGCTGGGTGACGGCGTACTCGTAGTCGTGCATGTTGGCCTCGGGGACGCCGAGCATGCGGGCGGCGATCGCGAGGTCGTTGGAGCCGTGGGCGAGCGCGAGGTCGAATTCGCGCCCGCGCCCGAAGCGCGCCATCGCCATCGTTCGCGCGCCGAGCCGCTGCGCCTTGCGCAGCCGCGAGGCGCCGCCGTGGCGGCCGATGGGCGTGTGCGCCATGCCGTGCAGCTCGAGCAGCGCCTGCGTCTGCGCGTAGTCGCGCGAGGTGACCTCGACCGCGTGCCCCTGCGCGCGCAGCCGCTCGATGATCGGGCGCAGCACGAGGACGTGCGCGGGCGCGCTCATGTCTACCCAAATCCTCATAAACCGCCGCCTCCTCCGCTTCGCGTCCGGGGGCGGCGGCTAACAGCCATATCGACGCCGCTCGCGAGGAATCAGATCGTGACGCTCGCTAATTGGGGGTACAGAGGGTGGGCATCCATAAGGGACTGGGTCCGCTCGGCCAGCGACGCCTTTTCGGCCTCGAAGTCGCCGGTCAGAACCGTGGCGATCACCGCGGCGATCTCGGTCAGGTCGTCCTCGACCAAGCCGCGGGTGGTCAGCGCCGGGGTGCCGATGCGCAGGCCGGAAGGGTTCATCGGCGGTCGCTCGTCGAAGGGGATCGCGTTGCGGTTGATGGTGATCCCGACCTCATCGAGGCGCGTCTCCGCGGTCTTGCCGTCGAGGCCACTCGGCGTCAGGTCGACCAGGACGAGGTGAACGTCGGTGCCGCCGGTGAGGACCGGCACGCCGTTCGCTTCGAGGCCGGCGGCGAGCGCCTGCGCGTTGGCGATCGTCTGCCGCTGGCGGGCGGCGAACTCCTTCGTGGCGGCGATCCGCAGCGCGACCGCCTTGGCGGCGATCGTGTGCATCAGTGGTCCCCCCTGCTGGCCAGGAAAGGTCGCTTTGTCGATCGCTTGCCCGTGCTCCTCCGTGGAGAGGATCATGCCGCTGCGCGGACCGCAGAGAGTCTTGTGGGTCGTCGTCGTGACGACGTCAGCATGCTCGACCGGGTTCGGGTGCTCGCCGGCGGCGACGAGGCCGGCGAAGTGGGCCATGTCGACCATCAGCTTGGCGCCGACCGAGTCGGCGATCGCGCGGAAGGCGGCGAAGTCGAGTCGGCGCGGGTAGGCGGACCAGCCGGTGACGATCAGCGCCGGCTTGTGCTCCTGCGCCAGGCGCTCGACCTCGTCCATGTCGACCAGGTAGTCCTCGCGGCTGACGTGGTAGGGCACTGGGTTGTAGAGCTTGCCGCTGACGTTGATCTTCATCCCATGGCTGAGGTGGCCGCCGTGGTCGAGGGCGAGGCCGAGGAAGGTGTCCCCCGGTTCGAGCAACGCCATGTAAACGGCGTTGTTCGCCTGCGCGCCGGCGTGCGGCTGGACGTTGGCGTGCTCGGCGCCGAACAGCTCCTTGGCGCGGTCGATCGCAAGCTGCTCGGCGACGTCGACCTCCTCGCAGCCGCCGTAGTAGCGGCGACCCGGGTATCCCTCTGCGTACTTGTTGGTCAGCACCGACCCAACCGCTTCCATGACCGCCTGCGGGACGAAGTTCTCCGAGGCGATCATCTCCAGCGTGCCCTGCTGGCGGCGCAGCTCGGCGTCGAGCACGGCGGCGATCGCCGGATCGACCTCCGAGAGGGGCGCGGATTGCAGGTCTTCTGGCAGCTCAGTCACGGTTCGTCCGACCATAGCAACGGCTATGGATACGGGCATGCGAGTCTTGGCCACGGCCGTTCTGGCTGCCTTTGCGATCTCGCCGGCGGCCGCCGGCGCCGCCGAAAATCCCTGCACGGGCGCAGAAGCGCGGCAGCTTCTCTGCCCCAACCTGAAGATCGGCAAGCCCGCCGACATCTATCTCAATCACAGCGGCGGCAGGGCGCTGCTGCGCGCGACGAGTGACGTAAAGAGCCGCGGCAAGGGACCAATGGAGCTGCGCGGCCACCGCGACGGCTGGCACTCGATGCGGGTCAACCAACGCATCCACCGGGTCGGCGGCGGCCGCCTCTTCCTGCCCACCGAGGCCAAGCTGCACTTCACCGGCGTCGGCGCCTACTTCGGCGGCAGCTACTGGAAGGTCCACCAGCTCGCCGGCTTCACCCTGCGCCGCGTCGGGCCCGACGGGAAGGTCGGTCCCGTGGTCCGCACCAGCCCCAAGCTCAACTACTGCCTGCGCGACCTCGAGCGCACCCGCGCCGGCCGCCGCTCGCCCGCGACCCGCCACTACCCCGGCTGCAACCAGGACCCCTACGTCGACGCGGTCACGCTCGGCACCTCGGTCGGCTGGTCGGACATCTACCCGGCCGACTACGACAAGCAGTGGATCGACGTCAGCGGCCTGCGCGGCTGCTTCGCCTACACGATGACCGTCGACCCCAAGGAACTCCTCTTCGAGTCGAACGAGCGCGACAACTCAGCTCGGCGGCTGGTCCGCCTCCCCTACCGCGGCGAGCCGGGCTGCTAGATCTCCCTCTGAGAGTCCGCCCTGGCGGAGGATCTCCCACCCGCGGTCCTCGTCGAAGCTGGTCAGGTCGATCACCGTCGAGGGCAGGCCCGTGAGCGTGCCGCCGTCAATCGCCAGCTCGACCGCGGAGACGATCCCCGGGAGCACCTCCTCGAAGCTGCTCGGGGCGGGTTCGCCGCTGACGTTGGCCGAGGTCTGGAAGAGCGGGCACATCGCGCCCGCCAACGGCCCGCCGATTAGCCGGACGCCGAGCCGGGTGCGGTCCTCGCGACAGGCGAGCGGATAGCGCTCCTCGGGATTGGCGACGACCAGGGTCACCGGCCCCGGCAGCAGGGCGCCGACCGCGGCGCGCGTCCGCGGCCCGAGCCCCTCGACCAGCTCGCGCATCGCCAGCGGCGAGAAGTACATGACGGCGGAGGGCTTGCCGTCGTCGCGCCCCTTGACCGCGTGGATGCGACCGATCGCGACCGGGTCCAGCGGGTCGCAGGCGAGCCCGTAGAGCCCGTCGGCGGGAAAGACAGCGACCCCGCCGGCGCCGATCGTCCGCTCCAGCGCCACCCGCGCCGCTTCCGCCCCATCCCGCTCGATCGAGACGATCTCGGTCATCGCCGGCCCCAGACCACACGAGGGATGCCGGCGAGGTCGGCTCGGGTCTCGATCGCGGCGAAGCCGGCATCGAGCAGTAGATCGCCCACCGCCGGGGCTTGGCCGGCACCGACCTCGAGGGCCAGCGACGACGTGACGGTCGCGGCGGCCGGGATCGCGGCGCGCAGCGCATCGAGACCATCCGGACCGGCGAGGAGCGCCTCGCGCGGCTCCCACTGGGTGACCTCGGGCTCGAGCCCGGCCCATTCGGTCTCGGCCACGTAGGGCAGGTTGGCGACGACAAGATCGAGGGCCTCCGCTCCCCCCTCCCCTACCCAGCCCAAATCGACTTGGGGCAGCGACCCCTCGACGAACTTCACCCGCTCGGCAAGACCGAGCCGCTCGGCATTGGCTCGCGCGACCTCGAGCGCCGTGGTCGAGGTGTCGGTCGCAACAACCTTGCACTCCGGCAGCTCGTCGGCGATCGCCAGAGCGATCGCGCCAGAGCCGGTGCCGACGTCGAGGACGCACGCTGGGCGCAGCTCTACGGCCAGCTCGACCAACAGCTCGGTCTCCGGCCGGGGGATCAGCACCCGCCAGTCGACCGCGAGCTCGATCGAGCGAAATCCCTTGCGACCGAGGATGTAGGCGACCGGCTCACGCCGCAACCGCCGCCTCACCATCTCGGCGAACCTCCTTCCTACGTCCGCCGGAACTCCGGCATCGGGTTCAGCCGCAAGTCGCGCTCGAGCCCACCCCGTCGCCTCGGCCAGCAGCAATTCGGCGTCGAGTCGCGGCGTTTCGACACCCACCGCTGCAAGCGCATCAGCCGCACCGCCAAGCGCGTCCCCCACGCTGCCCGCGCTCACGTTGCCGAGGCAGCGGCTGCGGCCTCCAGACGTTGTCTCTTCTCCTCGGCAGCAAGGGCCTCAGTGAATTCGGACAAACCCCCCGCCAGCACCCCTTCGATGTTGTGCGACGTCAGCTTGATCCGGTGGTCGGTGACGCGGCCCTGGGGGAAGTTGTAGGTGCGCACCTTCTCGGAACGCTCGCCGCTGCCGACCTGGGCCTTGCGCTCGGCCGCAACCTTCGCCTGCTGCTCGGCCAGCTCGCGCTCGTAGAGCCGCGCGCGCAGGACCCGCATCGCCTTCTCGCGGTTCTGCAGCTGCGACTTCTCGTCCTGCATCGAGACGACGATCCCGCTCGGCTTGTGGGTGATCCGCACCGCCGAGTCGGTCGTGTTGACCGATTGTCCGCCCGGCCCCGAGGAGCGGTAGACGTCGATCTGCAGGTCGTTCTGGTCGACCTCGACCTCCACCTCCTCGGCCTCGGGCAGCACCGCCACGGTCGCGGTCGAGGTGTGGATGCGGCCCTGCGACTCGGTCTCGGGCACCCGTTGCACGCGGTGGGTCCCGCCCTCGAACTTGAAGATCGAGTAGGCGCCCTCGCCCTTGACGGCGAAGGTCACCTCCTTGAAGCCGCCGACCTCGGCCACCGACTGCGAGAGCACCTCGGTGGCGAAGCCGCGCTCCTCGGCGTAGCGGGTGAGCATCTTGTAGAGGTCGCCGGCAAAGAGCGCCGCCTCGTCGCCCCCGGTCCCCGCTCGAATCTCAACCAGCACGTTCTTGGCATCGTTCGGGTCCCGCTCGACCATCGCCAACCGGATCTCCTCTTCCAGCTCCTCGATCCTGGCCGGCGCCTCGTCGACCACCTTCCGCAGTTCAGCGTCCTCCCCCTCCTCCAGCAGCTCCCGAGCCCCCTCCAGATCGCCTCTCAGAGTCCGCCACTCACCCGCAAGCTTGCGCGCCGACTCGAGCTCCCGATACTCCCGCCCCAGGTCGGCATACCGCTCCCGATCCCCGATCACCTCGGGGTCGGACATCTCTCGCTCGAGCTCGGAGAACCTCGCTTCTATCTGCTCGACAAGCGACTCGATCATTTGCCCAACCTTACGGCTAGGCGACGATCTCTATCGGCGACTCGCCGGCCTCCGCCGGCTTCTCCTCGGCGAGCACCTTCTCGAGCGCCGCGATCGCCACCGCGAGCTGTTCTTCGTCGGGCTCGCGCGTGGTCAGGTTCTGCAGCATCAGGCCCGGCCACATCACACCGCGCACCCAGCGTTTGCGGCGGTTCCTGCCGGCCCACTTGATCACCTCGTAGGAGAGGCCGGCGATCAGCGGGATACCGAGGATGCGCGAGGCGAGCAGCCAGTACCAGGCCGGCAGCCCGATCGGCGCGAAGACGAAGATCGCCAGCACCATCACGATCAGCAGGAAGCTGGTGCCGCAGCGCGGGTGCAGGCGCGAGTAGAGCTTGGCCCGCGACGGCACCAGCTCGTCTTCTGCCTCGTAGCAGGAGATCGTCTTGTGCTCGGCGCCGTGGTACTCGAAGACGCGGCGCAGGTCGGGCAGGCGGCTGATCAAGACGATGTAGCCGATGAAGATCCCCGTTCGCAGCACCCCCTCGACCAGCCAGAAGAGGAAGGCGTTGCCGAGCTGGTCCTTGATCAGGCTGGTCAGCCCGACCGGGACGACGAAGAAGAGGCCGATCGAGAGCGCCAGCGAGAGGACGATCGTCAAGCCCCAGATCCAGCCGCCGATCTCCTCCTTCTCGCCCTTCTCGTCCTCCTCCATCTGAGCGTTGGCGGAGATCGCCAAGGCGCGGAAGCCGATCTTCAGCGACTCGCCGAGAGCGACGACGCCGCGCAGCACCGGCACCCGCCAGAGGCGGTGGCGCTTCGCCCAGGGCACGAGCGGCTCGGAGCTGAGCTCGACCTGGCCCTCGGGGTTGCGCACCGCGACCGCCCAGGTCGAGACGCCGCGCATCATCACTCCCTCGAGCACCGCCTGACCGCCGACCGGCGCGTCGCGCTTGGCGACGAGAGCGCCATCGGGCATGCGCAGCGGGTCGGCTCCGTTCGAAGAGGGCGCCTCGGCCCGCGGAGAGGCTGTCTCCGCGGCCATGGCTTACTTCGAGGCCTTGGCGTGCTTGGCCGCGCGCCGCTGGAACCGCTCGACCCGGCCGCCGGTGTCGACCAGCTTCTGCTTGCCGGTGTAGAAGGGGTGGCACTCCGAGCAGAGCTCGACGTGCAGATCCTCCACCGTGGACCGGGTGTAGAACTGGTTCCCGCACGAGCAATGCACGTTGGCGAGCTTGTACTCGGGGTGAATTCCTGCCTTCATCGCCTGCCAAGTCTAGAGAAGTGGGCAAGCAGGTCCCTGCAAGGGTTTGGGAATGGGCCCGCGGTGCCGATAGCTCACGCATGACGCCTGGCCAGTCGACCGTTCCCGACAGCGGGCTCGCCCGCGCCCTACGCGTCGCCCTGGCGATCCTGCTGCTCGGCGGCACTGTCCTGATCGCCCTCCACTACTGGCTCGACCTCGGTGGCAGCCTGCACGGCACGCTCAGCGCCGTCGTCTACGACGCGGTCGTGCTCGGCGCCGGAATCGCCTGCCTGGTCAGGGCCTCGGCGTTCGGCCGCGAGCGCAGCGCCTGGATCCTGATCGGAGCGGCGATCCTCGTCTGGGGCGCCGCCGAGATCTACTGGTCGGCCGTCATCGAAGGAAACCCGAACGCCCCCTACCCCTCCCCGGCCGACGCCGGTTACCTGCTCTTCTACCCGCTCGCCTACGCCGGCCTGGCGCTGCTCGTCCGCGCCCGGGCACAGGAAATCAACTGGCGCCTCTGGCTGGACGGCGCGATTGCGGCCCTCGGCACCGCCGCGCTCGGCGCCGCCTTCGTCTTCGACTTCGTCGCCGAGAAGACCGAAGGGACGCCGATCGAAATCGTCACCACCCTCGCCTACCCGTTGGGCGACATCGGCATGCTGGCGTTGGTCGTCGGCGTCGTCGCCCTGACCGGGTGGCGCCCGGGGCGCACCTGGTCGCTGCTGCTCGCCGGCCTCGCCGCGCTGGTCGTCGCCGACATCGCCTACACCCTGCAGCTGACCGAGGAAGCGCTGCCCGGCGGCAGCTGGATCGAACCGATCTACTTGATCGGCGCCGTCTGCCTCGGCGCCTCGGTCTGGCAGCCCACCGCGGCCGCCGAGATCCGCTCGCCCGAGGATGGTCGACGCCGCGAGATGATCGTCCCGCCGGTCTTCGCCGGGGTGATGATCGGCCTCTTCGCGATGCAGTACTTCAGCGCGACCAGCGGCCTCTCGACCATCCTCTGGGCGGCGACGATGACCGCCGTGATCGTCCGCCTGGCGATGAGCGACCGCGAGAACAAGGCGCTGCTCGAGCAGGTCAGGACCGACCCGCTGACCGGGCTGGCCAACCAGGGTCGCATGCAGGTCGACCTGCCGCTGCGGGTCTCGCGGGCGAGTGAGGCCGAGCCGCTGCTCCTGCAGCTCTTCGACCTCAACGGCTTCAAGCACTACAACGACACCTTCGGCCATCCGGCCGGCGACGAGCTGCTCAGGAAGCTCGGCGGCGCGCTGGGTGGGGCCATCGGCGAGGACGGCACCGCCTACCGGATCGGCGGCGACGAGTTCTGCGTCCTGCTCACCTGCGAGCGCGAGCGCTTTGACGCGGTGAGCCGGGCGGCGGCGCAGGCGCTGACCGCCACCGGGCCGGGATTCGCGGTCAGCTCGTCCTGGGGCTCGGTCGAGATACCGATCGAGGAGTCCGAAGCCTCGGCGGCGCTGCAACTCGCCGACACCCGCATGTACGCGCAGAAGGAGTCGCGCCGGGTCGCCCACGCAGAGCTCGATCCGCCGGGAGCGTTTAATGTCTCGGCGTGGCCTCAGCAGACCAGCGGCACGAAGTAAGCCTTCCCGCCGGGACGATTCGCTACCGCGAGGCCGGTCAGGGCAAGCCGGTCGTCTTCGTCCACGGCTACCTGGTCGACGGGCGACTCTGGGACGGCGTCGTCGACGCGCTCTCCGACCGCTGCCGCTGCATCGCCCCCGACTGGCCGATCGGGGCACAGCAGGTGGCGATGAAGCCCGACGCCGACCTCACCCCCTACGGGATCGCGGCGACGATCGCCTCCTTCCTCGAGAAGCTCGACCTCGAGGACGTGACGATCGTCGGCAACGACTCGGGCGGGGCGATGTCGCAGGTGCTGGTCACGCGCCACCCCGAGCGGATCGGCCGCCTCATCCTGACCAACTGCGACACCCACGAGAACTTCCCGCCGGGGATCTTCAAGACGATGCCGCCGATCGCGGCGCTGCCGGGCGGGATGCCGATGCTGGCCGCGCCATTCCGCATCCCCGCCCTCGCCCGCGCCGCCTTCAAGCCCTTCTCCAAGAAACCGATCCCGCCCGACCTCGTCGCCTCCTGGATGCAGCCCGGCCTGCACGATCCCGCGGTCAAGCGCGACGTGAAGAAGGTGACGACCGGGATGAACAAGCGCTACACCCTGGAGGCGGCGGAGAAGCTGCGCTCCTCCGAGCTGCCGATCCTGCTCACCTGGGCCCCGGGCGACAAACTGTTCCCGCTCAAGTACGCCCAGCGACTGGCCGGCGAAGTGCCCAACGCGAGAATCGTCGAGATCCCCGATTCGGCCACCTTCGTCCCGCTCGACCAGCCCCAGCGCCTGGCCGACGAGATCGCCGCTTTCACCAATTAGGCAGCAAACCCGCGACGAGGCTCGCAGCGGCCACAACCCTGAAATGGGTCGGGGGTTGCCCCACTTACCCGATCCCCTGGAAGTGCCACTGCTGCTGGGGCACCCAGGTGCAATCCCACTGCTGCACGCGAATGTTGTTGGCCGTGCTGCCGCCGATCACGTCCATGCACCTGCCTGAGTGCTGGGACTGGAAGGCATACCAACCGGGCCAGTTTTGTATCGGGATCACTTGCCATCTCTGCCAGGGTGCCCCGCCGCATTCCCACTGTTGAAGCCAAGCACCGTTATTGGTGGATGCGCCGGTGACGTCGATGCACCTGCCGGTTTTGTTGATCTTGATCTCGAAGCGAGCGCCGTTGTCATACGGGACTATGGTGAAGACCTGGCCGTCGGCGGGATTGGCCTGGGCGGCGCAATCCCACTGGATGATCCCGACACCGTTGGCATTCGCGGGGTTGTTCTGAGCCAGGCTCATGCACTTGCCCGAGTGGCGGAATACGAAGCGATAGCCCAAGCCGATGTGGACGCCGATCTCCGGCGAGTCCGATCCGGCGAGGTTGCCGATGCCGGTCCATTTGGCCTGGATGTGCCAGTCGCCGGGTTTCAGGCCTTCGTATCTGATTTCGTAGCGGCCTTCGCTGTTGAGCACGGGGTTTACGTTCTTGACCCATTCATAGTTGCCCGTGGAGGGATTCCGCCAGCGGTATTCGACTTTGAGCGTGTTGCCCCCGATCCCGTAGGCGCCGGTGTTGACGTTGCCCCAGACGGTGGCAAAGCCGGAGGGTTCGCCGTTCAGTCGTTCCCCTTCGGGGGCGTTGATGCCCGTAGTCGTCGGGATTTTGTCGGATTCGACCGACTGGAGGGTCCACTTCTGTTGGTTGACGCCGCTGCAGTCCCATTGCTGGATCACGGTCGCGTTGGCCGGGTTGCCGCTCGGCACGTCCATGCACTTGCTTGATTTTTTGCTGACGAATTTGACGTATTCGGTGCCGCCGACGGTTTCGACCGGGACTCCTTGCCATTTCTGCTGGTCAAAGCCGTTGCAGGCCCACTGCTGCAGCTGGGTGCCGTTTGAGGTGTAGCCGCCGACCACGTCGATGCAGCGCCCGGAGTTGCGATTGACGATTTCGTAGTAGGAGTTGCCCAAGGGGCGCAGTGTGAAGACCTGGTTTTGGGCGGTTTTCGGGTCAAGGCAGTCAAACTGCTGTATGGGGGCGCCGTTGTCTTTGCTTACGCTTTGGACGTCCAGGCACTTGCCGGTGGCTTTGTTGATGATGCGGTAGCCGTCTTTGACGGTGAAGGCGCCTTCGGTGACTGTGTCGGAG
>Ga0070691_10001002_pt1 | contig 11571 bp, 10 predicted proteins | sample KBSK1101metaG_FD_64673 | JGI IMG/M metagenome (GOLD analysis project Ga0070691, IMG submission 64673) | Corn, switchgrass and miscanthus rhizosphere microbial communities from Kellogg Biological Station, Michigan, USA - KBS K1-10-1 metaG | ecosystem: Host-associated > Plants > Roots >... | reverse complement strand
CGTAGCCGAGGCCCGATTGACCCGGCGCCTCGATCTGCAGCAGCAGTGAATTCACGCCTCCTTCCAGGTCCTCCCGAATGGCCGCATTGCAGAGCTTGGGATCGGGCTCGGCATGGCGCTGGCGGATGTCCCAGCCACGCGTCGAGCCGCGCTTGGTCGCGGCAGCCACAGAGCTCACGCCCTCACGTGTGCCGAGAGGCTCGATCCGCAAGCCATCGGCGGTGTGCGATACGAGCTGCCGCTCAAATGAGCCGCCTTTCAGCGCCTTTGCTACGAGCCGCAGCCAAGCCTCGCGGGGGGCCGTCTCGAACTCCTCATTGAGCGGTTCGGGATCGTCGGTCATGGCGTTCGCTCACGCTCCTTTCAGCGCCAGGGGCGTCCGTGCCCATTGGTAGACCATTCCGACGGCTTGCCAATGCCATTCTTTGCGGCCCGCCCCGCAGAGCGCGAGGGTCGCATCGTCGGCTTGAGCGTTTGCCGAGCGGCGCGTGCTGCTGATGGCCACAGCACGCAATGGCGTGCCGCCGTTGCAGCGGCCGTCTAAATCCGCGGCCTAAGCCGGTTGCGCCCGAGACCAATGTCGTGGAGCATGCCCCGATTGCAAAGGCGGATGGCAAGGAGGAACGAGCATGGCGATCACCGGCGGCTGCCACTGTGGCGCTGTTCGCTACCAGGCGGACGGCGAAGCCCTCACCCACGCCCTTTGCCATTGTGTGGACTGTCGGCGGCATGCCGGTGCGCCCATGGTGGCATGGACCATGTACCCCATCGATCTTGTCAAGATCACCAAGGGTGCGCCCAAGGTCTATGCATCCTCCGAACACGGCCGCCGACATTTCTGTGCCGATTGCGGCAGCGGGCTGTTTTTTACCAACGCCCAGGTTCTGCCGGGGATCATCGACATTCAGAGCGCTACCTATGATGATCCCGATGCGGTTCCAGCGCGGGCCCACATTCAAGTCGCCGATCGCATCGGTTGGATGGCGCGCGCGCATGAGCTGCCCCAGTTCGACCGCTATCCACCGCGCGAATAGTCTCGCAACTACTCGCTGGCGCGGGGCCGCGGTGCGCCGGGTACCGCGGGCCGTGTTGGGGCATACCGCCGAACGGTGTGGGGGCCCGCCTTGCGGCGGCTTTAAAGGAGCCAAAGGGTGCCGGGCGCGGCCTATCCGATCAAGCCGTGCCAGCGCCGGCGCACGTACTCGCGGCGCAGGCGGTCGTCGCGGCCCAAGGCGTTGAGGATGGCCTCGCACAGTTCGGTGGAAAAACGCCGCCCCTCGTGGGCACCATTCTCCTCCTCGCCAAAGTGTGTGGCTTGGTCCGTGGCGTCATCAGACTGCCGGGCGAAGGTCATACGGGCACCTTTGCGAAAACTTGCCGGGTATGGCGCACACCATGAAAGCCCTCGAGGCCATAAGTACATCGGTGGGAATCCCGATTTATCAAACTGTCACAGAAGGCCGTGTGCATTTTTGCCGCACGCGCCAAGCTTGCGTGCGCTTGCGTGCAGCTGGCGCCCGGGCGTGCGATCTTGTCGAGGCATGAGCCGGCGGGGCCGTTCGTCAAAGGCCCCAAGCCGAAACCGAAGGCCGCGCGACGTGGGGCGAGCCCGGGCGGCGCCGTGCGCGCGCTCCCCCGAAAGCCCGTCCGCGCTCGACGGTCGCGGGGCAGGGCTAGGCGCGGGCCGCGTGCAGGCGGCGCGCCATGGCGCGGTAGCTCTCCAGCCCGGGCGGTTTTAAACCCGCGACCTTTGCCTCGTCGTCGATCATGCGCAAGGCGAGGGTGGCGGCGCGATGCTCGAGCTTGTCGAAGGCGGCCACTTCGGCCGGTGACATCGGGCCGCCCTGCAGCAGCAGCGATTGCCGCGAGTCCTCGGAGAGCTTGTCATAGTAGGCGGGGTTCACGGCGCAAAGATAACGCTTGGCGGCGACGTGCAGCCGCACCGGCTCGGCAACGTCATTGCCGAACAGTTGGGCAAGGGCGTTCGCGCTCGTCTCCTCGTGCAAATCGTCGACGCCTTGCTCCGCCAGATTGACGTCCTCCCCGACGAGGAGGTGGCCCAAATCATGGAACAATGCCGCGATCACCAGACTATCGCCGAGGCCGCGTTTGACGGCGAGGTCGGCCGATTGCAGAGCATGTTCTTTTTGGCTGACCGCCGAGAGGCCGTAGCGACCGGCGCCACGGCGGTCCAACAGCTGGAAGATGCCTTCTGTGCTCAAGTCCATGCCGGCCTCCGTGGCGAGGGTGTGGTTGCGAGCGCGAGCGCCGCGGATCCAATAAGATCCCACTTTGTCATGATCAATCGCCGCGGCGAGCATTGCGCCCCTGCGCCGTGGGCTTGCCGATCGCTGGCGGCCGCGCCTGCAAAGGATCGGCGCCACCGGCGACCATCCGGTCGGTCTTCTTCCCAAGCCATCGGCCCAGGTCTGGGCGGGTATTGCCGGCTGATTTTTTCGGCTAGGGTCCCTCGCAAGCGGGCCCAGCTAGGGCGTAAGCCATTGCAGACGTTTAAGATCCGCTGCCCAACAAGGATCCGGGCAGCATGCCGTCGACATACAACCATGCATTGCCAAGGCAATGCCGCCATGTATTGAGAACGTCACGACGTCCAGTTGAGTCGCGGCAGTTATGCGAGGAGCGCGCCATGGTCGACAGCCAAGCCCTGCTGCAAGAGGGAAAGATCTTCCTCGGCCGCAGCGTCGAGCCCGAATACCTTGAGCTGAGGCTCGCCAACCGACACGGTCTGGTAACGGGCGCCACGGGCACAGGCAAGACCGTCACCCTGCAGGTGCTGGCCGAGGGCTTCTCCAACGCCGGCGTGCCGGTGTTCGCCGCCGACATCAAGGGCGACCTCTCCGGCATTTCCGCCGTTGGCGAGAAAAAGGAGGGTCTTGCCAAGCGCGCCAACGAGATTGGCCTCGACGACTGGAGCAATGCGGCCTTTCCAACCCTGTTCTGGGATCTGTTTGGCGAGCAAGGCCATCCGATCCGCGCCACCGTACAGGACATGGGGCCCCTACTGCTGGCGCGCCTGATGGAGCTCAACGAGACACAGGAGGGTGTGCTCAACATCCTGTTTCGTGTGGCGGCAGATGAGAAGCTGCCGCTGCTCGATTTGAAGGATTTGCGCTCGATGGCCAACGACGTGGGCCAACGCGGCAAGGCCATCATGACCAAGTACGGCAACGCATCTACGGTTTCGATCGGTGCCATCCAGCGGCGGTTGCTGGTCTTGGAGGAGCAAGGCGCCAATAACTTTTTCGGCGAGCCGGCGCTTCAAATCAGCGACTTCATGCGCACCGCAGCCGACGGGCGCGGCTTTGTCAACATCCTGGCCGCCGAAAAGCTGATGAAGACGCCGCGTCTCTATGCGACTTTCCTGCTCTGGCTGCTGGCACAGCTGTTCGACAAACTGCCCGAAGTGGGCGATCCGGACAAACCCAAGCTGGTGTTCTTCTTCGATGAGGCACACTTGTTGTTCAGCGAGGCGCCCAAAGCTCTGCTCGAGCAGGTGGAACGGGTCACCCGCTTGATCCGATCCAAGGGCGTTGGTGTCTACTACGTCACACAGAATCCGCGCGATGTGCCCAATTCCGTGTCGGCGCAGCTTGGCAACCGTGTGCAGCATGCCCTGCGCGCCTTCACGCCGGTCGAACAGAAGGGTATCCGGGCTGCCGCCGAGACCTTCCGACCGAACCCCAAGCTCGACGTCGAGCGGGTGATCCAGGAGCTGAAGGTGGGCGAGGCGCTGGTTTCCCTGCTTCACGGCGGCGGCGAGCCCTCGATGGTGCAACGGACGCTGATCCGACCGCCTGCGGGGCGCCTTGGGCCGGTCACCGCCCAGGCGCGCAAGAGCAAGATCGAAGACAGTCCGATCTACGGCAAGTATGAAGACGTCGTCGACCGCGATTCGGCCTACGAGATCTTGCAGAAGCGCACGGCGGCGGCCGCCTCGGCCCAGGAGGCTGACGCCAACAGTTGGGGCAATATTCTGATGGGCGGCGGTACCGGGCGGCGCCAGGGTTACGGCGAGACCTTTGCCAAATCCATGATGCGCTCGGTTGCCTCCAGCATCGGCAATGCCATCGTCCGGGCGATGCTCGGCGGGCGACGCTGAGCCTGTCTCAAGGGAGACCATTGAATGGCCAAAAGACGGGATGAAAACGCGCCGATCGCCGGCCCGCCGGAGACCGCCCATCGGGCGCAATCTGGGCGGCGCGCCGGTTATCAGCGCCAGAGTGTGGGCGAGGCAATCGCCAAGTCGTTCATCCGCTCGATCGCCTCCAGCCTTGGGCGCATTCTGGCGCGCGCCATCGCCGGCCGCATGCGCTAGCTCAGGCGGCTTGCCGCACTCCCAGGAACGCGCCGACGTCCGGCTGGCGCTCGATCGCCATCAGTGCATCGAAGATTTGTCGGGCCGGCAGGCTTGGGTTGCCGAGCGCCAAGCAAGCCTCGAATTTGGCCCACAGCTCCTCCTTTGACAACGGCAGTTGCGGCGAGCCGCGCTCGTCGGTGACGCGCCGGCTCTGCAGCCGCCGGCCGCCGTTCAACTCGACGACGACGAGGTCGTAGGGAGCCGCGCCCGAGCGTTTGGGATCGGGCCGATCGTCGGGCTCGATCCTGACTTTGCCGAGCAGGGCCTGCACGTCCTGGCGTTGTACGAAGTTGTCGGTCAGCTCGCTCAAGCCGACACGCCCGGCGATGATCGAACTCGCCATGGCAAATTGCATGCTGAACTTCGCCTCCAGACCCGTCTGCGGCCTGGCATTGCGCAGAATGGTGGCATTGCGCCGGCTGGTGGAGACGGTGACCAAGTTCACCTCTTCGCCGTTAACCTGCTGCTCGGCCAAAAGATCGAGCATGCCGTCGATGGCGCGATGTGTGCAGTAGCATAGCGGATATTTTTTCACACCTAGACCTTGACTGAGTATCTGCCAATCGCGTCCCGCTGCAAGCGCGAGCTGGCGATCGGCCGCACCTTGCGGCGAAACGGCGGCCAGAAAGCCCAGCGGGTGCTCGAGCGCGTCGGGGGAGGAGGTGAAACCGGCCGCCGCCAGACGTGCTGAAATGACACCGGCATGCGCCGCCTTGCCGGCATGGTAGGGTTTGGTCATCGTGCCAAAGTTGGCGACCAATCCGGAACTATGGGAAGCCGCCAACGCCAGCGCCTGCGTGGCCTGGTCGGGGTCGAGCGCGCGCAACGATGCGCAGGCGGCAGCGGCCCCGATCGCCCCGAAGATGCCCGTCGGGTGCCACCCTTTCTGGTGATGCTGATCCGGATCACGGCCGGCGAGCTCCGCCCAGACCTCGTAGCCGGCGACATAGGCGGTGGCCATCTGCGCGCCACTTGCGCCCAATACCTCCGCCTCCGCGAGGATCGCGGGAACCAGGACCGTGCTCGGATGACCACGCAGGGAGACGTCATCATAGTCGAGGGCATGCGCAGCGGTGCCGTTGATCCAGGCGGCTTCAGGCGCGGGTACGCGTGGGCCGGAAAGGTAGAGGCTGGCTTGGCCGGGGGGTGGCGCCAGCACCTTGTGCAAGAGGCGCGGCGGCTCCTCGATGCTGCCCGCGATCAGCGTGCCGACGCAGTCGGCAAAGCCGGTTTGAACGACGCTGAGCGCCGCCGGCGGAATGCTCTCGAGCCGGATGCTGGAAACGAAACGACCGAGAGACTTGGTCAGCGATTGCGACATGTGGCCTCCGTGGCGCTCGATAGCCCCCAGCCACTGTCGCCCAACAGTTAGGCGATGACAACCTTCCCGCCGCCTTATCCTTGCAAAAGCAGCTGGGTTGGCCGGCGCGAGCGCGCGCCGTGGAGCCGGCCCGACGCTGGCAGGTTGGTCGTGGCTGGCGGCGCGAAGCGCCGAGGCGCGGGAGCTAGGCGAGCTTGCCGCGCGCTGCCACCGGCAGCACCGCAACGATCCGGTCGCCCCGTACCGCAATCATGCGATCGAACATGTTGACGACGACGCAAACGTGGTTGGGCACCACCCGAACCACCTCGCCGACCTTGGGTCGGTCGTTGCTCCGCGAAAGATCGAGGAACCCGTGCTCCTCGGCGAAGGCGTGAATCTTGGCCTGCGGGTATTCCAAGATCAAGCCGAAGCCATTGTCGAGCCCACCCGCGTCGGCGGTGAGCGTCTTGGAGCCGGCGTCGAGAATGCCGCGCTCCGCAGCGGCGCGGCTGACGACCGTGGTGTAGACGCTGAGCGCGCAGTCATCCGCCATCGCCGCTCCGCAGGCCAGCATCATGCGGTCGTTGAAGATGTACGTGCCGGCACGGTGCTCGGTGGCGCCGGCGAGTTGCCCCATGTTGACAAGATTGGGTGTGCCACCGGTCGAGACGATGCGGGGCTCGAGCCCGGCTGCGCGCACGCCCTCGAGCGCCTCGCTGTAGAAGCGTTGCGTCTGCGGCCAGGACTGCTCGGTCGGATAGAACAGGAAGCCGGCAAACTGCAGGTCGGCGTGATGCTTGATGAGCCGGGCCAGTTCGATGGCCTCTTGCGGTCGCTCCACCCCCGCGCGCTTGCGTCCGGTGTCGCATTCGATCACAACGCCGAGAGGCCGGCCGGCAACCTTGCCGGCCTGGGCAAGGGCGGCAACAACGGTGGGGTTGTCGGCTGCGGCGGTGACCGTCACCCGCTTCAGCAGGGCGCCGAGTCGGCCGATCTTTGCCTCGCCCAGCAGGTTGTAGCTGATGAGGATATCATCGATACCGCCGTCGGCCATCACCTCGGCCTCGCCAAGCTTCTGACAGGTGATGCCCTGGGCCCCGGCGGCGATCTGCTTTTGGGCGAGCACGGGGCTCTTGTGCGTCTTGATGTGCGGTCGGTTCGCCACACCCGCCTGATCGCACAGCTTCTGTACGCGCTGGATGTTGTGCTCCACCCGGTCGAGATCGATCACGACGGCCGGGGTGCCAAAATCATTGGCGATCTGCGATTTCAGCTGCGCAAGGCTCATAACCTAACCCTTGATTTGACTGGCGCCGACGACGGCACGATGTTCACCGTTGCGGCGCGCGGGGACACGGGCGGTCCAACGCGCGCCGCCGCGGCGCGGGCAGCAAAGCATCGCCAGCAAAGCGTCGCCGCCGGCTTGTTGCGGCTCAGCGCGCCGCCGTGCGCTCGAATTGGCGCAGCATGGTGTTGCTGCGGGCGACGGCTTCGTCGAGGGCAGCCTTGGCCGACTTTTTGCCCGCCAGCGCCGCCTCGATCTCCTCGGCCCAGACATCGCGCAACTGCACCATGTTGCCGAGCCGCAGGCCGCGCGAGTTCTCCGTCGGCTCCTTGTTGGTGAGCTCAAGCAGCGGCGTTTCAAGGTAGGGGTACTCCTTGTAGAAGCCTGACGCCTTGGTCTTTTCATAGGCCGCCTTGGTGATCGGCAGATAGCCCGACTTGGTATGCAGCTCGACCTGTCGGTCGGTGTCGGAAAGGAAGCTGAAGAACTTGGCGACCCCCTTGTACTCGGCCGCGCTTTTGCCGCCCATCACCCATAGCGAGGCGCCGCCGATGATGGAGTTCTGGGGTGCCCCGGCAACGTCGGGATAGTAGGGCATCGGCGCGTTGGCGAAAGCAAACTTGGCATTGGCGCGCACATTGCCGAAAAATGCCGACGAGGTCAGGAAGATCGGGCACTCACCCGAGGTGAAACGGCCCTCCCCCGTATTGGTGCGCCCCGAATAGTCGTAGGTCTTGTCTTTCTGCAGCTCGACCAAGTTCTCAAGATGCTTGATGTGCAGCGGAGTATTGAACTTCATTTCCGTGTCCCAGCCGTCCATGCCGTTGGCTTTGCTGGCGAGGGGAATGTTGTGCCAGGCGGAGAGCTGCTCGAGGTTGACCCAGGTCACCCAAGCGTTGCCGAAGCCACAGTTGGCGTAGCCGGCCGCCTTGAGCTTCTTGGCCGCGTCGAACACCTCGGGCCAGGTCTTGGGCGGTTTGTCCGCGTCGATGCCGGCTTTTTTGAAAGCATCCTTGTTGTACCACATGACGGTACTCGACGAATTGAATGGGAACGACAGCATCTCGCCTTTGGTGGTGGAATAGTATCCGGTGATGGCCGGCAAGTAGGTCTTGGGATCGAAGGCCTCGCCCGCCTCTTTCATTAGGACGTGCACCGGTTTGACTGCGCCGGTCGCCGCCATCATGGTGGCGGTGCCCACCTCGAACACCTGGATGATGTGCGGCGCCTGGCCGGCGCGGAATGCGGCGATGCCCGCGTTCATGGTGTCGGGATAGCTGCCCTTGTAGCTTGGAACGACCTTGTAATCCTTCTGCGTGCCGTTGAAGTCGTTTGCCAATTTGACGATGAGATCGTTGTTGGCCCCCGTCATGGCATGCCACCACTGGATTTCGGTCTGCGCCGAGGCACTGCCTGCGGCAACGCAAAGTAGGCCCGCGCTCAGCCAGCTCCAGCCAAATTGCCTTTTCATTCCTGCTCCTCCTGATGCGACCTTCACGCCTTCGTTCGTTTTGGCGGGTGTGGTGGCTAGCTTTCCTGCATGACAAGGACGCGACAGCGCCGACCGCAAACTAGCGCAAGGCCCTGGAGGTTTGGAAGGCCGGCGGAGGGAGCGGTGGTCTTGGCCGCGGTTACCCGCAGTGGCGCCCACGCCCCGCCGCACCCGTTTTGCAAAAGCGGCGCGGCCAACCTCGGCAGCGAACACCATTGCCTCGGGATCGCCCCAACCCTCCCGCTATCCTGCCCGCCTTGGCGCCGTTCCACCGCCCCCCGGACCTTGGGCGGCGCGCTTGACAGACCACGGCATCTTAGCTATCTCCCCAGCGGCCCGCTGGCACTCGATGAGATAAAGTGCTAACAGGCCCAAGTGGTCCCAGCGCGTGGCCCCACACAGTCAGATAACCCACTGAAACGGAGAGAGTTTTTCGATGAAGTTTCGTCCTCTGCACGACCGCGTCGTCGTGCGCCGTGTCGATAGCGAAACCAAGACCGCCGGCGGGATCATCATTCCGGACACCGCCGCCGAGAAGCCTCAGCAGGGCGAGGTGATCGCCGTCGGCCCAGGGGCCCGCGATGAGAGCGGCAAGATTGTTCCGATCGACCTGAAGCCGAAGGACAAGGTGCTGTTCGGCAAGTGGTCGGGTACCGAGGTCAAGATCGATGGCCAGGAACTCCTGATCATGAAAGAGAGCGACATCATGGGGGTGCTCGAGAAGTAGTCCGCTCGAGGGATGCGAGGGCGTGGGGCGCCGCAAGATCCCCAAGCGCCCCGCCGACTTCAGTCCCGCGATCTCAGTCCAAGATTCACGTTCACACAGTCGAAGATTCACGTTGCAGGAGTTAACTCACTATGGCTGCAAAAGACGTCAAGTTTTCTGCCGATGCCCGCGAGCGCATGTTGCGCGGCGTCGACATCCTCGCCAACGCCGTTAAGGTCACATTGGGCCCCAAGGGTCGCAACGTCGTGCTCGAGAAGTCATTCGGCGCCCCCAGGACCACCAAGGACGGCGTGACGGTTGCCAAGGAAATCGAGCTCGAGGACAAGTTTGAGAACATGGGCGCGCAGATGGTGCGCGAGGCGGCCCAGAAGACCAATGACATCGCCGGCGATGGTACCACGACGGCGTGCGTGTTGGCGCAAGCCATCGTGCGCGAGGGCATGAAAGCGGTGGCTGCCGGCATGAACCCGATGGATCTGCGCCGCGGCATCGACAAGGCGGTTGCGCAGGTCGTTGAAGACATCGAGAAGCGCGCCAAGAAGGTCAAGAATAGCCAGGAAGTCGCCCAGGTTGGCACCATTTCGGCCAACGGCGAGAAGGCGATCGGGGACATGATCTCCGATGCCATGCAAAAGGTTGGCAACGAAGGCGTCATCACGGTCGAGGAAGCCAAGAGCCTCGAGAGCGAACTCGACGTGGTCGAGGGTATGCAGTTTGATCGCGGCTACCTATCGCCCTATTTCATCACCAACGCCGACAAGATGATCGCCGAACTCGAGGAACCCTACCTGCTCATCCACGAGAAGAAGCTCGCGACCCTGCAGCCGCTGCTGCCGGTGCTCGAGGCGGTGGTGCAAACCGGCAAACCGCTCCTCATCATCGCTGAGGAGGTCGAGGGTGAGGCCTTGGCCACGCTGGTGGTCAACAAGCTGCGCGGCGGGCTCAAGGTGGCCGCCGTCAAGGCGCCCGGCTTCGGCGACCGGCGCAAGGCCATGCTCGAGGACATCGCCATTTTGACCAACGGTCAGGTGATCAGTGAGGACCTCGGCATCAAGCTCGAGAATGTCACCCTCGACATGCTTGGCAAGGCCAAGCGTGTACGCGTCGAGAAGGAGAATACCACCGTCATCGACGGCGCCGGCAAGAAGAAGGAAATCGAGGGCCGTGTTGCCCAAATCAAGGCGCAGATCGAGGAGACCACGTCCGACTACGATCGCGAGAAACTGCAGGAGCGCCTGGCCAAACTGGCCGGCGGCGTGGCGGTGATCAAGGTCGGCGGTGCCACCGAAGTCGAGGTGAAGGAGCGCAAGGACCGCGTCGACGACGCTCTCAATGCGACCCGCGCCGCGGTCGAGGAGGGTGTCGTGGTCGGCGGCGGCGTGGCTTTGCTGAAGGCGGCGCAGGCCATTACCGCCAAGGGTGACAACGAGGACCAGGACGCCGGTATCAACATCGTCAAGCGCGCCCTGCAGGCGCCGATCCGTCAGATCGCCGAGAACGCAGGCGTTGAAGGATCCATCGTGGTTGGCAAGGTTCTGGACGGTCGTGGCGCCGCCTTCGGCTACGACGCACAGACTGCCGAGTACGGCGATATGTTCGAGAAGGGCATCATCGATCCGGCCAAGGTCGTGCGCACGGCTCTGCAGGATGCAGCCTCGATTGCCGGCCTGCTCATCACCACCGAGGCCGGCGTTGCCGAGGCACCGAAGAAAAAGGACGCGCACGCTGGGCATGCACACGGCGGCATGGGTGGCATGGACATGTAAGGCGGCCACCGCCCACGCCTGCAAATCGGGCCGTCCGCGCTTCGGCGCGGGCGGCCTTTCTTTCCCGCCGCCCAGGCGGCTTGGAATTACCCCTCGTGGTGGCCGGTCGCGCTTGCGCGCGCGAGCCCGGTTCGCCGGCCGCCCTTGCATCGGCCCATATCTGTCACTATTCAAAGCCCAGGTTCACACCACCACCTGGAAGGTTGGCATGCCGAGCCGGCGTCGGATGATCAAGTTGCTGGGGGCTGCCTCGGCGGCGGCCGCGGGCGGTTGGGCACTGCTGGCGCCCAGCCGCAGCAATGCCTATTATAGCGGCCCGGTGTCGGACCATTTCGACGGTACGGTGTTCTTCAACCCGAATGGGGTCAAACCAAAGAATCAGTTGGCCATCCTCAAATGGCAGCTCACCGATCGAGGCGTTGCCTGGCCGGATGCCTTCCCGAGCCCGTTTGAGCGCGATCGGCCACCGCCACGCGTCGATGGGACAGGCGCGCGCATTACCCACGTCGGTCATGCTTCGTTCCTGATCCAGACGCGCGGCCGCAACATTCTCCTCGATCCAGTCTGGGCCGAACGCGCTAGCCCGCTGTCCTTCCTCGGACCGCGCCGGGTGAATGCGC
>Ga0070691_10001000_pt1 | contig 11585 bp, 9 predicted proteins | sample KBSK1101metaG_FD_64673 | JGI IMG/M metagenome (GOLD analysis project Ga0070691, IMG submission 64673) | Corn, switchgrass and miscanthus rhizosphere microbial communities from Kellogg Biological Station, Michigan, USA - KBS K1-10-1 metaG | ecosystem: Host-associated > Plants > Roots >... | reverse complement strand
TTGCGTGATCCCGCAGTATCGCGGAAAGTTTCGCAGTCGCCGATTTGAGAGCGTGATCTCGGAAGCGACGCGCCTGTTTTCGCAGGGCGTGCGCGAGATCAACCTGATCGGCCAGGACACCACTTGCTACGGCGAGGACCTGGGCTTAAAAGACGGCTTGTCCATGCTGCTGGCGCGGCTGGCGCAAATCGAGACCGAACACGCCAAGTGGGTCCGGTTCCTGTACTGCTATCCGAATAAGGTGACCCAGAAGCTGCTGGATACTATCGCGGCACATGCGGCCCTGGTGAAGTATATCGACATGCCCTTGCAGCATGCCAGCGCTCCCGTACTGAAGCGCATGAAACGCGGGGCGAGCGGCGACATTTTCCTGAAGCTGCTGGAGAAGATTCGCCGGACCATCCCCGGCGTGGCGATTCGCACCAGCATGATCGTCGGCTTTCCGGGCGAAACCGAAGCGGATTTCAAGGAATTGTGCGACTTCGTCGAGGCAGCTCAGTTTGATCGCATGGGGGCATTCTGCTACTCCGACGAAGACACCAGCAAGAGTTTCGCGCTGGACGCCAAAGTGGATGGCCGCACCATCCAGAACCGTAAACGCCGTCTGATGGCGATCCAGCGCAGGATTTCGCGCTCCCGCAATCGGCTTTTGATCGGTCGGGAGGAAGCCGTGCTGATCGAAGGTCCGTCGGCCGACTCCGAACTGGTTTGGCAAGCGCGACTTTCAACCCAGGCCCCCGATATCGACGGCGTCTGCTACATCGCAGACCCCGGTGAAACGCCGATGCGGGCGGGTGAATTCCGGCGCATGCGAATCACCAAAGCACACGATTACGACCTGACCGGCGAGCTATTGGCGGGGGAGCACCGCCCGGCAGCAGCGCGGGAGTTGGTACAGCTTCGCTAGGTATATGCGGTGTCCGATCTGCCGGAAACAAGTCCAGTCTGACAGCCCCTTCCTCCCTTTTTGCAGCGACCGATGCCGGATCATCGACCTGGGTAATTGGGCGTCTGAGAAATACGTGATTTCGACGCCCGTCGATCCGCAGACGTTCGAAGACGTTCCCGATCCGGAACGGGAAGACGACGGCGAATGAGCGCTCTGGCTCGTGCACTGGGCACCTGGTTTTATCTTGGATATGTCCCGAAAGGGCCGGGGACCGCCGGATCGTTGGGCGCGCTGGCCATCGCCTGGGCCCTGCACGCATACCTCGGCATTTCCGGCGCATGCATCGCGCTTTTCGGCGTGCTGCTGATCGCGCCCGCGATCTGGGCGTCCGGCCGCGTGGCCCGGGACACCAGCAGCAAAGATCCCCAGATCGTAGTCATCGATGAAGTTGTTGGCCAGTGGATCACGTTCGCCGGCGCGACGAAGATGACCTGGATAAGTGTGTTGGGCGCATTCTTGTTGTTCCGGGCCTTCGATATCTGGAAGCCGCCGCCGGTGCGCCAGCTCGAACGCATACCGGGCGGAGCGGGCATCGTGCTGGACGACGCCATGGCCGGAATTTACGCCGCACTTGTGTTGTACTTCGCCGGATGGTTCAATCTTTATTAGCTGCTAGATTATGGCCCTTCGCAAGAATCCCGAATCCCGACCGCAGATTTCAGACGTTTCTCCGCCTGCGGCCATTCCGGGCGGAGAGTTCCGCATTCGCGGCACGGGTTTAGCCGGTGGGGAGCGTCCCACCGCGCACTTCGGCGAATTGTCCGCGCCGGTAGTGATCGGCTCCGATTCACTGGTGATCGTACGCGTCCCGGAAGGGGTCTCGCGCGGCGAACTGGTGCTCGGCAATGACCAGGACATAGCCTGGACCTGCGACATCGGCATCCAGATCGCCGAGGGGATGCATCCGGTCTCGAACCCTGCCATCGACAAGGCCGGAAACATCTACACCACGTTCAGTGGATCGGCTGGACAGAAAACCGCTGTGTCGATTTACAAGATCGACAGCAGCCTGGTCGCCAAGCCGCTGGTAACCGACATGATGAACGCCACCGGCCTGGCGCTGGACGCTGAAGGTGCGCTGTACTGCTCCAGCCGCCATGACGGCATGGTGTACCAGGTATCGCCCGCGGGCAACACCTCAACCTATGTCGAGGGTATGGGCGTGGCCACCGGAATCGTCTTCGACCGCGAGGATAATTTGTTTGTCGGCGACCGCAGCGGAACGGTTTTCAAGATCAGCCGGCAGCGGCAGATTTACGTGTTCGCGACGCTCGAACCGTCCATCGCAGCGTATCATCTGGCATTCGGTCCGGATGGATATCTGTACGTGACGGGTCCCACCACTTCGAGCTTCGATGCCGTCCACCGCATCGACAAGGACGGCCACGTAGAAACGTATTATCGGGGTCTGGGGCGGCCGCAAGGCATGGCGTTCGACGTTCAGGGCAACCTGTACGTGGCAGCATCTTTGGGCGGGCGTCGCGGCGTGGTGAGAATTTCTTCCGATCGGAAGGCCGAGCTGTTTCTTTCCGGACCAGCGATCGTAGGGCTGGCATTTTCACCCTCGAAGTCGGTGATCGTGGCCACCAATAATTCGCTGTTCAAGGTGGACGCGCGCATCGAAGGCTGGCCTGTCCCCTAGAGTGTCCCCTAAGCTTTAATGGCTGACGCCGAAATCATCGCAGTGGGGTCGGAAATGCTGACCTCGCAGCGCATCGACACCAATTCGCTGTATATTACCGATCAACTGAACGCGCTCGGAGTGGAAGTGCGCCGGAAGCTGGTTATCGGCGACGATCAGGCTCTGCTGGTGGACGCGGTGCGCTCCGCCCTGAACCACGCCGGCCTTGTCATCCTGACCGGCGGGCTTGGCCCCACCGAAGACGACGTGACGCGCCAGGCGGTGGCCCAAGCCCTGGGCCGGGAGCTGGTTTTCAGCCAGGAAATCTGCGATCGCATCGAGGAGCGATTCCGGCGCCGCCAGCGTAAAATGGCGGAGATCAACAAGCGCCAGGCCTACGTAGTCGAAGGAGCCGAGGCGCTGCCGAATGCCAACGGAACAGCGCCGGGGCAGTGGATCGCACAAGATGGCCGCGTCGTCATCCTGCTGCCTGGCCCGCCCGGCGAGCTAAAATCCCTTTTCGCGAATGAATGCATCCCGCGATTGAGGAAGCTTCTGCCCTCCCAGGTGATTCGTGCGCGGTTCTATCGTGTGACAGGATTTACGGAATCCGATCTGGATGCCTTGATCGCGCCGGTGTATACGAAGTACACCAATCCTACGACCACTATCCTGGCGTCTCCGGGTGACATCCAGATTCACTTGCGCGCCCGCTGCGGATCGGCCGTGGATGCTGAGCGGCTGCTGGCCGAGGTCGGGGACCCGATAGAAGAACTGCTTGGAAGGCATCTGTATTCTCGCAATGGGGAATCCCTGGAAGGCGTAGTGGGGGCGCTCCTGCGCGAGCGCGGCGCGACGCTGAGCATCGCCGAAAGCTGCACTGGAGGCATGGTTGGCGAGCGTATTACGTCCGTCGCCGGAAGCTCGGATTATTTTGTCGGCGGATTCGTCACGTACACGAACCGCATGAAGACCGACTTGCTGGGTGTGGATCCGGCGCTGATCGCGGAGCATACCGCCGTCAGCAAAGAAATCGCGCGCGCGATGGCGGAAGGCGCGCGGGCGCGTACCGGCTCGACGTTTGCCATCTCCATCACGGGCGAAGCGGGCCCCGAGTCGAACACCGGCGCTCCAGTCGGCACGATTATCGTAGGCTTCGCTGGTCCCGATGGGCCGCCGGAAGCAGTCCGGCTCGCCATGCCGGGCGATCGTACGCGTATTCGCGGATTCGCCACGCAAGCCGCCCTCGATCTTCTGCGGCGTCGATTGCTGAGACTGGATTAGCCCCGCCTAGTAGCCCTATCGATGACGCCATCCACTCGATCCATCTGGCCCGCGCTGGTGCTGGTGACAGTCCTGTTCTGGGCGATCCCGCTATTTCAGCCGACCGTGACCATCCACTGGGACCTGGCCGACGTCTCCTATCCGGTGCAGAAATATTTTGCCGATTCCGTGCACGCCGGACGGCTGCCGTACTGGACGCCGTACTTATATTCCGGGATGCCGTTCCTGTCCGATCCTCAGACAGGCGCATGGTACCCGCTGCATTGGCCGTTTTTCCTGATCGGAGTTACCCCGCGCATCCTGTTTGGAGAACTGGCTCTGCACTCCTTCCTGGCGCTGGCCGGAGCCTTCCTGCTGGCGCGTAAGCTATTCGGAGATCCGTTGGCCGCGGCCATCGCGGCGATGTTCTACGCCTGGGGAGGATTCTTCGCCGCCCACAGCTCGCAGTTGGGGATGTTCGAGGCCGCCGCGCTGCTGCCGTGGCTGTTGTGGGCTTCGCGGTTGGAGCGCCGGTCATGGTTGTGGACGGGAGCGTTCGCAGGACTCATCACATTGACAGGCAGCTTCGATGCAGCGATGTATTGCTTTCTGGCGTTGGCGTGCTTCCTGCTTGCCTCCAGGTCGTGGAAGCAGGCGACGACGCTGGCCGTGGTCACGCCGGCGATCGGACTGTGCTTGAGCGCCGTCGTTATTCTTCCCTGGCTCGAGATCGTAAAATACGCCGCGCATCCCGCCACTTCGCCGGCGAGTGTCTTGCATCCGATTGACTTGGCGGCGGTGATGTCGGCCGATTACTTCGGCCTGATCTCCGGCGCCTACAAGGGCCCTGAGGAGATTCGCCAGTTTTATCTCTACGGAGGACTGCTGCTGTTGCCGCTGGCCATCGCCGGACTCCTGCGGAAGTTACAGATCGGATCGCTGCTGGCGCTGATCGTGCCGGGGCTGTGGTACGCCTTCGGTCCGGCCGCCGGTTTCGCCCGCCTGCTCAAGCTGCTGCCCGGATTTCGGGACGCCCATGCGCCCATCGAAATCTGGTTCGTGCCGGCGCTGGGTTTCGCGCTGGCGGCCGGATCCGGAGCGGTATGGACGGCGGAAAAGATGGGGCAGAAGCGCCTGCCATTCATTCTGATGGTGATCATCGCGGCTGATTTGTGGCATTTCAACATGTACAAAACCCCGCTGGTGTATGCGTCATCGATCAGCTTCGAGGAACTTTACGGTAAACGCCAGCAGACATTTGAAGATCGTGTTCGCGAGGTCCAACGGGGGTCGTTTTACCGGCTGTGGATGTCGAACCCTGGCATCGCGATTGGCGCCGTGGATGGAGCACTGCCGGCGCATACCGAAGTGAGCTGGGGCGCGGGGCTGCTCGAGCTGAATCGCTATGCCGAATATGCCCGGGCGATCGCATTGAATCCGCGTTTGCTGCATGGGCTGAGCGCGAACTATCTTGTAGACGCACGCGGCCTCCTGGAGGCCAACCCCCCGGCTCTGCCGCGCGTTTCCGTACCCCCGAAGGTAACGGCAGGCGGTCACGCCGAGCTGGCTACGCTCGATCCCGCCCAGGGTTCCGTGGTCGAAGGGTGGACCGGAAGCGCGACCCAGCAGCAGCCCACGGAACTGACAGTCACGGGTTATCGCGAGGATTTCTACCAGATTCACTACGCTGCGCCGGCGGAAACGCTCATTCGCATCGCGATTCCGTACGCGCCGGGATGGACCGCTAAAGTGGACGGAGCGCCGCTGGCGGTGCGGCCGGTGGATTACGCGCTGAGCGGCGTCGTGGTTCCGGCGGGTCAGCACCAACTCGCGCTGCAATTCCGCCCGGCGTACTTCCGTCTGGGCGCAGCGCTGAGTATTGCGGCGATCATGGGGTTGGCTGTTCTTTTTTGTATAGTGAGTTGAAAGAGGACTCACATGCGAATTCGCACAGCAGCTCTGGGAATATTCATCCTGGTTGGACTCTCGCAGGCGCAAACGCCGGCGCCCGCAAAAGCGAAAGCCAAGCCGGCGTCAGTTGCCCCCGCCAGCCGGAATCCTGCGACGCTCGCCCAACTCATGAAAGGGATTTTGTTTCCCAGCTCGAACGTGGTCTTTTTCGCCCAAGCCGACAATCCGAACGATGTGCCGCCGGCCAAGGATCCGGCGACGTCCGTCAATCCTCTTGCCAGTTCCTACGGCAAATGGGAAGCCGTGGAGAACGCCGGCCTGGCGATCACGGAAGCTGCAAACCTTCTAACCGTTCCAGGACGCAAATGTTCCAACGGACGGCCTGTTCCCGTAACCAATGCCGACTGGCCGAAGCTCGTCCAGGGTCTGCGGGACGCGGGGATGGCGGCCTACAAGGCGGCGCAATCGAAGGATCAGGACAAAATCCTGGAAGCATCCGATGTGATGACCACGGCATGCGCGAACTGCCACGACAAATATCGCGAGAAGCCTACTCCTGCAGATCGTTGCAAATAACCGGAATCCTATCCCTGTAGCCTTCCCCGATTTCGGCCGATAAGCGGGTAGGTTCCCTATGGTCGAAACCACTTCCGCTCCCATTGTTTCCATTCCGGACGCCAAATTATCTCAGCGTGCCATGGGCTCGCTGGGTAAGCTCCCCCCCTTTTCCCCGATTTTGAATAAGCTGCTGGCGTCTCTGGCGGGCGAAGACGTATCGTTTTCCAAGCTCGGAGACCTGATCGAGAAAGATACCGTGGTGGCGGGAAATATCATTCATCTGGTGAACTCGGCGCTCTACGCGCGGCGGGCGACCATCACTTCGGTGCGCCATGCGCTCGCGCTGTTAGGGATGGATAAGGTTCGCAACACGCTGCTGGGGATGTCGATCTCGCGCATGTGGAGCCAGGTGAAGACTCCCCCCACATGGTCCATGGCGCGCTTCAACCGGCATTCGGCTGCGGTCGCGATCCTGAGCGATCAGATCGCATCGCGCACGCGGACGGAATATCCCGAGGGAGCGTTCGTAGGCGGATTACTGCACGACCTGGGCCGTCTGCTGATCGCATTGGGCCTGCCGGACGAGTTCAGTCACCTGGTGAAGCTCCACGAACAGTCCGGGCGATCCTGGACGGAATGCGAGCTCGAATTGTTGGGATTCACGCACGCCGAGCTTTCGGCCGAAGCGCTGGAGAAATGGAAATTTCCGGTGGAGGTTCAAGCCGCCGTGCGCGATCATCACCGCCCGCCGGCGTTTGCTGCTGGAGCAGTTCTGCCGCTCGGCGCGGTACTGAACGCCGCGGATCAGTACGTCAACTCGGCGGGTGAATCGATCGTCGCTGCCAAACTGGTGGCAGCCGAGGACGCGGGGCCCATCGCGGCCCTGGGTATTCCGGAAGAAAAAATCGCCCCGCTGCTGGCGGATTTCAAGGCCGAACACGCGGCCATGGCTGCATTTTTTAAATAGACGCTCAGCAACCGCTCGATGACTCTCGCGGCTCGGAATCGGAATGCTGCGAATACCCCCATGTTCAGAGCCGCGACAGTAATGGAGCGGTGCCGGCCCGCGCCGAAGAGTACATCAATCGCGTGCGGTAAACTTGAAGCAACAGGATCTCCCCGTATGCCGGCCGTTCAATCCATCGTCGACGAAATATTGGAGCTGAAGCAGGAGCGCCGCGCGATTATTCTCGCGCATCACTATCAGGAGTCGGAAATTCAGGAGCTCGCGGATTCGGTCGGCGACAGCCTGGAGCTGGCCCGCCGGGCGCGCGACTTTGAAGGCGACGTCATCGCGTTTTGCGGCGTCGTGTTCATGGCCGAAACCGCGAAAGTCCTGAACCCCGCGCGGACCGTGGTGCTGCCCGATCTGGACGCCGGATGCAGCCTGGTGGATAGCTGTACGGCGGAGCATGTGCGCGCGTACCGCGAGCGCCATCCCGATCACGTGATCGTCAGCTACGTCAATACGTCGGTGGAAGTGAAGGCGGAGAGCGATATTCTGTGCACCTCGCGCAACGCTGTGCGCATCGTGAACTCGATTCCGGCGGAAAAACCGATTTTGTTCCTGCCCGATATCAATCTCGGCAATTATGTAAAGCAGCAGACCGGCCGCGAGAACATGCGGATCTGGCAGGGAGCATGTATCGTGCACGCGACGTTTGTGGCACGCCGTCTGGCTACCGCGCGGGCCGAGCATCCCCAGGCGCTGGTGGCGGCGCATCCGGAGTGCCCGGCGGACGTTCTGGCGATGGCCGATTTCATTGGATCCACCAGCGCGATCATCGATTGGTGCGTCGCGGCTCCTGCCGAGGAATACATCGTCATGACCGAAAGCGGCGTACGGCATTCGCTGGAACGCCTGGCTCCGCATAAACGCTTCTACTTTGTCCCCAACGAAAACTGTAACTGCAGCGAGTGCCCCTACATGCGGCGCAACACGCTCGAAAAACTGCGTGACTGTCTGGCGAACCTGACGCCACGCATCGAACTTTCCGACGATATTATCCGGCGCGCCGCGCTGCCCATCGAGCGGATGCTCGCTGTTCGCTAAGGGCCGCTAGTGGACTTCGACGTCTCGCACCCCGAAATCCAGGACGCAGTGCGGCGGGCTTTGGCCGAGGACATCGGCCCGGGCGATATCACCACGAATCTCTGTGTTCCCGATGAAGCGACGGCCACGGGGCTCATGATCGCCCGGGAATCGCTGACCTTGGCCGGCGCGGAGTTGCTGCCGCTGATCTTCCCAGGATGCAGTGTGGATCTGACTCATCACTCGGGAGATTTCCTTCGCGATGGCGACGGGTTCGCGCTGGTGCAGGGGCCCGCGCGAGCGTTACTCACCGGCGAGCGCACCGCGTTGAACTTTGTCCAGCGGTTAAGCGGCATCGCGACGCTGGCAGCAGCCTACGTTCAGGCAGTCCAAGGGACTCGGTGCCGGATTCTAGATACTCGCAAGACCACGCCCGGACTGCGACGTCTGGAAAAGATGGCGGCGGCGGCGGGCGGGGCGGTGAATCATCGCATGGGTTTGTTCGACGCGGTGTTGATCAAGAACAACCATATAACCGCCGCGGGCGGCGTTCGGGCGGCCCTGGAGCGCACACGAAACGCGGGAGTGCCGGTCGAAATCGAAGTCCGGACGCGCCCGGAACTGGATGAGGCGTTGGCCTGCGGGGCCACGCATCTTCTTTTAGACAACCTGGATCCCTTTGACGCGCGTCAGTGGATCCTGCACATCGGCGGGCGGGCTACGGTGGAGTTGTCCGGAGGCATTACGCTTGAAAGTGCTCGGGCTTATGCGGAATCCGGCGCGGATTTCCTGTCCAGTGGCGCGATCACGCACTCGGCTCGGGCGGTGGATGTGAACTTCCGTCTGGAACTGGCTTGAAAACTACTTCTGCAGCTCGTTTGCCAGCGCGTCCGCGCCGTAAATCTTCCGCAATGCCTCGGTGATCGCCGCTGTGTGGACCGCCACTGCGCGATTGGTCTGGCCCTCGTAGACGAAATCGCCCACCAGCGATTCGATGTTGCCGTCGAAGATCAGGCCCACGATATCGCCGTTCTTGTCGATCACAGGCGAGCCGGAGTTGCCGCCGATAATATCGTTGGTAGTGACGAAATTGAAGGGCGTCGACAGATCCAGCTTGGTGCGGCCTTCCACATAGCGCTGCGGCAGCTCAAACGGGTCCTTGTTGCCGAAACTGGCCGACCGGTCATAGAGCCCATACATCGTCGTCATGGGCGGCGCGATGGTTCCGTTCATCGGATAACCCTTCACCTGCCCATAAGAAAGGCGCAGCGTGAACGTCGCATCGGGATACGTGGATTTCCCAAAGGCCGCGAAGCGCGCTTTACCGAGCTGTTCCCCCGCGCGCTGTTCGACACTCTGGACGTTATCCTCCAGCCACTTGGTCAGCTCGCGGCGCGTCGGATCCAGCTTGCGCGCCAGCGCGATCATCGAGTCGGTGGATGCGTCGATCGCCGTCTGACCGCCCTCGATCAGTTTTTTGCGGACTTCCGGATCGGTCAGCTTGGTTCCGTTGACTAGCGCCGTAGCGACCTCACGCGGCGATTTCCCGTTCAACACCATCTTTACCCACGGGTCATTCGGACCCACTTCAGCGAGATCCAGTTCCAACGCGCCGGTAATGCGCGCGATCTCCATGTCCGGGTAGATCGGCGCCGGAGAGAACATCTGCAGCCGCGTGGATTCGAGCTGCGAGTCATGATACCCGCTCAGACGCTCGCCATCCGGCTTCTTGATCTCGGCGGCGTATTGCACGATCTGCTGCGCCAGACTCGCCAGCGTGGAATTCAGGCCGTGAAAATACTCCTCTTTGAAGCGCGTCTGGAGCTTTTTCTCCGCCGCGGCGATCTGATCCCAGGCATTCCCATAAGCCGCTTTCCACTGCGGATTGGCTGCCACCTGGGCTCTGAACTTGGCCTCGTCGGCGCGTTTGGCATCCATCACGCGCTTGTCCTGAAGGCCTTTTTCGCGTCCATCGTAGGCTTTGAGCGAATTCGCCAGACTGAAGATCTGGGTGGTGGCCCGCCGGTTCGCTTCCGGGCCCGTAGCCGCATACTTGTTCAGCGTATCGATGCGGCTGTGAAGGATCTTCAAAATCGCGGGTTCGTACAAATCGCGCTCGGTTTCGAGTTGCGCCAGCGTGTCTGATCTCTGCGTGGATCCGGGATGGCCGGAGACGAACACCAGCTCGCCATCGGCCGCGCCCTTGGGATTCCACTTGAGAAAGTTCTGGCTCTGGATGGGCCGGCCGTTTTCGTAAACGCGGAACAGCGCGAAGTCCAGGTCATAGCGGGGATAGGTGAAATTGTCGGGATCGCCGCCAAAGAAGGCGATCTGCTGTTCCGGCGCGAAGACGATCCGGACGTCCGTGTATTTCTTGTACCGATACAGCCAATATTCTCCGCCTTGATAGAGCGTGACGACGTCGGACCGTAAGGCGGTTTTTTCCAGGCTCTCGCGCTCGATGGCGGCGATCACGTCCTTACGTTTGGCGAATTCCTGCTCCGCGCTGCGGGCTCCCTTCAGGCCGTCCTGAACGCGGCTGGTCACGTTCTCCATGGAGACCAGGACGTTCACTTCCAGATCAGGCGACTTCATTTCTTCTTCCGGCGTGCGCGCATAGAATCCCGACTTCACATAGTCGTGTTCGGGCGTCGAATTCTTCTGCAACTGCCCCAGCGCGACGTGGTGATTCGTCAGGAGCAGCCCGGTGGGGCTGACGAACGATCCCGATCCGCCGTCGTTCAGCCGGACGCTCGAAAGCCGGACGTGATCGAGCCACGGCTGGGTGATGGCAAACTTGTACTTCTCCTGAACCGGCCGGGTGGGAGGATTGTCAAACGTCCACATCCCTTCCTCCGCTTGCATGGGGGCCAGAAGTGTTGCGAGGGCAAGAATCGCCCCGCCCGCGATGAACAATAGCCGCTTCATAACATCATGGTAGCGCGCGTTAAAATGGGAACGCTTAAGTGACACCCGCCTGGCGCCGCTACGTCCGACCGCAGGATTTCGTTTGGCTGCTGTTCTTTTCCGCGCTGGCGATCTTCAGCCCGGAGTACCATCCCGGGGTGCTGGCCGCGCTCGGCGCTGGCCGTGGTTCAGGTGCTCGAGCCGCGCTTGGGCCCGATCCGATCTGTGGTGCTGAAGCTGGCGCTGTGTTATCCCTTGATCGGTTACAGCTACGGAATATCCAGCAGCTTCTATCTGGTTCTTTTCCTGCCTGTGATTTCGGCCGCCACCAGCCTCGGCCTGCT
>Ga0070691_10000995_pt1 | contig 11599 bp, 8 predicted proteins | sample KBSK1101metaG_FD_64673 | JGI IMG/M metagenome (GOLD analysis project Ga0070691, IMG submission 64673) | Corn, switchgrass and miscanthus rhizosphere microbial communities from Kellogg Biological Station, Michigan, USA - KBS K1-10-1 metaG | ecosystem: Host-associated > Plants > Roots >... | reverse complement strand
TCGAGGGAGCGGGTGTTTCTGGTGCTTGCTTCGGGGCAGGGCCCTTGGCGGATTCGCCGCCCTCGGCTTCGATCGTCGCGATCACGTTGCCCTCGGAAACCTCGTCGCCTTCCTTGACCCGCATTTCCTTCACCGTGCCCGCGAACGGCGCCGGCACTTCCATCGTGGCCTTGGCCGATTCCAGCGTCACGAGGCCCTGGTCCTTTTCCACGCGGTCGCCCGGCTTGACCATCACCTCGATCACGGGCACGCCATGGAAATCGCCGATGTCCGGCACCTTCGCCTCGCGCACGTCTGCCATGTCAGGTTCCTTCGATTCCAAGAGAGCGGCAAGACGCCCAGTTTCGCGCATTTGCGCCGTCGCGTCATGTCCTCGGGCCGTTGATGGCCGAAAGTCACCGTGACCTGTGGCGGATGGCAGCGGGAGCCGCGGGCGGGCAGACTCCGATCACGTCCGGAAGACTGCCGCCAGGAAATGCCGAGATGCTGACGATCCGCAACTTGTCCAAGACCTACCCGAATGGCGTGCGCGCGCTCAGCGGCGTGTCGCTGGACATTCCGAACGGCATGTTCGGTCTGCTGGGTCCGAACGGCGCGGGCAAATCCACCTTGATGCGGACGATCGCGACGCTGCAGGACCCGGACGAGGGCAGCATCAAGCTGGGCGACATCGACGTCTTGGCCGACAAGCCGGCCACCCGGCGCGTGCTCGGTTACCTGCCGCAGGAATTTGGCGTTTATCCCAAGGTCAGCGCGGAGGCGATGCTGGACCATTTTGCGGTGCTGAAGGGCGTCACCCGCCGTGGCGAACGCCGCGATCTGGTCGATGCGCTGCTGAAGCAGGTGAACCTGTGGGACGTGCGCAAGCGCAAGCTGGGCGGATTTTCGGGCGGCATGCGCCAGCGCTTCGGGATCGCGCAGGCGCTGATCGGTGACCCAAGGCTGGTGATCGTGGATGAGCCCACCGCGGGTCTCGATCCCGAGGAGCGCCAGCGTTTCTTGAACCTGCTCGCCGAAATCGGCGAACGCGTGGTGGTGATCCTGTCCACCCACATCGTCGAGGACGTGACCGAACTCTGCCCGCGCATGGCGATCATCGCGCAAGGCCAGGTGCGCCTGACCGGCGAGCCGCGCGAGACGATCCGCGCGCTGGAGGGCAAGGTGTGGCGGCGCGCGATCGACAAGGCTTCGGTGGCGCAATACCGCGAGCGGATGACGGTGCTGTCCACGCGGCTCGCCGGCGGCGCGACCCTGATCCACGTGCTGGCCGATGCGAAACCCGAGGACGGTTTCGAGAGCGTGCCGCCCGATCTGGAAGACGTCTACTTCGGGCAGTTGCACCACGCCACGTCGAACAAGGCAGCCTGACGTGCTGCGCGAAATCTTCCGGTTCGAGTTGCGCCAGCAACTCAGGAGCCCGCTGTTCTGGCTGATCGCGTTCGCGCTTGCGGCGCTGGCGTTCGCGGCGGCGTGCTCCGACAGCATCACCATCGGCGGCGGCGTCGGCAACGTCCACCGCAATGCGCCGGTGGTCGTGATCTCGATGCTGGGATTCTTCTCGGTGCTCGGATTGTTCCTGATCACGATCTTCGTGGCCGGTGCGGCGCTGCGCGATTTCGGCCACAACACGGCCGAACTCGTGTTCGCGACGCCGATGTCACGCTCCGCTTATCTGGGCGGACGCTTCGCGGCCGGCTGGCTGGTCAGCGTGCTGGTGCTGGTCGCGATTGCGTTCGGCATGTGGCTGGGTTCGCTGATGCCGTGGCTGGACCCGGCGCGGCTGGGCCCGACCTCGTGGCATGCGTACGGCTGGGCCTTCGCGATCGTGGTGCTGCCGAACCTGTTCTTCATCGGCGCACTGCTGTTCCTGCTGGCGACGCTGACGCGGTCCATGCTGGGCACCTACATCGGCGTGATCGCGTTCTTCGTGCTGTGGCAGGTCGCGCTGGTGACGCTGGGCAATGGCAACATCGAACACCAGACGTTGGGCGCGATCATCGATCCGTTCGGGCTGGGTGCGCTGGAACTGGTGACGCGCTACTGGACGCCCTCCGACCAGAACGTCCGCATCCCGGAACTGGCCGGCATGCTGCTGGGCAACCGCGGCTTGTGGCTGGCGATCGGGGTCGCGCTGCTCGCCGCGACCTTCGTGCTGTTCAAGCCCGACCGCGAGGGCTTGCGGTGGTTCCGGCGCAAGCGTGCGCCGGTGCCCGAAGCGCCCGCCGCCATGCGCGCGGCGCCGATCGTGTTGCCGATGGTGACGTTGCGCAGCGATGCCGGCGCGCGCGCCCGGCAGTTCCTCAAGCTCGCGTGGTTCGACACCCGCGGCGTGCTGCGTGGCGTGCCATTTTTGGTGATGCTCGCGTTCGGGCTCGCGAACCTGGCTGGCAACCTTGCCTTCAGCGACCAGATCTACGGCACCAGCGTGTGGCCGGTCACGCACTTGATGGCGCAGGCGATGAGCAGCAGTTACACGTGGCTGCTGTTGTTCGTGCTGGCCTTCTACGCCGGCGAACTGGTGTGGCGCGAACGCGACTGGCGGGTCGGCGAGGTGATCGATGCATTCCCGACGCCGGACTGGATTCCGCTGCTGTCGAAGGTTTTCGCACTCGCGGTAGTGACGGTGCTGTTCCTCGCGGCGGGTTCGCTGTTCTGCATGGCGTACCAGCTGCTGCGTGGATATTCCGATCTGCAGCCGCTGCTGTATCTGCAGTACATCGGCCTCGACCTGCTTTCGTTCATGCTGTTCGCCATCCTCGCGGTGGTGCTGCAGGTATGGTCCAACAACAAGTTCGTCGGCTACGCGCTGATCGTGGCGTTCTTCGTGGCGATGATCGCGCTGGTGCAGTTCCATCTGTCCGATCACCTGTACCGCTACGGCAGCGCGCCGGAGACGCCGTACTCCGACATGAACGGTTTCGGCTCGTTCTGGATCGGCAACCTGTGGTTCCGTGCGTACTGGTATTGCCTTGCTGTCGCCCTGTTGGTGACCGCCGCGCTTTACTGGGTGCGCGGGACGACCCGCGGCTGGCGGGCGCGTGGCCGGATCGCGCTGCAACGATTCCGCGCGCCTGCGCGGATCGTGCTGGCGCTTTCATTGATCGGCTTCGCCGCGATCGGCGTGTTCCTGTTCCACAACACCCACGGGTTGTATCGCTACCAGTCCCACGACCAGCAGCAACGCCTTCAGGCGCAGTACGAAAAGGAATACCGGAAATACATGGGACTCGCCCAGCCGCGGATCACGGATGTGAACGTGGACGTGGCGATGCATCCCGACGAACGGCGCATCGATGTCGATGGGCATTACGTGCTGGTCAACAAGCACGACAAGTCGATCGACGAACTGCTGGTGCAATTGCCGACATTCCCGACCCGCGACTACAAGGTCGACCTGGATTTTCCGGCGCATACCGTCGCGCTCGCGGACGAGCAGCAGGGCTTCTACCTCTACAAGCTCGCGCAGCCGCTGGCGCCGGGCGCGTCGATGGATTTCAGGTTCCGGATGCACGTGGCCTACAAGGGCTTTGCCAATGGACCGGTCGGCGAACAGATCGTCCACAACGGCACCTTCATCAACAGCTTCGCGTTTCCACATTTCTGCTACGACGAAAACCGCCAGCTCACCGACAACAACGATCGCCGCAAGTACGGGTTGGGTCCGGCGCAGCGGTTGCCGAAGCGCGATGACGCCGCGGCGCATGGCAACAACCTGATTTCCTGCGATGCCGACTGGGTGCATTTCCAGGCCACGCTCTCGACCAGCAAGGACCAGATTGCGCTGGCGCCGGGCTATCTGCAGAAGGAGTGGGTCAAGGATGGTCGCCGCTATTTCCATTACGTGCAGGACACGCCGATCCTGGATTTCTTCTCGTTCCAGTCGGCGCGCTACAAGGTGGCGCGCGACAAGTGGCATGACGTGAATCTCGAGGTCTATTACGACCCGCAACATCCGTACAACATCGAACGGATGTTCAAGGCGATGAAGTTGTCGCTGGACTATTACGACAAGCACTTCGGACCGTACCAGTTCCGGCAGTTGCGCATCCTGGAATTCCCCGACTACGCCTCGTTCGCGCAATCGTTCGCCAACACGGTGCCGTTCTCGGAGGCGATCGGCTTCATCGCGGACCTGCGCAAACCCTTCGACATCGATTACGTCACCTACGTGACCGCGCACGAGATCGGCCATCAGTGGTGGGCGCACCAGGCCATCGGCGCGAACGTGCAGGGCGTGACGATGCTGGACGAATCGCTGGCGCAGTATTCGGCGCTGATGGTGATGAAACACCTGTACGGCCCGACCAGGATGCGGAAGTTCCTGAAGTACGAACTGGACCGCTATCTGCGCGGGCGCGCGGGCGAACGTGTCGAGGAAATGCCGCTGGCGCTGGTCGAAAACCAACCCTACATCCACTATCGCAAGGCTTCGGTGATCTTCTACGCGCTGGCCGACTACATCGGCGAGGACAAGGTCAACGCGGCGCTGCGCACGTGGCTGGACAAGGTGAAGTTCCAGCAGCCGCCTTACACCGACACGCGTGAATTGATCGCGGATCTCCGCGCACAGGCGGGCCCGCAATACCAGGACCTGATCACCGACTTCTTCGACAAGATCACCCTGTTCGACAACCGCATGGTTTCGGCGACCGCGAAGAAACTGGGCGACGGCAAATACCAGGTCACCCTGCACGTGCATGCGGGCAAGTATTACGCCGACGGCAAGGGCAAGGAGACGCGCGCGAAGCTGGACATCCCGGTCGAGGTCGGCGTGTTCGCGCAGGCGAAAGACGGCGAGGAGCAGGACGAGAAGCCGCTGTACCTCGCGAAGATACCGGTCAAGGACGGCGACAGCACCCTCACCGTGACGGTGGATGGCGTGCCTTACGAGGCCGGCATCGATCCGTTCAACGAATTGGTCGACCGCGTGTCTGATGACAACCGTGCGCAGGTGACGATCGAGTGACTTCGCTCAGGCCGTCAAAAAAAGCGGCGCCGGAATGGCGCCGCTTTCATGCGCAGACAACGCCGTTGCGAGTTACTTGTGGATTTCGTGTGCCCGGCCCTTGCGGCTGATGGTGAACTTGGAGCCGGAGATGCCGAGATTGATGCCTTGGCCGACGCCGCTCAGGGCCAGCGATACCGTGCCCTTGCTCAGCACCTGTGCCGTGCCGGACTTCACCGCGCCGATATCCGCGGAAGCCGCCGCGTAGTCGCCCAGCACATCGCTGATTTTGTAGACGTCGGTGAACGTGCCTTGGCCGTCGTTGATCCGCCACTTGCCGGCGGTCAGGCCGCCGCCGCGTATGCGGATGTGCACCGGCATCGATTCGCCGTTGGCGCAGGTGACCCGGCCGCTGCCGTCGGCATGCTGGTAGATTGCCGACCAGCCTTTCAGCGAGAACGTCAGTTTGCAGTCGAGATCGGGCTGCGCGGCCGAAACCGTTCCCGCCGTGGCCAAACCCATTGCGCCGAGCAGGCCCGCACTCATCAGCACCGCCAGTTTGCGATTCCGAATCTGCTTGCTGCGATAGAGCGTAATCATGGTGTGTCTCCTTGTCATGGCCGACCTTGGCAATCTGCCACGGCAAACATGAACGCTGCGTCGAGAGGATCTGCTGTGGGCTGAACGGACCAGACGGACACGAGCCGTCATCCGGGCACCGGAACCTGCCTGCCATGCGACGGATTGCCCCGCTAGTCGTCGACGCTGGCAGCGGGCGAAATCGCGAGTACCCCGGCATCGTGCACGATCCTGCCGCCCACCACGGTCATGACGCTGGTCGTGTCAGGCAGCGCGCGGGTGTCGACCGTGAAAATGTCCTGTGACAGCACGGCCAGATCGGCCAATTGGCCGGGTGCGAGCCGGCCCTTGTCATGCTCGGCGAATTCGGCGTACGCCGATCCCCGCGTGTAGGCAATGACGGCGGTCTCGCGCGAGACCGCTTCGCGTGGATTGTTGGGGTGGGCCGTCGCGTACATCAGGTTGAGGAACGGATCGACCACGCCGTCCGAACCCAGTGCAATGGGAATGCCGGCCGCTTCGAGTGAGCGCAACGGCTGGTATTGCCGGACCCGTTCCGGTCCCAGGCGCGCCAGCGACAGCCCCGGCGGGTCCGCGAAATGGCCCGGGTTCTCCACCACGATTACGCCAAGTTCGCGGGCCAGCGGAAGCAGATCCTCGAACAACCCTTCGGCGTGTTCGAGCCGGACGCGTCGCTGGCGCCATGCCTCGGCGGGGGCGAGTTCCTTCATCAATCGCAGGACCTGCTCGGCGCTGCGATCGCCGCAGGTGTGAAACAGCAATTGATTCCTGACGCCGGGTGGTTGGGCCAATGCTTCGCGCAGTCTAGTTCGTATTTCGTCGTCCGAAAAATTCAGCACGCCCGCGCGGCCGGGCCGGTCCGCATAGGGCGCGCGGAACGCCGCCTGGCGTTCCAATGGTGTGCCGTCGAGCATCCACTTCACGCCGGCCACACGCGCGGATCCGTTTTCGGGCAATGGCCAAGCCCGTTCCGCCGCATGCCAAGTGGAAAGGGTGGCGCCCGGATCGGTGGTGGGCATCGGGATCACGCGCAGTCGGATCGGCAACCTTGATTCCCGGAGTGCCTGCAGCGTAGGCGCCGGCGCGATGTTGCTCGCGATGCTCTGGACCGATGTGATGCCGGCCCGCAACGCCTCGGCACTCGCTTCGCGCAGCGCGGTCCTGTGCACCGTCACGGAGCGCCGGCTGACCTGTCGGGTCACCGCATTCGTATGGGCATATTCGATCAGGACGCCCGTCAGTCTGCCGCTGCGGTCGCGCAGGAATTTTCCGCCCGGCGGATCGCGGATGGTTTCGTTGTGGCCGAGTGCACGCAACGCGGCGGAATTGAGCACGCTGCCATGGCCGGTATCGGCCGTCAGCATCACCGGGTGGTCGGGCGCGACGCCATCGAGCGCATAGCGGGGTGTGGGCGAATCGAGCACGGCTGCGCTGATCTGTCCGCTCAGGATCCAGCTTCCGAGCGGCGCCTTGGCGACAGTCCGCCGGAGCGCATCGAGCACCACCGCCATGGACGGATCGGGCGGCGGTTGCTGTTCGCCGAAGTCCAGCCGCACGCCGCCGCGATCCGCGGCGATATGCATGTGCGCGTCGTTGAAGCCCGGCACCACCACACGGCCTTTGAGTTCGATGACCCGAGTGCGCGGCCCGGCCAGCGCGCGCACGGCATCGTCATCGCCGACCGTCAGCACGCGCTCCCCGGAGATCGCCAAGGCGGCGGCCCACGGCCGCGCGGTGTCGGCCGTGAATACCTTGCCTCCGAGCAGAACCAGGTCAGCCGGAGCGCCTTGCGGCGGTGCGCCGGAGGCAAGGCCCGTCGTCGACACGGCGAACGCGAGCGTGGCGACGGCCCATGCCGTGACGCCGATACCGCACCGACGCGTTTTCCACGCGGCCGGGCGCAGCGGGTGCAAACGCCAGTGGCTGTGCGACATGAAACTTCTCCCGGTCCACCCCGCGGGGCCCACCGCGCGTCAGGCGGGATGTTTTTTCGAAAGCTTGTCGATCAGCTTCACCACGATCGTGCCGCCGGGCACCACCATGCCCGCGAAATCCGCGCCGAGGTCGAACAGGGCATCGCGATTGCCGAGCGCCCGCACCGCGCCGCCCAGCATGTCGCCTTCCTTGTTGACGCGGCCGGTCAGGCCGTCGATTTCGATCACGCCGGTCTTGTCCTTCCACGCGAACTGGAACGCGTACACCGGACGGTAGAACAGCGTCAGCGATTCGATGTCGACTTCGTCGCTGGCGATCGCGTCGGCTTCCACGGGCGCGGAAAGCTTCGCCTTCACCTGCTGCAGGACCGACGCCGCGGTGATGGTAGGCGCGATGAACTGCGGCTGGTTGCCGTCCACCGCATCCTGGAAGGGAAACCGGCCGGCGTAGTCGATCAGCGTTCTTTCCGGCGTGTCGCGGCGCAGCGCGTCCACGAAGTGCGTGAGCGCGGTGGTGTTTTCGCAATCCTCCACGGCTGCGAGCTGCAGTTCGCGGCGCGCGTCCACCGCCAGTTTCTGGCCCAGCAGCTCGACCGAGACGACGTGTGGATGCTCGACCTTGACGTGGTACGCGAGCTTGCGCGTGTAGCGGGTGCGGCGCGTGGCCTTGGCCATCCAGAAGGGTTCGTAGCGCCTTTCCGTGTTGGCCAGCGTGATTTCCGTTTCCTTCGGCCGGTCCCACAGTTTCATCCGCGCCAGCATCCCGAATGCAGCGACCTTTTCGTGCTCGGCTTGGGCGCGCGCAGAAACCTCGTTGTACACGTCATCGAAGATGCAGATCTTCTCGTCCATCTCCGGCCCCTCCCTTGCGGCGCGGTCGCCGCCGGCGGATATTGCGCCGGGCCGGGTGCGGAATCAACCGGGTCGGCGGTGGATCATCAGGCAGCGTGCGGCGTGTGCAATCCGGGCGATCATTTCTTCGGCATCGGCAGGAATTTCGCGGGGTCGTAGCCGCCGACCTCGAACTTCAGGATTTCCTTGCCGTGGTCCTTGGTGGTGACGTCCATCTCGATGACCTTGGCCTTCTGCATCGACGCGATGAAGCGCTTTTCGTTCTTGATGAACATCGCGGGCTCGCCGGTCTTGGGCAGGTACGCCTTCCAGGTTTCACGCTTGCCATCGAAGCGCATCACGACGTTGCACAGATCCTTGCACACGAAACCCTTGCTGCCATCGGGCGCGAACAGGTACATGCTCTCGCCCCACTTCACGTGACGGCGCAGCACCAGCCGCACGCTGTTCGCGCTGCGCGGTTCGGAATAGGTGCTGGCCGTCGACTGTTCGCCACCGACATTGGCCGTCTGGTAATACCAGAGGTTCGCCAGTCGGTCGTGTTCGGCCTTGGCCTTGGCCGCAGCCTGGATCTGCGGCAGCGTCTTCTGCACCTCGGCGGCCGCGGACGTGCCCGGATATTTCTGGACGATTTCCTCGCCCACCGGCGCTGCCAATGCGTCGCTGTGCTCGGCCAGCATCTGCTGGTAGAGCTTCAGCTCCTTGGCGGCGGCGGCTTCGTTGGCCGCGGCCTGCGCCGACGCCGAAGGCGCGGCGGGCGGCGCTTCGCCCTGCTGCGAACAGGCGGCGATCGCGAACGACGCGGCGATGCCCAGCAGGGCGAGCGGGAGCAGCGAACGGGCGGGTCGGGTCATGCCCGAAGTGTAACCCGCGCGTCCGCGCATTGTCCCGTCAGCGATCGCAGCCCGCGCTAGCCGGGTCCATGCGTGCCGCAGGGCGGGCAAACGTGAACCGCACCTTCGACTGGCCGAACAGCATGCCGCCCAGGATCAGCACGCCGCCGAGCAACATGGCGAACGTCAGTGGTTCGCCCAGCGCCAGCCAGGCCCACAGCACGCCGAAGATCGGCACCAGGTACGTCACCGTGGTCGCGCGCGGTGCACCGACGCGCTGGATCAGGCGGTAGTAGATCGCGTACGCCGCGCCGGTGCAGACCACGCCCAGCGCGATCAGGCTGAGCCACGCCTGCGCCGGAATGTTCGCCGAGGGCCACTGCCACGCCGCGAACGGCGACAGCAATACCGCGCCCCACGCCAGCGTGGCGGCCGCCACCGCGGCAGGCGGAAGACCTGCGAAGTAACGCTTGACCAGATTCGCGGAGACGCCGTACAGAAGCGCCGCCGCGGCGCCAGCCGCCACTGCAGGGGCGATGCCCGCGCCATCCACATCGCCACTCGCCAGCACCACCACGCCAACCAATCCGATCGCGAGCCCGGTCAGGCGTCGCACGCCGATTTGTTCCCGGAACAGCACGAATGCCGCAAGCGCCGCGAACGGCACCGCCATGCTGTTGACGATCGCGCTGACACCGGCCGGCGCGCGTTCCGCGCTCCACGCGAACAGCAGGAACGGCAGCAAGGTATTGACCAGCCCGATCGCCATGATCTTGAACCAGCCCACGGCCGCGAGTTGCCCGCGCGCGCGCCACAGGAACGGCGCCAGCACCAATGCGCCGAGTGCAAGGCGCACGTCCACCAGCGAAACCGGCCCGAACCTTGGTGTTGCGATCCTGAGGAACAGGAACGAACCGCCCCAGATCGCCGCAAGCAACACCAGTTCGACCGGCGTGCGCCAGTCCAAGCCGCGCGGTGCAAAGCGCACGCGCCGCCCGCCGCGCGGGGTCCGTGCCGACGGTGCCTCGTCGCGTGCCAGCACCCGCAATGTCGCGGGGTCGGTCAGGTATCCGCCCGCGAACAGCATGCCGCCCGATAGCCTTGCCAATTCCCTCAACATGTCGCACCTCCGGCCGTGTTGCACGAAAGCCCTGTGGCACGCAAAATTAGGCCACTTCATCGCGTTGCGGAAGCGACGATTCTTCAAACGAGCCTTGAGGAAAATCGAACATGAGCCGGGCACCCCTGAATTCGTTGCAGACGTTCGTCGCGGCCGCACGCGCACAAAACCTCACCCGCGCCGCCGAGCGCCTGCACCTCACGGTCAGCGCCTTGAGCCACCAGATCCGGCTGCTGGAAGAACGCGTCGCCTGCACGTTGTTCGTGCGCGGCCCGCGCGGCCTCAAGCTCACCGCCGAGGGTCAGCGCCTGCTGGACAACGTGGCGCCGCACATGGAGGCGATCGAGGATGCCTTGAAGCCACTGTGTGGGCGCAACAACAACACGCTGTCGCTGTCGGCGATGCCGTCGATGACCTCGAGCTGGCTGTTGCCGCGATTGCCGCGCTTCGTCACGCGGCACCCCGAGGTCGAATTGAATCTCGATTCATCCATCGAACTGGTGGACTTCGCGGACGGCCGTTTCGACGCGGCCTTGCGCTACGGGGTAGGCGAGTGGCCGGGGCTCGTGGTCGAATCGCTGCTGGAAGAATGGTTGACCCCGGTTGCGAGTCCGTCACTGCTGGCGCGGCGCAAGCGGCCGCGGCTGGAAGACCTGGGCGAACTGCCACTGCTGTGTCCGGAGGATCCGTGGCAGGAATGGTTCGCGCTGCATGGCGGCAAGCCGCCGCGGCGTTACGCGGCTTCCTTCAGCGATTCCGAATCACGGCAACGCGCCGCGGTGGAGGGCATCGGCGTCGCGCTCGGACGTACAACGATGGTGCGCCCGCTGATCGAAAACGGCCAATTGGTGGCATTGTTCCCGCAATTGATGAAAGCCAGACGATGGCACTATCTCGTCTACCCCGAACGTTCGCGCAAGTGTTCCGGATTCATGGCGTTTCGCGAGTGGCTGCTGGACGAAGCAGCCGAGTTCCGGGCGGCGCCGCCGATCGGGTTCGCCGCTGCGCACGCGCGTTCGCGTCCGTCGCGCGCGCCGCGCCGGCGCGCGAAGGTTTCGTGATCCGCGACGGGGTTCGTCATCGGCCGCAGGGGTCGCGTCCCATCAGGTGATCGTACGTGGAGACATCGGCATCGCGAAGGTGTCCGTCCCGCACCGCCGCGCCGGCGGAGTGGATGCGCCGGCATGCCTCCGCACGCGGCACCTTGATGCCGTGCACGCGCACACGGCTCCACGTGTTGTGCCGCCCGCGCATGTTTTCCCGGGACTGTTTTTCCGCGTAGGCGGTTCGCACGGTGCCGTCACCGGGAATCGAT
>Ga0070691_10000993_pt1 | contig 11610 bp, 10 predicted proteins | sample KBSK1101metaG_FD_64673 | JGI IMG/M metagenome (GOLD analysis project Ga0070691, IMG submission 64673) | Corn, switchgrass and miscanthus rhizosphere microbial communities from Kellogg Biological Station, Michigan, USA - KBS K1-10-1 metaG | ecosystem: Host-associated > Plants > Roots >... | reverse complement strand
CAATGACTCCCGCTGATTCGGCGCTCGCGCCGGTCACTCAACCCGTGCCCCGGTTGGTCGAGCAGTTCGAGCGCGGACTCGACGCGCCGATCTGCCTGACGTGGGAACTCACCTATGCCTGCAACCTGGCGTGCGTGCACTGCCTGTCCTCGTCGGGCAAGCGCGACCCGCGCGAATTGACGACGCAGCAGTGCAAGGACGTCATCGACGAGCTCGAGCGCATGCAGGTGTTCTATGTGAACATCGGAGGCGGCGAACCCACTGTGCGGCCGGACTTTTGGGAACTCGTCGACTATGCCACCGCGCATCACGTCGGCGTGAAGTTTTCCACCAACGGCGTACGTATCACACCCGAGGTCGCAAAGCGGCTGGCCGCAAGCGATTACGTCGACGTGCAGATCTCCGTCGACGGCGCGACGGCTGAGGTCAACGATGCCGTGCGCGGTGCCGGATCATTCGCAATGGCCATCCGCGCGTTGGAGAACCTGGCCGACGCCGGCTTCAAGGATGCCAAGATCTCCGTGGTGGTGACGCGCCACAACGTCGATCAGCTAGACGAATTCGCGGCCCTGGCAGCGCGTTACGGGGCCACGTTGCGGATCACCCGATTGCGGCCATCGGGTCGCGGGGCCGATGTGTGGGACGAACTCCATCCGTCCGCCGAGCAGCAGGTGCAACTGTACGACTGGTTGGTGGCCAAGGGTGATCGGGTGCTCACCGGCGATTCCTTCTTCCACCTGTCGGGTCTCGGCGAGCCGGGTGCGCTGGCCGGGCTGAACCTGTGCGGTGCCGGGCGCGTGGTGTGCCTCATCGACCCGGTGGGCGACGTGTATGCATGCCCGTTCGCCATCCACGACCGCTTCCACGCCGGAAACATTCTGTCGGACAGTGGTTTTGACAACGTATGGAAGAACGCGTCGCTGTTTCGTGAGCTGCGGGAACCGCAATCCGCCGGCGCGTGCAGCAGCTGCGGCCACTACGACAGCTGCCGGGGCGGCTGCATGGCAGCCAAGTTCTTCACCGGTCTGCCGCTTGACGGACCGGACCCCGAATGCGTTGAGGGCTACGGCGCTCCCGCGCTGGCCCGCGAACGCGTCAAGCCGAAATCCAGCGTCGACCACTCACGAAGCGCACCGGTGATGTTGAAGCTGCTGACGAAACCGCCGGCGCGCCTCTGCAACGAAAGCCCGGTGTAGTCATGGCCGACACATGGTTCGAGACCGTCGCATTCGCGCAACAGGTCGCCAAGAGGCGGCTGCCCAAGCCGGTATACTCCGCGCTGCTGGCGGCCAGCGAGAAAGGCGTGACGGTCGCCGACAACGTCGACGCGTTCGCCGAACTCGGCTTCGCGCCCCACGTCATCGGTGCGCTGGAAAAGCGTGATCTCGCGACAACCGTTATGGGACACGATGTTTCATTCCCGGTGCTCATCTCACCTACTGGTGTGCAGGCGGTGCACCCCGACGGAGAAATCGCGGTCGCCAGGGCGGCTGCCGCCCGTGGCACGGCGATGGGGCTGTCGTCGTTCGCCAGCAAGCCGATCGAAGAGGTCATCGCGGCCAACCCAAAGCTCTTCTTCCAGGTGTACTGGCTGGGCGGCCGCGACGCGATCGCCGCGCGCGTGGAACGGGCGCGGGAGGCCGGCGCCGTCGGCCTGATCGTTACCACCGACTGGAGCTTCTCGCACGGCCGCGACTGGGGCAGCCCGAAGATCCCAGAGGAGATGAATTTGCGCACCACGGTGCGGATGCTCCCGACCGGGCTGACGCGGCCGCGCTGGCTCTACCAGTGGGCCAAGACCATGCGCCCGCCGGACCTGCGGGTGCCGAACCAGGCGCCACGCGGCGAGCCCGGACCGCCGTTCTTCGCCGCCTACGGCGAGTGGATGGGCACCCCGCCGCCGACGTGGGAGGACATCGCCTGGCTGCGTGAGCTGTGGGGCGGGCCGTTCATGCTGAAGGGCGTGATGCGCGTCGATGACGCCAAACATGCTGTGGACGCTGGTGTTTCGGCTATTTCCGTATCCAATCACGGTGGCAACAACCTGGACGGTACGCCTGCGTCTATCAGGGCGCTGCCCGCAATCGCCGACGCCGTCGGCGACCAGATCGAGGTGCTGCTCGACGGCGGCATTCGGCGAGGCAGCGACGTGGTGAAGGCGCTGTCGCTGGGTGCCAGGGCAGTGATGATCGGCCGGGCCTACCTCTGGGGCCTGGCGGCCAACGGCCAAACCGGGGTTGAGAATGTGCTCGACGTCCTGCGCGGAGGCATCGACTCGGCGTTGATGGGCCTCGGCCGAGCGTCGGTCCACGATCTTGTTGCCGGCGACATTCTCGTCCCGCCGGGCTTCGCCCGGGCGCTGGGCGTGGCCCCTGAATCCGACGCCTGACCGGCAAACTGACTGGGGGCCGAACTCCCTGGTACAGGCGTGGCGGAGGGGGCTGGCGTGATTCAACTAAAGCGTCAGAGAAAAGATCACGGAAATCAATTGCTGCGCATGCGCCAACAATTGGCGCACGCCAGGTGAATTCGGCCTACCATCACCCAGTGGCTTTCCTCAGTGAGCTCGCGAGCTCAACGTCGAGACAGCTGCAAAGCACGTCGCCTGCGTTGATTGTCCCGGTCGGTTCGGTCGAACAGCATGGCCCGCACCTTCCGCTGGACACGGATACTCGGATCGCTACTGCCGTCGCTCGCTCGGTTGCTGACCGGCTCACTGACCGCAATGAATCCAATTGCGCCCTCGCGCCCGCGATCGGCTATGGCGCGAGCGGCGAGCACGAGGGGTTCCCGGGTACCGTCTCGATCGGGACCTCGGCGCTGCGACTTTTGCTCGTCGAGTTCGGCCGGTCCGCGTCGCAGTGGGCGTCGCGCCTCGTCTTCGTCAACGGCCACGGCGGGAATGTCGAGGCGCTGGCCGCCGCGGCGGCTTTGCTTCGCTACGAGGGCCGCGACGTAGGCTGGTGTTCGTGTACCGCCGAGAACGCCGATGCACATGCCGGCCACACCGAAACGTCTGTATTGCTACATATTTCGCCTACCGACGTATGGGTCGATGAGCGCCTCCCCGGCAACCGTGAACCGCTGGCTCAGTTGATGCCGCGGATGCGCCAGAGCGGCGTCGCCGCCGTTAGCGAACTCGGCATCCTCGGAGACCCGACGACCGCAACGGCCGAGGAGGGTGAACGCATCCTCGCCGAGATGGTCGACGCGTGTTTGCGGCGTATCGTCCGATGGGCGCCGGACCGCGACGGGATGCTGACATGACTGGACCGCGCTTACCCGACGGGTTCGCCGTTCAGGTCGATCGCCGGGTGAAGGTGCTCGGTGAGGGCTCTGCGCTTCTCGGCGGCTCGCCCACCCGGCTGCTGCGTCTCGCGCCTGCCGCACAAACCATGCTCAACGGCGGCCGGCTGGAGGTGCACGACGCGGTCAGCGCACAGCTCGCGCGCACCCTGCTGGACGCCACCGTCGCCCACCCCCGACCTGCCAGTGGTCCCTCGCACCGCGATGTCACGGTCGTTATTCCTGTGTTCGACAACATTCCTGGCTTGTTGCGCCTGGTGGGTACGTTGCGCGGAATGCGCGTGGTCGTGGTCGACGACGGCTCGGCGACGCCAGTACAGCAGAGCGACTTCGCGGATATGCACTGCGACATCCAGGTGCTGCGCCACGCCCGCAGCAAGGGGCCGGCGGCCGCGCGCAACACCGGGCTGGCGGCGTGCAACACCGACTTTGTGGCCTTCCTCGACTCCGACGTGGTGCCGCGGCGCGGGTGGCTCGAGGCGCTGCTCGGACATTTCTGCGATCCCGCCGTCGCGTTGGTCGCACCGCGGATCGTGGGGCTGCGGCAAGCCGACAACCTCGTGGCCCGTTACGAGGCGGTGCGCTCCTCGCTCGACCTGGGTCTGCGTGAGGCGCCGGTGGTGCCGTACGGGACTGTTTCCTACGTCCCCAGTGCCGCCATCATCTGCCGTCGCTCCGTGATCAAGGACTTGGGCGGCTTCGATGAGACGCTCAAGTGCGGCGAGGACGTCGACCTGTGCTGGCGCTTCATCGAGGCTGGCGCGCGGCTGCGCTACGAGCCCATCGCGCTGGTCGCTCACGACCACCGCACGCAGATGCGAGATTGGTTTGCACGCAAGTCTTTCTACGGCGAATCAGCGGCCCCGTTGTCCGTTCGCCATCCCGGCAAGACCGCGCCGCTGGTGATCTCCGGATGGACGCTGGTGGTGTGGATCCTGCTCGCCATGGGCTCGGGTATCGGATACCTGGCGTCGATGGTCATCGCCACCATCACCGGCCGCCGCATCGCCAGCTCACTGAGCACCGTCGAGACCGAGCCCAGGGAAGTGGCGGTGGTCGCCGCGCACGGCCTGTGGTCCGCAGCGCTGCAACTGGCGTCCGCGATCTGCAGACACTACTGGCCGATCGCCATGATTGGGGCGCTGCTATCCCGGCGCTGCCGGCAGGTGGTGCTGGTGGCAGCAGTGGTCGACGGGGTGGCTGATTGGATCACGCGCAACGGCAACGCCGACGACGACACCAAACGAGTGGGGCTGCTCACCTACGTCCTGCTGAAGCGCCTCGATGACATCGCGTACGGCGTCGGACTCTGGACCGGCGTGGTGCGCGAACGGAACGTCGGCGCGCTCAAACCCCAGATTCGGACCTGACGCCGCCTTGCACGGGGACTCTCCTGCCTCTCTCGTGCGCAGTGACGTCCTGATCATCGGTGCCGGCAGCGCTGGATCCGTGTTAGCCGAACGCCTTTCCGCCGATTCGCGGTGCCGGGTGACGGTCGTTGAAGCCGGACCGGCGCCGTCCGACCCGCGGGTTCACGCCCAGATCAGCAACGGCCTGCGGCTCCCGATCGGTGACGCCAGTTCGGTGGTGCGGCGCTACCCGACGATCTTGACCGAGGACCCGGAGCGCCATGCGCAGATCATGCGGGGGGCGGTGGTGGGTGGATCGGGAGCTGTGAACGGTGGCTACTTCTGTCGCGGCCTCCCGACGGATTTCGACGGCTGGGGATTGCCGGGCTGGACCTGGGCCGACGTGCTGCCACACTTTCGCGCGATCGAAACCGATGTCGACTTCGACACTTCGCTGCACGGCTCTACGGGACCGATTCTCGTTCGCCGTGTTTCCGAATTCGATGGCTGCACAGCATCGTTCGTGCGTTCCGCTGGTGAAGCCGGATACCGCTGGGTTGAGGATCTCAACGGTGCCACACGTGACGAGCCATTGCCGAAAGGGATCGGCGCGGTGCCACTGAACGTCAACGGCGGAACCAGGGTGGGCCCTGGTGGCGCGTACCTGAAACCCGCGATGGACCGCCCGAATCTCACCCTGCTGACCAACACCCGGGCCAGGCGGGTGCTGGTAACCGGTGGAGCAGCTGTCGGCGTCGAGTGTGTGGGACCTGATGGCGCCATCGATCTGGCCGCAGACCGAATCGTGTTGTCCGCTGGCGCCATTGGTTCGGCACATCTACTGATGCTGTCCGGCGTCGGACCGCACGACGTATTGCAGGCCTCGGGAGTCCCGGTGGTGGCCGACCTGCCTGTCGGTGCGGCGTGTGTGGACCATCCGGAATGGGTGCTGCCGGTGAACTGGACGGAGACCCACGGGTTGCCGCCACTCGAAGCGGTACTGACCACCGACGCCCTCGAGATCAGGCCCTACACAGCCGGATTCGGCGCCATGGTCACTGGGCGTCGGGACGATCCGGGCGACCATCCGCACATCGGTGTGGCGTTGATGCAGCCCGAGTCCCGCGGCCGCGTGACGTTGAAGTCCGCCGACCCGGACGTTGCGCCGGGCATTCAACACCGCTACGACCGCGAGCCCGGTGACGTCGCGAAGCTGACCGCGGGTACCGAGCTGGCGCACGAATTAGTAGGCGCGACAGCGCAAGTGGGGTCCGTGTCCTGGTCCACATCGCAGCACCTGGCCAGGACCGCGCCGATGGGCGTCGGCGGGGACTCGATTGTGGACACCCGGTGCCGGGTCCACGGCGTCGACAAGCTATGGGTGGTCGACGGCTCGGTGCTTCCCGCCATCACCAGCCGGGGGCCGCACGCCACCATCGTGATGATCGGCCATCGGGCTGCCGAGTTCATCGTCTGAGCGACGCGATCGTGGCGAAAGCCGTTGCACGAAACCGAGCTGCCGACCGTCGCGGCCCGGCCGCCGATCGTCAGAACGAGCCCGGCAGCCCCGAGATGCGTTTGCTGCGTGAACGCATCGCCGAGCAGTACTCGGCGCCGTTCGACGTCATCTTCGACAGCCCTCAAGCCGCCGTCGAGCTCAATCCTGTCGACCGGACAACGGCTTTCGCGCTATTGATCGGCCCGCTCGCATTCGGCAGGATCAGCACGCTGACCGAGTTCGACTACCAGGCTGTAGCGATCGCCGCGGTTGACGGATTCCTCAAGGGCTTCGCGAAGGATCCGGAAATCACCTGAGCGAGTAGCGAATCGGCAGGTGCTTGAGTCCACCTACGAAGGTGGTGGCCGCCAGTTCCGGCTCACCGGCCAATTCGATCGACTCCAACCGCGGAATCAGTTCGCTGTAAAGGCTGTTCATTTCCATCCGCGCCAGCGCGGCGCCGAGGCAGAAGTGCACGCCGTACCCGAATGCCACGTGCTTGTTGGGATCACGGCTGACGTCGAAGCGGAACGGGTCGTCGAACACCTCTTCGTCCCGGTTTCCGGAAACGTAAGCCAGGTATACGGACTCGCCCTTGCCGATCGGCACGCCGCGGACGGTGGTGTCCTCGGCGGCGGTGCGCATGAACTCCTTGACCGGCGTCGCCCACCGGACCATCTCCTCGACGGCCGTCGGCATGAGATCCATGTTCTGGCGCAAACGTTCTAGCTCACTGGGGTTTTCGATCAACGCGAGCAGTCCGCCGGAGATCGCGTCCTTGGTCGTGTCGTGGCCCGCGCTGGCGACGATGACGTAGTACGACGCGGTGTCGACGTCGGACAGCGGCTCACCGTCGACGCGGCCGTTGGCGATCGCCGAGGCGAGGTCCTCGGTCGGGTGTTCGCGGCGCGACGCGGTCAACTCGGAGAAATAGGTGAAGAAGTCGAGCAGAATCGTGAGCTGTTCCTCGGGCGACTTGCCCCGCTTGTTGTATTCCTCGTCGTCGCCGCCGAACATCTCCTGCGTCAGCATGTGCATCCGCGGAAAGTCATCTTCGGGCAGGCCGAGCAGCGACATGATCACGTAGAGCGGGAAATTGACGGCGATCTCGGTGACGAAATCGCATTCGGGCCCGATTTCGCGCAGGCGGTCGACGTAGCGCTTGGCCAGTCGGTCGACCTGCACCTTGAGATCGCGCATGGCTTTAGGGCGGAACCAGTCTGCGCCGATCGCGCGCACCTTGCGGTGGTGCGGATCGTCCATGTGGATGAGCGTGCGCAGGCCCATCCCGGCGTCGAGTTGCGCCTTGGCGAAATCGTCAGCCTCGGCGGGGGCGAGCAGCGGCCGAGGCTCGGACAGGAACAGGTCGTTGGCCCGTTCGATGGCCATGATGTCGGCGTGCTTGGTGATCGCCCAGAACGGCCGGTATGGCGGGTTGTCAACCCAGGCGACCGGGTTGTTCGCCCGCAGATGGGTCAGCGCCGCGTGCAGTCGTGCGTCGTCGGCATAGGCCGTCGGATCGGCCAGGACCTTGGCGGCGTCGTCCATCGTCGGCGTGCTCATTCGGGCTCCTCACTGCCGGGCTGCGGCTGCGGCTGCGAAACTTGACGGGTGTCAAGTTTCGAGTCTATGTGACGCGGGCCACCTAGGGGAAGGCCGGGGTCGGTCTGTCGCCATTAGGCTCTAACTTCGTGCCGCCCCGATCGCTTCACCGCCTGCTGGTGCTCGCCTTCGGCATGTTGCTGGCGATCGGTTGCGGCCGCGGCGGCGATGAGCCCCCGAAGGCCGCAGTGCCGCCACATCCGTCGGATCCGGCAGTGGTGCAGACCGTCGCGGGCATGGTGCGCGGCACCGTCGCCCCGGATCACCGGCTGTTCGCCGGAATCCCTTATGCCGCACCGCCTGTCGGCCCGCTCCGCTGGCAGCCGCCGGCCCCGGCGCCCGCCTGGCAGGGGGTGCGCGACGCCACTAGCATCGGACCGCGATGCTTGCAGGATCCCGGCGGTGACCCAGAATTCGGACGGCAAACCGACGAGGATTGCCTGACCCTGAACGTGTGGACACCGCCGATGCGCGCAGGCGGGGGGCAGTGGCCGGTCATGGTGTGGATCCACGGCGGCGCGTTCATCAGCGGCAGTGCAGGCATCTACGACTCGCGCTGGCTGGCGACTCGGGGCGACATGATCGTCGTAACCGTCAACTACCGGCTGGGCGCGATGGGCTTCCTGGCCCATCCGACGCTCGGACCGGCGGGCGACGTCGGAAACTACGGCCTCGCCGATCAGCAGGCGGCGCTGCGCTGGGTGCGCGACAACATCGCTGACTTCGGCGGTGATCCGGGCAAGGTGACGCTGGCGGGTGAGTCCGCGGGCGGCATGTCCGTATGCGACCATCTGGTCGCGCCGGAGTCGGCGGGGTTGTTCAGGTCGGCGATCATCCAGAGCGGACCGTGCCAGGCGCAACTGGCATTGCCCGCAGCGGAGAATCGCAGTCTGGACTACGCGGCCAAACTAGGGTGTGGCGATCCGAAATCCGCTGCACAGTGCCTGCGAGCATTGCCCGCGGGCAAGTTACGAGAGCCGGTCTGGTACTACCAGATTGGCGACGATCAGCTGAGCGGTCCGGTGACCGGAACGAAATCGCTGCCGCTGGACCCTATTACCGGATTCGAAAAGGGGCGTGCGTCCCGCGTGCCGATCATGATCGGCACCAATCGCGACGAGTTCACCTTGTTCGTCGCAATGCAATACCTGCGGCTGGGCCACCAATACACAACCGAGCAGTACCCGCAGTTGCTGCGGGAGACGTTCGGTAACAACGCCGCCGCTGTGGAGGCACGCTATCCGCTGCAGCGCTATGCCAGTGTGCCCCTTGCATATTCGGCCGCAGTGACCGATGGGGTGTTCGCCTGTCCGGCAGATCGGATGGCCGACGCCATGGCGAAGACCCAGCCCGTGTATGCCTACGAGTTCAACGACCGCGACGCGCCGGCGCCCGATCCGATGCGCAAGCTGCCGTTCCCGATGGGCGCCAGCCATTCGTTTGAGCTGCGATACCTGTTCGATATCGGCGGCACGCCGCCGCTGAACCAGGCGCAACAGGTGCTGTCCGATCAGATGATCGACTACTGGGCGCACTTCGTGCACACCTCCGAACCGGGCTCGCAATGGCCGGCGTTCCATCCCGACCAAAAACGGTTGTCGTTTCAGCCGGATGGAAGCAGAGTGTTCACCAACTTCGACGACACGCACCAGTGCGCGTTCTGGGCGAGCCTGAAAGGCTAACTGCCATGCCAACTCCCGACCCGGACAGCTATGCAGACCGGTGGGTCCGGGCGTGGAACGCTCACGACATCGAGGCGGTGCTCGACCACTTCCGCGACGACGTCGTGTTCACCTCACCAGTGGCCGCCCGTGTGGTGCCCGAGAGTGGGGGAGTGGTGCGCGGCAAGGCGGCGTTGCGGGACTACTGGACGACGGCGCTGAAGGCGTTGCCGGAGCTGCACTTCGACATCATCGGCGTCTACCGCGGTGAGTCGACGCTGGTGATCAACTACCGCAACCATCGTGGCGAACTCGTCAACGAGGTGCTGACCTTCGGCAGTGACGGCCTGGTGTGCGAAGGCCACGGCACCTATCTGTCCGAGTGATTTCGGCGCGTCTACGCCCCCTCAGCGTCCGTCAGCGCGCCGAAATCGCTAGGCGGGCGTCACCCAGCAGGTGATGTCGGTGTGCACCACCTCGACGCCGGCCTTGTCGACGACACCGACAGGCACGACGATCTCTGCGCCGTCGGTGATCGACGTGAACTCCGGCGGGTCCAGCCGGGCGTGTGCGCGCAACGAGGTCGTCGCCTTCTCCAGATACTGCACATTCATCGACTTCGGGATCCAGCGGTGGCTGGTCGGCACCGTGGCCTCCATGAGCATGCCCATCGCGACCTCGGCGGCGTTGCAGCACGCGATCGCGTGCACGGTGTGCAGGTGGTTGTAGACGAAGAACCACTTGGGCACGGCGACCTCCGCGTACCCGGGCTCCATCCGGACCACGTGCGGCACGATCGAGGCGAAATAGGGCACCCGCACCATCGCGGCGGCCGAGAACAACTGCGTGCCGCCGGGCTGGGCGGCGAGGCGTTTCCACATGCGATATGTGGTGGTCGGGGCTGCCATGCGGGGCTACCTTACTCTGGAGTAATAACGTCACGGGTATTCCGTGGCCAGAGATTTGGATGGGGCCCCACATCTAGGGCATACTGTTCGGGTTGCCTTGAGCCGGGTTCGCGCCTGACCGGGGCATACGACCAGCGTCCGAGCGGGCGCATCCGGTCCCCACCTCGATCGCGACGATTTCCGCCGCGGCTGAGTGTGCGTAAGGGCGACACGCCCGACCGCGGGGATCGGTGGACCACAGACAGAAAAACAGCGGCGGCATACCAGCGCAAAGCGAGCGCGCCGGACGGAAGCGGCCCGACTGGGATTTCCCAGCTGGGCCCAGAGGCAGGAGTGAGGTAGGAGAAGCGTGGCGGGACAGAAGATCCGCATCAGGCTCAAGGCCTACGACCACGAGGCGATTGACGCCTCGGCGCGCAAGATCGTTGAGACGGTCACCCGTACCGGCGCCAGCGTGGTTGGCCCTGTGCCGCTGCCGACTGAGAAGAACGTGTACTGCGTCATCCGGTCCCCGCATAAGTACAAGGACTCGCGGGAGCACTTCGAGATGCGTACGCACAAGCGACTGATCGACATCCTCGACCCGACGCCGAAGACCGTTGACGCCCTGATGCGCATCGATCTGCCGGCGAGCGTCGACGTCAACATCCAGTAGGAGACCTAGAAGAAATGGCAAGAAAAGGCATTCTGGGCACCAAGCTGGGCATGACGCAGGTGTTTGACGAGAACAACCGGGTCGTTCCGGTGACGGTCGTGAAGGCCGGGCCCAACGTCGTGACACGTATCCGTACCCCTGAGCGCGACGGTTACTCCGCCGTGCAGCTGGCCTACGGCGAGATCAGCCCGCGCAAGGTGAACAAGCCCCTGTCCGGGCAGTACGCCGCGGCGGGCGTGAATCCGCGCCGTCACATCGCCGAATTTCGGCTCGACGACGAGGCGGCCGCAGGCGAGTACGAGGTCGGCCAGGAGTTGACCGCCGAGATCTTCGTCGACGGCACTTTCGTCGACGTCACCGGCACCTCCAAGGGCAAGGGCTTCGCGGGCACCATGAAGCGTCACGGCTTCAAGGGCCAGGGCGCCAGCCACGGCGCCCAGGCGGTGCACCGTCGGCCCGGATCCATCGGTGGCTGTGCCACCCCGGGCCGGGTGTTCAAGGGCACCCGCATGTCGGGCCGGATGGGCAACGACCGCGTGACTACCCAGAACCTGGTCGTGCACAAGGTCGATGCCGAAAACGGTGTGCTGCTGATCAAGGGCGCCATCCCCGGACGCAACGGTGGACTGGT
>Ga0070691_10000988_pt1 | contig 11623 bp, 6 predicted proteins | sample KBSK1101metaG_FD_64673 | JGI IMG/M metagenome (GOLD analysis project Ga0070691, IMG submission 64673) | Corn, switchgrass and miscanthus rhizosphere microbial communities from Kellogg Biological Station, Michigan, USA - KBS K1-10-1 metaG | ecosystem: Host-associated > Plants > Roots >... | reverse complement strand
GTGGGAAATATATTGATATAACGATTAAGCGCGAAGAGATTGCCCGCTATAATCTGAGTGTGGATGACGTGAATGCGGTAATTGAAAGCGCCTTAGGCGGAGTTCAGATCACAACCACCATTGAAGGTCGTCAGCGCTTTTCGGTCAATGCCAGATTTGGACAGGATTTCCGTAACAATATCGAGGCATTAAAACAATTACAGGTGCAGACCAATGGGTTTGGGCCTATCCCTTTACAGGCCGTCGCTGATATAAAGATAACCGAAGGCCCTCCAATGATCAATTCCGAAAATGCCTTATTGCGTGGTACGGTTCTTTTCAATGTGCGTGACCGGGATTTGGGCAGTACCGTTTCGGAGGCGCAGCAGCGGTTAAATCAAATGATCGGCAAAATGCCAAAGGGCTATTTCCTGGAATGGAGCGGACAGTATGAAAACCTGATCCGCAGCGAAAAAACACTCAAGCTTATTATGCCGGTTGTGTTGCTTGTCATTTTTATCAGCATGTATCTTGCATTCCATTCCGCCCGCGAAGCCCTGCTTAGCCTGATTACTATTCCCTTCGCGCTAATTGGCGGGGCTTACCTCATCTATTTTGCCGGTGTTAACCTGTCGGTTGCAGTAGCCGTTGGCTTTATTGCCTTATTCGGACTGGCAGTAGAGACCAATATCGTCATGATCATTTATCTCAATGACGCCATGCAGCAGCTTGTGGCAAAAAAAGGGAATTCCGGAGAGACCATTACCAGGGAAGATCTGCGTGAGTATGTTATTCAGGGTGCTGCTAAACGGTTACGGCCTAAAATAATGACAGTAAGCGTAACGCTGTTCGCGCTGGTTCCCATTCTCTGGAGCAGTGGTGTCGGCAGTGATGTGATGAAGCCGATCGTTATGCCGATGGTGGGCGGAGTGATTACTTCAGCCATTTATATTTTACTTGTTACTCCGCTGATCTTTTTGATGGAGAAAGAATATGAGTTAAAAAAGTTCGGGAAAATAGATGTGCCGGAATTCAGGCACTAATTCTAAATTATTAAATTATGAAACGGGCTTTCGGTCTTTGTTTAATTCTCGGATTGCTGCATAATATCGCAATCGCCCAAAGTATGAGATTGTCCGATATCCTGGATAGCATTGCACAGTCCCATCCGGCAGCTAAAATGTATGATGCGGAAATTCAGTCTATGGATGCAGCTTCCAAAGGCGCTCGTAACTGGATGGCGCCTGAAATATCCAGCGGCTTCTGGATGACTCCCTACAATACAAATCTCTGGAAAAAAGGGGACGCGGGCAGTATAGGGATGGGCCAGTATATGATTTCTGCTGAACAAATGTTCCCTGACCAGAAATACAATAAGGCAAATGAGAAATATCTGCGCGCCCTCTCTTCCGTAGAAGCTGAGCATAAAAAATCAACATTGAATGACCTTTTTGCCCAGGCAAAGGAAAATTACAATGAGTGGATTGTTGCTGAAAAAAAACTGTCGGTGATCGATGAAGGCAACCGGCTGCTGCAGTTGATGATCACCAACGCGGAAACCAGGTATAAGAATGGCCTCGGAAAGGTGAGTGCCTATTACAAAGCAAAGGCCGCCCAGGGAAACCTCGAAAAAAACAGGATCATGCTTGAAAACGAGGCATTGCAAAAACGCATTGTCCTGAATACCCTGATGAACCGGGATAAGCTCACCGAATTTTCCATTGATACGAGCTATTCGATTGCTGATTACGGAAGTAAGCTGTTCGACAGTACCTTATTTTATACAAACCGGAGTGATATAAAAGCCGTAGACCAAAGCATTCTGTTGAACTATCTGAGTCAGCAGGTTGAAACAGCAAGCCTGAGGCCTCAGTTTGGCGTTCAGTTCGCACATATGTTCGGTTTTGGGGGGTTTCCGGAACAGTTCACGCTCATGGGAACTATGAAGATCCCGTTTGCCAAATGGTCATCTAAGCAAAGTAAAGCAAATATAGAAAGCCTGAAGTGGAAGGCTGTCGCGCTTGAAAGTCAGAAACAGATGATGGCCAATGAATATTCAGGCCTTGCCTATGGAATGCAGCAGAATATTGCCGCGAAGAAAAAGCAGCTTGGATTGTTTGAAAACAATATCATTCCTGCCTTGAGGAGAAATTACCAAGCTGTGCTGCTTGCTTATGAACAGAACACGGAGGAATTGTTTACACTTTACGATGCCTGGGAGACACTCAACAACACACAGCTCGAATATTTTGACGAATTGAAGCAATTACTGGACATGCAGGTTAACCTTGAAAGATTATTGGAGATTAAATAAAGTTAGCGATGAAACTAAAATGGAATATATATACTCTTGTGTTGCCGATGCTGCTCATGGGAGCAGCCTGCAATACCAGGCAACCGGCTGCAAAACAGCAATCGGAACAAGCTGACGATATTTACACTTGTTCAATGCACCCGCAGATCCGGGAGCATCATCCCGGCAACTGCCCTATTTGTGGCATGGAGCTGATCAAAAAAAATATGACATCAGCTGATTCCGTTGCCGGGAATATACAACTGGAAAGTCTTCTTAAATCTACAGATGAATTCGTGACCGCGTCCTTACCCACCACAACGGCGCAACGAAAAAGCATAAATATCCACGTAATAGCGTATGGCATCATTGAATATGATACGAGAGCGACAGCGACAATATCCGCCCGTATTTCAGGCCGTATCGAAAAAATGTACATCCGCTACCGGTACCAGCCGGTAGAAAAGGGCCAAAAAATAATGGATATCTACAGCCCCGAAATCCTGACAGCAGAGCAAAACCTATTATTCCTTATCCAAAACGATGCAACGAATATTTCCTTCATCAAAGCAGCCAAAGAGAAATTATTATTGCTCGGCATGAGTACGGACCAACTTCAGCAGGTGATACAAAGCGGCAAGCCAATATACGCGATCAGTATATACAGCGATTACAATGGGCATGTCCACGATGCCGGCATGACGCACGATGCAGAGCCAGCCAATAGTATGAATGCATCTCCAACTGTTACCGGGGAACTTTCTCTGAAAGAAGGTATGTACGTAGAAAAAGGCCAAACCCTGCTAATGCTGATGGATCATCATAAGGTTTGGGCTGCCTTACAGGTATTTACTTCAGATCAATCCCTGGTTAAGATGGGAAATCGCGTCAGGATCATTCCTGAAACAGATACTTTGGCAGTAATAGACGGGAAGATTGATTTTATAGAGCCCTTTTTCCGTCCCAACAGCCAGACCCTTACGGTCAGAGTGTATTTCCATAACGCGTCCATGCTGCCGGTAGGTAGTCATGTAACGGCCAATATTTATACAACCCGACATAATGCATTGTGGCTACCCCAATCTGCCGTCATTTCGCTGGGCCTGAATGAGGTGGTTTTTGTGAAACGTCCAGGTGGTTTTATGGCTCACAAAATCACTACCGGTATTCGCACAGACAAACTGATTCAGGTCATTTCAGGCATTAGTGAAAAAGATACCGTAGCCGTGAATGCGCATTATCTAACAGACAGTGAAAGCTTTATTGAACCTTCATCAAAGTAAATAATATGAGACCCTGTAAACGGAATAATATTATTCAATTTAACGAATGGAAAATAGTCAGTATTCCCTGTCTGTTTTCAATCCTGGTAATCCAATTTTTATTTTCCTGCAAACAGCCGGCAACGAAATCAGCCCAATCATTTGCTAAAACAGATGTCTATTATACCTGCAGCATGCATCCGCAGGTAAAGGAAGATCATCCGGGCAAATGCCCTATCTGCGGGATGGAACTGATTGCGGTGCCCAAGACAAGTATGAAGGCAAATAACGAGATGAGGCTCAATGCAGAGCAGATCAGGCTCGGTAATATACAGGTAGATACGATCCGGAGCGGAAGTATCGGAGACAGGATGGTGCTTACCGGAACATTGAACTTTAACGGGCAAAAACTTTCATCAGTAAGCACCCGGGTAGCCGGAAGGATCGAAAAACTTTATGTGAAGAAAACAGGGGATTATATTCATAAAGGCGAAGCGTTATATGATCTTTACAGTGAGCCGCTTAACAACGCAAAGCAGGAATATATTACTGCCTTGCAGGAACAGACCAGCATCGGGAATTCATTAATCAATTATGGAGCAGTTGTAGAAGGCGCAAAGGGTAAACTGATTTTATGGGGTATGACCGGTGAGCAGATTGCGCAACTCTCCACGGATAAGAAATTGTCTGCATCCACTACTTTTTTTAGTCCGGACAACGGGTATGTAACTGCCCTGAATATGCAGGAAGGCAGTTATGCTATGGAAGGCGCTCCTGTTTTGCAGCTTGCAGATCTGTCAACGCTTTGGGCAGAAGCGCAGGTATATACCACGCAATTATCATCGCTGGATCAAAACAGCCAGGTAACCGTACAGATTCCGGATCTGGGTAACAAGAGCATTAGGGGTACTATCGCTTTTGAAAATCCGGAAATCGACCCGGATACCCGTATCAACCTCGTTCGCATAACGATACCCAACCCAAACAACCAATTACATCCCGGAATGCCCGTTTATATTATTGCCCGTGGCAGGCAACATCATTCTATTACCCTGCCGGCAGATGCAATATTAACCGATAGCAAAGGCTCTACGGTTTGGGTACAGACAAAACCGGGGGTCTATTCGGTCCGGATGATAGAAACCGGAATCACAGAAGGAAATTCAGTAGAAATCATATCCGGCTTGGAGGCAGGGGATATAGTAGTAACTAACGGCGCCTATCTGATCAACAGCGAGTATATCTTTGAAAATGGAACTGGTGCTATGGAAGGAATGAAAATGTAAAAAATCAAACAATTAAAATAATGGAACAGCCGCATCCTCAAAAGTATACCTGTCCAATGCATCCTGAGATTGTACAGGATAAGCCGGGCAGTTGCCCCATTTGCGGAATGAACCTGGTTCTAATGAAGGAGGAAACAGGCAGTCCTTCTTTGCATCTTCCAAATGAAGATGGCAAAACGCCGATGGATCGTACCATGAACGTTCATGATATGCACGAAGCACATGCCGGCATTCATGATTTTAAGAGGCGTTTTTATGTGGTGCTGATATTAACCATTCCCATTCTGCTTTTGTCGAAAATGATTCAGCACTGGCTGAACATTCATTTTAGCTTTCCCGGTTCGGTCTATATATTGCTTGGCTTATCTTCTTTCGTTTTCTTTTACGGAGGATGGCCCTTTCTCAAAGGGTTACGGGATGAAATAAAAGTAAAGAATCCCGGAATGATGACCCTGATCGGATTTGCGATTACGGTTGCCTATGTTTATAGCGTTGCCACTGTTTTTGGGCTAAAAGGAATGGATTTTTTTTGGGAACTGGCTTCCTTAATTCTCATTATGCTTTTGGGACATTGGATTGAAATGAAGTCGGTTGCCGGAGCTTCCAAAGAATTATCGTTACTTGTACAATTGATGCCGGATGATGCGCACCTGGTACGCGGGGATCAGGTGACAGACGTAAAAACAGCCACATTAAAAGAACATGATATTGTCCTGATAAAACCGGGAGAAAAAGTGGCAGCAGACGGGACTATTGCAGAAGGGGAGAGTTATCTGAACGAAAGTTTGCTCACCGGTGAATCCAAACCGGTTAGGCGAACAAAAGGCGACAGAGTGATTGCCGGTTCAATCAATGGCAATGGAGCGATCAAAGTAGCTGTTTCACATGGCGCAAAAGATTCTTATCTGTCCCAGGTTGTAAAACTGGTGCAGGACGCTCAAAGATCGAAATCCAAAACACAATTACTGGCGGATACGGCGGCCCGCTGGCTCACGCTGATCGCCATTGTCGCGGGAATAGCCACTTTTCTGGTATGGTGGCTATCGGGAAAGGATCTTGCATTTTCTATTGAGCGGATGGTAACGGTCATTGTGATCTGTTGTCCGCACGCCCTGGGGTTGGCTGTTCCGCTGGTGGTTGCCAAATCAACAGCTTTATCTGCAAAAAACGGGCTGCTTATAAAAAAGAGAACGGCTTTTGAAGACGCCAGGAAAATAACCACCCTCGTATTTGATAAAACCGGAACGCTCACCGTAGGAAAATTTGCAGTGTCCCGCATCGTCATCCTTCAAAATGATTTGAAAGAAAATGATCTGGTAAGACTTGCTTCCGCTTTGGAGCAGAATTCAGAGCATCCGATAGCAACCGGAATCATTCAAAAGGCAGAGGAATTATCTGTATCCATACCTGCCGTCGAAAATTTTAAAGCGATTACCGGAAAAGGAGTTGAGGCCACCGTGAACGGGAAGGCGGTTAAAGTGGTAAGTCCCGGGTACCTGAAAGAAAATAATATATTGCTGCCGGAAAATGCAGGATCGGATTTAGCAGAAACAACGGTATATGTTTTGATCAACAACCGGCTTTCAGGATATATTTCACTGGCTGATACTGTACGGCCCGAATCTGCCGATGCGATACGGACTTTGCATGAAAACCGGATTAAATCTGTTTTGCTTACAGGAGACAACCGGCAAGTGGCAGAAAGCGTAAGTAAAAAATTAGGCATTGATACCTATTTTGCCGAGGTGCTGCCGCACCAGAAATTGGAGAAGATAAAAGAACTCCAGGAAAAGGGCGAGTTTGTGGCCATGACTGGTGATGGCGTAAATGACGCGCCTGCCCTCGCACAGGCAGATATCGGTATTGCCGTTGGTTCGGGATCTGATATTGCAGCGGAAACAGCAGGGATTGTGCTGGTAAACAGCAATCCCAAAGACATTGTCAGTTTGATTCTGTTCGGTAAAGCGACTTACCGGAAAATGATGCAGAACCTTGCCTGGGCTACAGGTTATAATGCGGTTGCGCTTCCCCTGGCAGCCGGGGTGCTTTATAAACTGGGTATTCTATTAAGTCCCGCAGCGGGTGCCGTATTAATGAGTTTAAGTACCGTTATTGTTGCAATCAACGCAAGCTTACTTAAAATAAAATAAGCATTTCCCATTCGGTAAAACCAACTAAAATTCCGCCGCTTTTCAACAGTGTCGCTGTAAAGCCCCTGTTGCCTGTTTATCATGAGCAATATATTGCTGTGTACCATGCTTCTGTAGTCAGCATTTCACTCCCTGTCTGGGAGCCTCCTCAATTAGCTTAATCTTTTCTTATTGCTGTTCATTGCCAACTGTTTTCGGTTATGCAATAAGGCTATTGTTATTTTTCAGTATTCACTCTTAACAGTAAGGCAAGAATTAGAAACCCAAGCAGACATTAATTGTTGCAATTTTTAGAATTACAATAGTAATGCTGCTTAATGCTACCCCTTGGGGCAATCATGATTCCAATTATAAAGCAACCTGATCACATTACATTATGAAAAAGATTTGTTCATGGTGAAAATAGGCCAAAAAGTGTCTAAAATCAGCATCGCTTTGCACTACAAGGCAAATACCCAGCATGGTAATGCCCATTGCCGATTTCCTGCAGGTAATGCAGTTGCGCATATTCGCTCCAGGTGCCGATAATATCTTCGCTGCATTTCAAAGGGCGATACACGGTGACGTTTTTCCTTTTGTACGCTTCGGGAACACCCTGCCCTGTTGATCTCAGGAATGTCATTATGTGGTTTTACAGCGAACCATACTTTACCCTGTTCGCTATATCAAAATGTTCAGATATACCTGTTAACCAGATTTTCCATGTACTCCTGCCTGCCGCTTTTTGCGGCGGGTTCGCCGGCTTCGATAGCATAGGCCCGCAGGTCTTCCAGCGAAAACTTACCGGCTTCAAAGGCCTTTCCCTTAGCGCTGTCGAACGATGCATACCGGTCTTTGCGGAACTGCCTGAAACCCGATTTGCTGAGAATGGCATCGGCGGTAATAAGGGCCCTTGCAAATGTATCCATGCCGCCAATGTGCGCGTAAAAGAGATCTGCAGGATCCGTAGAAGAACGGCGAATTTTAGCGTCGAAGTTAATGCCACCACTCTGGAGGCCGCCGGCCTCCAGAAATACTAACATGGCCTCTGTTAGCTCATTGAGGTTGGTGGGGAACTGATCTGTATCCCATCCATTCTGGTAATCACCCCGGTTGGCATCCAGAGAGCCAAGCACGCCGGCGTCCGCGGCCACCTGCAATTCGTGCTGAAAGGTATGCCCTGCCAATGTTGCGTGATTCACTTCAATATTAAGTTTGAAATCATTCAGTAAATCCCACTGACGTAAAAAACCAATGACGGTTTCGGAGTCATAATCGTACTGGTGTTTTGTTGGCTCCATGGGTTTGGGCTCAATCAAAAATGTGCCTTTGAACCCGTTTTTTCTCGCGTAATCTTTTGCCGCATGCAGGAAGCGGGCAAGATGCTCCTTTTCCCTTTTCATATTGGTGTTCAGCAAAGTCATATAGCCTTCCCGGCCGCCCCAGAATACATATCCATTTCCTCCCAGCTCAATAGTTGCATCAATGGCGGCCTTTACTTGTGCAGCCGCATGAGACAGTACATGAAAATCCGGATTGGTAGCTGCCCCGTTCATATATCTCGGATTGGAAAAAATGTTCGCGGTACCCCATAACAATCTTACGCCACTGGTTTTCTGCTTTTGTTTTGCATATTCAACCAAGGTCTGCAAACGCCGGTCATTTTCCGCGACATCTTTTGTATAATCAACCATATCAGTATCATGAAAGCAATAGTAAGGCAAATTCATTTTCGTAATGAATTCAAAGGCTGCATCCATTTTGTCCTTTGCCCGTTCAACTGCGTCCGACTTTTTATTCCAGTCAAAAACATGAGTGCCCGGACCAAAAGGGTCGTTGCCCTCATTGACAAATGAATGCCAGTAAGCACAGGCAAAACGAAAATGTTCTTTTAGCGTTTTACCCGCAACGACCCTGTTTTCATCGTACCAGCGAAAAGCCAGTGGGTTATCACTTTCAGGACCCTCATATTTAACCTGATTTAACCCTTTAAAATATTCCCTTTCACCTAAAAGTACTTCCATAGTATTGCTTGTTTGAATTGTTAGTGGTGCATCATGCTGCCGCCAGGCATTTCAGAAGTGAAATCCAGACGGGCGAGCTTATAAGTGATTAATCTGCTATCATCCTCTTTAATTTTAATATTGGTATCGATCGGAGGATTTTTAAAAACCTGCACGTGCCCGGTCACGGGCCATCTCACCTCAATCTCTTTAACAGCGTCTGCCTGTCCCAGGCCAATATGTTGTAACAATGGATTAGCGCCAAAGCTGCCACCGGAATTTACGTCTCTGTAAACAGATCGTTCTGTACCACCGTCGTTAAAAGTTACTTTTATTTTTGCACCGATGGCGGCCCTGTTCGAAACGGTTCCCGTTAATAAAAGATTGAGCCAGTGATTATGATTTTGTCCCGGGTTCAAAAAAAGAGAACTTTCATAGGCATCTCCGGCATAGGCGCCCCCCATTTTGATATAAATGTCTTCATTGCCATCATTGTTCAGGTCAGCAAACGAAACGGCATGGCCTTTTTGCAAATTGCCTACCCGGGCAGACGAGGTAACATCCAAAAAAACAGTACCATTCATGTTTTTGAATAGCTTGTTGGGAACAGCCGATTTGAATGGTGGGTTTCCCGTGCCAAGATAAAAATCCAGGTAGCCGTCATTGTCAATGTCGCCAAAATTCGACCCCATGGCAAAGGCGATTTTATTTAATCCCATTTTTCGGGACACATCTTCAAACGTTCCATCGTGTTTATTCCTGAACAAAAAAACTTTGCCCGCATTGTCAACAGGAGCATGGATGGCTTCGGCTGCTGCGTAATAGGCGAGCGACCCCGTGAATTCATACCCGCACACCAGAATGTCGAGCCATCCATCGTTGTCATAATCCCAAAACCAGGTAGGAAAAGTACGGGCCCTGTTATTGCTCAGCCCCGATTGCCTGGTAACATCGACGAATTTCACCGCACCGTTTTTAGACGATTCGTTTTTCAATAATATTTTATCCCCGTTTAATGTCGAAATGAAAATATCCGTCAGTCCATCATTATCATAATCGCCCGAAGTAACTCCTTTTACAAATTTGGTTATTTGGCAACCGGCCTTCGCTGCCATTTCCGTAAAAGTTCCATTCTTGTTATTAATATACAATTGACAGGGATTTGCCTCGCCGCCCGGAACCGTTTCGTTTCCGACAAAAACGTCGAGCCACCCGTCATTATTGAAATCCGCCCACGTGGCGGTTTGGGTGGGATAAAAGGAAAGTAGTCCGCTTTCTTTGGTCACATCTGTAAAAGTGCCGTCGCCGTTGTTCCTTAATAATGAATTGGGGATTTTTCCGAACTTTCCTTTCCAACCGCCTCTCAATACGAAAATATCCTTAAACCCATCATTGTTATAGTCTGTTTGCATCATATTGAGGCCGCCGGTTAAATGTCCTAAGCCAGCAGAATCGGACACGTCTGTAAAAGTGCCATTGGCATTATTCCTGTAGTAGCGCATGGGTTCCGACAGGGACCAGCTGCTGAGTACAATATCAGGATAATCGTCATTATTAAAATCCTCGATTATGCTTCCTCCTGCCATGCATTTATAATTTAATCCCAGGTTCGCCGCTACGTCGGTGAAAGGCTTCACCAGGTGCATGCTATCATCGTTCTGCACTTTCAGGAGAAATTGCGGTGGCACCTGCTGCGGGTATCCGCCTATCGTCATGTAGGCAATATTCAGCAGCCATCTTGATTCCAGGTCGCCGGGATCATCCGCCAGCAATGATTTATAAATTTCAACAGCATTTTCAGAAGCTGTCTTATCCTGATGCACGCCGCCTTTTGAAATAGGGAATATGCAGGATTCCGGGTTATGCATGTGGATACAATTCATTCTTTCGCCCAGTCTCATATACGAGATGGCCAGATCTTTCAGAATGAATTGCCTTTGTTCCAGGTTGCCCGGTGGTACTTTGTTTAGCAATCCCCGGAAAATATCTATCGCCTTTTGTTCCTCACCCAGTTGTAAGAGCGCATTCCCCTTTCTGCTGAGCGCCTGCATTACAACTTCTTTTTTGGCAGAATGATCTACTAAAGAATCGCAAAATTTCACCACAGCTTCGGGGCAAAAAACATTGTCCGGGCTGTTCTGTTGTTTTTCAGCCACTTTCAGCAGATCGATCATTTCCTGGTTTGGAAGCGCTTTATTCCTGCAGGAAAAAAGAAGAAGGGGCACCGCATAAAACAGGAGAAAGCTTATGGCGCAGGCTTTGATACCAAAAGGTTTATGATCGTCAGATTTGAACATCCGTGAAATAATCAGCCTGGCGATCGTGGCGCCGCTATTCAAATCTGAAGACTTGTACATTTTGAAAAAACAGCATAACAACGCTGTCAAAAAACCTGAATACAAAAAAACAATCATTATTTACTTTAAGCACTGATGATATGTCAAACGGACCAGTCTCGAAACGCTTTTGCTCTGCGGCCGGAAAATGATTAAAAGTAGAGGCTAATGCATAACCTCTACTTTTAATCATGACCATAGGCTTTCACTTATTTTATCAAGGGGTTGGCCGAAGTCTCACTCGACGGAATCGGGAACATGGCAACCTGGGTTGGTTTTGGATCAGGCCGGATTGCAGGATAGTATCCTTTTTTTCTCCACCTTAACATATCAAT
>Ga0070691_10000985_pt1 | contig 11633 bp, 9 predicted proteins | sample KBSK1101metaG_FD_64673 | JGI IMG/M metagenome (GOLD analysis project Ga0070691, IMG submission 64673) | Corn, switchgrass and miscanthus rhizosphere microbial communities from Kellogg Biological Station, Michigan, USA - KBS K1-10-1 metaG | ecosystem: Host-associated > Plants > Roots >... | reverse complement strand
TCGGCGTAGTCCACCACGAGGAGCCGTCCCTGGTGATCGAAGGTCACCGTGCTCCCGCCCTGCAGGCGCCGGAGGCCGGTGGCGTAGAGCACGAGACGCCCGTCGGCGCCGAGCCGCCAGAGGCGCTTGCCGTTCTCCTCGCCCAGGTAGAGCGCGTCGGTCGCGGGGTCCACGGCGAGGCTTCCCAGCGTGGTGCCGCCCCCGCCGGCGAACGGGATGCGGGTGCGCGGTTGCCCGGTCAGGTCGAGCGGGCCGGGGCCATCCAGAGGGACGCGATAGATCTCACCCGCCGACTCGCCGCCGGCGCCGGGGCTCAGCACCAGCAGCACCCGGCCGTCCACCGCGAGCTGGAGCGGGCGGGGCACGCCGGTGGCCAATACGTCCCGAGCGCCCTGCGCGTGGGCCATCGGCGCGAGCGTGATGACGGCCATCGCGACCGCGACGGCGAAGCGGACCAAGTCCGGCACTCGTGTTTCTCCCCCCGAGTGTTGTACCATGGGGCTCGAATCATGAATGCTCGGCTGAAGCGCGGCGATGAGAAGAGCCGGCTGGGGTCCCGGGATCCGGGGCGCCCAGCGACGGCGGTGGCGCGCGTCGGAGGAGAGCTTCGATCGTAGGTTAACGACTTTCCCCGGATTCTCGAGGCCCGCGACCACCCGGTCGCGGGCCTTTTTGTTTCCGGGCCTCGGAGAGGAGACAGGCATGACGGAGATCTCGGGTATCTGGCTGCCGATCATCACGCCGTTCGCGGACGGGGCAGTGGACCTCGCCGGCTACGAGCGGCTGCTGGCGCACTACCTGACACGCGGAGTGACGGGGATATTCCCGCTCGGCACCACCGGCGAGAGCCCCACGCTGGACGAGGACGAGATGGAAGCGCTGGTGGACCGGACGGTGGCGGTGGTGGGAGGCCGTGCGCCCGTCTTCGTGGGCATCGGGGGCAATGCCACCGCCAAGGTGCTCAAGACCCTCGCGCGGCTCGAGCGCTATCCCTTTGCGGGCATCGTCTCCGTCTGTCCCTACTACAATCGCCCCAGTCAGGACGGCCTGCGCGCGCACTTCACGCGCATCGCGGAGGCCACCGCGCGCGAGATCCTCATCTACAACATCCCGTACCGGACCAGCGTCAATCTCGCCAACGACACCCTGCTGCGGCTGGCCGAGCTGCCCAATATCGTCGGGGTCAAGGACTCGTCCGGCAATCTCGCCCAGTCGCTCGAGCTGCTCCGGCACCGCCCGCCTGGGTTCGCGGTGATGACGGGGGACGACGCCTCGCTCTACACCATGCTGGCTCATGGCGGCGATGGCGGCATCCTCGCCTCCGCCCATCTGCAAACCGAGCGCTTCGTGGCCGTGTACGAGCGGATGCGGGCGAACGACCACCGCGCGGCTCACACGATCTGGGCGGAGCTCGAGGCTCTGGTCCCGCTGCTCTTCCGGGAGGCCAACCCCATGCCCATCAAGCACGCGCTCTGGCGCCAGGGCCTGATCGGCTCCCCGGAGTGCCGGCTCCCGCTGACGCAGATCTCGCGGGAGCTGGCGGACGATCTCGAAGAGACCCTGCGCGCCGACGTACCGGTGCGGACCGAGGTACCATACGCGACGCGGGGGCACTGAGGTGAAACCGTGACGGCGACCATTCGGGTGGCGGGGCCGGAGGACGCGCCGGCGCTGGCAACCCTGAACGAGCATGTCCACGGCCTCCATGTGGCCGCTCGTCCCGACTTCTTCCGGGTGGCCGCGCCGGACGAGCTCGCCGCCTGGTTCGTCACGCTCGTGGAGGGTCCGGCCTCTCGGGTGTGGCTCGCTGCGGAGGCGGGTGCGCCGGTGGGCTATGTCCTGGCATACTTCCGCGAGCGGGGCGCGGTGCCGTTCTCGTACGCGCGCCGCTGGTGCGAGATTGACCAGGTCGCCGTGGACCCGCGGTGGCGGCGTCGGGGCACGGCGCGCGCGCTCATCGGGGCGGCGGTGGACGAGGCCGTCCGCCGCGGGATCCGGGACATCGAGCTGAGCTCGTGGGCGTTCAACGTCGACGCGCACGAAACGTTCCGCCGCATCGGATTCAGGCCGAAGGTGATCCGGTTCGAGCTCTCTCTCTGAGGAGGCGCGAGGATGGCGAAGTTCTGGCGGGTCTATAGCGGCGCCGACGGGCAGTCGAAGATCGTGGAGGCGCCGCCGGAGATGCGGCCCTTCGAGGACACCGAGGGCGCCCACGGCGTGGGCAGCCCGCTGGTGCCGGCCACGGGCATCGCCTTCCGCTCCGCGCCGCCCGGTTACCTGCTGCACTGGCACTGCGCCCCGCGCCGGCAGTATTCCATCACCCTGTCGGGGCACGCGGAGATCGAGGTCGGCGACGGCACCGTCGCGAGGATCGGGCCCGGCGACGTGGTGCTGGCGGAGGATCTCACCGGCCAGGGCCATATCACGCGAGTGGTGGGCGACGTCCCGAGGCTCTCCGTCCTCGTGCCGCTGGCGGGAGCGTGAGGCTGCGTCGCGTCGAGGTACTGCTCGTCGCCGCGCTCGCCCTCGTGGCGCCGGCGCCCGCGGGGGCCCAGCTCTTCTTCTCGGCCACGCCGAGCCCCGATCTTCGCGTCGCGCCGCTCACCATCCGCGCGGCGGTGACGCCGGCGCGGGGTCCGGTGCAGGTGCGCATCCTGTTCAGCGTGACGGCGCCGCCGGGCGCGGAGGTTCCCGATCTCTTCCTCCTCTGGCCCGGCGAGGTGAAGGGTGATCCCGCGCTCGGCCCGCGAGATCCGGCCCTGGCCCAGGAGGTGGCGGCGCTGCGCTTCGACGTCGTGGAGGAGGGGCGGCTACCGCTGCGAGCGCGGCATCTCACCGGGGAAGGCGGCGCCGCGGCGCGAGAGCCCGTCAAGGGGGGCGCCCCCTACGTCACCTTCGTGCAGACCGGCGGGGCCCTGGGCCTGAGCGCGCCCGCCACCTGGATTCGCATCCCGGCCTCGCCCCGGCTCTCGGACCCGGAGTGGATCATGACGCTCGAGGTGCCGAGCCTCTCGGCGGTGAAGCCCAAGCCCAGCAGCTGGCTCGAGCACTGGGTGCTCGGCGAGCGGCGGCTCTTCGCCCTGGGCTTCAACGAGGTGCGCGGGCGCCCGCTCTTCCGCATGTATCTCGCCCATCGGGACCGGATGGTGCGGCTGGGCGAGGCCCCCGCCGAGGTCACGGTGAGCTTCGCCGAGACCAACCATCTCAAGATCGACACCGTCGCTCCGGCGAACGCGATCCGGAGCGTCAGCGAGACGGCGGAGAGCACGGAGAACATCGCGCTCTTCCTCGACACCGGCGAAGGCGCCACGCCCCAGCGCCTGAGCGTCCAGTACGGGTACTTCTCGCGCACCCAGGCGGCGGCGGTGGTGGTGGTACCCCTGGTGCTGCTCCTCCTCGGCTATTCGGTCGGTCCCCTGGTCGGGCGCGCCTCGCTGCACGCCGTGCAGCGGCTGACCGGGCGCTTTCATCTCTCGAAGTGGGACGGCGCGCCGCGTGAGCGGCTCACGGGAGTGGTGCTCTCGTACGACGTGCTGGCCCGCATCCGCCCCGGCGAGACCACCTATGACGAGGTATTGCAGATCTGCGGACCGGACGCGGAGATCTCGGAGCGCTTCCCGGCCGCCGACCGCCGCACCCTGGTTTACCACGGCCGCCGTGTCCGCCCGGCCACCCGAAAACTCGTCGGCCTGCTCGCCTCGGTTCGCCACCTCGAGATGGAGCGCCAGGAAGTGACCATCGAGTTCGAGGGCGACGTGGTCCGTGATCTCCAGGCCGATATCCGGCGCTCGCGAGTACCGGTCGGGGAGCCGACGCACTGAGGAACCCGAGCCGCCCGCGACCGGAGGATGTGCCGCGAAAGGATGGGGGTCAGACGGCGGCGGGCACGGCGAAATAGAAGACGCTGCCCCGGCCGACCTCCGACTCCGCCCAGGCCCGTCCACCATGGCGCTCGGCGACCTTTCGAACGATGGCGAGGCCGACGCCGGTACCCGGGTATTCCTCCTGACGGTGGAGGCGCTCGAAGATGCCGAAGATCCGCTCCTGATACTTCATGTCGAAGCCGACCCCCTGGTCGGCCACCGACACCACCACGAGATCGCCGTCCCGATATGAGCGGACCGAGATGGTGCCGCCCCGCGCGGGGCTGAACTTGACCGCGTTGGAGAGCAGATTGGCGAGCGCCTCCCGGACCCCTTCCCGCTCGGCCAGAATCTCGCCCACGGCCAGATCCTCCCTGAGCGTCATGCCCCGCGCTTCCATCTCCTCCGCGAAGTCCTGGAGCAATTGATCGAGCATGGGCTTGAGCGGCACCGAGCGCCGCTCCATCGCCCGGCGCTCGACCCGGGCATAGCGCAGGAGATCGTCGATGAGCTGCCCCATGCGGGTGGCCGAGCTCCGGATCGTGTGGAGATATCGCCGTCCGGTCTCGTCGAGGCGCTCGCCGTAGTCCTCTTCCAGCGCCTGGCTGAATCCTGCCAGGCCGCGCAGGGGCGCCTTGAGGTCATGGGACACGGTATACGTGAACGCCTCGAGCTCCCGATTGGCCTCTTCCAGCTCCAGGGTGCGTTCCTCGACCCGCTTCTCCAGCTCGGCGGCGTGGCCCCGGACCTGCTCGTGGAGGCGAGCCTGCGTGATGGCGATGGCGAGCTGGGTCGCGACCTCCTTCCCGATGGTGACCATCTCCTCCGGGAACGGACCCTCCTCGCGTCCGATGCTGACCGAGCCGATGAGCTCACCGCCCGTGTGCATCGGGACGACGAGGTACACGCCCACACCCGATACGAGCAAGGCGTCCCGGTCGGGGCCGGGGGGCAACGAGTCCACCGCGATGACCTGCGGCTCCCCGCGCCGGAGCGCGTCGAGGTCACCCGCGAACTGCAAGGGGTAACGGATGCCGGGGCCCAGTCGCGTGCGGCGGCGCCCGACCGCCGCCAGCCATTCCACCTCGCCGGCGTCCATGTCGAACAGATTGACGATGGCGCGCGGGACGCCGAGGAGGTCGCGCAGCCTCCCGAGCACCGCCTCCGCGATCGCCACCGGCTCCTCGTTGGCCAGGAGGGTCCGGTCGATCTCGCGCAGGATCTCCAGGCGCTCGGCATAGCGCGCCCGCTCTCCCTCCGCGCGCGAGCGCTCGATCAGGGCGCCCAGCGTGTTGGCCACCGCCTGGAGAAAGCTTCCGTCCTCGCGCGCGAAGGCGCGAGGGGTGGCGGTATACGCGCCGAGCACGCCCCAGGGCGTGTCGGCGCCTTCCACGATGACGGTGACGCCGCTGACGATGCCGAGCTCCCGGACTACCGGCGCGGCGGCGGTGCCGAACTGCTGGCCAAGGTCCGCGATGAACACGGGCTCATGCGAGCGGAGCGTGTGTCCGGCGGGGGTGTCCGACTCGGAGGGGACCGTGAACGTCCCCATCATTCCGGGCGGCCAGCCCTCCCCGGCGCGAAGCCGGAGCCCGGCCGCATCCGGAAGCTGCTCGAACGCCGCCACGAACTCCACGCGGAGCGTCTGGGCGAGGAGCCGCATCGCGTCGGCGATCAGACGGTCGAGGTCGCCGCCGGAGAGGGCCCGGCGCCCGAAGTCCGCCAGCGCCGCCTGTCGCTCGGCATGAGTCCGGAACTCGTCGTCCACGCGCGCCCGCTGGCTTCCCGCCGCGACCAGGCTGGCCGCCAGCTCGCCCACCTCGCGGATGACGGAGCGGACAGGGCGCGGCGATTCGCCGCGGCCGAGCCGGGCCGCCTCCGTCACGAGGCGCTGAACGGAGTCGTCGACGTGGCGGCCGACCCAGAGGGCGAGGAGGGCGCCCACCAGGACCATTCCCAGGCCGACCGCGACCACGGTCCACAGGGGCCGTGTCGCCGTGGCATCGATGGCGGTGGCCGATGCCGCCAGGCTGGTGGTCCAGCCGAACCGCGGCGAGCGGCTGAACGTGACGTACGCCGGGCCATCCTTGCCCGCCTCGCGGAAGACGCCCTCCGCGTCGGACCGCGCCCGCGACGCGAGGCTCGCCGCCACCATCTCCCCGGCGTGCTCCGAGGCGCGCGACCGAGCGGCGACGGCCTGCTGCCGGTCCATGAGGAACAGGGTCCAGTCCTCGGGGATCCGTTGACGGGTGAGCACGCGGGTGAGCGCGGCCCCGTCGATGCCGGCGGACACGACGTACCGGACCTGATCGCCGCGCACCACCGGCACCCCCACCGAGAAGCCGAGGCGGTTCCGCGCGGGGAGCATGAAGACATCGGAAATGCCCGGCTGGCGCGATTCGAGGAGGTCGACGAAACGCCCGGCCATGGCGCCGGGCCGCGGGGGAAGGATGGCGCCGAAGAGCTCACGCGTATAGAGGAGGCGCTGGCCCGAAGGATCGAAGAGGCTGATCCCGATCCATTCCGCGTGGGCTCCCTGCATCCGCGCCGCCTGGGCGTGGAACTCGCGGAGTCGCCCGAAGTCGAGATGCTCCGACGTGGCCAGGTCTTGCAGGCTCCGGATCGTCGCATCGAAGTAGTCGTCCAGGGCGGCGCTGACCGAGCGCGTGGCCCTGAGGAGCTCTCGCTCCATGCCGGAGCGGTAGGTGGCGCCGTGCTGGAAGACCATGAAGCCGAAGAAGATTGGCAGGGGAGCCAGCGTGATGAGGACGAGCACAACGAGGTACCACCTGAGGCGCATCGCCACCGGGAACATTGTATCAGGCGGCGACTCGGATCCTCGATTTCCCGGGGGAATACCGGTGCCGCGCGCTACAGCGTGAGGTCGACCAGCACCTTCATCACGGGCCCACCCTTGAGCGCCTGCTCCATGCCCTCGCCGAGCGCCTCCAGCGGGATCTTGCGGCTCACCAGCGGCCCCAGCGTCACCGCGCCGGTGGCGCCGAGGCGAATCGCCTCCTCCCAGGCCTCCCAGGTATAGAGCCGGCTCGCGTGCATGTTGAGCTCGCGCGAGAACATCTGGAGCAGGTTCACCGGCATGGGCTCCGAGTGGATGGCCACGATGCTGATGGTTCCCCAGACGCGCACCACGTCGGTCATGAGGCGCACCGCCTTGGGATTGCCCGTCACCTCGAAGGAGACGTCCACGCCCTCGCCCTGGGTCCAGTCCTTGACGAAGGTCATCACGTCGCGGTCCGGACCCACCACCTCGAGGCCCAGGCCCTTGAGCATGTCCACGCGAAACGGATTGATCTCGGCCACGGCCACCCGCGCGCCGCGATGGCGGCAGACCATGGCGATAAGCGCGCCGATGGGGCCCCCGCCGAAGACGAGGACAGCGTCGCCCGGCTTCACCTGGGCGCGGTTGACGTCATGGGTGGCCACGGCGAGCGGCTCGATGAGCGCGGCGTGGTCGTCGCTGAGCGTGTCGGGAACCTTGAGGAGCCGGTCCACCGGCACCGGATAGAGCTCGCGCATACCGCCGTCCATGTCCACGCCGCGGACCTTCAGGTTGTAGCAGACATAGCTCGCGCCCATCTTGCAGGCGCGGCACTCGCCGCAGGAGACGACGGGGTTGATCACCACGCGGTCCCCGGCGCGGACGGCCGAGCCGGCGGGCGCCTCCACCACCTCGGCGAAGGTCTCGTGGCCGATGATGCGTCCCTTGGCTACCCGCGCGTCGAGGTGCCCCTCGAAGATGTGGAGATCCGTCCCGCAAATGCCCACGCGCTTCACGCGCAGAAGCGCCTCGCCCGCCGCCGCGGTGGGCACGGGGGCGGCGCCCGCCTTGAACTGCCGCGCGCCGCCGTAGAACTGCGCCCGCATGGTCTGGCCCGGGGTCATGCTCGATCTCCCTTGCGCCCGCGGACCTCGTCGTTGTGCTCGCCGAGCCCGGGCGGCGCGCGACGGATGCGGGGCTTCTCGCCGTCGAAGTTGAGCGGCAGGGCCACCAGCTCGAGGTTCTCGGCGCCCGGCACCGGCTGCAGCATCTGGATCGCCTTGGTCTGGGGGTGCTCGACGATCTCGGGGAGCGTGTGAATGGGCGCGCAGGGCACGCCCGCCGCCTCGAGGATGTCCACCCACTCGCCCTTGGTGCGCGTGGCGACGATCTCGCGGATCTTGCCCAGGATGTCGGCCTTGTTGGCGGAACGACCGGTGTTCTTGGCGTAGCGCGGGTCCGTCGCCCACTCCGGATGGCCGAGCGCCGCCGCGAGCTTGGCGAAGAGCCGGTCATTCCCGGCCGCGATGATGATCTCGCCGTTCTTGGTCTCGAAGCCCTCGAAGGGGATGAGACGGCTCGAGCCGGTGCGATGGCGTACCGGCACCTCGCCCGAGATCCGGTATGACGCGTAGTGCCCGGTGAGCCAGCCCAGCGCGGTCTCGAGGAGGGAGGCGTCCACCACGCAGCCGCGTCCGGTGCGCCCGCGCTGGATGATGCCGGCCAGCGCGCCCATGGCCGCCCACATGCCGGTGCCGAAGTCGAGGAGCGAGGTGCCGACGCGGGTGGGCGGGCTGTCCTCATCGCCGTTCATGGCCATGAGGCCGGAGAAGGCCTGCACCATGGGCTCGAAGCCGGGGTTGAGCTTGAGCGGGCCGGTGCGGCCCAGCGCCCAGATCGCCGCGTAGACGAGCCGGGGATTCTTCGCCAGCATCACGTCGGAGCCGAGACCCAGCTCCTCCATCACCCCCGGCCGCATGTTGTGGACGAGAATGTCGGAGCGACCCACTTCCTCCATGAGCCAGGCGACGTCCTTCGGGTCCTTGAGGTCCAGCGTGATCCCGCGCTTGTCCGAGTTCATGGCGAGATAGGCGGGGGAGACCCCGTTCCAGAAGGGCGGGCCCCAGCCGCGGGCATCGTCGCCCTCGGGACGCTCCACCTTGATCACGTCGGCGCCCATGCGGGCGAGAATGCCCGCCGCGAAGGGGCCGGCGAAGGCCCCGCCCAGCTCGATGACGCGGATGCCTTCGAGCGGGAGCGCCATCGGGCTCACGCCTCCGGCGCCGGCGTGAAGCGGTGGCCGCCGTCCTTCTTCACGATGAAGCCGGGACGGGGAAAGTGCGCGGCGCAGACGAGCACGCCGGAATCGGCCATCTGATCCACGAAGGCCTTGCGGGTGCGCGCGGCGTGCGCCATGTCGGTGCAGAACTTGCTCGACCACTGTGGCTCCGCCACCTGCACCACGCGGTGCATGAGATCGCCGGAGAACACCGCCTCACCGGCCTTCGTCGTCAGGCGCACGCAGGAGTGGCCGGGCGTGTGGCCGTGCGAGGGCTCGAAGCGGAGATGCTCGTCCACCCTGAAGGTCTCGTCGACCAGCACCGCCTTGCCCGCTTCCATGATCGGCGCCACGCTGTCGGTGAAGCACCCGGAGGCGTCGCGCCCCTCCTGCTGCTCGCGCTTCCAGAACTCGAACTCCGAGCCCACCATCACGTACTTCGCCTTCGGGAACGTGGGCACCCACTTCCCGCCGGCCAGACGGGTGTTCCAGCCGACATGGTCCACGTGGAGGTGCGTGCAGAGAACGAAGTCCACCTCTTCCGGGGTGACGCCGGCGGCGCGCAGATCGTCGAGATAGGTGCCCTTCTTCTTGTTCCAGGCGGGCACCTCGTGCCGCTCCTTGTCGTCGCCCACCCCGGTGTCGATGATCACGGTGTGCTTGGGCGTCTTCACCACATAGGACTGGATACGCGAGCCCATGTCACCGGTGGTGTCGTCCCAGAAGTCGGGCTTGAGCCAGCCGTGATGCCGGGCGATGGCGTCGGCGCTGGAGTCGGGGAGCATGGACGGCGTGGGATTGAACGAGCGTGGGATCTCGACCACGCGGGTGATGGTCGCTTCGCCGAGCCGGGTCGTGGGCATGATTGGGCCTCTTGCGTTGATCAACGTGAAGTCAGGAGCGGCCAGAGCGCCTGGGCGCCGCGGGCGGCGACCTCGCGGCCGAGCCGCTCCGCCCAGTGGCCTTCCCCGCCGAACTCGGCGCGCCAGGACCAGAGCCGGCGCGTGACGAAGTGCAGCGTGTGCTCGTAGGTGAAGCCGATGGCGCCGTGCGCCTGATGCGCGATGCCGGCCCCGAGGCCCGCCGCCTCGCCCACGCGCACCTTGGCGCAGGCGATCTCGAAGGCGGCGTCGCCCTTTTCCATGGCATGGAAGGCCGCCTGCGCGGCCATACCCGCCGCCGCGGTGTGACCGGCGAGCAGGGCGAGGTTCTGCTGGATGGCCTGGAACGCGGACAGCGGCTTGCCGAACTGCTTGCGCTCGCTCACGTACTTCACCGACTGAGAGAGGAGGAACTCCAGGCCGCCCGCCATCTGCGCGGCGCGGCCCATGGCGCCCGCCAGCCACAGCGAGTCGGGCTGGAGGCTGTCGGCGGTGCCGGCGGCGGCCACCGTGGCGTCCGACCAGGTCAGGGTGTCGCGCGGCTCCAGGGCGAGATTGGTGTCGGGCTCGACCTTGGCGGCGCCGCCGGCCACGCGCGCCACCGTCGGCTTGCCCGAATGCTCGGCGAGGACGACGACGTGCTTCGCGCTGCGACCCCACGGCACGCGCCCGGCGGTGCCGCTGAGCTTCCACCCCGCCCCATCGCGTCGGAGCGAGAGCCGGTCCGCGGCCTGCGTCGGCGCCACCGTGATCGGCCCCATGGGGACATCGAGCCCGGCGGTGGACAGGAGCCAGGCGCCCACCATGGTCTCGGCAATCGGGAGCGGCACGGCGAAGCGGCCCGCCGCGCTGAGGACGACATGCGCGTCGTCCCAGGTGCCGCCGGCGCCGCCATGCTGCTCCGGGATCTGCGGCAGGGTGAGGCCGCCCTCCTCCACCGACTGCCAGAGCGAGTCGGGCCACTGGCCCTTCTCGGCCGCCTCGATGAGGGCGGGCGTGACGCGATCGGTGAAGAGGCGCGTGCAGGTATCGGCGAGGAGATTGCGCATCTCGGTGGCCATGGCGGTTACCTCAGACCTAACCCGCGGGCGATGATGCCGCGGAGGATCTCGCGCGTGCCGCCGCGCAGGGAGAAGGACGGAGCGTGCTGGACGAGATAGCCGAGCGTCTTCTCGAACTCGCTGCCGGTGTCGAGCCGCGGCTCCGCGCCGATCAGGGCGTGCACCAGCTCGGGGATCTCCTGCTCGAACGTGGTGCCGATGTCCTTCACCACCGAGGCTTCGAGGTTCGGGCTCTTCCCCGCCTGGAGCATGGCCGCGACGGACAGCGACATTTGACGAAGCGTATTGAGGTGCGCGGTGAGGCGGCCCAGCAGCACCGCCGCGCGCTCGCCCGGCTCCTTGCCCACCTCGTTGATCAGCTCGAGGACGAGCCGGATCGAGGAGAGGTAGCGCTCCGGCCCGCTGCGCTCGAAGCCCAGCTCGGTCGTCACCTGCTTCCAGCCGTCGCCGTCCTTGCCCACCCGCGCCTCCTCGGGCACGAAGGCGTCTTCGTAATGCACCTCGTTGAAGTGGTGCCCGCCCGCGAGGTCGTAGATGGGCCGGATGGTGATGCCCTTGGTGTGGTGAAGGTCCACGAGGAACTGGGAGAGGCCCTCGTGCTTCTTGTCCGGCACCACCTGGGTGCGGAAAAGCGAGATGGCGTAGTCGGACAGATGCGCATTGCTGGTCCAGATCTTGGTCCCGTTGACCTTGTAGCCGCCCGGCACCTTCTCGGCGCGGGTGCGGATGGAGGCCAGGTCCGAGCCCGAGTCGGGCTCGCTCATCCCGATG
>Ga0070691_10000984_pt1 | contig 11633 bp, 9 predicted proteins | sample KBSK1101metaG_FD_64673 | JGI IMG/M metagenome (GOLD analysis project Ga0070691, IMG submission 64673) | Corn, switchgrass and miscanthus rhizosphere microbial communities from Kellogg Biological Station, Michigan, USA - KBS K1-10-1 metaG | ecosystem: Host-associated > Plants > Roots >... | reverse complement strand
GATCAAGCGTGAGTGCGGGCTGAGCGAAGACCAACGAAAAAACTAATCGTCGCATTCCATTTCCTGCGCGGCAACGGAGCCCGATGGGAGTGCGACGCGTGCCGAAAGCAGGGTCTGGAAGCGCGGAGACGGTGCGGGTTTCTGTCGCCGGAACTACGTGGCGCGAAGCGCATCGTGTGGGCGCGCGGACCGGCGTCGACGGAGGAATGCCCGAACTCACTAGTGACGGCGGAGAGTATCGAGCTGCTGGAGCGATTTTCCGCGTCGAAAAGCTGGGGGTGGAAAGATCCAACAGCGCGTGAGGCGGATGCATTTCTAGCACTGGAGCAAGAGCTGCGAGCGGAGGGACTGAATGGCAAGTGATCCGGGAACGGTGAGCGGTGTGCTGTCGGGGGCGATGGCAGGCGCTATCTCCGGCAACAACGGACTGGGTGAAGAAATCGCGAGGCTGGCGGATGAGTTGCAGCAGTTGCAGACATCCAGCCAGTCGGCGACTGAATCGAAGCAGGCCGGTTCACAGACCACGAGCGGCGGCGCATCGTCCGGGTCGATTGGAAGTGCACTACTGGACGTGTTCGGCACCGGACTCGGCCTGAGCCCGCTGATCTCGGGGATCGTGAGCTTGCTCTCGAGAGGCGGGGACAGCAGCACGCCAGCTCCGTTGACACGGTTCACGCTGCCTCCGTCGATTCAAGCCACCGGGGGCGTAAATGAGGGCGGAGGAGCGGCATTCGCGGTGGATAATCCGCAGGGTGGGCTTCCGAGAGCTGTCCCCACGGTAGGGCAAGCCGGCGCGGCGGCGCAGATCACGGTGCAGGTTCAGGCGCTGGACAGCCAGTCCTTCCTGGATCACAGCGCGGATATAGCCATGGCCGTTCGACAGGCGATGCTCGAATCGAGCGTGCTGAACGACGTGGTACGGGAGGCGTAAGATGGCGAGTTTTCCGGCGCTGAAAACGGGAGCTGTGGCGCAGTATCCGGCGGATCGTGCGAGGCGGTTTTCGACGCAGGTGCTGCGCTTTCTAGACGGCGGCGAGCAGCGATTCGCCGGATTCGGGGCGCCCCTAAAACGTTGGACCATCCTGCTGGAACTGCTGGATGAGAAGGAACTGGCGGACATCGAAGGGTTCTACCTGGAACAGGGCGGCCGGGCGGGAAGCTTTACGTTTACCGACCCTTGGGATGGGACCGTGCATACGAACTGCAGTTTTGAGAGCGACACAATGACGGCGAATTATCGCGGGCCAGGCGACGGGGCAGCCTCGGTGATAGTGAAGGAGAATCGCTGAGATGCTGGTGTTTCCACAGCTGACAACGGGCGCAGCGGTACAGTATCCGGTCACGCGCACGTATGTGACGCGCACGGTGGCCAACACTCTTGCCGATGGCAGCATGGTGATCTTCGCTGATCCGGATGCAGGCATGCGGAGGTGGGAACTTCGGAGCGCCGGGCTGACTCTGCTCGAGTGGACGGCGATCGACACCTTGTTCCAGGCTGTGGCGGGCCGGCATGCGACATTCACGTTCCTGGATCCAGCCGGAAATCTGCTGCTGCGCAGCGAGGCGTTCGGCGATCCGGCGTGGGACAATAGCGCGCTGATCCAGTTGACGCCGGGCATCGACGATCCCCTGGGAACGACGCGGGCGACACACGTGGTCAACTCGGGATCGGCAGCAGGCGGGGTAGCGCAAACGCTGGCAGTACCCGGGAATTTCCGGTACACGCTGAGCGCGTGGGTGAAGGCGACTGGCGTGTCGAACGTCACTCTATCCGCGACGACCGCGGGGGGAAGTGCGACGCGGATGATCGCGCTGACGAGCCAATGGAAGCGGATTTCGCTAGACGTCGGCTTGGCGTTGGATACGGATAGCATCGTATTCGGGGTGGAACTGGAAGCAGGTGCGACAGTGGACTTATTCGGGATGCAAGTGGAAGCGCAGCTTGGCGCGTCCGACTACAAGCAAACCTCGGGCAGCGCGGGCGTGCACGCAGCCGCGCGTTTTGCGGAAGACACGCTGACGGCGACGGCGCGCGGCACGGATATGTTCGACGCCGTGATCGGGATCGTGGCGAGTTGAACCCAGATGGCGACAATAGACGACCTCAAAGAAGCGCAGGCGCCTCCGACGCCACTGTTCCTGTTTGAATGTACTTTACGAAATGGTTCGGTAGAGCGATGGGGGACGCACGCGGCGGCCTTCGATGGAAACAGTTACGATGCGCGGCTGCTGAAGCACAATCTTTTCACGCTGTCGGCGGCTCCGGAAGACACCAAAATGAGCGTGACGCTGGCGAACGCTGATTCCCATTTTTCAGAGATTGAGCGCGAGACCGGATTTCGCGGGGCGCAGGTCACAGTTCGATTCCTTTTTTACGATCTGACCACGCAGCAGGCAGCATCGGAAGCCCGGATCATTTTTCGCGGAACCGCCAGCGCGGCGGAGGAAACCACCGAAGCAGCGCTTCGCGTCACGTTCACGAACAGGCTGAATCTGCAACGCATCGTGCTTCCGGAAGTAAGAATCCAGCGGCGGTGTCCGTGGACATTTCCGGCTACAGCGGATCAGCGGCTGGAAGCAATGAACGGGGGCGCGAAGGAGAAATATTCGGCGCTATATCGCTGCGGATACTCGGCCGATCAGACCGGCGGGGTGGGTACGCTGGACGCTTCGAACGGAGACCAGCCGTTTACCGGCTGCGACTACACCCGCTCGGCATGCACGGCGCGCGGAATGTTCGACCTCGGACGATTCGGCGGAGTGGAGTTCGTGCCGGCTCAAATCGAGGTGCGGAGTTTCGGAGAGTCGGGATCACATCTTTCTCTGATCGTTGCGAACGAAGCCAGGTACAACGACTTCGTGCCGTTGGTGTACGGGACGGCGTGGTACCAGCCGCCGGTAGTTTTCGCGAGGAACGACGGCAACCTGACGCATCTGGAAGTGCTGCTGGGGATGGGGCAGATCGCGGAGATTTTGAAGGTGGTGGTCAACGACGTCGAGATTCCCGAGGGCGTCAGCGGCGTGGACATGACGGGAACGGGCTGGTACAACCTGGTGACCAGCGGGACGCGGTCCGGTTCCTTCAACCCGGATTTTCCGGGCGGCGATCCTTACGGCAGCATGGCGATGGCTAGCGTGGTGGTTCCGAACCGGATCAGCAACGGTCAGTCGCTACCCAAGGTGCAGGTGCTGCTGGCAGGGCTGAATCTGGAGCGTTTCGACCAGGCCGGTACGTCCCTCGGCGAGGCCTTTACAAACAATCCCGCGTGGGTTTTGCTGGACGTACTGCGGCGGAGCGGCTGGCTTATGTCGGATGTCGACCTGGGTAGTTTCGCGAAAGCGGCCGCGTACTGCGAGGAAGCCATCCAGACCAAGGATCTGTATGGCAACACGGTGCTGGTGGCACGATTCGAATGCAATCTGGTGTTGAATCGGCGATGGAGCGCGGCAGAAGTCGCGCGGGGCATCCGCAATGGATCGTCGCTCCTGCTGGCGTATGGCACGGGCGGCCTGTTGACGTTACGCGTGGAAAACACGATGGCGCTGCAACAGCCTTCGAAACCGGACGGAAGCAACGGTACCGAGACGTTGAACGGGGGTTGGCCGGCGTACGAATTCAGTGACGGATCGGCTGCATTCTCGGGTATTCTGCGCAAGCCGGGCGGCGAGCCCGCTATCCGCTTATACGCAGCGAGCGGGTCCGACACGCCGAACCGCCTGACGGTGGAATTCCAGGACGAGTTCAACGAATATCAGCAAGACAGCCTGTCACTGGTAGATGTGGACGATGCGCTGCTGACGCAGCGGGAAGTCACGGCTGCGTTTTCAGGTCTGGGGCTGCCGAACTTCGACCAAGCGACGCGGATGCTGGATCTGCAGCTGGCGAAGTCGGCCGTGGGGAGCACGTTAGTCGAATTGGAGACCACGGTTCGCGGCGCAGGGCTCTCGCCCGGCGATCTGATCACGGTCACGTATCTGAAGGAAGGGTTGCAGAGGCAGCCGTTCCGCATTTTGCGGCTGGCTCCAGGAGTGAACTATCAGACGGTTCTGATCACGGCGCAATGGCACGACGACGGCTGGTACACATCGGGAGGCGCCAGCGCGGCCGGCGGCCGCAAAACAGGCGTGGGTGAAACCGGGCTCCCGCGACCTCTGGTAGGAACTGTACTGGACGGGAACGGAATCGAACAGTTCGAAATAACGGAGACGGTGATTCCGCTGTCTGACGGCGGCTTTCAGGTGAAGCTAAGAGCGGCGTTCACCGTACCGGGAGCTCCGTCGCCGTCATTGGCGAACATTCCCCTAGTGAGTTTGAATCCGACGAATGCGCCCATTGGCGGAACGCTGGCGGGCGGACAGACGCTGTACTACGCGGTCAGTGCGACGGACGCGGGTGGCGTCGAAAGCGGCCTATCGTTCGCGATACGGGCAAAGATACCAGCGGGAACAGGCACGAATGCCGTGAGCCTGACGGGCTTGAGTTTCTCGCCGGGCAATACAGCGGGATTCTCGGTTTACCGAGGATCGAACCCGATCCAGCTGCTGCGGATCGCACATGGCCACGCAGTGGCGACCTCGTTTATCGACGACGGAGCAACCGCCGAGCTGGTGGGTCCGCCGGATGGCAATTACAACCACGCGAACTTCTATTGGAGGCTGGAGCTGCAGCCGGAAGCGAACGTGGAGATTCATTCGGCCACGACCATCGGCAAGAGCGGACTGGGAATGCTGGCGGACAATTTCAAAGGTGCGCTGGTGCGGGTGATGCGCGGGACAGGCGCGACTCAAGAGCGGGTAGTGGTCGCGAATACCGATACCACTTTGACTGTCACTCCGCCCTGGCAGGTGGAGCCCGATTTGACCAGCTATTTCGTGGTCGCGGACGGTACATGGAAATTCGGCGGCCTAAGCACATCGAGTCCGGCGGAGTTTGAGGTATCGAACACGCCGGGCGCGACGGTGGAAATATCGGGACGGTCGGCAAACTCGCTCGACCAGGAAAGCGCCTACGAGCTGAATCCGCTGACTCGCTGGCAAATCGGGGGAAGCGGGGGAGGAGTCGATAGCGACACGCCCCCGCCGCCGACGTTCGCGTTGAACCTGGCGGGACAAGGGACGGCGGAGCTGGCCGGAATCGAGTTCACAACGCTGGCCAACACGCAGACGATCGAAGCGGGGACACTGGGGCTGTTCTATTGGGACGAACTCAGCAGCCCAACGACATTTTCGCTGACCAGTGGCGCTACCGCGACCGACACGACAATCACTCTGAGCGCACCCGGTCCGGCGGGCGTGGGCGATTTTATCCAGATCGAGGGCGAGATTCTGGAGGTAAGCGCCGTGCTCGGCGGTGGGACCGAGTACCAGGTCGTGCGGGGATCGTTCACCAGTGTGGCGGCGGCGCATAGTGGCACGACTCTGCTGTATCACTTACGGCGGCTGATCGTCGTGGTGCCATTCGTCAAGGGATTTTTCGGGAGCCCGGCGAGTGACGCATTCAGTTACTCCGTGTTTCTACCGAATGTGCGGATCGGCGCGGCGGAATTGTACATGACCAACGCGGTAGGCGGCGGGTTGGTGGGGAAAACCGCATTCGGTACGACGGCGGACCAGGGTTTACGCACACTGGCGGGCGGCCAACTATCGGTCCAGACGCAGGGATATCTGGCCATTCAGACCGGAGCGGCGCCGGCGCTGGTGATCGAGGATCCGCACGTCGCACGCGATATTTCCGCAGTGGTTCGGGAAGCTCCCAGCGGAGGTGCGATCGAACTGCAACTGACGCAGAATGGTTTGGCATACTGCACGTTGACGATAGCGGACGGGCAGACTAGTTCAAACCTGGTGGGTGGATTCGGGCTGGCCCCGTTGGAAGCGAACGCCCGGCTGGATCTGAATATCACGTCGGTTCCGACGGCCGCGGGAACCTTACCAGGCCGCGACCTGACGGTGACGATCAGGCTCTAAAACGCAAATTAAAGCGAATGGAAATCAACAAGCTCACACCGGATCGGGATCTGCAGTGCTTCTTTCTGCATCCATCGGCAATTGCAGCCATCAGCGACGCGTCGGGGGTTGGATTAACGGTCTCCGGCACGTGGCGGCAACAGTTCGACTGGGCGGTCATCGAGTGGAATCGCGATAATGTTTACGAACACCCGGCGTTGCGAAACCTTCCGGATGGTGATTTGAGCGGGCTAGTGCTGACCTATGAGGAGACTCGCACGAATTGCATCGCGCTGGACTCGGATTTATACCCCACTGTGGACTGGCCTTATTTGCGAGTGTGGGCGGGGGACGATCCGGCGGCCGATCCCTATTTCGTGAGGGTGAAGGATCATGCGGAGGCGATCGAAGGCAGTTATCAACCGGCATATGCGGATTTCACACTCTCCGGAACGGCCGTCGCGGGCGAGTTCGCTGGTTTGGGATATCTCGGCCTAAGCTACACCTATCAGGTGTCGACGGGAGACACATTGGACGATATTGCGGCGGCGATTACAGGCGGCATGAACGGGCCAACGTCGCCATTTCTGACCGCGACGCAAACGGGAAACACGATCCGAGTGCTCTATCCAAGCAGCGCGGGCGCGAACGGTAATCGATTCGGCGTATACTCGTCCACCAGCGGATCGGCTACGTGGGACGCGACGGCAAAGACGCTGGCCAATGGCACGTCCCCGACAAAATGGCGGGTGACGATCGACTTTTCATCGCTCCTGGATAGGAACGGGACAAGCATTCCGACGAACAAGGTCCGCAAGCTTCGTTGGACGTACGCCGCGGACTTGCAGCCAGGGGCGTTCGAGCGAAGTGAGTTCGCGGCAGTCATCTCAAACTGGACGGTGAGCGGGACGGGAGCGACGTATTCTCTAGCGGGACCGGGGAGCCGCCGCTATGAAGACGATGCCGCCGGTCTGGCGTATGACGGCGCGTGGGCGATCACGCGCGGGAACTTTTCGGGCGGCACGATCCACTCGACGTCGACAGAGGGCGATTCGGTCAGTCTGCAATACTCGGCTGCGGGGACGCACAGGCTGTACGTCGGTACTCGATATACGGAAAATGGCGCCCAACTGTCGATCGCGGTCGACGGGAGCGCGGCCATCACGGTCAATCTTCGCGTTCCGGGTGAAGACGCACTGATTCGTTGGCCGGTGGGCGAGTACGGAAGCGGGACTCATACGGTGACCCTCACGCATGCGGGTCCGGCAGGCGGGGACCTGTATTTTGACTTTCTGGAGACGGCGGTGCCCACGACGACGCTTCCGGCATTCCCGGACGAGCCGCGAATGACGCTGGCGACGGACTGGGACACGGATCATTCGATCGCGCTGGCGCCGGAACGAACGGCGTGGCTGATCGGCACGCTAGGGTTCAAGGGCCGGCAAAACCATTACGTCGGCGCTCTGTGGTTTTACGAGTTGGCGAATCCGGACAATGTTTATGCCACGGGAACCCTGACATTCGGAGGAACACCGGAGCCGGGCCAGTTTGTCTCGATATTCCTGTCGCGCGATGATGATCCTGCCGGTACGGCGGCCACGGAAATCCAGCGCGGGATGCACGGCGGGGACACCCTGGAAACGATTGCCATCTCCTACGCACAGGAACTTAATCATGGCTATACCGGGCTATGGGCGAGCGCTTCCGGAAGTGTGGTCACGCTTCATTCGCGATCGTTGGGGTCCGACGGCAACCACTACACTCTGGACACGTCCACCACCAGCAGTACTTTGACCGTAAGCGTGTCAGCGGCCTTCTCGGGCGGGAATACGGGTGCATGGCGAACGGATCTGTCGGCTACGCCGAGGCTGAACCGCGCGGTGCGCGATTGGAATAGAAGCTTCTTCAGCGCGCTTCAGGGCTACGGGATCGACGCTGCGAGCGCATTCAGCACTGAATTGCGCGACGTGGATCCGGCGGTAGGCGTTGGCATGGTTCAGAGGGGTCCCGACGGCGACGCGTTTCTGTTGCAAACGCCCGCGTACCAAACGAACTTTTCTCCGGCGAGTCTGGATTTCTGGAAGCAAGTATACCTGGACGCGGCGGCGATCCAGGTGGATGCCGGATTGCGGCCCTATCTTCAATTTGGAGAGGAGCAGTGGTGGTATTTTCCGAACGACGGACTCGGTAATGCATTTTCGGGAATGCCGTTTTACGACGACTGGACGGCGAGCCAATTCCTAGCCCAGTTCGGAAGGGCGATGACAGTATTTGCCGATAACACGGCCGATCCCACGGCGTATCCCGATGAAGTTGGGTTTCTGCAGACGGTGCTCGGACACTTTACCGCCGCGATTATGGAATACGTCCGGGGAACATACTCGAGCGCGCGGTTCGAAGTGCTCTATCCGGTGGATGTGAACCAGACCGCATTCAATCGAGCAATCAACTATCCGCCGACCCAATGGACGGCGGCCACGCTCGATTGCCTGAAGACGGAGGGTTTCGGATTCACGCTCCAGCGCAACCTGGACAAGAGCGAACAAGCCCTCGCGCTGGACGGGTTTCCGGCATTCCCGGCGACGCAGCGGAGCCATCTGGTAGGGATCGGAGACGCGACCACGGCGTGGATGAAAGAAGCTCGTTCGGCGCAGGGAAAGGGCTTTGACAGCGTGGTGTTGTTTGCGCTGGATCAGATGTGCTTGATCGGATACGCGCTGCCCTTACCGGAAATGTTCCGGCGAAGCGTGAGGATGGGGAGTTAAACTGGATTCGGTTGCTCCACGTCCAGAACGTCTCCAAGGTGTATCGTTTGTACCGTCGGCCGCTGGACCGGCTGACGGAGATCCTGCCGTTGCTGCCGCATCAGCCTCCCTCTGAATTTTGGGCGCTTCGCGATGTGAATCTGAGCGTCGAACGGGGCGAAGTCCTGGGCGTCGTGGGCCCCAACGGCAGCGGTAAGAGTACGCTGCTACAAATTATCTGTGGAATCCTGGAGCCGACTCGGGGGCGCGTCCTGGCGAGCGGACGGATCGCGGCACTGCTCGAGCTGGGCGCGGGATTCAATCCGGAATTCAGTGGTCGCGAAAACGTTTTCCTGAACGGCGAGATTATGGGAATCTCGCGGCCAGAGATGGAACGCGTGTTCCCGCAAATCGAGAAGTTCGCCGAGATCGGCACATTCATGAATCGTCCGGTCAAGGAATACTCCAGCGGGATGTATGTGCGGCTGGCCTTCTCAACGGCGATCCATGTAGACCCCGAGATCCTCATCGTCGACGAGGCGCTGGCGGTGGGTGACGCAATTTTCGCCAACCGCTGCATCAAGAAATTCGAAGAACTTAAGCAGCGTAAGGTGACCGTGCTTTTCGTGTCACACGACCTGGGACTAGTGAAGCGTCTCTCAGATCGGGCGGCGTTGATGGTGGACGGACGTGTCGCGGCGTACGGCGCTCCGAGCGAAGTCGTGAATCGCTACGTCGGAATGGTGCTGGAGAGGCAGGATGCGCCCCGCACGGGCGGTGAAAACTTCGGAGGCAGCTACCGGCACGGCGACGGCGCCAGCCGCATTCTTGCTGTGGAGATGCTGCCGAGCAAGAGCGTGGCGCCGGGCGAGCCAGTGACCATCGTCGTGCGAGCCAAAGCGGAAAACAATCTGGAGAATCCGGTGGTCGGTATTCTGATCCGCAACCGGCTGGGTATTGACGTCTTCGGAACGAACACCCGCATCGAGCAGGTGGATTCGGGATGCGTTCGCGCGGGCGAAACGTTCGAAGTCGAGTTCGCATTCGATTGCCTGCTGACCCGCCAGGACTATACACTGACGGTTGCCACTCAATATGCGGACGGCTACAGTCAGGACTGGCTGGACGACGTAATTTCCTTTTCGGTGGTGGATGCACGAGATGTCGCGGGCCTGGCAAGTTTCCGGACGCACGTGAGTTGGCGGCGGATTGCCACCTGAGACAAAGGCCATGAGACTCGAAGAAATCCAAGCGGCGTTGCGGGACGAAGGACTGGACGGCTGGCTGTTCTTCGATCATCACCAGCGCGACCCCCTGGCTTATCGTGTGCTACAGTTCACGCCCGGCTCGATGGTGACGCGCCGCTGGTATTACTTCGTGCCGGCCGGAGGCGAGCCGCGCGGGTTGGCTCATAAGATCGAATTCGAGACGCTCAAAGACCTTCCAGGCAAAATTGAACTGTACGCGGGCTGGCAGGAGTTAGTGGAAGGTCTGCGCCGCCTTTTGGGGCCCGCCAAGCGCGTGGCGATGCAGTATTCGCCGAACTGCGCGGTGCCTTACGTCGCCATGGTGGATGCCGGTACCGTGGAACTGGTTCGCGGAATGGCAGTCGATGTGATCACGTCGGCGAATCTGGTCCAGCTGTTCGAATCGCGCTGGAATCAGCGGCAACTGGAGAATCACCTGGAGGCGGGGAGGCGCATCGACAGGATTCGTGGCGACGCGTTCGCGCGTATTTCGAGCAAGGTGCGCGCGGGGGAGCGGATCACCGAATGGGAGATGCAGCGGGACATTTTGGATAAGTTCCGGTCTAATGGACTGATCACGGATCATGGTCCCGATGTCGCGGTGAACGCGAATGCGTCGAATCCGCACTACAATCCCACCGAGGAGCGCTGTTCTGAAATCCAGAGGGGGGATCTGGTGCTGCTGGACATGTGGGCCAAGCTGGATGTACCGGACGGCGTGTACTACGACATCACCTGGGTGGGATTTTGCGGCGAGCGGCCACAAGCAGCGATGGAGAAGGTCTTCGGAATCGTGAGGGATGCCCGCGATAAAGCGATCGAGCGAGTGAAAACCGCGATCGCCGCGAAAGAGCCGCTGTGCGGATATCAGGTGGACGATGCAGCACGGGAGCACATCCGCGACGCTGGATATGCGGAATACTTCTTTCATCGCACCGGACATTCGATTGGCGTGGAAGTGCATGGCGCCGGCGCCAATATGGACAATCTGGAGACGCACGACGAGCGTCGCGTGATTCCGTGGACGTGTTTTTCGATCGAGCCCGGAATCTATCTGCCGGAGTTCGGCATCCGCTCAGAGGTGGATGTGTTTGTCGATGAGACCAGTGCGCGGGTAACCGGCGAGATGCAAGATCGGCTTGTCTTATTGTGACCTGCGCTGTTCTCAAAAGTTATACGCCGTCGTGCGGCCGACGATGATGACGATGCCCCAGCTGATCAGGGAGATCCATCCCGCTAATTTAGCGGCGCGTGGCGGATTTTCGGCCCACTCCCATTCGCTCATGTGCCGGTAGATCTTCGAGGAGTGGAAAATTAGAATATTGATCCCCGCCACGAAGAGGAACAATACCTTGAAACGGAACGAGAGGTTGCTGTAACATTTCACTGGCTCCGATACGAACAGCAGCGATCCGGTTACGATCATCAGCATGAAGCCGGCTGTGATCCACGGAATGAGCTGATGGAATACGTCGGAAGCCGATTCTTTCTTCAGAATCAGACCCATCATCCGGAGATCGGAGATCGCGATCAGGCCGGCCGACACGCTGATTCCCAACAGGTGCGCGCCTTCAATCAGAGGGAACGCAAGGATCGATTCGCGGATGGAGATGCTGAGGGACGTCTCCTGTAGCCATTGGCAGATCGTGAGAAGTGACATAGGGCTCCGTTCGGCCGCGAGTTACATTGCACGGGG
>Ga0070691_10000977_pt1 | contig 11672 bp, 12 predicted proteins | sample KBSK1101metaG_FD_64673 | JGI IMG/M metagenome (GOLD analysis project Ga0070691, IMG submission 64673) | Corn, switchgrass and miscanthus rhizosphere microbial communities from Kellogg Biological Station, Michigan, USA - KBS K1-10-1 metaG | ecosystem: Host-associated > Plants > Roots >... | reverse complement strand
CCGGCGATCTTGAACGCCATTTCCGACGAGTCGACGTCGTGGTAGGAGCCGTCGATGGCCTCGACCTTGAAGTCGAGGACCGGGAAGCCCGCGAGCACGCCCGAGAGCGCGGATTCGCGGATGCCTTCGGCGACGGCCTTCGAGTATTCCTTAGGGACCGCGCCGCCGACGATCTTCCATTCGAAGACCATGCCGGTACCCGGCTCGCCCGGGGTCACGCGGATCGTCACGTCGCCGTACTGGCCCTTGCCGCCCGATTGACGGACGAACTTGCCCTGCTTGGTGACTTCCTTCGTGATCGCTTCTTTGTAGGCGACCTGCGGTTTGCCGACGTTCGCTTCGACTTTGAACTCGCGGCGAAGGCGGTCGAGGATGATCTCGAGATGCAGTTCGCCCATGCCGGCGATGATCGTCTGCTGCGTCTCTTCGTCGGTGCGCATCCGGAACGTGGGATCTTCCTGCGCGAGACGCGCGAGGCCCTTGCCCAGCTGATCCTGGTCGGCTTTCGACTTCGGTTCGATGGCCTGCGAGATCACCGGCTCCGGGAACACGATGTTCTCGAGGATGATCGGGATCTTCTCGTCGCAGAGCGTGTCGCCGGTGCGGGTGTCGGTCAAGCCGACGGCCGCCGCGATGTCGCCCGCGCCGATGGAATCGATGTCTTCGCGATGGTTGGCGTGCATGCGCAAGATACGCCCGATGCGTTCTTTCTTGCCCGAGCGCGCGTTGTAGACGTACGAGCCCTTGTTCAGGATGCCCGAGTAGACGCGGAAGTACGTCAGGTTGCCGTACGGATCGGTCGCGATCTTGAACGCGAGCGCGCTGAACGGCTCGTCGTCGTCGGCGCGGCGCGTGATCGGCAGGTCCGTCTTCGGATCGATGCCGGTGATCACTTTGGCTTCGATCGGCGAGGGCAGATAGTCGACGACGGCGTCGAGCAACGGCTGGACGCCCTTGTTCTTGAACGCCGAACCGCACAGCATCGGCAGCACCGTGCCGGCGATGGTCGCCTTGCGCAGAGCCGTCTTCATGCGGTCGACCGGCATCTCTTTACCGTCGAAGAACATCTCGAGCAGCTCGTCGTCTTGCTCGGCGATCGCTTCGATCATCTCCTGGCGCCACTTCTGGGCCAGTTCGAGGAGCTCGCCTTCGACTTCGGTCTCGGCGCTGCCGTGCTCGATGGTCGAACCGAGGTCGTCGGTGTAGATGACCTTCTTCATGGTGAACAGATCGACGACGCCCTTGAAGTTGTCCTCGGCGCCGATCGGCACTTGGACGGGGACGGCGCGCGCGCCGAGGCGCTCGCGGACCTTGTCGACGACGTTGAAGAAGTCGGCACCCATGCGGTCCATCTTGTTGACGAAGATGATGCGCGGGACTTTGTACTTGTTGGCCTGGCGCCAGACGGTCTCGGACTGCGGCTGCACGGCGGCCACCGAGTCGAAGAGCGCGACCAGTCCGTCGAGCACGCGGAGGCTGCGTTCGACTTCGACCGTGAAGTCCACGTGGCCAGGCGTATCGATGATGTTGATGCGGGTGTCGCGCCACGTCGTCGCGGTCGCGGCGGACGTGATGGTGATGCCGCGCTCCTGCTCTTGGACCATCCAGTCCATCGTGGCGGCGCCGTCGTGGACTTCGCCGATCTTATGGACGCGGCCGGTGTAGAACAGGATGCGTTCGGTACAGGTGGTCTTGCCCGCATCGATGTGCGCGGCGATGCCGATGTTGCGCGTGTTCTCGAGCGCGTAGTCTCTGGTAGCCATATCCGATTACCAGCGATAATGCGCGAAAGCTTTGTTCGCTTCGGCCATCTTATGCGTGTCTTCGCGCTTCTTGATCGTGGCGCCGGCGTTGTTCGCGGCATCCATCAACTCATAGGCGAGTTTTTCGGTCATCGACTTGCCGGCGCGGGTGCGCGCGTAGCCGATCAGCCAACGCATGGCCATGGCCTGACGGCGGTCCGGGCGGACCTCCATCGGGACCTGGTACGTGGCACCGCCGACGCGGCGGGGACGGACTTCGACGAGCGGCATCGCGTTCGAAAGCGCCTGCGAGAAGATATCCATCGGATCCCGGCCGGTCTTCTCGGCGATGAGATCGAGGGCGCTGTACATCACCTTTTCGGCGACGGACTTCTTGCCCGAGAGCATCACCTTATTGATGAAGCGCGCGAGCACTTTCGAGTTGTACTTGCCGTCGGGCAGGATCTGCCGTTTCGGAGCCGGACCTTTGCGTGGCATCTAAACTTTAAACTTTCCTATTTAATCCTGAGGTTCTCGAAGGACCGATTACTTCTTAGCGGTGCGCTTGGCGCCGTACTTGGAACGGCCTTGCTTGCGGTTGGCGGCGCCGGCCGTATCCAGCGTGCCGCGCACGATGTGATAACGGACGCCCGGGAGATCCTTGACGCGGCCGCCGCGCACGAGCACGACCGAGTGCTCTTGCAGGTTGTGGCCGATGCCGGGGATGTAGGCCGTGACTTCTTCGCCGTTGGTCAAGCGCACGCGCGCGACCTTACGGAGCGCCGAGTTCGGCTTCTTCGGGGTGACGGTCTTGACTTGAGTGCAGACGCCGCGACGCTGCGGATTACCCGCGACCTCGAACGTACGCGACGGAAGATCCGGGTGGCCCGGCTTCGGTCCGGTCAGGATGACGCGGAACGCCGGGGTCTTGACCTTCTTCTCGCTCTTCACGCGGCCCTTACGGACCAGCTGGTTAATCGTCGGCACTCAGTTCCCCAAAAAAGCGAGCGAAATCGCCCGCAGTCGTATTCACAAGCAAAGACGGCCGGAACCGCCATGGCTCCGCCCGAACCTGCGCAGTATACCAGGGCGCCATGCCCGCGTCAACGCCGTTTCCCGGGGGGTCCGACCGAGGCGGCAGGCGGGTCCTCGCGTCGGGAGCCTAGCAGGCATCCGAGCCGGACGTTTCGCACTAGAACGGCCACATGAAGCGCCTCGGCGTCCTGGACGGGCTGCGCGGTATCGCGGTCCTGCTCGTCCTTTGGTATCACGTCTGGGAGACGACCTTTTTGTCGGCTCCCTGGCCCTGGCTGGAGTTCGTGCCCGAGACCGGCTTCGTCGGGGTCCACCTGTTCTTCTTCCTCAGCGGCTTCGTGATCGTCTACCCGTTCGTGCGGTCTGCCTGGGAGTACGGCATCCAGCCGACCTGGGGGTCGTTCGCTTCCAGGCGGTTCTGGAAAATCGTGCCTTCGTACGTGCTCTCGATCGTGGTGGCGTATGCGATCGGCTACGCGCCCCAGGTCTCTATGACCGGGAACGACTGGGTCAAGGACGTGGGCACCCATCTGCTCTTCATCCATACATGGTGGCCCGGAACGTACGGCGGGATCAACGGCGTGCTCTGGACGCTAGCGGTCGAGGTCGAATTCTACGTCCTCTTCCCGCTGATCTGGTGGTGCTTCAAGCGGGCGCCCTGGCTCACGTTCGCCGGCATGTTCGTGACCGCGCTGCTCTGGCGTCAGGGTCTCGCCCATTGCTGCTACGACACCCTCTTCGGCCAGTGGGAAGAGAACCTGCCGGGCTATCTCGACATCTTCGGCTTCGGGATGCTCTCGGCGTACCTGTGGACGCGCTACGTCAGCAGGGCCGAGGGGGCGCGTTCGCGGGCGATCGGCACCGCGGTCGCGATCGCCGGCTTCGCGCTGCTCGCGTGGCTGCTCGGCTCCATGTACGATTACCGGCATGCGGATCAATGGTCGAGCGTCTGGCAGATCGACTATCGCGGCGCCATCGGCCTCGCATTCGCGGTCATCGCGCTCGGCTCGCTCGCGGGCGCGACCTGGTGGAAAGCGTCGCTCTCCAACCCGGTGCTCACGTTCCTGGCGACGATCTCCTACAATCTGTATCTCTACCACCAGATCGTCCTGCGCGAGATGATCTGGCACCACGTGCCGCCGTCTGCCGCGAACGACGAGCGCTACGATCCGGCGTGGCAGATCCGATTCACGTATCTCGCGTTCGCGCTCACGATCGCATGCTCGGCGCTGGTCACGTACGCATTCGAGCGTCCCATCATGAAGAAGGCGGGGCACTAGCCTCGGTGTGCGTTTCCACTCGCAGACCGGTGCGACGCTCGCCGAGGCGGTCGTCGCGACCGGCATCGCGGCGATCGCCATCGGGGCGGCGCTCGGCATAGCCGCTCCGGCGGTCCGGCGGATGGTGCCGGACGCGCGCGACATCGCACTCGCGCAACTCGCGCGCGCACAGGTGGCGATCGCGCGCGATATCCTCAAGTACGACGGCTCGAGCATCGCGCCGAACGCGATCGCGACGAGCGTCGCGATGCCAGGTGGCACCCGGCTCCCGGTCGAGCTACGACTCGACGTGCGGGCGGCCGATGGGGCGACGCTGGTGACGGTCACCGCGACATCGGGTGATCGGACCGAGGCGCAGAGCGCGGCGATCGCCGCGCGCGCGCCGCAGCCCGGCGGGACGATCGCTCCCGCCGCGCTGGTCGCGGCGCCGACCGGCGCGCCGTAGTGCTGGCGCGAACCGTCGTCGTCGTCGCGCTCGTGGTCGCGCTTGCGGTCGCGTTGCTGCATGCGTGCGCGCTCTCGGCTCGGGCACGCGTCCATCGCGTTGCGGCGAGCGCCGCTGCGGCGTCGTTCGACCGCGCGTTGGCCTCGGTGCAGGCGCAGATCGCGAGCGAGATCGCCGCCGGCGACGATCCGCGCTCGCTACCGTCGGCGATGCCGACGGCGGCGGCGTCGTGCGCGAGCGTGCTGCCGGACGGGACGTGTGCGCTGACGGTGACCGTCACGATCGCGTCGACCACGACGCAGCCGATCTCGGGATCCACCGCAGGCGACGGCTGCGCCGCCACCTGTGCGCAGGATCTTCAAGATAACGACGCGGTCGCCGAGGGACGGCTCTCCGTGCGCGTGACGTCGAACGCGAGCGGTCCGGACGGGATGGTCTTCTCATCGCGGGATCGCTACGCGATCTTCCGCACGACGCGAACGGCGCCGTATGCGAGCCTGATCGGCACGCGCGATGCGAGCGGCGAAGGCATCGCGACAGGCACGAGCGAGGGTGAGGATGCGGGAACGCCGGCACGCACGACCGTCGACGTACGTTACGTCAACGCGGCGACCGGCGCGAGTATGGAAGGCAACGCCTGGCGATCGGGCGCGTGGCAACGTGACGACGCGAGCGCCACGGCGTGGGAGCCGTGACGATCGCGTCGCACGCTCCGTCTTAGAGCTGCGCCCCGAAGAAGCGGGTGGTCAGATCGGCGAAGAACGGCAGCCGTAGTTCCTTGCCTTGGAAGCCCGTGATGAACGACCAGACCCAGAGGATGAGGTAGCCGATACCGACGAGCAACATGACCAGCCCGACGATGCCGATCAGTGGCCAGAGATGCGCCATCCCAAGGATCATATCGACGATCATCACGGCGATGTAGAGCACGATGTAGCATCCCCACATCGTGATCGATTGGGCCGCCGACCAGCGCACGAATTTATTGGTGCCGCCACCAAAGAACATGATGAGGCCGCCGACGATGCCGAGCAGGTACGCAAGACCGGCTGCCACGTTGGGCTCGAGTCCGAAGGGAGCATCTGAGGGGGGCTTCGTAGCCATCGAATCTCCTTAAATCGTCGTTTCCGAACGAGGGTGGGTCAAGCGCAAGGGCCTGCCGCTTGAAAGGTCCTTCGTCGCCTCGGGCGGCTGCTACTTCCGTCTTAAGGCCTATCGACCTTAAGGCCTATCGGCCGCCGAAACGCTCGGCCGCCTCGGCGATCTCGTTCGGGCGCTCGACCGGAACGTTGTGGCCGGCGCCCCGCAGCACGACGAACAGGCAGCCCGGGATGGCCTCGGCTACGTCGCGCTTGATCCGACTGGGCGGTGCGAGCGGGTCGCCGTCGCCGGCGATAGCGAGGGTGGGAACGGCGATCTCGGCCAGCCGTTCCGGGAACGCCGCGTCCCGGCCGCGGTCGTACCAACCCAGCCAGTGCTCGCGCTGGGCGATCAGAGCGTCGTCGACGAGGCGTTCGGTCACCTCGGGCGAGACGTCGCGGATCATGGCGGCTCGCTGGAACGCCTCGATCTTCGTCCGCGAACCGTAAGCCGCCACCGCCGCGACACGTTGCTTGGGCGAGGGGCGCAGGCTGCGCGCGCTCCCGGGCGCGACCAGGATCAGGCGTTCGAGGTTGGCCGGGTGTTCGGCGGCGACATACTGTGCCAACTTTCCGCCCATCGAGTGCCCGACCAGCGCAACCGGCGCGTCGATCGACGCGAGCGCTACCCGCAGGTCCGAGGCGTAGCCCTCGAGGTCGTGACCGAGGTCGGGCCGATCCGAGCGCCCGCATCCGCGAAAGTCGAGGAGATGCAGCGTGAAGCGCTCCGGATCGAGACGCTCGGCGACGTCGTACCACATCCGGCGCGACGAGATCCAACCGTGGGCGAAGAGCACGTGTCGCGCGCCGCGTCCGCGCGACTCGAGTGACACGCGGAGGTCGCCGTTTTGGACAAACGTCTGCACGACATCGGACATCGTGCGACGAAGTACCTCGCATCGTGAAGTCCCGCCTGCCCGTCTACTCGGCATTGTTCTACGTCGTGTTCTGTTGGGGCCTTAACACGGTCCTGATCAAGCACGCACTGACCGAGATCGATCCGCTCGCGTTCATGTCGCTGCGGTTCTTGATCATGACGCCGCTCGCACTGCTCCTGCTCCGGTTCTCCGGTGAGAAGCTGCACTTGGAGAAGCGCGACCTGCCGCTTCTGATCGGTGCGGGCGCGTGCGGGTACGGCATCTATCAGTACCTGTGGGTGCTCGGACTCGCGCACACCACCCCGTTCGCATCGGCGCTGCTCGGATCGTTCGCTCCGATCTTCACGCTCGCGATCCTCGCGATCGCCGGGCACGAGAAGGTCCGGACCGGACGCTGGCTCGGCGCGGCGGTCGCCCTGGTCGGCGTCGCGATCTTCGAAGGCGTCTTCGCCGGACACGCCACGTTTCAGATCGGCGACGCGCTGACGCTCGCGGCCGCCCTCATCTTCGCCGGCTACAACGTACTCAGCGCCAAGCTGTTGGATCGCTACACACCGCTCAACCTGCTCGCGATCACGATGGCGATCGGAACCGTGATGATCGTGCCGAGCGGCATCGGCGCGATCGCACACACCGACTTCGCGGCCGTCTCGGCGGGATCGTGGGGCGCGTTCGCGTTCGCGGTCTTCTTCCCGATCATGCTCACCTATCCGGTCTGGAGCTGGGGCATCAGCCTGATCGGCGCGGGCCGCGTCTCGCTCTTCTCGTTCCTCACGCCGGTCATCGCGGGATTGCTCTCGATCCCGATCATCCACGCCCGGTTCGACGGGCATCAACTCCTCGGCGCCGGCATCTGCCTGGCCGGGATGCTGGTCTCGAATCTGCTCGGCAAGACGTCGCTCGCCGCCCTTTGGAGTTGGCGGACCGTCGGCGTAGAACGATAGCGGCGATGAAAAGACGTGCCTGGTACTGGCTCCTGATCGCGCCGTTCGTGGCGACGCTCTGGCCGCCGTTCTACAACCACGCCGATCCGGCGCTCTTCGGGCTGCCGTTCTTCTACTGGTATCAACTGCTGTGGGTCGTGCTGACCTCGCTGCTGCTGTGGTTCGTCCTGCTGATGACGCGGGAGCCCAAGGATGTCTAGCGGCACGATCATCTTCCTCATACTGGTGGTCGGGGTCACCGTCATGGGCTTCGTCGCGGCGGGTTGGGGCAAGGCGAATCTGCAGCACTTCGACGAGTGGGCCTTGGGCGGCCGCCGCTTCGGCACCCTGGTCTCGTGGTTCTTGCTCGGCGGCGATCTCTACACGGCCTACACGTTCGTCGCGGTCCCGGCGCTGATCTACGGGGCCGGCGCGCTCGGGTTCTTCGCGGTGCCGTATGCGACCATCGCCTATCCGGTCGTCTTCATCTTGCTGGCGCGCTTCTGGACGGTCGCCAAGAAGCGCGGCTACATCACCAGCGCCGACTTCGTCCGCGACCGCTACGGGGATCGCGCGCTCGAGATCGCGATCGCCATCACCGGCGTGATCGCCGCGCTACCGTACATCGCGCTGCAACTGATCGGCATGAAGACCGTCTTCTCGCAGATCGGCGGCGCGTTCGGCGCCGGCGGCGGCTTCGTCGCCCTGGGCATCGCGTTCGTGGTGCTGGCGGCGTATACGTACAACAGCGGGTTGCGCGCGCCCGCGATGATCGCCTTCGTCAAGGACGCGCTGATCTACATCACCGTGATCGCCGCGATCGTCGTCATCCCGGCGGCGCTCGGCGGTTGGGGGCACGTCTTCGCAAGCGCCCAGGCGGCCATGGCCGCTCGGCCCGTCGCTCCAGGCACCGCGCCGGCGGGCATCTTGCTCTCGCCGGGGATGTACTTCGCGTACGCCACCATGGCGTTCGGATCGTGCCTCTCGCTCTTCATCTACCCGCACTCGATCACCAGCCTGCTCGCGGCCAAGAGCAAGTTCGTCATCCAGCGCAACGCCGCGCTGTTGCCGGCCTATTCGCTGCTGCTCGGCTTCCTGGCGTTGCTCGGGTTCTGCGCGCTCGCGGCCGGTATCGCGACCAAAGATCCGAACGCGATCGTGCCGATGCTCTTCGCGAAATACTTCCCGGATTGGTTCGCGGGCCTCGCGAACGCGGCCATCGTGATCGGCGCGCTCGTGCCGGCGGCGATCATGGCGATCGGGGCGGCCAACCTGCTCGCGAGCAACGTCTTCAAGGAGTTCTCCGCGCAGCGTCCGCCGGGCGAGACGCGGATCGCGAAGTATCTGACCTTGGCGGTCTGCGCGTGCGCGCTGATCTTCGTCGTCGAACTGCCCGTCCAGTACGCCATCACGCTGCAGTTGCTCGGCGGCGCGTGGATGCTGCAGATCTTTCCGGCGTTCGCGTTCGGTCTCTACACCCGCTGGTTCCATCCGACCGCGCTGCTGCTCGGCTGGGCCGCCGGCATGCTGACCGGTTCGGGCATGGCGTACTGGACGTTCCGCGCGACGGGCAAGTTCGGGTCGGTCTTCCCGCTCCAGCTCGGCAGCCTCAAACTGATCGGCTTCATCGCGCTCTACGCGCTGATCGCGAACCTGGCCGTCGCCGCGCTCGCGACACTTGCGTTCAATGCCGCGAAGGCGAGCAAGGGCACCGACGGCACCACGGCGCAGGACTACGCCGTATGAGCGAGACCGTCAACCCGAGCGGCTGGCCGCGTCCGCGCGGCTATAGCAATGGCGTCGCCGCGAGCGTCGGGCCGCACGGGCGTCTGCTCGCGATCGCCGGCCAGATCGGCTGGAACGAGCGCAACGAACTGGTCGCCGGCGGGATCGCCGAGCAGACCGCGCAAGCGCTGCGCAACATCGTCGCCGTCCTGCGCGCCGCGAACGGCGATGCCGGCCATCTCGTGCGCCTGACCTGGTACGTCACGGATAGGCGCGCCTATCAGGCGGCCGAGAAAGCGATCGGCACCGCCTATCGCGAGATCCTCGGCGATCACTACCCGGCGATGACGCTGGTCCAGGTCGCGGATCTGCTCGAAGACGGCGCCCTGGTCGAGATCGAGGCGACCGCCTTCATCCCGTAGCCGGCGCGGCGTCGTCCGCTCGCGCCCGCAACTTGTAGCGCTGCACCTTGCCGGTCTCGGTCCGCGGCAGCGCGTCCACGAACTCGATCTCGCGCGGCGCCTTGTACGGCGCGATCCGCCCCTTGCAGAACGCGATCAGCGCGTCGGCGTCGATCGCCGCGCCGTCATCGCGCACGACGAACGCCTTGACGATGTTGGTGCCGTGCGCCGGATCGGCCTTCGCGACGACCGCGCACTCCTTCACGCCGGCGTGCGCGAGCAACGCCTGTTCGACCTCGGGCCCCGAGATGTTGTAGCCGGCCGAGACGATCATGTCGTCCGTCCGCGCGACGTAGTGGAAGTAGCCCTCGGCGTCGAGCGAATAGGCGTCGCCCGGATAGTTCCATCCATTCCGCACGTACGTGCCCTGACGCTCGTCGGAAAGATACCGGCAACCCGTCGGTCCTTTGACCGCGATCTTCCCGATCTCGTCGAGCGGTAGCGGATTGCCGTCGTCGTCGTGGATCTCGGCGACGTACCCCGGGACGACCTTGCCGGTCGCACCGGGGCGCGCGTCTTCCAGACTCGAGCCGACGAAGATGTGCAGCATCTCGGTGCTGCCGATGCCGTCGAGGATCTTCAGGCCGGTCGCTTCGTGCCACGCCTCCCAGACCGGTGCCGGCAGGGTCTCGCCCGCCGAGACGCAGAGCCGCAGCGATGAGATGTCGGCGTCCGCGAGCATCGACGTCATCGCGCGGTACGCGATCGGTGCGGTGAAGACGACGTTGACGCCGAACGCGCCGATCGCGTGGAGCAGAGCGGCCGGCGGCGCCTTCTCGAGCATCAGCGTGGCCGCGCCGATGTGGAGCGGGAAGATCAGCTCGCCGCCCAGACCGAAGGTGAACCCGAGCGGCGGCGAACCGGTGAACAGATCGTCGGGGCTCGCCTTGAGGACGCGCGCGCCGTAGGTGTCGCAGATCGCGAGCAGATCGCGATGGTAGTGCATGGTCGCCTTGGCCGCGCCGGTCGTGCCCGACGTGAAGCCGATCAGTGCGACGTCGTCGGCAGCGGTCGCGACGTTCTCGAATGCGGGGGAGGCCGCCGCCATCAGTCGCTCGAGCTCGGTATCGCCGGTGCCGAAAAGCACCGTCCTCACCTTCGCGCCGTCGGTGGCGGTCGCCAGTTCCTCGGCGATGCGAGCATCGCAGAGGGCATGCCGGATCTGCGCCTTTTCGATCATGTGGCGCAGTTCGCCCGCGCGGTAGAGCGGCATCGTGGTGACCGCGATCGCGCCGGCCTTGACGACCGCGAACCAGCAGGCGGCCAGCATCGGCGTGTTCGGCGCGCGCAACAGCACGCGGTTACCGGGCACGACGCCGAGGTCGTCGACGAGGACGTTCGCGATCCGGTTCGCCCGATCGCGCAGATCGGCGTACGACCACGCGACCTCGGGTGCGAGGATGCAGCGGCGGTCGCCGCGTCCCTCGCGCACGTGCCGGTCGAGTAGCGCGTCTGCTGCGTTGAGCTGGTCGGGATAGTGGAGCGCCGGCAACTCGAACCGGAACTCCGGGCGTTGTTCGATCGGCGGGAGCGATTCGCGCGCGAACGCGTCGCGGTGGGCGGAGCTCACCGGTTCGGTCCGAGCGTCTGACGCGCGATGACGACCTGCTGAACCTCGCTTGCGCCCTCATAGATGCGCAGCGCGCGGACGTCGCGATAGATGCGCTCGACGATCTCGCCGCGGGTCACGCCGCGTCCGCCGAAGAGCTGGACGGCACGATCGGCGACCCGTCCGGCCGCCTCGGTCGCGACCCATTTCGCCATCGCGGCCTCGCGGGTCACCCGCTCGGCACCGGCGTCCTTCGTCCACGCCGCGCGATAGACGAGCAAAGCGCTTGCGTCCACGTCGGTCGCCATCCCGGCGATCGCGCTCTGCGTGAGTTGGAGATCCGCGAGCGGCGCGCCGAAGAGCGTACGCTCCTTCACGTGCGCGACGCTCTCGTCGAGCGCGCGGCGCGCGAAGCCGAGCGCCGCCGCGCCGACCGTGCTGCGGAAGACGTCGAGGGTGGCCATCGCGATCTTGAAACCGTCACCCTCGGCGCCG
>Ga0070691_10000976_pt1 | contig 11672 bp, 6 predicted proteins | sample KBSK1101metaG_FD_64673 | JGI IMG/M metagenome (GOLD analysis project Ga0070691, IMG submission 64673) | Corn, switchgrass and miscanthus rhizosphere microbial communities from Kellogg Biological Station, Michigan, USA - KBS K1-10-1 metaG | ecosystem: Host-associated > Plants > Roots >... | reverse complement strand
TGCTGACGACGGCGGACCTCGCCGAGCACCTGCGCGAGCAGGGGATCGAGAAGGTCGAGGATGTCAGTCGCTGCTATCTCGAAAGCGATGGCCACCTGAGCGTGATCAAGCGGCCGACGGAGGACAGGTAGGGCAGGTGGGGCGGGGAGGCCGGTGGGGCCCACCCCACCTGCCTTCCCTGCCCCACCTGCCCTACGCGATTACTTGATGAAGAGCATCTCCCGATACGTCGCGAGCGGCCAGGTGCCGTGCGGGATCATCAGCTCGAGCTCGTCGCCTGTCTCCCGCAGCGCCGCCATCGCCGGCACGACCGCGTCGCGATAGTGCTTCGCGTGCTTCTCGGCCGCCCCGTTGCCTTCGTGGTCGAGCGCTTTCGAGAGCTTCTCGGTCCGCTTCCGGAACTCGTCGGTCAGCTTGACGAGCGCGTCGAGCGTCTTCTTGCCTTCCACCGATCGGCCGCCCGCCGCCTTGACCGCGGCGACGCTCTCCGCCACCTGCCTCTGATAGTCGAACGCCGCCGGCAGGATGTAGCGGTTGGCCATCAGCACCATCAGCTGCCCTTCGACGTTGATGGTCTTGTTGTAGGTCTCGACCATGATCTCGTAGCGCGCGTGCAGCTCGCGCTCGTTGAGGATCTTGTACTTGGTGAAGAGCGCGATCGCCTCTTTGGTCACCAGCTGCGGCAGCGCGTCGACCGTGTTCTTCAGGTTGAGCAGGCCGCGCTTCTTCGCTTCTTTCTCCCACTCGAGCGAGTAGTTGTTGCCGTTGAAGATGATCTGCTTGTTCTCCTTGATCACCTTCTGCAGCAGCTCGGCGACGGCGGCATCGAGCTTCTTGCCGCCCTTGGTCGCGTTCTCGAGGTCGGTGGCGATGTAATCGAGCGATTCGGTCACCGCGACGTTGAGCGCGATGTTCGGGTAGCCGATGCTCTGGTTCGACGACACCGCGCGGAACTCGAACTTGTTGCCGGTGAAGGCAAACGGGCTCGTGCGGTTGCGATCGCCGGCGTCGCGCGGCAGCTTCGGCAGCACCAGCACGCCGGTGTCGAGCTCGCCGCCGTGCTTGGTGCTCTTCGCGCCGCCCTTCTCGATCTGCTGGTAGATGTCGGTGAGCATGTCGCCGAGGAAGATCGACAGGATCGCCGGCGGCGCTTCGTTGGCGCCCAGCCGGTGATCGTTGCCGGCGCTGGCGATGCTGGCGCGCAAGAGCCCCTGCCAGCGGTTGACGGCGCGGATCACGGCGGTGCAGAACACCAGGAACTGCATGTTGTCGTGCGGGTTCGCGCCAGGCCCGAGCAGGTTGTTGCCCTCGTCGTCGCTCATCGACCAGTTGAGGTGCTTGCCCGAGCCGTTGACGCCGGCAAACGGCTTCTCGTGCAGCAGGCACGCGAGCCCGTACTTCGCCGCCGTCCGCTTCAGCGTCTCCATCATGATCATCTGATGATCGGTGGCGACGTTGGCGTTCTCGAAGACCGGCGCGATCTCGTACTGGCTCGGCGCCACTTCGTTGTGGCGCGTCTTCACCGGCACGCCGACTTTGTAGAGCTCGCTCTCGACGTCCGACATGAACGCCATCACGCGCTCGGGGATCGAGCCGAAGTACTGATCCTCGAGCTCCTGCCCCTTCGGCGGTTTGGCGCCGTACAACGTGCGGCCGGCGTTGATGAGATCGGGCCGCGACAGATAGAAGTAGCGATCGATCAGGAAGTACTCCTGCTCGGGGCCGCAGGTCGTGATCACGCGCTCGGCGGTCGAGCCGAACAGCTTGAGGATGCGCACCGCCTGCCTCGAGAGCGCTTCAATCGAGCGCAGGAGCGGCGTTTTCTTGTCGAGCGCCTCGCCCGTCCAGCTCACGAACGCGGTCGGAATCACCAGCGTCGTCGAGTTGCCGCTCTTGAGCAGCCACGGCGGGCTGGTCGGATCCCACGCGGTGTAGCCGCGCGCCTCGAAGGTGGATCGCATGCCGCCGGACGGGAAGCTCGACGCGTCGGGCTCGCCGCGCACGAGTTCCTTGCCCGAGAATTCCAGCACCGCCTTCCCGTCGCCGGTCGGCGAGAGAAACGAATCGTGCTTCTCGGCGGTGATGCCGGTGAGCGGCTGGAACCAGTGCGTGTAGTGCGTCGCGCCGTGCTCGACCGCCCACTCCTTCATCGCCGACGCCACCGCATCGGCCACCGAGACGTCGAGCGGCTCGCCGTGCGTCATGGTTCGCCGCAGCGCGTGATAGATCGGCTTGGGAAGGCGCGTCTGCTGGATTTCGTCGTTGAACACCAGGCTGCCGAACGCTTCGGAGGCCCTCGGCCCCCGCGGTTCCTTGGCTTCCGTCACCGACCAGTCGCGTATCGCGCTGATCGCTTCTCCGAGAACAGTCGAACCCATGGCGCGTCCCCCTTTGCCAAACACCTGCCCGCTGCGACCAAACGCGCATCATAGCGCGCGAAGCCGAAGCCTGCATTATCGCTGAGTTCGTGCACGCCGTGCAATGAATCGCGGCGCTTGATGCGAGCGGCCGTCAAATTCTGCACGAGAGGTGCGCGATCCGTGCACACGACGCACGAAATCGTGATCAGGCCGTTTCTCGTCCCGTCCAGCCCAGCAATGCGAGAAATTCGGCCAGCACCATCGCCGTCGCGCCCCAGATCTCGCGCCCGCCGACGTGAAAGCCCGGCACCTGATACCGGATGCCCTCGCGTTCGCGCGCGGTGGACGCCAGCGCGGCGGGATCGAGGAGCTCGTCGACGCCGACTTCGAGGATGCGCGCGACTTCCGCGTCCGCCGGCGTCAAGAGCGGCCGCGACCGGGCGACGCCGACAATCGGGTGCAGCCGGAAGCCGCTGACGTGGATGTCGAGCGGCGTCAGCGCGCCGAGGACGCGCACCGCGTCCACCGGCAGCGCCACTTCTTCGTGCGCTTCGCGCAGCGCCGCCTGCTCGAACGTCTCGCCCGGCTCGACCACTCCACCGGGGAGTGAGATTTGCCCGCCGTGGCGCACCCGATCGGCGCGCACGGTGAGCACGACGTGCGCGCGGGGGGAACGCAAAGCCCGCAAAGCCCGCGAAGCATTGTTTTTCTCTGCGTGCTCTGCCCGCTCTGCGTGCTCCGCGCCCTTCGGGAAGACGAGCAGCAGCCCGGCTGCGTGGCGGACGCGCGCCGGGTTGAAGCCGGCGGGCCACTGGCGCCGCGGGATCGGCGCGAGCCGATTCTGGGCCGGCGCGCCCGGCAGCTCGCGGCGCAGCGCGTCCTCGAGCTGCGCGACGACCTGCGTGAAGGTCACGGCACGATGGTCATCGACGAACAGCTCGACTGCGGCGCCGGGTAGTTCGCCGTGGTGATCGCGCGCACGACCTCGGCGGCCATGAACGCATACCCGGCGTCGTTCGGGTGCAGCCCGTCGGACGAGTAGTTCGAGGCGGCGTAGCTGCGCGGATCGCACATCAGGTCGATGACAACGGCATTCTGCGCCGTCAGCACGTTGACGACGGTGCGCGTCATCGAGACGGCAATGCGCTGCGCCGCCTGCCGCTGCGCCTGGCTGGCACGGGCGAGGTAGGGCAGGCCGGCCGGGTTCGGGACGTTCAGCGCGATCAGCCGCGGCGATCCCGCGCGCGCCTTGACCCCCGCGATGAGCGTCGCGTAGTTGGTGCCGAACACTTGCACCTGACGGTCCATGTAGGTGTTCGGGTCGCTGCCGCCGGCGCCGTCGCCGAGCGCCGCGGTGACCACGTTCACTTCGTTGAGCCCGGCGAACAGCGTGACCACGGTTGCCGTGGTCTGCACGAACGGCATCTCCTGCTCGATGAAGTTGCCGGCGACGAAGTGGTTGTGCTGTCCGGCGAGCGTCTGGAAGTCGCGGGAAATCACGGCCGTGGCGACCCCGAGGTTAAGGTGGTTGACCGTGAAGCCCTGTGCACGCAGCTGGCGCACGGCGACCGGCACATAGCCCATGCCGTTCGTGCAGTCGGTAAACGGCACGCAAAGCACGCTCGAACCCACGCCGTTCGCGTCACTTGCGCCGATGGCCGTGTACACGATGGTCGATCCGGGCGTGGGCGTCGGTGTGGTGGGCGTGCCTTCCCCCAATTTGTTACACGCCGCCAGGAGCGCAAGACCGCCGGCGGCAATGCCGATCCGCAGAATTGGAGAATGGCGCGCGAGACAAAAAAAGGCCTTCATCGGTAGCCGCATCTGCTCAATACCCTTTACTAGAATGGCATATCCGGTGAAGGACGCGCCTTGGGTCCGTTGATGCGGCTGAGGGGACTGGCCGCGACGGCGGCTGCAATGGCCACCGGCGCCGTCCGCACGGTGACGCATCGGGGTGCATCGCTGGCTGAGCTGAAACCAGGTGATCAGGCGCCAGATTTCACGCTGCCTGGATCGGACGGGCGCACATACCGGCTGAAGGATCTCGCCGGGCGCCCCGTCGTGCTCGCGTGGTTTCCGAAGGCGTTTACCGGCGGTTGAACGGCGGAGTGCAAGTCGCTCGGGGCGAGCGACGAGGAGCTGCGGCGGCTGAACGCGAGCTACTTCGCGGCCAGCGTCGACAGCGCCGAGGCGAACGCGAAGTTCGCGCGCTCGCTGGGCGTCGCGTATCCGATTCTGAGCGACCCGACGAAGGAAACGGCGCGAGCCTACGGAGTGCTCTCGCCGAGCGGATTCGCCTCGCGCTGGACGTTTTATATCGGCGCGGACGGCCGCATCCTCGACGTCGACAAGAAAGTCAGCGCGTCGTCGCACGGGCGCGACGTCGTGGCGAGGCTGAAGGAACTGCGGGCCTAGGCGAAGCTTCCGCCGCGGCCCGCGTCACAAGCTGACGGGCGTCAGGCTGGAGCGCACCATGGCACTGCTCGATCGATTCCGCACACAGTCCCGGCACAAGAACCCCGACCCCGCCGTCCGCCTCGCCTTTGTGCAGGAGATCCCGCTCGAGGAGCGCGAACTGCTGGCCGAGATCGCCCGCGAGGACGCCGACGCCCGCGTCCGGCGCGCCGCGGTGGCGAAGCTGATGGACCCGCCCGCCCTGGCAGCGGTCGCGCGCGACGATGCGGACGAACATGTCCGGTCGCAGGCCGCCGACATGCTGCGCGACATCGCGCTCGAGGCGTTCGAAGGGCTGGGCGAGGCGGAGAGCAGCGCCGCGGTCGATGCGCTCGCGGACAGCAAGACGCTCGCCGGCATCGCCAAGAACGCCTCGCGCGAGTCGACCTCGCTGCGGGCGCTGGGGCGCGTGAGCGATCAGCACGCGCTCGGATCGATCGCGCGCCATTCGGCGCACGAGGCGGTGCGCGTCGCGGCCTACGACCGGCTTGAGGATCACGGCGAGATTCTCAGCCTCGCGCTCAACTCCGAGTTCAAGGATCCGGCGCTGACGGCGGTCGATCGGATCACCGATCGCGGCGAGCTCGAGCAGGTGGCATCGCGCGCGAAGAACAAGTCGGCGTCGAAGCGAGCGCGAAGCATCCTGCGCGAGGCCGAAGAGAAAGCGGCGCAAGAGGCGGCGGCGGCCGAGGCAGCAGCGCGCGCCTCAGCGCAGCTCGCCGAAGCGGCGGCCAGGGCCGCGGCCGACTGGGCGGCGGCGCGCGAGGCCGACGCGAAGACAGCCGAGCAGGCGCGCGCGGCGGCCGAACGATCGGCAGCAGACGAACACGCGCGTGCGCAGGCGGCCGAACGCGACCGCGAGCAGCAGGCCGCGTCCGATCGCGCGCGCGAGGAACAGGCGGCCGGCGAGCGCGCCCGCGCCGAGGCGGCCGCGGAAGCGGCGCACAAAGACGCGGCACGGCGTCTGGCGCGGCTGGCCGAGCTCGCCGACGAAGCGACCACCGCGGCGCCGCTCGAGGATCTGGCGGCGGCGCGGCGGCAGTTCGGCGTCATCCGCCGCGAGTGGAACAGCCTGGCGGCGGCGGGCCCGGCCGATCCGGAGGTCGCGCTGCGCTACGCCGAGGCTGAAGGCGTGTTCAGCAGGCGCGAGGCGGCGGCGCACGAAGAGGATCAGAAGGCGCGGCGCGAAGCGCTGGCGCGCCTGCAGCAGCTGGCCGGCCGGCTCGAACCGATTGCCGCGCGCGCCGACCTCACGCTCAAGGCTGGCGAGCGGGCGCTGAAGGACATCCGCACCGCGCTCGGCACCATCCCGCAGCTGCCGTCGAAGAAGGATTACGACGAGATCGTCAAGCGGCTGAAGGCGGCGCAGACCGCGCTGATGCCGAAGGTGCAGGAGCTGCGCGACGTCGCCGACTGGCAGCGGTGGGCGAACGTCGGCATCCAGGAGCAGCTCTGCGAGAAGATGGAAGCGCTCAAGTCGGTCGAGGATCCCGAGGAGATCGCCCGGCACGTGCGCGAGCTGCAGGCGCAGTGGCGCCAGGCGGCCGACGTGCCGCGCGCGCAGGGCGAGGCGCTGTGGCGCCGCTTCAAGGCGGCGCACGACGCGGCGTGGGCGCGCTGTGAAGCGCACTTCTCGGCGCAGACCGAAGCGCGCGCCGGCAACCTGGCGCGCAAGATCGCGCTCAGCGAGCGCGCCGAGGTGCTGTCGGGATCGACCAACTGGATCCAGACCGCCGACGAGATCAAGAAGCTCCAGGCGGAGTGGAAGACGATCGGTCCGGTCAGCCGCGGCCAGGAGAAGGCGATCTGGGAGCGGTTCCGCGCCGCCTGCGACAAGTTCTTCACCCGCCGCCACGCCGACCTCGCCGAACGCAAGACGATGTGGGCGGAGAACCTGGCGAAGAAAGAAGCGCTCTGCGTCAAGGTCGAGGCGCTGCGCGACTCGACCGACTGGGACAACGCCGCCGGCGAGATCAAGCGCCTGCAGGCCGAGTGGAAGACCGTCGGGCCGGTGAAGAAGACGCGGTCCGAGGCGATGTGGCAGCGCTTCCGCGGCGCCTGCGACGAGTTTTTCGCGCGCTACGCGCAGCGGCACGACATTGCGCGCGGCGAGCGGCTGGCGGCGCGCGAGGCGATCGTGGCGGAACTCGAGGCGCTCGCGGGCATTCAGTCACAAGTCGACAGTCCTCAGTCGTCAGTCGAAAGTCCTGAGTCGAAAGTCGAAGGTCAAACGTCGGAAGTCGAAAGTCCGCAATCGGACGAGCCGGCAGCGGCAGAACCTCCTGCGGATTTGATAGCGCGCGTGCGCTCGCTGCGCGGCAAGTGGTCGTCGGAGATCGCGGCGCGCGGCGTCGATCGCGACAAGGCGGCGGCGCTCGACGCGCGCTTCGCGGCGGCGTTCAGCGCGGTCCTCGCGAAGTGGCCGACGGTGTTTGGCGGCACCGATCTCGATCCCGACGCCAACCGCAAACGGATGGAAGCGCTGGTGCGGCGCATGGAAGACCTGGCGAAGTCGCTCGCCGGTCCGGCCGCGGCCGGCGACGCCGCGCTGTCGCCGACCAACAGGCTCGCGGCGATGCTGAAGGAAGCGCTCGCCGCCAACACGATCGGCGGCAAGGTGGACGAGGACAGCCGGTTCCGCGCCGCGCACGAAGACGTGCGGCAGGCCCAGGCGAGCTGGTCGCGCATCGGGCCGGTGCCGGAAGACACGCGGCGGGCGCTGGCCGATCGGTTCCAGCGCGCCATCCGCCGGATCTCGGATGCGGCCACCGCATCGGGCACCGCGGCGCTCGCAGGCGCGTCTCGATCGGGCGGACCGGGCCGCCCTGGCGGACCCGGGCGGCCGGGGGGCCCTCGCTGACGCGAACCCAACCAACCTACCCGACCCACTCGACCTAACACGCCGCGCGCCACGCGCGGCGTGACCTCACTGGATTTTCACGAGTTCGACGTCGAAGACGAGCATGCCGTACGGCGCGCTCTTCCCCTGGTAGGCGAGCTTCTCCGGGATCCAGAACCGGCTCTTCTCCCCCTCGTACATCAGCTGTAACCCTTCGGTCCATCCAGGAATCACGCCGTCGAGGGCGAAGGTCGCCGGCTCGCCGCGCACCACCGAGCTGTCGAACATCTTTCCGTCCGTCGTCCACCCGGTGTAGTGCACGGTCACCTGGTTGTTCGACTTCGGGTGGCGGCCGCCGGTCCCCTGCTTGATCACTTTGTAGGCGAGGCCGCTCGCGGTTTTCTTCGCGTCCGATGGCGGCGCCTTCACGTCGGCCGGCGCCCTGGTGGGGATGTCGATCAGCTCGATGTCGAACACCAGCATCCCCTTCGGCTCGCGCGCGCCCTTGTAGGCGAGGCTCTCGGGGATCCACAGCCGCCGCTTCTCGCCCGGCACCATCAGCTGCAGCCCTTCGCTGAAGCCGGCGATGACGCGCGCAACCGGGAAGCTCGCCGGCTTGCCGCGCGCCACCGAGCTGTCGAACATCGTGCCGTCGGTCTTCCAGCCGGTGTAATGGATGGTGACGACGTCGTCCTTCAGCGGATGATCCTTGCCGGTGCCGGGCGCGAGCACCTTGGTGGCCAGGCCGCTGGCGGTCTTGACCGCGTCGGCCGGCGCCGCGGCGACGTTCGGCGGCGCGGGAATGGAGCCCGACGAAGGCGCCTGCGCCGCAGCGAGCGCGGCGACCAGGACGAACGCAAGAGTTGGAAGAGTACGCATCCGGATATTCTACGTGCTATCCTCCGCCTCGTACCTAGCGGGGGTCGAGCAGTCACCAGGCTGCAGCCAAATCAGACCTCCTACCTGCGTCCTCGTTCTCGCCGAGTTCAGCAGATGTAGGCATCAGCGAGCACACACGAAAGGTGTGCGCCATGCCTCATTTCAAGAAGCTCACCCCCAATCTGCTCGTCGCCAGCGTCGAACGCAGCCTCGCGTTCTACGTCGACACGCTCGGCTTCGCGCGCGGCATGACCGTGCCCGAGGCGTCGCCGTTCGCGTTCGCGTCGGTGACCGGCGGCGCGGTGGAAATCTTCCTCAACGATGCCGCGACGGCGGTGAAGGAGTATCCGGCGTTTGCCGGCAGGCCGATCGGCGCGACCGGCACGCTCTACATCGAGGTGGAAGGCGTGGATGCGCTCCACGATCGGCTGAAGTCGCAGGTGAAGATCGTGATGCCGATCGCGACGCAGTTCTACGGCATGCGCGAGTTCGCGATCGCCGATCCCGACGGCTACGTGATCACGTTCGCCGAGCGCGCTGCCGAGAGCTGATCGCGGCGGGCGCCGCTAGCGGCCTTGCCGGCTGAGCGCGTCGAGTTTCTGCTTCAGCGCTTCGAGTTTCTGCCCCGCCTCGCCGAGCCTGCCCTCGGCGGTGAGGCGCTGGTAGTCGGCGAGGTCGCGCGCGGCGCCCTGGATCAGCGCGTTCGCGTCACCGGCCGCGGGGGCGGCGGCGGGTGCGGCGGCGCGCGACGGCGCCTCGGCCGGCGGCGGCGGCGCGCGCCCCTCGACGTGCGGCGCAGGCGCCAGCGTCGACGCCGCCTGCCCGAACAGCGCCGCGAGCGCGCTCTCGAAAGTCGGCCCGTAGGCGAGCCGATCCTGCAGCGCCAGCACGACGATGCGCAGCTCCGGCATCGGGCTGCGCTCGGCCTGCAGGTAGATCGGCTCGGCGTAGAGCAGCGCGCGTCCGACCGGGATCACGATCAGCCCGCCGCGCACCACCTTCGATCCCTGCTGGTTCCACAGCGACAGCTGGCCGGAGAGCTGCGCGTTCTGATCGATCCGCGCCTCGATCTGCAGCGGCCCGTCGACCAGCCTGGTCTTGGGGAAGTTGTAGACCACCGCCTTGCCGTAGTTCGGCTCGTCGCTGCGCCCGGCGATCCAGCCGATCAGGTTGTTGCGGTTCGCGGGCGTGAACGGCAGAATCTCGATGAACTCCAGCGGCGCCTCGCCCGGCAGCTTCATCAGCACGAAGTTCGGCTCCATCTGCTGCACGTTCTGATCGCGCCGCGCCGTGAGGCCCCCTTCGCTGGCAATCGCCCACAGATCCTCGCGGTTGTAGAACGCGCCCGGGTCGGTCATGTGGTAGAGCGAATAGACCGCCGCCTGCAGCTGCAGCAGCAGCTCGGGGTAGCGCATGTGGCGGCGCAGCTCGGGCGGCATCGCCGACAGATCCTTGAACAGGCTGGGGAACAACTCGCGATACGCCGCAATCACCGGGTCGGTCGGGTCGACCACGTAGAAGGTGGTCGATCCGTCGTAGGCGTCGATCACCACCTTGATGCTGTTGCGCATGTAGTTGACGCGATCGCGTCCGAGGCGGAAGTGGCGGGCGTAGGGAAAGCTGGCCGAGGTGGTGAACGCGTCCATCATCCACGACAGGCGGCCGTCCTCGCCGATGATGATGTACGGGTCGTCGTCGTAGGTGAGGAACGGCGCCAGCGTGTCGACGCGGGTGCGGATGTTGCGCCGCATCAGCAGCCGGCTCTCGGCGCCGATGTCGTCGCTGAACGGCAGCTTGGCGAGATCGCCGCGATCGAGCGCGATCACCAGCCGGCGGAGGAAGCCGCCGAGCGCGATGCCGCCGTTGCCCTCGTACGACGTGAGGCTCGCCGCCTCGCCCTGCGGGTAGTTGAATTCCTTCTGCCGCGTCTTCACGTAGACGTCGGTGTTGGTGAGCTCGCCGAAATAGATCTCGGGGCGCGTCACCTTCACCTCGGCCAGCGTGCTCTGCACCGGCATGTCCTTCAGGATCAGCTCGGGCAGGCCCTCGGCGGTGAAGCCGTTGACCGGGTTCATCGTCACGCCGTAGCCGTGGGTGTAAATCAGCTTCTCGTTGATCCAGTTGCGGCTGCTCTCGGGGAGCCGCTCGACGTTCAGCTCGCGCGCCGCCACCATCATCTGCCGCACCTCGCCGCCGATCTGGTAGCGGTCGATGTCGATGTCGGGAAAGTCGTAGTAGGTGCGGATCTCCTGGATCTGCCGCAGCGTGTCCTGCAGCGCCCGCCAGTCCCAGAGGCGGATGTTCTTCAGCGTCGCCTGGTTGACGCTGCCCTCGAGAGCGTCGATGCCGCCTTCGGCCGGGAAGGGCCGCTGATCGAAGCGCGCCAGGCCGTACGCCTCGCGCGTCATCGTGATGTTGTGGGTGATGTACGGCGTCTCACGTACCAGCTCGTTGGGCTTGACCACGAAACTGGTGACGTACCAGCCGAGCAGGCCGGTGACGACATAGCAGGCGATCGCCGGCGCGACGGCGAGCCCGAGCCAGCGCACTCTCGGCGCCGAGACGGCGTTGACCAGCGCCAGCACCGCGCCGACGACCAGCGCGCCCGTGACGAAGAGCTGGCCGGTCAGCGACACGTGCGCGTCGGTGTAGCTGACGCCGGAAAAAATCGTGTGGTCGTCGAAGAGCCGGTCGAAGCGGCCGAGATAGACGCGCACCGCCAGCGCCAGCAGCACGAACGCAAAGGCCACCGAGAAGCCGCGCCAGGCGGGCGCGGCCGGATCGCGGCGGCTGGTGAAGCCGCGCGCGCCGCCAAGGATCACCGCGAAGAAGAGCGCGACCGCGGCGACCAGCACGGTGAGGGTCATCACCCAGCCGCTGACCAGATCCCAGGCGGGCAGGGTGAACAGATAGAAGGGAAGCGGCCGGCCGAAGATTGGATCGGTGAGCGGTCCGGCGGCGGTGCGAACCGCCTCGGTTCGGCCGTACCAGTAGAGCGCCAGCGACGACCACTGCGCCATCATCCCCGCGCCCATTGCCGCGGCGACGACCAGCGAGGCGACGAGAGCGATGCCGTTGATCACCGGTTCGACCGGCAGCCGGATCGGCTGGCCGTTGATCAGAATCGGCAGCCCGGC
>Ga0070691_10000975_pt1 | contig 11684 bp, 8 predicted proteins | sample KBSK1101metaG_FD_64673 | JGI IMG/M metagenome (GOLD analysis project Ga0070691, IMG submission 64673) | Corn, switchgrass and miscanthus rhizosphere microbial communities from Kellogg Biological Station, Michigan, USA - KBS K1-10-1 metaG | ecosystem: Host-associated > Plants > Roots >... | reverse complement strand
ACGCTTGGCAACATGGTCGACTCGCAGGCGCTCGTCCAATCGTTCGCCGATACCTCGCGCTGGGTCGCGGTCATCTCGATCGCGCTCGCGCCCCTCGTTCTTTTATTGAAGCGGCCGAAAATGCACGGCGCGCCGCTGCCGGTCGAATAGGAGTCTCTCGTGTCACCTCGTCTTACTGCTTCCATCCTCACCGCCGCGCTGCTGGCGACGCTCGTGCTGCCGGTCGCGGCCGCACCGGCGCACGGCCGCGCGGTCGTGCCGAAGCCGTCGCCCGCTCCGTCGATGCCGGCCGTGCCGAACGTGGCGCCGGGCTACGTCGCGCCGGACGTCGCGCCGGGCGCGCCGGAACTCGCCGGTATCACCGCCCAGCCGTTCGTCGGCATCACGTTGCAGGACGCGATCGGGATGGCGCTGCTCAAGAATCCGGACCTCGCGGTCTCGGCTTCGAACGCGCGTATCGCCGGCTACCAGATCGCCCAAGCCAAGGGCGCCTACGATGTGAACTTCATGCTCGAACCGTCGGTGACGCACGTCAGCGAAGCGCCGCAAAACGCGTTCTTCGCCGGGCCGGACTTCGGTCCGATCGTGCAGAACCGTCAGCAGATCCAGGGCGGTGTCTCCGGCATCACGCCGGGCGGCCAGCAGTACAGCGTGAGCTTGAGCGGCGGACGCGTAGACGATAACACCACCATCAACGCGTTCAACCCGACCTTCCCGACCTCGCTGCAACTCGCGCTGACCCAGCCGCTCTTGCGTGGCGCGGGCGACGATCCGGTCAAGCATCAGATCCAGCTCGCCGTTGTCGGCGCGGACGCATCGCAGGCCCAGACGCTCGCCGCCGCGTCGCAGACCATCGCCGGCGTCGAGAACGCGTACTGGGATCTGGTCGCCGCGTGGCGTTCGGTCGCCATCCAAGAGGACGCGCTCAAAGAAGCGATCGCCCAGCAAGGCTCGACCTCGCGACTCGCCAAGGCGGGTGAGGCCGCCAATATCGACGCGGTCGAATCGTCCGGCCAGGTCGCGATGTTCGAAGACAACGTCTACTCGGCGCTGCAGAGCGTCGCGTCGTTGCAGAACGGCCTCAAGAGCCTGATCGTCAACGATCCGGCCGATCCGATCTGGCGCGCGAACCTGGTGCCGACCTCATCGGTGCTGACCCTGCCGCCGTCGCCGTCGCTCGACGCGGTGGTCGCAAGCGCGCTCAAGCAGCGTCCGGAGATCCGGCAGATCGCCGACCTGCAGAAGCAGGCCGACGTCGACGCGGCGTTCGCCAAGAACCAGGCGCGTCCGAAGCTCGACGTGCAGGCCGGCTATCAGAGCAACGGCTTCGCCGGCAACCTGATCCCGGCGAATGTGAACCCGCTCGGCGGCCCCGCACCGACGGTGCCATCGTACTTGCAAGGCGGCCTCGGTCAATCGACCACCAACACGCTCGACGGCAAGTTCCCGACCTACAGTCTCGGCGTCGTGTTCAGCACGCCGATCGGCAATCACGCCGCCAAGGCCCAGATCGCGATCGCGGCCGAACGTCAGCGCATCGCGGCGCTCCAGACGACCGGCGTCTATCAGCGGATCCAGACCGAGTCGCGCAACGCCGTCCAGCTCTACGGCACCGCGATCGCGCGCCTGAATGCCGCCCGGGTGGCACGCCAGACGGCCGAGCAAGTCTACGCGAGTGAGAACCGCAAGTTCCACAACGGCGTCTCGACCACGTACCTCGTGCTCCAGCGTCAGGTCGAGCTCCAACAGGCGCGCGGCCGCGAGCTGCAGGCTCAGACAGACCTCAACAAAGCCGTGGTAGAGTTGAACCGGGTCACCGGCGACATTCTGACCCAGAACAACGTTACGATAGCGACGATCGGAGGCGTAGCGCCCTAATGACCGCCCTGCTCTATGCGAAGGCCCGCATGATGAAGCGTTCGGAGCGAAAGCTCGCCGAACGCAGCGCGGTCCTCTACGCCCGCTCCCTCGAACGCTGGAACAAGAAGAACCCCGTCGCCAAGTAAAGAAGAAGGCACCGCTCCCGCGGTGCCTTTCTCGTTGCGCCCTTCGAGACGCTCGCTGCGCTCGCTCCTCAGGGTGACACGTATGATAGAGAGCGCTTCAGCCCCGTGTCATGCTGAGGAGCGTACTTCGACAGGGCTCAGTACAAGCTCCGCGCGTCTCGAAGCACGCTCTACCGTTTCTTGAGCATCCCCGCGGCGAGCTCGTCTACGAGCCAGACGAAGTCGGACGACTCGGGTGGGTTGACGATCTGGGCGGGGCAGGCGGTCGGATCGTACGTGCCTTCGCGGGCGATGCCGAGGGCGGCGGCTTTGTCGGGGCCCTCGGTCGCGATCACGATGCTGCGGGCGCTGTTGATGATCGTGGGCGTGATCGAGAGGCGGTCGGTCTGCGTCTCTTTCGAGTAGGTGTGGCGGACCAGCCGATCGGTATCGGTCAGCGGATCGGTGCCGGGGAAGAGCGAGGCGGTGTGACCGTCTTTCCCGAGGCCCAACATCAACAGATCGAACGCGAGGTATTCACCGAGGTCCTCGCGCAGGATCTTGGCGTACGCGGCCGCCGCGTCGGCGGGATCGATCTCGCCGAGCATGCGGTGCACGTTGCCTTCGGGGATCGGCACCTGCGAGAGCAACGCGTCGTACGCGTTCTTGTAGTTGCTGAGCGGATCGCCGGGCTTGACGCAGCGCTCGTCGCCGAAGTAGACGAAGACGTCGTCCCACGAGATGCGCTCGGCGTACGCTTCGGTCGCGAGCAGATCGTATGCCGCCGTCGGCGTGGTGCCGCCGGCGAGAGCGACGTAGAACGCGCCCCGTTCGGTCTGCGCGGTCTCGGCGACGTTGCAGAAGAGGTCGGCCAGGGCCGTCGCCAGCTCGCCGGCGTTCGGGAAGACGTCGATCCGGCCGAGATTACGCTCGCTCATGGGGTCGTCCTTACTTGGCGGAGTGTTCGAGAAAAGCGCGCGCCGCGTCGAGCGTCGCGCGGTAGACGTCCGACGTGCCGGGGCGCAGGATCGCCTGCTCGACGAGCGCGACGATCGCGACGTCGTGGAGCGTCTCGCAGTGCCGCTCGCGCGCGTGGGCGCCTTCGACCGTAAGACAGACGACCGGCCCTTTCGGCTCTTCGAGTTTGGCGCGGTAGGTCGACCCCGCCGATTCCAGCGCGACTTCGTAGACGCGGCGGGGCTTGCCCTTGGCGTGGAGCTCGACCGCGACGCTCTCCGGGGTCCATTTCAGGCGGCTCGCGAGCCAGCCGAGGAGATAGTACTGCTCCGCCGGCGATCCGGCGGTGATCTCGACCGATGCGATCTTGCCGAGGTCGTCGGCCAGTTCGGGGTCGTCGAAGAAGATCGCGATCATCTCCTGCCACGGTGCGAGCCGTAGATACGCGAGATCCTGGACCTTGGTCCGGCGACCGGCCGAGAAGTATTCCATCAACTGGCGCAGCGATTCGATGTCGCCGCTTCCGCGCGACGAGTCGAGCACCAACACGTCGGCCAGCTCGTTGAGCGAGAAGAAGTTCGGATCGCGAACGCTCTCCTTGCCGGCCCAGAACAGTACGGTCGGGACGTCCGGCACGATCTGCGCGTGCGTCGTCGACTGCAACTCCTCGGGCGTGCCGTGCGACCCCGACGCGTCGACCATCACCAGACGCGCGGGATGCTTGGCGATCAACGCCTCCGCGCGTTCCTTCGCTTCGGCCAGGATGCTCGCGTCGTCCACGTAGACGACGAACGTCATCGTGGCGGCTTGGGCGGCGCTGCTCACAGCGTTCGCCACCCGTCGAAGAGCTGGCTCGCGCCGTGCGGTCCTTGGCTACCCGCACCGTAGTTCGGGAACGTCGGCGTGGCGTTCTGCCAAGTCTGGAGGATGGGAGCGACGATCTCCCAGGCGCGTTGGACGGCGTCCCAGCGGGTGAAGAGCGTCTGGTCGCCGCGCATCGCGTCGGCGATCAACCGTTCGTACGCCGGCGGCGATTGCACGCCGAAGCCGGTGCCGTAGTTGAAGTCCATGGAGACGGTCCGGATGTGGCTCTTCTGGCCCGGCACCTTGGCCTCGAAACGCAACGAGACGCCTTCGTCCGGCTGGATCTTGATGACCAGCACGTTCGGATCGATCTCGTCGGTGTTCTCGCCGTAGAAACGGTGCGGGATGTTCTTGAAGGTGACCGCGATCTCGGAGACCTTGCGCGCCAGGCGTTTGCCCGAGCGCAGGTAGAACGGCACGCCCGCCCAGCGCCAGTTCTCGACGAAGAGCTTGACGGCCGCGTACGTCTCGGTGTTCGACTCCGGGTTGACGTCGGGTTCGGTGCGATACGACGGCACCGGTTTGCCGTCGATCAGGCCGGCGTCGTACTGGCCGCGCACGGCCATCTTCGGCACGTCGGCCAGCGTCGGCGGCTGGATCGAGGCGAAGACCTTGAACTTCTCGTTGCGGATCGCGTCGGCGTTGGCGGTCGCGGGCGGTTCCATCGCGACCAGCGCGAGCAGATTCATCACGTGGTTCTGGATCATGTCGCGCAGCGCGCCGGCGTTGTCGTAGTAGCCGCCGCGGCCCTCGACGCCGAGCGTTTCGGCGGCGGTGATCTGCACCGACTGCACGTAGTTGCGGTTCCAGATCGGCTCGAAGATCACGTTGGCGAAACGCAGGGCCATGATGTCTTGGACCGGCTCTTTTCCCAGGTAGTGATCGATGCGATAGACCTGGCTCTCGTCGAAGACCTTCTCGACCTCGGTCTGCAGCGCGCGCGCCGAGTCGAGGTCGGTACCGAACGGCTTCTCGACGACGATGCGCGTCCAACCCTTCGGGTTGCTATGCGGATCGAGGCCGGCCTTCTGGATCTGATCGATGATGCCGGGGAAGACCGACGGCGGAGTGGAGAGATAGAACAGGCGATTCCCGCCCGTCTTGAGATCGCGATCGTTCTCGTCGAGGATCTGCTTGAGCTGTTCGAAATGCGTGGTGTCGCCGAAATCGGCGGTGACGTAGCGGATGCACTTGGCGAAATCGTCCCACAGCGCGCCGTCCGGCTTGGCGCCGTAGGCGAACTGATCGAGCTGCTCCTTGCAATATGCGCGGAAACCGTCGTCGTCGTACTGGCTACGGGCGAATCCGACCAGCGCGAAGTTGGTCGGCAACGTACCGCGCTGACGCAGTTCGTAGATCGACGGGAGCAGCATCCGCTTGAACAGATCGCCGCTCGCACCGAAGAAGACGATCGTGCACGGATCGCTGATACGTTGGGTGTCGAGCCCTTCGCGAAGCGGGTTCGAAGCAGTCGCGCTCACGCGCCTTCCTTCTTCACGGCATGGCCGCCGAACTGATTGCGCAATGCCGCGATGACCTTCGCGCTGAACGATTCGTCCTGCCGCGAGGCCAGGCGCGCGAGCAGCGAGAGGGTGATGACGGGTGCGGGCACGTTCTCGTCGATGGCGGCCTGGACGGTCCAACGGCCTTCGCCGGTGTCGTCGACGTAGCCGCGGATCTCGGCCAGTTTCGGATCGTCCTTGAACGCCAACACCGCGAGTTCGAGCAGCCACGAACGGACCACGCTGCCGTAGCACCAGACCGAGGACACCTGCTCCATATCGAAATCGAACTGCGACTTCTCGAGGATCTCGAAACCTTCGCCGTACGCCTGGAGCATGCCGTACTCGACGCCGTTGTGGACCATCTTGGAGAAGTGGCCGGCGCCGGCCGGTCCGACGTGGGCGTAGCCCTTGGGTGGAGCGAGCGTCGTGAAGATCGGTTCGCACGCCTTGACGGCGGCGTCGTCGCCGCCGACCATCAGGCAGTAGCCTTCCTTGAGGCCCCAGACGCCGCCACTGGTGCCGGCGTCGACCAGCGAGACGCCCTTCGCCTTGCAGCGATCGTAGGCGGCCAGACCTTCCTTATAGTTGGTATTGCCGCCGTCGATGATGATGTCGCCGGCGCCGAGCAGCGCGCAGAGCGCGTCGATCGTATCGTCGGTCGGCTTCCCCGCCGGCACCATGATCCACACGGCCTTCGGCGAGCCGGTCAGCTTCCCGACCAGTTCTTCGAGGCTGGCCGCGCCGGTCGCGCCGCTCTCCTCGACGGTCGCAGCGACCGCGTCGGCGCTACGATCGAAGGCGACGACGCTGTGCCCTCCCTGTTGCAGGCGCGTGGTCATGTTCGCGCCCATCTTCCCGAGTCCGACCATTCCGAGTTGCATCCGTGTTTATGCCTTTGCTGCCAATGCGTCGTCGACGGCGTCGATCAATGCGCGCAGACCGCGCTCGACATCGCCTTTGAGATGGATACGCGCGCCGCGGCGGGTGCGCTTATCGAGGGATTGGAAGTCGCCGAGCGCCTGCGCGGCCTCGAGCGTGCGGAACCCGACGTTGAACCCGGGGATGGCCGGGTCGTCCTGCGGGTCGGCCGTGATCTGCAGTGCGACGATCGTGTTCGGACCGCCCTTGTGCAGTTGTCCGGTCGAGTGCAGGAAGCGCGGGCCGAAGCCGACCGTGGTCGCGACCTTCTTGGCGTCGCGGATCTTGAGGCGCAGTTCGCGCAGCATGGCCTCGTTCTTCGGGTTGCGCGCGATGTAGGCGGTGAGCGCGACGTAGTCGCCCGCCGTCACCTGGCCGAGCAGGCCGGCCAGCGCGGCGTTGGCGTCGCTCGCCGAGAGCGAGCTGCTGCCGGAGAGATAGGTGACGTCGAAGGCCGGGCCGTCGACGTTCGCGGCCGGCTCGCCGATGGTCCCTTTGCCGGCGTACTCCGCGAGCAGCGCCTTGGTGTTGTCCTTGGACTCTTGCACGTTGGGTTGGTCGAAGGCATCGATCTGGATGACCGAGCCGGCCGCGGCCGTCGCGATCTCCCACAGGTAGAACTGTTCGCCGACGTCGTAGGTATCGTTCATCTTCAGACGTACGACCGGATGGCCCGCGCCTTCGAGCGCCGCCAACTGCGCGTCGATCTCGGCGCAGCCGACGCCGTCGACGGTCGAGCCGACGTAGACGAAGATGCGATCGTCGCCGTACGCGTCCGGCGCGCCGAGCGGCTCGCCTTCGATCGGCACGATGCCTTTCCCGAGCTTGCCGGTCGACTCGGCGATCAACTGTTCGGCCCACGCGCCGAACGCGCCGACCCGCGGATGCGTCACGATGGTGAGCTTGTCGCGGCCGGCCGTCGCCGCGCCGCCGATGGCCGCGCCGAACCGCACGCCGCGCGCGACCTTCGGATCGGCCGTCTTGGCATTGCCGGTCATCGCGCCGAGGCCGCGATCGAGCAGCAGCGTCACGTCGTAGCCCGCCGCCGCCGCCGGCACCATGCCGAAGTACGAGAGCGCCGAGTAGCGTCCGCCGATGTTCGGATCGTTCTCGAACAGGGCGCGGAAGCCGTTCTCTTTGGCTTCGACCGCGAGCGTCGTGCCCGGGTCGGTGATCGCGACGAAATGTTTGCCGGCGTTCTCGGAGCCGATCGCCTTGACGACCTTCTCGTGGTAGTACGCGTAGAAGGCGTTGGGCTCCGTCGTCGTGCCGCTCTTCGATGCGACGATGAAGAGCGTGTTGGCGAAGTCGATGACCGCGTCGAGTTCGGCGATCTGGACCGGGTCGGTCGAGTCGAGCACGTGGAGCTGCGGATGCCCCTCGACGCGACCGAACGTGACGCGTAGGATGTCCGGCGCGAGCGACGAGCCGCCCATGCCGAGAACGACCGCATGTTCGAACGCCTTCACGTCCTCGGCGAACGTCTTGAGGTTCGGCACGGCTTCCATCAGGTGCTCGGGGATGTCGAGCCAGCCGAGCGCGTGCGCGATGATCTCGGCATCGGCCGAACCGTTCGACCACAGGGTCGCGTCCTTGTTCCAGAGGCGCGTCAGGAAATCGGCCTTGACGAGTCCCGCGAGGGCCGCGTCAAAAGGGCCTTCGGCCTTGCCGAGCGAGAGCGCCACGCGTTCGTCGCCGCCGGAGAGCATCTTCTGCTTGTAGACGATCGCGCCGAGCAGGGCAGCGAACGAATCCGAGAACGACGCGACGCCGTCGACCTGGAGTTTGTGGGTCACGTCGTAGAGCGAGATGCCGGCGTCTTGCAGACCCTTCGCGACCGCGCGCGCGCCGTCGAGATCGGTCTCGACCGTATCCGCCACGACCGTGCCGTGATCGAGCAGCGCCGCAAGCGTGTTCGGGGGCATCGTGTTGACGGTGTCGGGACCGACGACCGTCTCGACGTACATCAGGTCCGGGTAGGCCGGGTTCTTGGTCGAGGTGCTCGCCCAGAGCGGGCGCTGAACGGCCGCGCCGGCCGCCTGTGCTTTGGCGAACGCGGCACCGTGGAAGAGGTCCTTGAACTTCTGATAGGTGAGCTTCAGATTGGCGGTGCCGATCTTGCCGAGCAGCGGCTGGAGCGCGGTCTCGCCTTTGGCGATCCGGTCGCTCAGGATCTTGTCGACCGCGCTATCGATGCGCGAGACGAAGACGCTGTTGACCGAACGGATGGTGTCGACCGGCTTGCCCTCTGCGACCCGGCGGTTGATGCCGTCGATGTACGCCTGCGCCGTCTTCTCGTAGTATTCGACCGCGAATATCAGCGTGACGTTGATGTTGATGCCTTCGTAGATGCATGCTTCGATCGCCGGCACGCCTTCGTCGGTGCCGGGGATCTTGACCATCAGGTTCGGACGGTCGACGCGCTTCCACAGATCTTTGGCCATCGCGATCGTACCTGCGGTGTCGTGCGCGAGCAGCGGCGAGACCTCGAGGCTGACGAAGCCGTCGTTCCCGCCCGACGAATCGAAGACCGGACGGAACAGGTCGCAGGCGCTCTGGATGTCCTGCACGGCCAGGTCCCAGAAGAGCGCGTCGGGGTTCTTCTCGGTGCCCAGGAGCGATTTGAGCTGGGCGTCGTAGTCGTCGCCGGCGCCGATCGCCTTCTCGAAGATGGTCGGGTTGCTGGTCATCCCGCGCAGACCCTGATCGATCAGGCGTTGGAGCTCGCCGGATGCGAACATGCTGCGACGAAGGTTGTCGAGCCAGACGCTCTGCCCGTCGGCGAGCAGCTGCTGCAATTGATTACTCACGATGTGTCGACTCCTAGACTAAGTGGTTGCGAAGGCGTAGGTGGACGTCGCGACCGCTGCGATCGCTTCGGCGGTGAAGCCGTAGTCCTTGGCGATGTCGCCGGCCGGTGCCGACGTGCCGAAATGGTCGATGCCGTAGGCGACGCCGCGATCGCCGACCCAACGGTACCAGCCGAGCGTCGCGGCGGCCTCGATCGAGATGCGCGCGGTCACGGACGGCGGGAGGATCTCGTCGCGGTACGCTTGCGGTTGCGCGGCGAAGGCGCCCATGCACGGCATCGAGACGACGCGCGTGGCGACGCCCTTGGCGTCGAGCAACCTCTTGGCATCGACCGCGAGACCGACCTCGGAGCCGGTCGCGATGAGGATGAGGTCGGGCGTGCCGGAGCTATCCGCCAGCACGTAGGCGCCCTTTTCGATCGGCACGGCGCGCTCGCCTAAGAACGGGACTTTCTGGCGCGTCAAGACGATCGCGTACGGTCCGTCGTGCGGCGCTATCATCACCTTCCACGCTTCGCGCGTCTCGACGGCGTCGGCCGGACGGATGACGGTGAGGTTCGGCATCGCGCGGAGCATGGCCAGTTGCTCGATCGGCTGATGCGTCGGCCCGTCTTCGCCGAGGAAGACCGAGTCGTGCGTGAAGACGAAGAGCGTGTGGATCTTCGCGAGCGCCGCCAGCCGGACGGCAGGCTTCATATAATCGGAGAAGTTGAAGAACGTCGCGGTGAACGGAAGCAACCCGCCGTGGTAGGCGATGCCGTTGGCGATCGCGGCCATCGCGTGCTCGCGAACGCCGAAATGGATGTTCCGGCCGGCGTACGAGCCCGGTTGGAAATCGCCCTGGCCCTTGAGATAGGTCTTGGTGGAAGGATCCAGGTCGGCCGATCCGCCGACCAGCTCCGGAAGGCCGGCGGCGATCGCGTTCATCGTCGCGCCGCCCGCATCGCGCGTGGCGACGGCGCCCGTCTTCTCGTCGAAGGACGGCCAGGGCAGTCCGGCCGGGAGTCGTTTTGCCTCGATGCGTTCGAACTGTGCGGCGAGATCCGCATTGTCGTCCTTCCAGGCCGCGTACGCCGTCTTCCATGCGTCCTCCGCGGCCGCTCCTTTAGCGCCGATCTCGCGATAGAACGCGAGGACGTCGTCGGGGACGTAGAAGGCCGGCTCGAGCGGCCAGCCCAGTCGCTCTTTCGTCTTGGCCGTATTGGCCGCGCCGAGCGGCTCGCCGTGCGCCTTGAACGAGTCCTGCTCCGGCGAACCGTAGCCGATGTGGGTGCGCACCGAGATGAACGAGGGGCGGTCGGTGACCTTTTTGGCGATCGAGATCGCTTCGTCGATCGCATCGGCGTCGTTGCCGTGGCCGATGTCGACGAACTGCGTATGCCATCCGACGGAGTCGAAGCGCGCGACGTGATCGTCCGTGAAGGTCAGATCGGTCGGACCGGCGAGCGAGACGCGATTGTCGTCGTAGAGCGCGATCAGCTTACCCAGCTTCAGGTGGCCGGCGAGCGAGGCCGCTTCCTGACTGATACCCTCCATCAAGTCGCCGTCGCCGCAGATGCAATACGTGAAATGATCGACGATCGGATGATCGCCGCTATTGTAGATGGCGGCGAGATGCGCTTCGGCCGCCGCCATGCCGACCGCGTTGGCGAAGCCTTGACCGAGCGGACCGGTGGTCGCCTCCACGCCGGGCGTGTGACCGAACTCCGGATGTCCCGGCGTCTTGCTGCCGAGCTGACGGAACGACTCGAGCTGCTCCAAGTCCAGATCATAACCGGTGAGATACAGGAGCGAGTACAGCATCGCCGAGCCGTGACCGGCCGAGAGCACGAAACGGTCGCGGTCGAACCAGCCCGGGTCCTTGGGATTGAACTTCAGGTGCCGCGTCCAAAGCGCATACGCCATGCCGGCCGCTCCGAGCGGGAGGCCCGGATGGCCGGAGTTGGCCTTGTCGACCGCGTCCACGCTCAGGAAGCGAATGGCGTTGATGCGTTGCTCGTCGGCGGGGGTATTCGGCACGAAAAATCCTCGTTCGTAGTAAGACGGGTCCGCGAAAAGTTCGGGAACCAGCACCATTCCTCAGGTGACTCCCCATTTCTTACCCAACCACGACACTTGTAGAAGGTATTAGGAGCACCATGATATAGTATTAGGTCTACCTAATATCCGGCTTAGGAGCGTGGAATGACCCCCCGGCGCCCATCCCGTCGTCTCGTCGTCACCCTTGGGGCGGCCATCGCCCTTTCGAACCTCGGGCTGAAGCCGGTCGCGGCGGCGGTCGTCGAGCGCCCGCTCGAGGCGGTCCATCGGACCCTCGCCCAGGCAGACGGGCGGCGCGTCTTCGCCATCCCGGCCGGACCGCTCGACGAGGCGCTCAAGGCGTTCACCGTGTTGACCGGTATCGGCGTGAGCGTCGATCCGATCGTCGTGGCGGGGAAGAAGACGAACGGCGTCGCCGGGCTGAAGAGTCCCTCCGACGCGCTCGCATCGCTGTTGAGCGGGAGCGGCTTGCGCGGTCGCTTCGTCGATCCGCATACCGCGCGCATCGACATCACCGTGATCGCCGACGTCTCGATCGTCCGCTCCGGTCGCGATGCGTACTACACGGGCGATGCGGCAAATCTGAAGTTCGGCAAGGCGCTGGT
>Ga0070691_10000970_pt1 | contig 11707 bp, 12 predicted proteins | sample KBSK1101metaG_FD_64673 | JGI IMG/M metagenome (GOLD analysis project Ga0070691, IMG submission 64673) | Corn, switchgrass and miscanthus rhizosphere microbial communities from Kellogg Biological Station, Michigan, USA - KBS K1-10-1 metaG | ecosystem: Host-associated > Plants > Roots >... | reverse complement strand
CCTCTTTTACGGGGCGATCATTGCCACCCTGCTTGGTGTCCTCGGGGCTCAGCTCTAAGCCAGGGCCCCAGGCTGGGTCTCGAGGCGCTCTGTCGGATCGATAGGCATATGCGTTCTTGCCCCACGTGGCTCTAAGCGGCCGGCCGTGGCGACGGTCCAGAGCATCGTCAGCCAGGTCAGCGTGGCCAGGGTGACGTGGAGCCAGACGAGCTCGCTGGGGAGCTCCAGGGCCCACTGGATGCCGCCTACGACGCCCTGGAGAGCCAGCAGGGCGATCACGGCGGTGAGGGGGCGGAGGGCGCGCCCGTCGCCGCCTGGGCGGCGGAGGAGGAGCCAGACGGCGATCGCGGCGAGGCCGAAGACGGTCGCGATCGCGGAGTGGCGTTGGACGACCCACTCCAGGGTGCCGGTGCCCTCGAAGGTGAAGCGATGGACGAGCTGGCCCTCATGGGCGCCGGCATGGGGGCCCGAGGCGGTGGCGATCGTCCCGGCGAGGATCGTCAGCTGACCGAGCGGGATCAGCGCGCGCACCGCCCAGACGCCGAGGCGGTCGGCGGAGGCGCGGCGCTCGCCGGGCTCGTAGCGCGAGCACCAGGCGAGGGCGAAGGCGGCGTCGAGCAGCAGCATCGAGAGGATGAAGTGGCTCATCACCAGGCCCGGGGCGAGGTGGTACTTGACGACGAGGGCGCCGAGGATCGCCTGGCCGATCACGCCGAGCGGCAGGAGCGCGCCGAAGAAAGCAAGGTGCCCGCGGAAAGGACGGCGGAACCAGGCCAGGGCGCTGGCGGCGATCACGGCGAGGCCGACGAAGCCGGTGAGGACGCGGTTGCCGTACTCGATCACCGCGTGGGTGTCGAGCGGCGGCACGGTGCCGCCGTAGCACTTGGGCCAGTCCGGGCAACCCAGCCCCGAACCGGTCAGACGCACGCCGGCGCCGGTCAGCACGATCAGCGAGAGCGCCGCGAGGGCGACGAGGGTGACCTGGGCGTAGCGCGCGGGGGAGATTTCGAGGCGGGCTTTGAGGCGGGTCGCCATCGGTGCTCAGATGATGCCGGCGGCCGAGAGCCGGCCGCGGCGGGTCAGTCGCCCTTGCTCTTCGCGCCGCCGCCGGATTTGGTGCTTTCCAGCAGGTACTGGACCAGGTCTTCGAGTTCTTTCGGCGTCAGCGACTGCGCGTAGTCGGCCGGCATCACGTTGGGGGGGAAGCCCTTTGCGATCGAGGCGTTCGGTTCGGCGACGTCCTGTTCGATCGTCGCGGCGCTCTGGCCAGGTAGGACTTCGTCCAGGTTCGGGCCCACGGTCCCACCCGATTTGGCTGCGGCCAGGGTGTGGCAGCCGCCGCAGCCGTTATTGGCGAAGACCTGCGCGCCAGGTCCGCCGGGCACCTGGGGCGGCGCTGCGCCGGGCACGCCCGCGTACATCCCGACGTAAGCGGCGACGTCCTCGAGGTCCTGGCCAGTGACGATGTCGGCCGGCATCGAGGCGGCGGAGTTGTCGTTGCTCGGGCGGGGGAACTCGACCTGCGCTTCGACGATCCCTTCGACCGTTTCGCCACCCTCGCCGGCCGTCCGCGCGGCGGCGAAGGCGGCGTCGAGGTCAGGACCGATCTGGGCCGTCGTGCCGGCCTGCGCCATCGCGTGGCAGACGCCGCATTTCTGCACGAAGAGGACCCGCCCGCGCTGCTCGTCGGCCGTGCTGGTGCCGCAGCCGGAGGCGGCGAGGGCCAGTCCCGCCAGGGCGGCGAGGGCGAACAGCGCTCGGATCGGTTTCGGTTGCTTGGGCATCGTCATACGGCGCGAAGCGCGCCGGAGTCTATACGTCGGGGCCGTTCCCAAGCATGCGTGTGGAGCGCGTCCGTCGGGTAGGCTTGAGGCGATTCTCACTAAGCCGCGAAGGGCGAAGGAGGGCGACGCGAATGGAGGTACGGGACGGGATGTCGGAGGTCGTGCTGACCGTCGGCCCATCGCACACGCTGCGCGACGCGGCGCGGATGATGGCCGAGAAGGGCGTCGGTGCCGCGCTGGTCCACGACGACGAGCGGCCGGTGCCGTGCATCGTCACCGAGCGCGACATCCTCAACTCGCTCGGCGGCGGCCAGGACCCCGACAGCGAGCGCGTCGACGAGCACATGAGCGAGGGCCTTGTCGCCGCCGCGCCGGACTGGAGCCTCGAGCACGCCGCCGCGGAGATGTCGAAGCGCGGCATCCGCCATCTCGTCGTCTTCGACGAGGGCAGCGTCGTCGGCATCCTCTCCATTCGCGACATAGTGCGCGTCTGGACGTCGGAAGGCGCGACGTCCGGCATGAGCCCAGACTGACTGATACCGGCGCATCTCGGGGTCCTCAGTCGGTTGCCGCGGGTCACGCACGACAGTGCGCTCCCCTTGCCGCCCTCCCTGCGTCCCCCGACCTGCTTGGTCTCAGTCAGTCTGGGGTGGTGAAATCGTTTCTACTGGGAGTACGGCGCCCCGAGTCCGTTGCCTGCGCTGCAAGCGGAAGTAGTCGCGGGTCCCGCTCTTGACCATTGCCCGCAGGGCGAAGAGGAGGACGACGCCGCCGATGAGCGAGTAGATCCAGCCGCGGACCATGAAGCCCTCGGCGAAGATCCCGCAGACGGCGAGAGCGGCGGCGAAGGCGAAGATCGCCGGCGCCCAGGAGGGGCGGGACGGGTAGACCAGCTCGCCGGGCTCGGGGATCTCGCGGTGCTCGCTCATGAGGCGATGTAGAGCATGGCGGCGACGAAGCAGAGGGCGAAGACGCCGGCGGCGATACCACCGGCGAGCAGGCCGGCGCCCATGTCTCGTCTCGAGGTCTCGCGGTCCACGGGCGGATTTCTATCAGGCAGGCAGGGCGTCGGTCACTAGCCGAGCCTGGCGTCTATCGGCATCGCCAGGAAGAGCAGGGCGAGGTAGGCGAGCGAGAAGAGGTAGGTGCGCAGCGCCCAGCGGCGGTCGGCGCTGCGCAGCAGGCGCACCGCGCAGTAGATGAAGCCGGCGCCGAGTGCCATCGAGGCGACCAGGTACTCGACCCCGAAGCCGCCGGCGCAGAAGGGCAGCTGGGTCACCGCGTAGAGCAGGATCGTGTAGAGGAGGATCTGGCGCCGCGTCTCGTCCTCGCCGCGCACCACCGGCATCATCGGCACGCCCGCCCGCACGTACTCGTCCTTCATCAACAGCGAGAGCGCCCAGAAGTGGGGCGGGGTCCAGAAGAAGACGATCGCGAAGAGGTAGAAGGCGGTGCCGCTGAGGCTGCCGGTCACGGCGGCCCAGGCGACCAGCGGCGGGACCGCCCCTGCGGCGCCGCCGATCACGATGTTCTGCGGCGTGCGGCGCTTCAGCCAGAGCGTGTAGACGAAGACGTAGCCGGCGAAGCCGCTGAAGGAGAGCGCCGCGGCGAGCGGGTTGACCGCCAGCGCCAGCAGCGTGAACGAGCAGAGCTCGAGCAGGGCGCCGAACCCGATCGCGGTTCGTGCCGAGATCCGCCCGCTCGCCACGGGGCGACTCGCGGTCCGCGCCATCGTGCGATCGATGTCGCGGTCGATCGCGTGGTTTATCGCGCCCGCGCCCCCCGCCGAGAGGGCGCCGCCGAGGCAGGTCAGGAGGACCAGGCCGAGCGAGGGGTCGCCGGCGACGTACATCGTCGTCACCGTGGTGAAGAGCAGCAGCGACTGCACCTTCGGCTTGGTCAGCGTGAGCAGGTCGCGCGGCAGCGAGGGCGCGAGCGAGCGCCGCGGGATGGCAGCCGTCTGCGCGCCGGTCATCGGTCGCTCAGGCTACCGGCTGCGACTCGCGGGCCGGGGCCTCGGCGCGGGCGCTGCTGTGGGCGATCGCCTCGCGGATGTCGCGCAGCGGCCTGGCGCTGCGCACGTCGGGCAGCACGTCGAAGTTGTGCGGCTCCGGCGGCGAGAGAGCGAACCACTCGAGCGAGTCGCCGCCCCAGGCGTCGTGACCGGCAGGGGCGCCGCCCTCGCGGCTGAGGATCGCGTTGGCCACGCCCATCACGATGCCTACGGCGAGGACGAAGGTGCCGATCGTCGCGATCAGGTTGTCGGCGTCGAGGGCACCGTTGCCGCCGAAGAACTTGTAGGCGTCGACGACCTGCCCCTGATCGCCGCCGGCGAAGAAGAGCGGCACGAAGGCGAGGAGGATCCCGACGACCATCGTCCAGAAGGAGGCGCGGCCGAGGGTCTCGCCCATCGCGCGGCCGGTCATCTTCGGGAACCACCAGTGCAGCGCCGCGAAGCCGCCGAAGACGGCGCCGCCGACCAGCGCGAAGTGGGTCGCCGCGGTGCTGTCGGTGGTGTGCTGCAGGCGCCAGCCGAGCGCGACCAGGGCGTGCGAGACCTCCGAGGCGAGGCCGATCGCGATCATCGTCAGCGCCCCGGCGGCGAAGAGCAGCGGCGCCCGCATCTTCACCGTGCCGCCGGCGAGCGTCGCGATCAGGTTGAAGAAGACGAGGCCGAAGGGGACGATCAGGGTCAGCGACATCGCCATAGCGAAGTACATCCAGCCGATCCCGATCGGCGCCGTGTACATGTTCTGCATCCAGGCCAGCGTGCCGATCGCTGCGATCGCGACCAGCGAGCCGATCGTCGCGCCGCGGTTGAAGAGCGGCTTGCGCGAGAGCGCCGGGACGATTTCGGCGATCGCGCCGAGGGCAAAGACCAGGATCAGCATGTAGGTGCCGGTGTAGAAGATCCAACTGAGGTGTTGCCAGAGCAGCGGCGAGCCGCCCGCGTCGCCGGCGAAGAAGATGCCGTCGAAGTTGCGGTCGATCAGCAGCATCGTGATTGCGGCCAACATCACAGGGCTGATGAAGAGCAGCTGCCAGGAGCCGATCGCGGCCGCCCAGGAGAAGACCGGCAGCCGTCGCCAGGCCATCCCCGGCGCGCGCAGGCGGCGCAGCGTCGCGACCAGGTCGACGGCGATCAGGACGAAGCCGAGCGTCGCCAGCCCGCAGGCCGCGGCCCAGGCGTCGACGCCGTTGTTGGAAAGGAAGGCGATGCCCGAGAGTGGTGGCAGCGGGTTGACACCGGCCTCGGTCGGGGTGAAGAGGAAGCCCGCGTAGAGGACGGTGGCGCCGGCGACGAAGAGCCAGGTGCCGATCTGGCCGAGGCGTGGCAGGGCGGTGCCGCGGGCGCCGATCTGCAGCGGCGTCACGTAGTAGAAGAGGCCGACCGCCAGGGGCAGCGCGAAGAAGAAGATCGCGGTCGCCCCGTAGAGCGAGAGCATGCGGTTGAAGGTGACCGGATCGAGGAAGGTGTTCTCGGGGATCGCCAGCTGCAGCCGCATCAGCAGCAGCTCGACCAGGGCGATGAAGAGGAAGCCGAGCGAGCCGCCGATCAAGAGGCGGCCGAGGTCCTTGTGGTCGGCGCTGGTGACGATCTCCACCCAGCGCGGCCGCCGGGTCGGGAAGCCGTCGACGACCAGCTCGGGGTTGCGGGCCGGCGAGCTCATGGGGTCTTCCCTTCTTCGATCAGGCCGACGACGCGGTCCTGCGCCGCCTGGATGTCGGTCTTGGTGCTTTCGAGGAAGGCTTCGTACTCCTGCGGCGAGACGACTTCGACCTCGGTTCGCATCGCCGCGTAAGCCTGGCCGGAGAGCGTCGCGGCCTGGCCCGAGTAGGTGCCTTCCTGGTCGGCGCTGAAGACGACATGGTTGGTCTTGCCGGGCACGGCGTCGCGCTTGCCGGCCAGTTCCGGAACGTCCCAGGTGTGGACGACATCGGTCGAGACGAGGTCGAGCTCGACCGCGGTGTCGACCGGGACGACGAGCTTGTAGTAGGAGAAGGCTTCGTTGGGGTAGTCGTAGCGCCACAGCCATTGCTGACCGGTCGCTTCGATCTTCAGCGTCTCCGAGCTCGAGAGCTGCAGCAGGCCACTGGACTCGCCGGTGGTCGTCGGCGTCTCCCGTGCCTTGTCGGTGTAGAGGACGCCGAGCACGAAGAGCGCCGCGGCGAAGGCCGCCAGGACTCCGCCGACGCGCAGCTGGATACGGCGGCCGCCGGTGACCTGGCGCGGCTCGGCACCGCGCTCGGCGCGGTAGCGGCGCAGCACGTAGAGCAGCGCGCCGACGACCGCGACGATCAGGATCGTCGCGGCGACGAAGCCGATCCAAAGCAGCGTGTCGATCTGATCCGTGCCGGGACTGTGGGGCGTCAAAGCGCGGCCATCCTATACTCGCCGCCCTCATGAAAGGGACCCCGCCATCCCCGGCGCTGCGCAAGGCGGTGCGCGCCGGGGCGGCCGCCGCAATCGGCGCCGCCATAGCCGTGCCGTTGCTGCGCCGCCGGGCGCGCATCCCGGCGCCGGTGACGATCGCGGCCTGCGCCGCCGGGCCGCTCGGCCTCGCCGTCTTGCACCCCCGCTCGCGCAAGCGCGACGTGGGGATGTACGCGCTGCAGATGTGGGCCTTCACGATGGTCCACGAGCTCCCCTACGACAACCCGGAGCGGCTGCGCGCCCGCCTGAAGATCCGCTACCCGATCGTCGCCGACCGGGTGCTCGGCCTCGGCCGGCTGCCCAACGTGCGCCTGCAGCAAGCCCTGGCGGGGCGGCGCGGGGTCGCCGTCTTCAACCGCTTCCTCACCTGGACCCACTGGCTCTGGTTCATCGAGCCCTACGCCGCGATGACCTACATCCTGCTCCGCCGACCCGACCAATTCCCGCGCGCCGCGCGCCGCCTGGCAGCGGTATTCGACACGGGTTGCGCGGTCTACTTCGCGGCGCCGACTGCGCCGCCGTGGTGGGCCTCGGAGAACGGGCACAGCGGCGAAGATGTACGGCGGATCATGGTCGAGGTCGGCGAGGAGACCTGGAAGTCGGCCTGGCCGGCGATGTACGGGGCGCTGGGCGGCAATCCCTGGGCGGCGATGCCCTCGCTGCACTTCGCGACCTCGGTCTCGGCGGCGATCTCGCTGGCCGGGACCGGGCGTGGGGCGGGGGCGGCCGGCTGGAGCTACGCGCTGACCCTGGGCTTCGCCCTCGTCTACCTCGGCGAGCACTACGTCACCGACCTCGCCGCCGGGGCCGCCCTGGTCGCCGCCGTGCAGCGCGGCGAGGCGCTCGGCGAGCCGGCGGTGGAAGCGGTGAATCGACGCCTGCAGAGCCTGGAGCGCCTGGCCAACGGGTAGCGTCTCTGACGTGTCTCCCGAGCAGCCGGCGAACGGAAACGGCGGCTACGAGCTGCCGCTGCTCACGCGGCGGCGGATCGCGCAGACGACCCTGGTCGTCCTGCTGCTGGTGATCGGCATCTACTTCCTCTTTCCGAAGCTGGTCGGCCTCGGCGACGCGCTGAGCAAGCTGGGCGAAGCGGAGCCGGTCTGGATCGGCGTCGCGATCGGATTCGAGGTCGCCGCGGTCGCCGCCTACATCGCGCTCTTCAAATCGGTGGTCGGAGGAGAGGCGCTGCGGCTGAGCTGGGCCGAGACCTACGAGATCAACATGGCCGGGGTCGCCGCGACGCGGATCTTCGCGGCAGCGGGTGCCGGTGGCATCGCCCTCACCTACTGGGCGTTGCGCAAGGCGGGGATGGACCGCCATGAGGTGGCACGGCGGATGGTCGCCTTTCTGACCCTCCAGTATGTCTTCTACCCGGTTGCCCTGATCGTCTTCGGCGTCCTGCTGCGAACCGGCGTCCTGCCCGGCAAGCACTCGGTCGAGTTGACCGTGGTCCCCGCCGGGGTGGCGGGACTGCTGCTGGTCTTCGGCGTCCTGGTGGCTTTGATCCCACCCGATCTCGGCAGCCGTCTGGTCGGATTTGCCCGCGGGCCACGGAGCAGGGCGATGGCGGAAAAGGTGGCCAAGGTTCCGGCGACGGTCGGCGAGGGGGTTAGATTTGGGTTCGGGTTGCTGGTCAGTCCGTCGCGCGGCGGGTTGGCGACGATCGCCGCGGTCGGTTACTGGGCGACCAACATCGGCATCCTTTGGGCCTCGTTCAAGGCATTCGGGGTCCATGTGCCGCTGGCCGTCGTCGTCCAGGGATTCTTCCTCGGCATGGTCGGCAACCTCTTCCCGCTGGCGCCTGGGGGAGTCGGGGCTGTGGACGCGGGGATGATCGGCGCCTTCGTCCTCTTCGGCATCCCCGAGGAGACCGTCTTCCCGGCGATCCTGGTCTACCGGTTCGTCGCTTTCTGGCTGCCGATCCCACTCGGGGTCGTCGCCTTCATCCAGCTTCGCAGCCGCGTCACGCGCTGGGAAGCGGAGGGTCTGCCGATTGACCGGGGCGTTACTATACAAAGTGAAGTATTGGACGGCACCACGCCCGGCGGGCCGGTCTCCGGCGACCGGGTCCAGGCCCACCGACCCGACTAGACTGGCGGCAGACATGGCGGACGAGAAGAAGGTCGAGAACACGATCGTCATCGGTGGCGGGCCGGCCGGCTACACCGCTGCGCTCTACACCGCCCGCGCCAACCTCGAGCCGCTCGTCTTCGAGGGCTTCCAGTGGGGCGGACAGCTGCAGAACACGACCGACGTCGAGAACTACCCCGGCTACCCCGAGGGGATCATGGGGCCGGAGATGATGAACCAGTTCCGCGCCCAGGCGGAGCGCTTCGGGACCCGCTTCGTCAGCGACGACGTCGACCGGGTGGAGCTCTCCGACGGCGGCGTGCAGCGGGTCTTCCTCGGCGAGGAGGAGCACCTCGCCAAGACCGTGATCCTGGCGATGGGGGCGGAGCCGCGCCGGCTCGGGATCCCCGGTGAGATGGAGCTGAGCGGTTGCGGCGTCTCCACCTGCGGTGTCTGCGACGGTGCCTTCTTCAAAGGCAAAAAGGTGATCGTGATCGGCGGCGGCGACTCGGCGATGGAGGACGCGATCTTCGTCTCCAAGTTCGCCAGCGAGCTGACGATCGTCAACCGCCGCGACGAGTTCCGCGCCTCGAAGATCATGCAGGAGCGCGCCCGCGAGCAGGGCAACATCGAGTTCAAGACCCCGTTCGTGCCGGAGGAGTTCGTCGGCGGCGCCGGCGGCAACCTCGACCACGTCCGCCTGCGCAACGCCGAGACGGGCGAGACGGAGGATTTCGGAACCGAAGGTGCCTTCGTCGCGATCGGCCACATCCCCAAATCGGAGGTGGTCGCCGACCAGGTCGAGACCGACGAGGACGGCTACATCCGCACCCAGCCCGGTTCGACCAAGACCAACCTCGCCGGCGTCTTCGCCGTCGGCGACGTCGTCGACCGCACCTACCGCCAGGCGGTCACCGCCGCCGGCACCGGCTGCATGGGCGCCCTCGACGCCGAGTGGTACCTGCGCGACACCCCGCCAAGACTGCCTGACCGGCGCATATCGGCGTCCTCGGTCGCTCGCGTGCAATAGCATGCCACGCTCCCTGCGTCCTTGATCTGCTTGGTCAGGCCGCCTTGGCTTAATCGAGCAGCTTTTGGACTACAAAGGTCTTGCTGCCGCGGGGGGTCTCGACCTTGACTGGTTTGCCGGGCTTGGCATCGAGCAGGGCCTGGCCTATGGGGGACTCGGCTGAGAGGCGGCCTTCGGCCAGGTCGGCCTCGGTCGAGCCGACCAGGGTCCAGGTGAGGATGGCGCCTTTCTCCTCGTCGAGAACCTCTGCGGTGCGGCCGAAGGCGAAGCGGTCGGCGCTGCCGTCGACCTCGACGACGACCGCGGTGCGGAGGCGCTCGCGCAGGCGCTTGATCTTGGTCTCTAGATGCGCCTGGTCCTCCTTGGCGATGTGGTACTCGGCGTTCTCCTTGAGGTCGCCCTCCTCGCGCGCGACCTTGATCCGCGCCGCCATCTCGGTCCGGCTGGGGCCTTCCAGCCGCTCGATTTCCTCGCGTAGGGCGTCGATCCCCTCCTGGGTGATCGGCTCCCCGCCTCCGTCGACACCGCTCATCCGCTCACCATTGCAGATGGCGCGGGTGACAGCGTGCGGGGCGCGGACCCGGTTCCGGCGATGGGCTAAGGTCGAGGCACGCCCGCCGTCTGCTCCCACATCGACTCGATCCAGTACGTCGACCTGCCCGCCGAGGTCGCGGGGTGCGAGGAGTGCCTGGCGCAGGGGATGAGCTGGGTCCACCTGCGCATGTGCCAGGGCTGCGGGCACATCGGCTGTTGTGACAACTCGCCCGGCAAGCACGCGACCGCCCATCACGATGCAACCGGTCACCCGATCATCCGCTCGGCCGAGCCCGGCGAGGACTGGAGCTGGTGCTACGTGGACGAGGCGATGTTTCGGCTCAGCCGCGAATGAGCCGCCGGATCTGATCCCGTCGCCCTCCGGGACGATTACTCCGGGGTGACGATGGCGAAGGCGGGGTCGGGCTCGTCCAGGAGGCCGAGCAGCTCGCCCAGCTTCTCGCCCTCGCCCTCGACGCGCAGGCGACCGCCCTCGGCGAGGGCGGCGATGTCGGCGGTTTTGAGCAGGAGTTGGTCGAAGGCCTCGCGGTCGACGAAGAGAGTGGCGTCGGCGGTCGGCTCATGGCGGCCGGGACGGTGGTGGAGGACGCCGTTGCGGACGGTCAACGCGTGCTCCTCGTCGGGGTCGGCGATGACCCAGTCGATCCTCAGATGGGTACTCCAGGCACGCGGGCCGTCGAGGCGAATCGCCATCGCGTCGAGCAGCTGGGAGACGGAGAGGTTGGCGACGAGGTCGGGCGGCGCGGCGGCGGTCGGGGTGCCACCGATCCCCTCGCGCAGCTCCCTGGCGCCGAGCAGGAAGAAGTTGCGCCAGGTCGCGTTCTCGGCGCCGTGGCCGAGCGCTGTGAGCGCTTCGGCCTGAAGTGCGCGGGCGGCCTCGTTGCCGGGCTCGGCGAAGACGACGTGGTTGACGACCTCGGCGACCCAGCGGTAGTCGCCCGCCTGGAATGAGCGGCGCGCCTTCTCCAGAACTGCCTCGGCGCCGCCCATGAACTCGACGTAGCGGCGCGCCCCCTCGACCGGCGGGTGCTCCCAGAGGTGCGCGGGGTTGCCGTCGAACCAGCCCATGTAGCGCTGGTAGATCGCCTTGGTGTTGTGACTGATCGAGCCGTAGAACTCGCGGCAGTGCCACTCCTCGGCGAGGCTCGGCGGCAGCTCGATCTCCTCGGCGATCTCCGGGCCCGTGAGTCCCTTGTTGAGCAGGCGCAAGGTCTGGTCGTGCAGGTAGGAGTAGAGGTCGCGCTGCTTCTCGAGCAGGTCGACGATCCGCTCCCGTCCCCAGCATGCCCAGTGGTGGCCGCTGAAGAGAACCTCAGAGTCGGCTCCGTAGAGCTCGATCGCCTCGTCGAGGTAGCGGGCCCAGATGCGCGGGTCGCGGACCAGGGCACCGCGCGGGGTGAGGATGTTGTGCATCGAGCGGGCGACGTTGTCGGCGACGCAGAGCGCCTTCGTCGCCGGGAGGTGGACGTTCATCTCCGCAGGCGCCTCGGTCCCGGGGGTGAGCTGGAAGGTCATCTCGACCCCGTCGACGACCTCGGTCTGCCCGGTCGCGGAGATCTCGACCGTGGGCGGGACCATCGTGATCGACCCCAGCGAGGTCGTCTGCCCGAGCCCGGAGCCGATCTGCCCGGCGGGGCCGCGCTCGAGCAGCGCCCCGTACATGTAGCCCGCGCGGCGGCCCATCGCGGTGCCGGCGAAGACGTTCTCGCTGACCGCGTGGTGGAGGAAGCCGGCGGGTGCCAGGACCGGAACTCGCCCGGACTCGACCTCCTCCGCCGAGACGACGCCGCGAGCACCGCCGAAATGGTCGACGTGGCTGTGGGTGTAGATGAC
>Ga0070691_10000966_pt1 | contig 11743 bp, 12 predicted proteins | sample KBSK1101metaG_FD_64673 | JGI IMG/M metagenome (GOLD analysis project Ga0070691, IMG submission 64673) | Corn, switchgrass and miscanthus rhizosphere microbial communities from Kellogg Biological Station, Michigan, USA - KBS K1-10-1 metaG | ecosystem: Host-associated > Plants > Roots >... | reverse complement strand
TTTCCCGCGCCTGCCCCTCCGTCATTCCGACGCCTGCTAGCGGCGGATGGCTAAATACGGCCGACGGCACGCAATTGTAATCGACCTGCGTCGGCGTCTTGCCGAAGAAAGTGTCCGCGAAGGCTTGGCCTTCCCGGATTGCCATCGGCGTCAGCTGGATCCGGTCGGTCACGTCGCCTACGGCGAAAATCGACGGCACGGACGTGCGATTATCGGCATCGACCTTGATCTGGCCCTTCGGCCCTAATTCAACGCCAGTCGCCTGGAGGCCGAGGCCTTCCGTGTTCGGCTTTCGCCCGGTCGCGAACAGCACCTGGTCGGTCTCGATATCGTCGCAGCCGGTCATGGTGACGTGGAGCGTTCCCTCGCGCTGTTCGATCTTCTCGATCGTCGCATGGAACTTGAAGTCGATGCCCTTGCGCACCGAAATCTGCATCAGCCGGTCAACGATCTGCTGGTCGTAGTGGCGGAGCATCACGTCCGTGCGGTTCACCAGCGTCACGTGGCTTCCGAACTGGTGGAAGATTCCGGCAAACTCGTTGGCGATATAGCCACCGCCCGCGATCACGATCCGCTTGGGAAGCCGGTCGAGATGAAAGACCTCGTTCGAGCTGATCGCATTTTCGATGCCCTCCATGCCGGGCATGACGGGTGTCGCACCCGTCGCGATCAGGATCTTGTCGGCGGTCACTTCCTTGCCGCTCGCTAGGCGCAGCGAATTCGGCCCGGTGAGCTCCGCGCGCTCATGGAAGATCGTCACCTCATGGTTCGTCAGCGTGTCGGTGTAGGCGCCTTCCAGACGGCTGACCTCAGCCAGCACATTGTCGCGTAGCACCTGCCAGTCGAAGCGCTTGGTCGGTACATCCCAGCCGAACATCGCGGCATCGTCGAGGTCCTCGGCGAAATGCGCGCCATAAACGAGCAGCTTCTTGGGCACACAGCCGCGGATCACGCACGTGCCGCCGACCTTGTGCTCCTCGGCGATGGCGACGCGCGCCCCATACGCCGCCGACACCCGCGCGGCGCGCACACCGCCCGAGCCTGCGCCGATCACGAACAGGTCGAAGTCAGCCATTACCGATCTCCATCAGCGGGTTCTGTTCCATTTCGCCGCCGCTCCAATCATTTGTCACTTCCGTTGCGACGCTCGGGATCAGCCGCCAGCACGCTCGATCAACGCATGCGTCGATGCATCCAGGCTCTCCTGGTCGGCGCCATCGGCAAGCTGCCGCGCGATCTCCTTTCCGAGCTCGACCCCGAACTGGTCGAAGGGATTGATCCCGAGCAGCACAGCATTGGCAAACGTTCGGTGCTCATAGAAGGCGATCAGCGCCCCCAATGAGCGAGCGTCCAGCCGGTCGAGAAGCACCGTCGCGCTGGGCCGGTTGCCGGGATAGGAGCGCTGCGGATCTTCACTTTCGCGCCCCTGCATCAGGGCGGCGCCCTGCGCAAAAGCATTGAGCAACAGCAGGCGGTGATGTTCGGGATCCTGGGCGTCATCGCTCTCACGAACCGCGACGAACTCGACGGGGACGAGCACCGTACCCTGGTGGAGCAGCTGGAAGACGGCGTGCTGCGCGTCGGTGCCGGTCCCACCCCAGGTGACCGGAGAGGTCGGATGGGTGACCGGCTGGCCGTCCTTGGTCACCGACTTGCCATTCGACTCCATTTCGAGCTGCTGGAGATAGAAAGGGAGCAACCGCAGCCGTTCGTCATAAGCGAATAGACCGCGAGTCTGGCAGCCGACCTGCTCAGCATACAGCCGGTCGGCGAAGGCGGCGATGAGCGGCACATTTCCATTCGGCTTGGCGAAGCGGAAATGGCGGTCCAGCTCGGCCGCGCCTTCGAGCAGTGCCTCGAACGCGTCCCAGCCGAGCGCAAGTGCGGCGGTCACGCCGACCGAGCTCCATAGCGAATAGCGCCCGCCCACCCCTTCGCCGAACTGGAGAATGCGGGTCTCGTCGATCCCCTGCGCAACTGCCGCCTCGGGATTTGCGGTAACCGCGATAACGCGTCCGTCGGGGTCGGCGACCCCTGCCTCCTGAAGCCAGGCTCGTGCGGCTTCGAAATTGGTGAGCGTTTCCAGCGTCGTGAAAGTCTTGGATGCGACGACCACCAAAGTGGTCGCGGGATCGAGTGTGCTCACCGAATCGTCGAATGCGGCCCCGTCTATGTTCGACAGGAACCGAACATTGAACTGCGGTGAGCGGCGACCGAGCGCATCCACGAGCAGGTGCGGCCCCAGAACCGAGCCGCCGATGCCGATGTGGAGGATTCCGGTGACGTCGCCGAATGCACCAGCTTCGATTGCGTCCACCAGCGCGCGCATGCGTTCCCGCCGTGCCGTAGCAAGACGGACGTCTTCGGGTGCGCCGCTGCCGCGCTCCGCGACGTGGGTTGCCGGTCTCCCTTCGCTCGGATTGACGACTTCGCCGGAGAACAGGGCCTCGCGCGCCGCCGCAAAGCCCTTCTCCTCCGCTCGGTAGAGAAAGTCCCGGACCAGGCCTTCGTCTAGGTGCGTCTTCGACCAGTCGAAGTAGATTCCGGCAACTTCGAAGCTGAGCTTGCTGAGGCGGTCCGGCTCGGCGGCGAACAGCTCGTCGAGGCGCTTGATCGGTTTTTGTTCCATTGCCGCCGCACATAATGCGGGGCCCGCCATTTGCCAGCCCGCTTGACCTTGGCGTTTCGAGCCTCAAACAAGCAAAAGGATGGCCCCGTTTCTCACCCGCCGCAATCGTCCCGCCGCGGGTTCGGCAAAGCGCGACAAGAAAGAGACGACCGGCGCGCTAATCAGGTTCGTGCTGCTCGTGGCGCTGCTGGCGTGGGCCTTCCGGAGCCTGGTCGGTGCTCCGTTCAACATTCCGTCCGGATCGATGCTGCCGACTCTCTACGTCGGGGACTATGTCGCAGTCGCCAAATGGCCCTACGGCTATTCGCGCTACAGCTTCCCGTTCGGATTTCCGGCGTTCGATGGGCGATTCCTGACCCAATTGCCCCGCCGCGGCGATGTGGTCGTTTTCCGTCATCCGACCGAGGACGCCGATCTAATCAAGCGCGTGGTCGGCCTACCTGGAGACCGCGTGCAGGTTCGTAGCGGACAGTTGATCCTCAACGGCAAAATGATCCGCCGACAGCCGTTGGCGCCGGTCGCTATCGAGGTCAGCGCGAATAGCCCGTGCCGAACGGTCCCGCCGGCCACCCCCGTCGCTGCGTCGGTCGACGGGCACACGTACTGCCTTTACCGCGCTTATTTAGAGACCCTCCCCGGCGGTCCCAGCTATACTGTGCTTGATCAGCTCGATAGCGGACCGGCAGACGACGTTCCCGAAACCGTCGTTCCCGCAGGGCATGTCTTCCTGATGGGCGACAATCGCGATGACAGTCTCGACAGCCGCTTTCCCACGTACGAAGGCGGGGTTGGCCTGGTGCCGATGGAGAATCTGATTGGGCGTGCAGCTTTCACCTTCTGGTCGACTGACGGGAGCGCGTCGTGGTTCAGGCCGTGGACGTGGTTCACGGCATTGCGCACTGATCGGGTCGGCAACGGCTACACGGGGAAACAATCGTGAATGCTGATGTCGCGACGTTCGTCCGCCGCCAGCTCGGCCACAAGCCCAAGGACGTTAGCCTGTTCGACCTGGCGCTGACCCATTCGAGCGTTGCCGGAGATCGCAGCTACGAGCGTCTCGAGTTCCTCGGTGACCGCGTCCTCGGCATGGTGATCGCCCGGGCGCTGTACGAACGATACCCGAACGAGCCCGAGGGAAATCTTTCAAAACGCTACAACGCGTTGGTCGACCGCGACACCTGTGCGGAGAACGGCCGCGAAATCGGCGTCCCGGCATTCATCCGCCTGGGGAAGCAGGCGCGCGAGGACGGCGCAAGCCGAAGCGACAATGTCGTCGGCGACGTCGTCGAGGCGCTGATCGGCGCGCTTTACATCGACGGCGGGTTCGAGGCGGCGGAGCAGTTCATTCTGAGACTGTGGGAACCGGACCTCACAGTGCAGCGGCGCGCCCCTCAGCACCCCAAGTCCGCGCTCCAGGAGCTCGCTGCGTCGCGGCAAGTCAAGGCTCCGGTCTATGAAGTCATTGCGCGGACCGGCGCTCACCACGCGCCAAGGTTCACGGTCCGGGTCGAAGTCCCAACGCTCGGCGAAGCGACTGCCGAAGGAGCGAGCAAGCAGGAAGCGGAGAAGGCGGCTGCCTCGGCGCTGCTCCAGCGCCTGAAGTGAGCACAAGCGCCGGATTCGTTGCTGTGATCGGCGCGCCGAACGCGGGCAAATCGACATTGGTCAATGCGCTCGTGGGTCAGAAAGTCGCGATCGTCAGTCCGAAGGCGCAGACCACGCGTGCCCGCCTGATGGGCATTGCCATCGAAGGACAAGCGCAGATTCTCCTGGTTGACACGCCCGGCATCTTCGAGCCGCGCCGGCGCCTCGACCGCGCGATGGTTGCCGCCGCATGGACGGGGGCCCAGGACGCCGAGCTTACGCTGCTGGTCATCGACTCTGCGGCGGGCGTGAATGCCGACATTGGCCGGATTATCGACGCGCTGAGTGATCGGAAGCAGTCGCTCTTCCTCGCATTGAACAAGATCGACCTGGTGAAGAAGGCCCAGCTGCTCGCTTTGTCGGCCACCCTCACGGAGCGCCTGAATCCGGACCAGGTCTTCATGATCAGCGCCAGCGACGGCGATGGCGTCGCCGATCTCAAGCTCGCGCTCGCCGATGCGATGCCGTAAGGTCCTTGGCTATTTCCGGAAGAGGAGGTTTCCGACGCGACCGATCGCATGATTGCGGCCGAGCTGACGCGTGAGCAGATCGTCAACCAACTGCACCAGGAGCTGCCCTACGCCACGGCTGTGGAGACGGAAACTTGGGAGGATCGGCCCGACGGTTCGACCGCAATCCGCCAGCAGATCCTCGTTGCCCGCGATAGCCAAAAGGCGATCGTCATTGGCAAGGGCGGAAGACGCTTGAAGGAGATTGGAGCCACCGCCCGCGGAGCGATTGCGGAGCATCTCGGGCGCCCCGTCCACCTGTTCCTGCACGTGAAGGTCAATCCACGGTGGGACGAGGACCGCGGCCTTTATCGTGAAATCGGGCTCGAATGGGCGGACTAGCGAACCAGCGCTCACATTGAGCTTGTCGAAATGCGAGCGCTCGCCCTTCGACAGGCTCAGGGTGAGCGCAATTCGTCGAGCACCTCGTCGACCCATTGCGGCACTAGCTCCCCGGCCCTGCCGATCCGGCTTTCCTCGAACAAGGTGCTGCCAAGGCTCGGCTCTAGGTTGATCTCCAGCGTCCTCGCGCCGCAGTAGCGCGCGGTCTGCACGAAACCTGCCGCCGGATAGACCGCGCCCGACGTGCCGACGGAGACGAACAGGTCGCAGGCGCGTAGCGCGTCATCGATGCGCTCCATCTCGTAAGGCATCTCCCCAAACCATACGATATCGGGACGTACTTGGCCTCGGAGGCCACAGCTCGGGCATTCGGCGCCCTCGCCCATGGGTCCTTGCCAGTCGAAACGATCATTGCAGCGCAGGCACCAACCTTTCGTGAGCTGCCCATGCATATGAAGGAGGCGCTTCGATCCGGCGCGTTCGTGCAGGTCGTCGACGTTCTGCGTGACCAGCAGCAGTTGCCCCGTCCATTCGGCATCGAGGCGCGCGAGAGCCGTATGTGCCGCATTGGGCTCGACCGTCCCGAGCTTCGCTCGGCGCGCGTCGTAGAAGGTGTGGACGAGCGCTGGATCGCGGTTGAACGCTTCTGGCGTGCAAACGTCTTCGACGCGGTGTCCTTCCCAGAGGCCGTCGGGTCCGCGAAACGTGGCAAGGCCGCTCTCCGCCGAAACGCCGGCGCCGGTGAGGATCACGATGTTGCGGATGTCCATACATTCAGCATAGACGCGCGGGGCAATGAGCGAAGGCCAAATCCGCATCGGCATCGGCGGCTGGAGCTATCCGCCGTGGCGCGGCGTTTTCTATCCCGACAAGCTCCCGCAGGCCAAAGAGCTTGAATATGCCTCGAGTGCGCTGACGGCGATCGAGATCAACGCGACCTTCTACGGCCGGCAGAAACCCAAGAGCTGGGAGAATTGGGAGAAGGTCGCCCCCGACGGCTTCCAGTTCGCGGTCAAGGGCTCGCGTTTTTGCGTGACGCGGTCGCGGCTGTGCGAAGGCGCCGAAGGGATCGGCAATTTCTTCGCTCAGGGCTTCGCTGCATTGGGGCCAAAGCTCGGGCCAATCCTGTGGCAGTTCGCGCCTCGCCGGAAGTTCGATCTGGACGACATCGCCGGCTTCATCGACCTGCTTCCCGACGAAATGGACGGAATCACGCTTCGACACGCGATTGAGCCTCGCCACGAGAGCTTCCGCGACGAGAAGTTCTTCGACCTTTGCCGCGCCCGCAACATCGCGGTGGTTCTCGAGGATTCAGACGAATATCCCACCATCGAGGCGGACACGGCCGATTTCGCGTACGCCCGGCTGCAGCGCATGCGGGAGGAAGTGCCGACGGGCTATGATGACGAAGCTCTCGACAAATTCGCTACGCGCACTCGTGCGTGGGTACAGAATGGCCGCGACGCCTACATCTTCATGATCAACGGCGCGAAGATCCGCGCTCCCGCTGCCGCGCTGGCGCTGCAGGAACGGCTTCGCTAACCATCGCACATGCACGTCGCCGGTCAGCCCATCCGCATCGCCCTCGTCGCGCCCAACGGACGCATGGGCAAGGCGATCGCCAGGGCAGTTTCGGAGAACCCGGCTTTCGCGATCGATCAGGACAACGCCGATGTCCTCGTCGACTTCTCAACGCCCGATGCTCTCCAGACCAGCCTCGACCGCGCGGTCTCGGCAGGAATCCCGCTTCTGATTGGAACGACCGGCCTGCAACCCGAGCATCATTCAGCTATCGCGGAAGCCGCCAAGTCGATCGCGATCATCCAGGCGCCGAACACGTCGCTTGGAATCAACCTGCTTCGCGACCTCGTCGAACAGGCGACTGCGCGCCTCGGGCCGAGCTGGGACATCGAAATCCTGGAGATGCACCACCGGAACAAGGTGGATGCGCCATCGGGGACAGCACTGATGCTCGCTCAATCGGCCGCGAAGGGTCGAGGTGCGACGATCCAGGGGCTCAGCCGCTTCGACCGCATCGGCTTCGATCCGCACGCAAGAGAACCCGGCAGCATCGGCTATGCGTCGCTGCGCGGTGGATCGGTGGCCGGGGAACATACGGTTATCCTCGCGACGGACGGAGAGCGCATCGAGCTCGGCCACCGCGCCGAGAACCGGATGATCTTCGCTCGCGGGGCGCTTGCCGCTGCCCGGTTCCTCGTCGGCAAGCCCGCCGGTCTCTATTCGATGCGCGACGTCATCGCCGCCTTGTGAGCGCGCTGGACACCCGCTCTCATGCCTTAGCCCGCCGCCTCGGCCTGTTTGACGTCACCATGCTGGTCATGGGCGGCATCATCGGGGCCGGGATCTTCGTCAACCCGGCCGAGGTTGCGCGGCACGTCGGAACGCCTTTCCTGATCGTCGGCGTCTGGGTTCTGGGCGGCCTCGTCGCGCTCGCGGCATCGTTCGTCTATGCCGAGCTCGCGGCCCGCAGGCCGGAAGTCGGCGGCCAATATGCCTATCTGCGCGACGCGTGGGGTCCCATGCCGGCATTCCTCTATGGCTGGGCGCTTCTGCTCGTCATCCAGTCGGGTGGCATGGCCGCCGTCGCGATCACCTTCGCGCGCTATTTCGTCGAGCTCACCCACTGGCCCTTCTCCGAAAGCCTGCTCGCCGTTCTCGCGCTCGCGCTGCTGACGGTCATCAACTGCTTCGGGGTCCGTTCTGGGAGCAACGTGCAGAGCGGCCTCATGGTGCTGAAGATTGCGGCGATCGCGATGCTGGTGATCGTTGGCTGGTGGCTCGCTCCATCGAGCATCGCTTCTCCGCCGCCACCCGCGACGGCAAGCTCTATGGGAGCGATCGGCGCGGCACTAACTCCCGTCATGTTCGCGTACGGCGGCTGGCAGACTTCGAGCTTCGTCGCCGGAGAGATGCGCGACCCGCGGCGCGACCTTGCCCGCGGGCTGCTGCTCGGTGTTGCCGGGGTGATCCTGCTCTACTGCTTCGTGGCGTTCGTCTGCGTCCATGCGCTTGGGCCGACCGGATTGGCCGCGTCCAAAACGCCCGCGTCTGACGTGATGCGTCTCGCATTGGGAGAGCGCGGAGCGACGCTCATCGCGCTGGCCATTGCCATTTCGACGCTCGGATTCCTGAGCCAGGGAATGCTAACGGCGCCGCGCGTCTATTTCGCAATGGCGGAGGATGGCCTGTTCTTCAGGCGCGTGGCGCAAGTGAATCCGATCACGCGGGTGCCGGTGGTGGCGATCGTCCTGCAGGGCGCGGCAGCCGCCGTGATCGCCCTCTCCGGGACCTACGGACAAATCCTGGGCTATGTCGTCTCGGTCGATTTCATCTTCTTCGGCCTCACCGGGGCTGCATTGTTTGTGTTCCGCCGCCGCGATCCCAAGAAGCCGTTGTTCACTGCCCCGGGACACCCCATCACGACCGGGTTTTTCGTCATCGCCTGCTGGACCGTCGTGGCCGCTACGGTCGTCAATAATCTGGCGAACAGCCTGATCGGTTACGCGATCCTCGCCGCGGGCGTTCCCGCCTGCGTCTATTGGCAGCGCCAGAAGCGCAGGGCTGCGCAATGAGGACGATGCAGTCCGACTATATGCACTGGGCGAAGTTCAAGTCGCCGGTGCGCTACCCGCTGACTGGAAGCGAAGTGCCGCATTTCCGGATGGACTCGCTGCCGATCAGCATCGCCGACTTGGACCTCGATGGTGCGAGCCATCCCCGTTACCGGCCGCTGCGGGAGCGGATCGCGAGCTGCTACGACGTTACGCCCGAACAAGTGGTCGCCGCCGACGGCACGTCGATGGCCAATTTCCTGGCGATGGCGGCGCTGATCTCGCCCGGCGACGAAGTGCTGATCGAACATCCTACTTACGAATTGCTGATCGGCGCGGCGAGCTTCCTTGGAGCCGAGATCAAGCGCTTTGAGCGCAAGGGCGCGGATGGCTTTCGCCTCGATCCGGATCAGGTCGTATCGATGCTGAGCGAGCGCACACGGCTGATCATCCTCACCAATCTTCACAATCCGACCAGCGTCCTCGCCGAGGAGGCGGAGCTTCGCGCGGTCGGCGAGCTCGCCCGGCGCATGGGCGCGCGCGTGCTGATCGACGAGGTCTATCTCGATTCCGCCGTGCCGCCGCGGCCGAGCGCTGCGCATCTCGGGCCTGAGTTCGTCTGCACCAACAGCCTCACCAAGGTGTACGGCCTCAGCGGCCTCCGCTGCGGCTGGATCCTCGCCGAGCCGAAGCTCGCCGAGCGCATGTGGCGGCTCAACGACCTGTTCGGCGTCAACCAGGCGCATCCGGCAGAGCGCCTCGCGTGCCTCGCCTTCGAGAACATCGACCAGGTGATCGGCGACAATCCGGCGATGTTCGCGCGCAACCGCGCGATGTTCAATGATTTCGTGGCCGACCGTAGCGACCTTGAATGCGCTGCCGCCAAGCACGGAATCACTGCATTCCCGCGCTGGAACGGGGGCGACACGGAGCGGCTCGATGCCCATCTCCGCGAGCGCTACGATGCTTCGGTGGTGCCCGGCCGCTGGTTCGAGATGCCTGATCATTTCCGCGTCGGCTTTGGTCTTTCCACTCCCGAGTTCAAGGAAGCGCTGAACCGCGTGGGAGCCGCGCTGGACGACCTGAAATGAAGCGCGAGGAGGTCTTCGAATTCTTCCGCCGGCTTGCAGAGGCGAATCCTTCGCCCACCACCGAGCTCGAGTCCGGCAACCCCTATCAACTGCTCGTCGCCGTCGTGTTCTCGGCGCAAGCAACCGACGCGAGCGTCAACATCGCGACCAAGCCGCTGTTCGAAGGCATAAAGACGCCAAAGCAGATGGTTGCGTTCGGCGAGGACGATCTCCGGGACGCGATCAAGACGATTGGCCTGTTCAACACCAAGGCGAAAAACGTCATCGCTCTCAGCCAGGCGTTGATCGAGAAGCATGACGGCGAAGTGCCGCGTACCCGCGAAGAGCTGGAGGCGCTTCCCGGTGTGGGACGCAAAACCGCCAATGTCGTGCTCAATACCGCCTTTGGCGAAGAAACCTTCGCGGTCGACACGCACGTGTTTCGGGTATGCAACCGGACCGGCCTCGCACCAGGTAAGACGGTCGACGAGGTCGAAGCCAAGCTCGAAAAGATCGTCCCGCAGCCCTTCCGCCGCGATGCGCACCATTGGCTAATCCTCCATGGCCGCTACACCTGCAAGGCGCGGCTGCCGGAATGCTGGCGATGCCCGGTGATCGACCTCTGCCGCTACAAGCCGAAGACCCCGCCACCGGGGGAACGGGTCAAACCCAGCGGCGCTCGAACCGGGAGCCGAGCGTCGTCAAAACCTCGTATTGCGAAAGGCCGGACTGCTTCGAAGCCGAAGGCAGGTCGTAGTCGATCTCGACCCAGTCGCCTTCCTTGAGGCCCGGCGCGGCATCCACCCCCACCGCAATGAGGTCCATCGATACGCGTCCGAGGACCGGAAGCGCATATTCGCCGGCGAACGCCGATCCTTTCGACGAAAATCCGCGGAGATACCCGTCGGCATAGCCGATGTTGAGGATCGCCGCCTCGGTGGTCTCCTTAGCGACGTAAGTGGCGCCGTAGCCGCAGGTCTCGCCCTCCGGAATGGTGCGCCGCTGCACGATCTGTGCCTCGACGCGCGCGACCTGCCGAATGCTGCCTTCGAACTCAGGCCGCTGGACACCGCCATAGAGCGAGATGCCGGGCCGAACGAGGTCGAAGCTGTAGTCCCTTCCGAGGCCGATTCCCGCGGAATTGGCCATGCTGTAGCGCTTTGCCGGCACGGCTGACGCAACGGTTCGAAATCGCTCGAGCTGCATGGCGTTCATCGCGATATCCTCGTCGGCGCAGGCGAGATGACTGTGCAGCGTGTCGATCGTGAGGCCGTCGAGTGCGTCAATCTCGGTCGGCCTCAAGCCCAACCGGTTCATCCCGGTATCGATCATCACGTCGCAAGCCCGGTCCGGCGCAATTTGATTCCACCGCTCGACTTGCTCGACGCTGACTAGGCACGGACGCGCCGGGATGCGGGCCGCGGCTTCGCCGTCGTCCGGGCCGATGCCGTGCAGCACCACCAAGCTGACGCTCTCGGGCAGGTTGCCAAGCGCCTCGGCTTCGGCCCAGGTCGAGACGAAAAAATCTCGGCAGCCGGCCTCGATCAGCGCCTCGGCTGTTTCGCGGGCGCCGAGGCCATAGCCGTCCGCCTTGACCGCCGCTCCGGCAGCCACGCCCGCGCGGTCCTGAAGCCAGCGCCAGTTGGCCTGGATTGCCGAGGCGTTTACGGTCAGGCGCAGCGGGCGGTGCATCGGGGTCGGATAGCGGCGCTTCCCCTCCCCGTCATGCTGAACTTGTTTCAGCATCCAGCGTGGAGATGCACGCAGCGCTTCCCGGAAATGGGTCCTGAAACGAGTTCAGGACGACAGATTATCGGCAGCCGTCTCCCACTTCGCGCCGTCAAACTTCTCTATCGCAAGCTCGATCGGCTCGTCGAGGCAGTTCGCGTTGACGCTCCAAGCATCGGGATGAGAGCGCGGCTGATAGAAGCTCTTCACGCCACAATGCCGGCAGAAAAGATGCTTCGCGGTGCCGGT